>Ga0272441_10013169_pt1 | contig 11946 bp, 8 predicted proteins | sample SSMProp6N_FD_193582 | JGI IMG/M metagenome (GOLD analysis project Ga0272441, IMG submission 193582) | Marine sediment archaeal communities from Little Sippewissett salt marsh, Falmouth, MA, United States - SSM-Prop-6N | ecosystem: Environmental > Aquatic > Marine > Wetlands > Sediment ...
CTCCGAAGTCGGGAAACTTTCGGTTTTTGGTTTGGGAGTGCGTCACAGCATCAGCCAGTATTTAATACTGTTCCCGGTTGATATCAGCGTGGGCGCCTTTTGGCAGAAAATCGATGTTGATGATGATTTAATCAATATAACCACATTACATTACGGCGTACAGGCCAGCCGGGGCTTTGGTCCACTCACTCTATATGGTGGTCTGGGATTTGATAACAGCAGCGCCTCGGTCAAATATACTTTTGAGGATGAGGTGACAAAACAACAGATTGAATTTGATGTGGACGGCGATAACGGCTTTGAAATCACCACCGGCCTGGGATTTAACATGTTAATCATCCACCTGTCCGCGGAAGCCGCTTTCGGCGTCCGGACCGCGTTTGCCCTCAATCTGTCATTTGGTTTATAATATTTGGAGGTAATATGAAAAGAATTTTATTTTATACAATTATGTTGGGGTTACTTTGGTTCATGACAATCGGCATGAACTGCGAAGAACGCGAAATTCAGGTGCCGGTTTTGGGATCAGCCATACATCCATTTGAAGTTCAATCGTCGAACAGTACATATAATGAACAGGATACGATTGATCTGTCCGTGGAGATTGAGGAAATCCGGCAGAATAATAATTTTGAACGTATCGTCGCTATATTGCTCCAGTCCGTTACTTTTACCGTAACCAATAACCAAAGCCAGGCGGGGACAGTTGTAGAAGGCGTTGCCAGAGTCAGTTCCACTTCTTTTGCCGATATGGATACCCTCGCGGTGCTGACATCTCTGGACCTTGACGCGATAGAAAATGTGGAACAAACTCCACCGCTTTTACCTGAAGGTGTTCTGGAAGTAAACAAAGCAATATCACCCATAACCGGCGGACCCAATGTAATATACTTTTCGATCAATGGCTCGGCAACACCTTCGCCGCCCCCGGACCTGAGATTCGATATTGTGGTAAAAGTGTATATTAATGTTATCGGTGTCGTTAAAACAGAAGTGCCGGTAATATAGAATATTATTATATGAAACCGGAGGCATTTTATGCCTCCGGTTTTTTAGTTGCTCAATAATCCACGGGCCGTCAACCAGTTTTGACAAAGCTGCGGCCATTCGGATAAATACGGATCATCGGGGGCCAGCCCGAAACCGTGTTTGCCGTTTTCAAAGATATGCATTTCCGCAGGCACGCCCGCCTTTCGTAATCCCAGATAGAACAATACGCTGTTTTCCGCGGGAACGGCAGTATCGCTGTTGGATAATATCAAAAACGCCGGCGGTGTTTCGGCGGTAATTTGTTTTTCATTGCACATTAAATTAACCAGTTTGGGATCCGGCTCCTCACCCAGCAAATTCCGTTTTGAACCCTTATGGGTAAATTCATCATCCATAGTGATGACCGGATAAACCAGGATCATAAAGTCAGGGCGACAGCTTTTTGTTTCGATGGGATCGCTCGCGTTTTTTTGTCCCAAATCGAAATGTGTGCCGGTTGTCGACGCCAGGTGCCCACCGGCGGAAAATCCCATCACGCCGATTTTGTCCGGATTTATTGCCCATTCTTTTGCCCTGAAGCGAACTGTTCTGATGGCCCGCTGCGCGTCGGTCAGGGGAACGGGAAAACCGCTGCCGGTCCCACGGCGGTATGTGACGATGATCCCGGAAACGCCAAATGAATTAAGCCATTCAGCGATCTGGTGCCCTTCATGGTCCATGGCCAGGGCATGATATCCGCCCCCCGGAAAGATCACAACCGCCGCGCCGGAGTTGGTTTCTTTATCGGCAAGGTATATGGTCAATGTCGGATCTTCCGCGGTCTGTTCCGCGTTTTTCAAAGGAACTTCGCCGGGCCAGAGGTTCTCAACAACAGGTTCAACAGCCCGGACGGCAAGTATTCCGGTAAACAGGACGATCATAAATATATATCGCAACAGATTTCCCAAACGCATTTTCCCTCCTTTTGTTTTTTCGTCTGCATGGATTTATTCATTTAATATACAAATAATATAAATGATTTTGGTGTAAAAAAATTCAATTTAAAAAATGGCGGGATTATAAAACAATAGTTGATTGTTGTATTATCTAATGAATAGTCAAAAAGCATAATCCGTTTTTTGATAATATAAAATATATTTTTTATTCATTGTTGATATTTATATTTACGGAGGAGTTTTATTATGAAAAGATTCATTCTATTAAATTCAGCCCTTTTAGTTATTTTTGCGCTGGCCGCGGGAGTCAGTGCCGGGGACAAGCATCATCATCACCATGACGCGCAGAACATAATCAAAGTCGATGAAAAGGGTAACAAAACAGCGTTGTGCGCTTGTGGAAAGGAAGTTGCCGTTACCGAAAAGACCAGCAAACTGGAAAAAGACGGAAAGACATATTATCTTTGCAGCGACGGCTGTAAGGCCAAAGTCAGCAACTCGGCATCAACAATGCTGCCGGTCATTGATACAAAGGTCATGGCCAAAAAGGCTGAGATGGGTACACTCGGCAACGTACATACTGTTTCCGAATCCGGTGAGATGACTGCCAAATGCGCTTGCGGCATGGATGTCAAAGTAACCGACAAAACGGTTAAAAGAGAGCATAGCGATCAAACATATTATATGTGCAATGATGATTGTGCGGCCCATTTTGACAAGGACGCGGAAAAGTTTGTAAACGCTGTTAAATAAAACTAAAAAACCATTATTTAATCTCTTTTGGTTTAATTCTCCGAAGCTTGCTTCGGAATACGAATAAAAACGACCACTAGATACCTCGTAGCTTGCTGCGAGGTAGTTCATTAGCCTTGTTCGGAAAAATTTTTCCGGACAAGGCTTTTTTTGTTTGCCCGGAAATCCAAATTGATTATCTTTAAGTCTCATTTTAATAATTGGATAAAAAATGATCCCGGCAAATAAAATAAAACCCCGATTGGCTACAGATACATGTTCGATGCTTTTTTTATACCAAACCGGACTGCTCGATCGGGCGGCTGAACACTACACATTTTATATTACCCCTTTGATCCTTGGTGAACTTGAGAAAAGGGCGGATAAACAGGAAATAAGGGCATATCAAAATTCAACTGTACTTTTTAATGTTGACGGCCTGGTAGGCGATACTTTTAATATATCAAATGCTTCCGTGGCGGATAAAAGTTTGCTGGCTCTTTATAACACTAAAGATATTGCGGCCATACTGTCCGAAGACGGGCCCATTCTCAGATATTGTAAAAAGAACGACATTCCACATTTTTGCTGTTTGTCGCTTGTCGCCGACATGGTACGAAAAAATATGATGTCCCGTGAATTGGCGACCGTTTATTTGAATAAATTGATCAAATTAGGCAGGTATGCAGAGTGGGTCATTGAAAGAGCATATAATATGCTTGAAGACAAATAAAAAAGGACCCGTTTGACCGGGCCCCTGATAAATTTTATTACTGTGTGATATAGATCTGAAAACCGCTGTAAGCTTCCATCCCATGTTCACCGATATCCAGGCCGCTCATTTCTTCACCCTTGCTGACACGAATTCCCATGACAGCTTTAAGCCCTTTAAAGATCAGGAATGCCGCGGTAAAACTCAGCGCTCCTGCTGCAAGCACTCCAATGAGCTGGGTTAAAATGCTGTATTCTTTGGAAAATATCCCGACTGCCACCGTGCCCCAAATACCGCAAATCAGGTGCACCGAGATCGCGCCAACGGGATCGTCAATTCTTATTCTGTCAATAGTCAGCACGGCAAAGACGACGAGTACTCCGGCAACAAGTCCGATAATAATGGCGGAAGTGATTGAAACGGCGTCCGCACCGGCCGTGATCCCAACGAGTCCCGCCAAAGAACCGTTAAGAACCATACTTAAATCCGGTTTCTTCTGCACGGTCCAGGACGTAAACATGGATGAAACGATACCGGCCGCAGCCGCCAGGGAGGTTGTCACCAGCACATAAGAAACAGCGCCGGGATCGGCGGAAAGTACCGAACCGCCGTTAAATCCGAACCAGCCCATCCACAGCAGAAAAACCCCGATAGCCGCCAGCGGCATACTATGTCCCATAATGGGTTTAATCCCGCCATTAACATACTTACCTGTCCGGGGACCGAGAACTATCGCGCCGGCGAGGGCCGCCCATCCGCCAACGGAATGCACAAATGTCGAACCGGCAAAGTCATGAAAATTTATGTCGGCCAGCCAGCCGCCGCCCCAGCCCCATGAACCGATCAACGGGTAAATGAGGGATATATAAATCGTGGAAAATACCAGGAAACTGTTTAATTTGATCCGTTCCGCCACCGCGCCGGAGACAATGGTCGCCGCCGTGGCCGCGAACATGCCCTGAAACAGAAAATCCGTCCAGTATGTATACCCCGGATTATAAGCGCTGGTCAATCCCGCCGCGTCAGTGCCGATCCCGAAGCCGCTGAAACCCAGGATATTCCCGATGGCCCAGGCGTCACCGGGATACATCAAGTTAAAGCCGATCAATGTATATGTTAACAGCCCGATGGCAACGATCAGCGTGTTTTTGAATAAAATATTGACCGTGTTTTTGGCCCGTGTCAGACCGGTCTCAAGTGTGGCAAATCCCAAATGCATGATAAAAACAAGAAATGTGGCGACGATCATCCATGTGTTGTTCACGGTAAATAAAACATCGCCCGCCGACACGGTTTCAGTGGTTCCGTCATTCGCCAACGATAAAGATGATAAAAATAAAACGAACAGAACCGAACTCCATTTAATTAATTTTATTTTGTTAATTTTCACTACAAAACCTCCACTATATCTGATTACATTTACATTATCCTATTGCGTCATGTCCTGTTTCACCCGTTCTGATCCGGATACACTCCTCAAGAGCCGTTACAAATATTTTCCCGTCACCAATAGTGCCGGTCCGGGCGCCTTTGATAATCGCTTCAACCGTCGGTTCAACAAAATCTTCGTTGACCGCGATCTCGAGCCTTATTTTTTTCAGTAAATTGACCTCTATATCAGTGCCGCGGTAAGTTTCGTGATAACCCATTTGTTGTCCGCAGCCCAGCGCGTTGGTGACTGATAGTTTATATACTTTTTCTTCAAAGAGCGATTGTTTAACAGCGTTTAATTTTTCCGGTTGAATATATGCGACGATTAATTTCATTGAGCACCTCTTTGCTTATGGTTTATTTAATTATGTTGATTCTGTTGGCAATATGTATACCAGAAATTGCACAACACACAACATATTGTTTTTAATAGAGTTACACAAAATAACAAAATTGATTTTACAACATTTTTGTATGATTTGCAGCGTACTGCCACATAATTGTAGATAATAATAATTTTATTTTGATTGCCGGAGATGCGGCCGCTAAACACAGCCCGTTAGCGCAAAGTATCTGCATGCTGAAAACAGATAACTGTTGTTTGGCTACAAAAATGTAGTTTTTTATTATTAACAATACATTTTTGCAAGATTGTGATTCGAAATGAGCCGGTACATTTGAATATGGGATAAATATTTTTTAAATTTATGGGACTCGATGATTTATCATATTTCCGGTTTTTATAATCAAAGGGAGCGATATGAATAGAGAGCTTGAGGAAACGCGGGCTTTTCAATTAATAATTTAACAGCCACAGGAACCCCGCAGCCGGGTCCCTGTGGTGTTTTAACCCATGGGATATGGGGTTTATTTCGTCAGCAGCATTTTGTTTACCAGGTCAACAGAACCGGCCCGGAGGCGGTAAAAGTACACGCCGCTTGGAGCGTTCGACGCGTTCCAGCGCACCGAATACCGGCCGGCCGGTTGCGTTGAGTTGACCAGCACCCGGACTTTTCGGCCCAATATATCATAAACCGTTAAGGTGACAAACTCCGAACGAGGCAGGGTATAGGAAATTACCGTCTGCGGATTAAAGGGATTTGGGACATTTTGCGCCAGTTCATAGTTGTCGGGTTTAACGTCATCTTTATTATTTATGCTGGTGTAAATTTTGCCGGGCAATGTCCTGCCCGCTGTTAACTTTTGACCATTTTGGTCCGCGATAACCATATTCACCCAGTCGGGCCGTGCGGGGACATTGTCTTTTTCAACCAGTTCCGTCCAGCGTTCATCGGTCATGCGGTCATAGTTTTCGGTAATTTTTTCATAATAGGACATAACCGGGCCGACAAATGCCGTGGGCTGGTGATTGTTTGACGGAGAGTTGGTAATAAAAACGCCCAGGTGAATTTTACCGACCGCGACATGCAGCACCCGGCCGACATCCGCTCCGTTTTCTTCGGTTGGCTGGGTATGAACATCGGCGATGACAAAATCGCCTTCGGCGGCGTCTTCACGTATATAGAACATATCCGCATACCATCCTGAGAACGGCGGTGCGCCGCTGCCGCCATCCACAAACAGCATTTTTTTCAGATACTCGATCTCTTCATTATTCAAAACGGTCCCGTCCAGTTCCTTTTGCGCGATGGTTTCCAGTTTGCCGGCCACTTTTTTCAAGCGCGGAAAATAGTTCTGGATGCTTTGCATATACCAGCTGTTCGCTTCGTATTGTGAGAAAAAGTTATCCGCTTTTTCGGCAAACGCCGCGATCTGGTGATAAAATTCCGGGTACGGCTCGATATAGGAATGCGGATAAGAACAACCGGTGCCGCCGGTATAGCTTTGTTTGGCGTACAGCAGATTGTCATGGCGAAGCTGCGCCCAGGATGCCAGCTGCGTGTTCAGCTTGAGCTGCTGCCAGGCGGTTGTGCGCATGAACAATGGGTAATCACTCAGATCCGTATCGGGATTGAGCTGACGTAAGGCATTCAGCCAGACGTTGTACAGGGACAGGTCCCAGAATTCGGGATCATAGGAATCCACGAGGTAGCGCAAAGATGCCAGTTGTGCTGAATACTTGTACTGTTCAAGTTCTTGTTCTAATAATGGCAGGGCGTTGTCATTGCCCAGCACGAACATGGCGTCGAGCGGGTCCGGCAGTGGCCGCCAGACTTTTTTTCCATTGTAAACAATGCGGTCGAAAACCAGATTGGAAAAGGCGTACGAATCGATGATAAACCGCTGACCCATCAGCCGAAACGAGACCGGCAGTTCACCGGGTTCGGGGCTATAGGGGTCCATCAGCAGAATATTGGATAGGATCCGCTGGCCGTATTCGGCCTTGCTTTTCAAAACGTTTTGCAGGGCCGCCCACGACAGGCTGTCCGTCAGGCCGGTAACGGTAATATTGTGCTCTTTAACGGCGTCGGCAATCTCGTTCGGGGTCAGATTATCACTCTCGCCGACCATAAATTTGATGATCGAATCCATTTCGTCCATATCCTGGCGAACGCCGGCCATGTCAATCAATTCGTTCAGCAGCAGCGCGCCCTGGTCCATGCGGTTGATCTCCCACCATTGCCAGGGAAGCTCCCATGGATTTTCCGGCGGCGGCGTGAGCATAAATTCAATTCTGCCCAGCCACATCATCGCTTTGAAATAGGCGCCGAGTGTGCGCCTTCCGCTGTTATCCCAGAATTCTCTGCTGTAATGGCCGCGCACTGTGAACTGGCTGAAATCCAGATTTCTTTTTCTTTCGGAAAAAAGCGGCATTACCGTTTTTTTCTCTTTTTCAATAGCCTGCCATATTTCATCAAAATTGCCCGTGTAACCGGACTGGGTATGAAATTTCATCTCTTCCGCCAGCGACAGGGCAATGGTGGTGTACAGATCGACGTCACCTAACGCGTCCTGCAGATCGGTATTTGTCTCATATTTCGCGAGTAAAGATGGATAAGCCTTGTAGAGTTTATTGACGATATCCTTGAGTTTCGGTTCTAAAATCGAGATCTCCAGGTCCATAAGGATACGGTCATAGGACATGTGCAGGGCGTGCAGAACGGCGTCCGTGGTCAGGAATACGGGCAGATCTTTAATATAGATATCGTGCAGGGCGTGACCAAAGGTATTAAAATTCATCCGTTCGCTGACGACGAGGTGGTTTTTGTTCAACAGGGAAATTTCATCATTGGAGAGTTTGTATTTCAACAGCACGGAATCCAGGAACGAGACATCGGTGGTATTCATCACGTTTGTCATATCATTGTAATAGCTGTTCTGCATCGGGTAAATTCCGGCCAACTGCTGCGGGGTCAGGTTTTGATTGTCCTGTAAAAATGTTTGATAGGCGTCGAGACTAAAATTGCTTTGTCCGAATGTGATCAATGGAATCAGACAAAAAATACATGCCAAAAGCTGAATAACAATTTTTTTCATTTTACTACCTTTTTTAACTTCTAATGACTACAATTCAGGTATTGATTAATCAAATTCTTTGCCAAAAAAATGTTTATTGTTTTTTTGAGGTTAATTGATTGTTTATAAACACGATACGGAGCCTCTTAATAAATTATGTCAAAATAACATATGCGCAATATTTTCGTACTATTAATTTATTTTCGTATTTAAATCAAAGTAAAGAATTTTACCTCATCAATATCATTTTACGAACCAGGTCAACCGGTCCGGCCTGCAAATGGTAAAAGTACACGCCGCTTGGAACGTTCGACGCGTTCCAGCGCACCGAATACTGTCCCGCCGGTTGCGTTGAGTTGACCAGTACCCGGACTTTTCTGCCCAGAATATCATAAACCGTTAAGGTTACATGTTCCGACTGCGGTAACGCGTAAGAGATATTGGTACCGGGATTAAAAGGATTCGGGTAATTCTGCGCCAGTTCATAGTTGCCGGGTTTAACGTCATCTTTATTATTTATGTTTGTGTAAATTTTACCGGGCAGTTCCCTGCCTTTTGTCAACTGCTGACCGTTTTGGTCCGCGAGGACCACATTCACCCAGTCGGTCCGTGCCGGGACATTGTCTTTGTCAACCAGTTCCGTCCAGCGCTCATCGGTCATGCGGTCATAGTTTTCGGTAATTTTTTCATAATAGGACATAACCGGGCCGACAAATGCCGTGGGCTGGTAATTGTTTGAGGGAGAGTTGGTAATAAAAACGCCCAGGTGAATTTTACCGACCGCGACATGCAGCACACGGCCGACATCGCCGCCAAATTCATCGGTGGGTTGTGTGTGAACATCGGCGATGACAAAATCGCCTTCGGCGGCATCTTCATGAATATAGAACATATCCGCGTACCACCCGGAGAACGGGGGCTTGCCGCTGCCGGTCTCGACGAACAACATTTTTTTCAGATATTCGATTTCATCATTGTTGAAAATTTCTCCACTCAGTTCCTTTTGCGCGATGGTTTCCAGTCTGCCGGCCACTTTTTTCAGGCGCGGGAAATATTCCTGAATACTTTGCATATACCAGTTGTTCGCTTCGTATTGTGAGAAAAAGTTATCCGCTTTTTCGGCAAACGCCGCGATCTGGTGATAAAATTCCGGGTACGGTTCGATATAGGAATGCGGGTAGGAGCACAGGGTGCCGCCGGTATAGGACTGTTTGGCGTACAGCAGGTTGTCATGGCGCAGTTGCGCCCAGGACGCCAGCTGCGTGTTCAGCTTGAGCTGCTGCCAGGCGGTTGTGCGCATGAACAACGGGTAGTCAGTCATGTTTTCACCGGGACTAAGCTGGCGCAGGGCGTTGAGCCAGACGTTGTACAGGGACAAATCCCAGAATCCGGGATCATAGGAATCCACCAGATAGCGTAAAGACGCCAGTTGTGATGAATACTTGTACTTTTCAAGTTCTTGTTCTAATAATGGCAGGGCGTTATCATTGCCCAGCACGAACATGGCATCCAGCGGGTCCGGCAGCGGTCGCCAGACTTTTTCCCCGTTGTAAACAATGCGGTCGAATACCAGATTGGAAAAGGCGTACGAATCGATAATGAACCGCTGACCCATCAGCCGGAACGAAACCGGCAGTTCACCGGGTTCGGGGCTATACGGATCCATTATTAAAATATTGGACAGGATCCGTTGACCGTATTCGGCCCTGCTTTTCAAAATGGTTTGAAAGGACTCCCATGACAGGCTGTCCGTCAACCCGGCCACGGTAATATTGTGTTCTTTAACGGCGTCGGCAATTTCGTTCGGGGTCAGATTATCGCTTTCGCCGACCATAAATTTGATAATCGAATCGATTTCGTCCATATCCGGACGCACGCCTGCCATATCGACCAGTTCGTTCAACAGCAGCGCGCCCCGGTCCATACGGTTGATCTCCCACCATTGCCAGGGCAGTTCCCAGGGATTTTCCGGCGGCGGCGTGAGCATAAATTCAATTCTGCCCAGCCACATCATCGCTTTGAAATAGGCGTCGAGTGTGCGTTTTTCGCCTGAATCCCAGAATTCTCTGGTGTAATGGCCGCGCACTGTGAACTGGCTGAAATCCAGATTTCTTTTTCTTTCCGAAAAAAGCGGCATTTTCGTTTTTTGCTCTTTTTCAATGGCCTGCCATATTTCAGTAAAATTATCCGCATAGGGTGACTGCGTGCTTAATTTGCTTTCCTGTATTAATGACAGGGCAATGGTGGTGTACAGATCGACGTCGCCGAGGGCGTCATGCAGATCGGAATTTGCCTCATATTTCGCGAGTAGCGACGGATATGCCCTGTAGAGTTTATTCAAAATATCAATGAGTTTGGGCTCGAGTATTGATATTTCAATATCCATCAATATCCGGTCATAGGACATGTGCAGGGCGTGCAGAACGGCATCCGTGGTCAGGAAAACGGGCAGATCTTTGCCGTAAACATCGTGCAGTGCGTGGCCAAAGGTATTAAAGTTCAGCCGTTCGCTGACGACGAGGTGGTTTTTGTTCAACAGGGAAATTTCATCATTGGAGAGTTTGTATTTCAACAGCACGGAATCCAGGAACGAGACATCGGTGGTATTCATCACGTTTGTCATATCATTGTAATAGGTGTTCTTCAGCGGGTAAATCCCGGCCAACTGCTGCGGGGTCAGGTTTTGATTGTCCTGTAAAAATGTTTTGTAGGCGTCGAGACTAAAGTTGCTTTGACCGAAGGAAAATAACGGGATCAAACAAAAAATACTTGTTACGAGCACAATAACAATTTTTTTCATTTTATTGTCCTTTATAAATGTCAGTCAATATAATAATTGAAATAATATAATCAAAATTCTTGCCATAAATTTTCTACCAGGTTATTCTCCAAGTTTTTGTTTATAATGATTTTAAATTTTATTGTCCGTTAAATTGCAATAGTGTTGTGCGAAAATTTTGCGTACTTGATATAATTTTTCGTACCTTTAATGTACCAGTTGTTGGTTTCGGTTATAATATTTTTTTATTCCTGTAATTAAAAACATCAAGATACCGGATGAAATGAATTGATTTTATCTGTAGTTTTTCTTTAGTATTATTGAAGAATTGTTCGGTTGTCAAAAGTTTGAGTGATGAGTTGTACTTCGGGCGCCTGTCACATGTTTAAGGACTATATAATATTTTATTCATAAAACATATCAGAGTTCCTGTGTAATTTATTTTTTTTGATAATCTTTGAATATATCCTGGATTATATTTGAAAAATTATCCCTGATCAAGTGTCCCACTTGAAACATGCTGAAATCGGCAGCGTTAATATCTTTACCCTTTTCAACATAATTGACCAATTCATTTACCAAATGAGCGGTTTCAACGATATCGGGGAAACGGCACTTGAATCTGTCGAAAGAGTGATGAAACAGCGCGATCTCTATACTGACTTCGGGCAGGTTCCAGAGATCGAGCAGAAAAGCGCCGACCTCGCTATGGGTGCTGTCGTCAAATCCCAGGGCCAGTTCACCCTCATGAAAAGACAGGTCCGGTTTTTCCTCACAAAGTTTAATTATAGAGTTATATCTTTTCGGGAAAAATTGTAATAAAACAATTTTTCCGATATCGTGAGTTATGCCTGCGGATTTTTGGTTATGGTTAATTGGTTTGCCATGTATCTGTTTATGGATTAATTGCATATATTTGTTAACCAGCGATGAATGTTTGATGACCTTTT
>Ga0272441_10013170_pt1 | contig 11944 bp, 19 predicted proteins | sample SSMProp6N_FD_193582 | JGI IMG/M metagenome (GOLD analysis project Ga0272441, IMG submission 193582) | Marine sediment archaeal communities from Little Sippewissett salt marsh, Falmouth, MA, United States - SSM-Prop-6N | ecosystem: Environmental > Aquatic > Marine > Wetlands > Sediment ...
AACCTGGAACTTAACAATACATAATACTAGTAGTTATTCTTTGGTCGAGTGGAATGTTACGATCCGTAACACGTCTGTTCCTGATCTTGATGTGATTAATATTACAAATGTTTACCCTGTTAGTGGTAGTAATAATATTCCTGTCCAAGTAAACTGTTATGCAACTTTCAACCATACAAGCGGTGATACTATGAATGTTTCTTGGTATTATGGAACGGTTGAGGGTTCTGAGAATACATTAGTGGGTACTGATACTAGTTTTACTAATAGTACTAAGTTTGAACTTTATTATCCTGTAACAGTTCGGGGTACGACTTATTATGCTCGTATCCAGGCTGATGATGGTTCTTATTATGAGAACGAGACTTTTAATTTCACGGTAGAGGGAAATGGTACTTATGGTTTTAGTCGTAATAGTACGGCTCTTGCTATTAGTTTGGGTGCTTTGTGTTTGGGTGTTCTTGGTGTTATGGCTTTTTTTAGGAGGAAGAAAAAATGAAAAAACATTTGTCTGAGCAGGATAAGGATGAGGTTGCTGTTATGGTTGCTGGTTTTGTGGGTTGTATTGTTTTCCTTGTTCATAGTTTGAATGGTATTTATTCTAGTTTGGATTTGTATGTTATGTTGGGTGGTGTTGGTTGTTTTCTTATTGTTCCGTTTATTATTATTTTTTTAAGGAGGAGGTTTGTTTATGCCAAGTGATGATTTATTAAAAGCTAAAAATGCTCTTGCTGGTGTGATGGAGTCTAGTTTTTTAAAATGTAGAGGTGAAATAATTGGGAATAATTAATCCTGTTACGGGTATAAATAAGCAAAAGGCAAACGAATTTTTAAAAGATAAAGGAATAAAACAAGGGCCAAAGAAGGATATAATATCAGAACGAGCTTCTGTGACAACACAACCGAATATTTCTCCGCCTGAACCTAGAACTAGTACGTCTGGTGGTTCTGTTAAGGCTAATCAGAGTCTTAGTGTTACTTATGAGGATGAGACTGGTAATACTACGACTGTGGGTTCTTCTGTTAAAAAATTTGAGCAAGACGAAAAATGGATTATTGGTAGCGGAGGCAGAATTGTTCGTGTAGCTAGTGGCAGTAAGGTTTATTATCAAGCTGAGTCTCGTAGTAGTTACGAAAAAAGACTTAGAGATTTTTATATTGATAGATATAATAAAACTGGCTATATTCCTCCTGAGGTTGAAAGTGATGTTGATGTTCCTGAAAAATATAAACCGTTCCGTGAAAAATATGTAAGTCTTGCTTATGAACGTGGCCTGGGTATTAAGACTGAGGAGGAGGCTAATGTTGAGTTGCAGAAACATATTGAGACTCATGCTACTGTGGAATGGATGAAAACGTATGGTCGTTTTAGTTATAGTGAGGCTAAACAACCTTCAGGTAGTGACATGGCTCGTTCTTATCTTAAATCTATTAATCCTTTAACTGCTGACTATGTTGGTAAACCTAAAACTAGTTCTGGTAAATCTAAGCTTGTGACTCATAGTGATCTTACTTGGGGGGAGTTTAGAAAATATGAGCCTGCTGCTGAACTTGTTAAAACCAAGTCGGGTTTTAGTGTTAATGTTGATAGTGTTAAATGGTATAAGTCTAAGATGTCTGAGAAGTCTGGTTTGGATTATGGTTTTAGTTGGATTGCTGGTCGTTTTCTTTCTGGTGCTGGTGATATTGATTATGTTCTTGCTGGTAGTCCTGTTGATAAGTTTAATCCTAAAGACCCTTATGGTATGAAGAAACAGGAGAAGATTGCTGCTAGTTGGACGTATGATGCTGTTAAAAATTTTGATGTAGGACGTTTAACTATTCAGTCAGCACCATTTAAAAACATTGTTCTCCCTACTGTTATGGGTTTGGGTATTGGTTCAGGTATTAGTTATGCTTCTGGTTATAGTGCTACTCGTTTTATGGGTGGTAGTTGGGCTCAGTGGGCTAGTCGTAGTATTCCTACTGCGGTTTTTGGTGGTGTTATTGGAGGTTCGGAAGCTGCTCGTATTGAAAATGTTTTTAAAACTCAGGGTTCTGAAAAAGGTTGGAATGAGCTAGGTCAGACAGGTATTCGCGCTGCGTTTGGTTTTACTGGTTATCATGTTGGTAGTACTTGGCGTATTAGTGGTGCTACTCCTTATGAGTGGGGTGCTTATCATGGTTTTAAAACTCGTGCTTTAAAGACAGGTCTCGGAATGGGTGTTTTAGAATTTAATGAGGGCCGTGGTGTTTATGATTATCTTAAAACATGGAAGGCCACTGGTAAAAAACCTGTAGGCTGGTCTCGTTATAAGTTGCCCTATGAATCTGTAGATCGTGCTATTAAGTTTAGGAAAGCTGAGTTTAATCTTACTCGTTATGGTTATAAGCGTTGGACTAAACTTAGGCCGTTCCAGAATGATCCTAAGTTTGAAACTGTTCAAACATTAGTAGATAAACCAGGTGCAAAAGCTTATCTTCGTTATTGGAGTCTTCGTACTCAGAAAACTTTGCTGCATCCTTTTGGTCGTAAACCTGTTATTGGTGGTACTCTTGGAACTGGCACTAAATCTTATTTTGGTAAGATGCCGCATGATTTTGATTCTTGGGGGCCTAATTATGCTAAGAGTATGAGAGACGTTAGTTATGCGTTTCGTAAAATGGGTTATGGTGATATTCATGGGACAGTTGATGTAATGCCTTATCAGAAAGGTATTTTTGAGCCTATGGGTGGCCGTACTCTTCCTCTTGTTCGTACTCCTAAGGGTTATAGTGTTTTAAGTGTTTTTGAAAACCTTGTACGTAAAGCTCGAAGTAGCACATGGCTTGAAAAGACAGGACGTTTTAAAGATGTTAAAGGAAGTATTCTTGCTGGTGAAAGACTATTCCAGCATTATCCTAAACATCAGTTTAGGATTCTTCTCGATAAGTTTATACGTGCTGCTCCTAAAACAGAGGCTGAGGGTTATTATATGCGGCCTGGTGATGCTAAATTCTGGTATGAGGATAAAGGTTTCACTGAGCTTTGGGGAGACTTTGTAAACAAGGTTCATTATAAGCTTCCTAGTAGGATTAGTTATAGTTTAGATGAGGCTGCGTTTAAAAACATTATCACTGATATTCACATGACAAGTAGCAGTATAGCTCGTTTTCAGTCAATACCTATTGTCGCTCCTAGTAGTACTCAGACTGCTATTCTTAGTAGCTATGTTTCACAATTCAAGACTCCTGTTAAAATTAGTTCAAAGACTCCCACTCATTCTTCAATAGTTAGTAGTCATGTTTCAGCTTTTAAAGTTAAACCTAGTCTTAGGTCTAGTGATTATCAGCCGTCTTCTTCTATCGTTGTTTCTCCTAGTAGTAGGTTTTCTTCTTCTATGAGTAGTCTTAGTTCAAGTCTTAGTTCAAGTAGTAGTAGTCTTAGTAGTTCTTTATCATCGTCTAGTAGTAGTCTTAGTAGTTCTCTTTCAAGTTCAAGTAGTAGTAGTTCTTCTAGTAGTAGTTCTTCGTCTAGTAGTTCTTCTTCGTCTTCAAGTAGTAGTTCTTCTAGTAGTAGTTCTTCGTCTAGTAGTTCTTCTTCGTCTTCAAGTAGTAGCAGTTCAAGTAGTGTTCTTGGTGGAGGATTCACGTTAGGTGGCATGGGTGGTATTGCTACTGGCGGCCCTGTAAAAGTTTTTAATGTTATGGTTAAGGATCGTTATATTGTCCGTGGTAAAAAAAAGTATGAGGAACGATTTATTAAAATTAATAAGCAGCCGTTGTCTCGTAGGGATGCTCTTGCTCTTGGTGGTACGGTTGTGGATAAGTCTGCTGCTCGTCAGTTCAAAATTGTAAGAACCAAAGGTAAGCCTGGTAAGTCTAATGTTAAGACGAGTATGTGGCCTTTTATTAGTCATAAGTTTAGTAAGAAACATAAAAAAAATACTTATCAGGAACGAACTTCTTTTGCTATTGATAGTGTTGGTGAGATTAATGAGATTAGTGCTCGTGGTTGGGTTGCTTTGAATCGTGGCCCTAAAAGTTTTGATGTGATTAATATGAAAGATATAAGGAATATTGTCCGTGGAGGCAGGTTGTTATGAGAGTCATTGTTTTAGTGAGCATTGGTCTTGGTCTTATTGTCGGTGGTTTGTATTGGCATGTTTGGGATGATAGCACGGAGTTTATTGAAGACTTTATTGTTCCTGGTAGTTATAGTGATACTGTTCAGCTTTTCTGGGATCTGATTCCTATTATTCTTCTTGTCCTTGGTGTTATTTGTCTAGTGATGGGCGGTAAGGGTTCTAGTCGCAGGGAGGTGTATGAATGAGGTTTCCTGTGGGTGCTTTGATACTTATCATGGTCGCGGGTCTGTGTTTTTTCCTTTGGATCGGTTTTGATTATGTTTTTTTCGGTGAGGGTAACATTCAGGAAGTTATCTGGGAGGCTGGTAATAAAACTATGACTGGGGATCATAAAACAGATTTTGGTAACAATATGAAGCAGATGAAAGACGGTTTTGGTTTGTTCGGTGTTTTGCTTCTTGGTATTGCTATTCTTGTTTTTGTTGTGGATGTGTTACGGAAAGACCAGGGGGATATGTACTAATGAAAAAAATATTACTTCTCTTATTGGTTTTGTTTTCTTTTATACCAGTTACTAGTGCAGATGTCACGTTTTATGGTGACACTACTCTTTATCTTAACGATGGTGATATTAGTGTTACTTTTGTTGATAGTGGTATCACGGTTTATTATTGTGAGTTTCAGGATACTTCTAATTATATTTTATTGGAAAACCTTAACCTTACTATGACTTGTACGGGTAGTCTTCTTGTCAATGTTTCAGAGGTTAATAGTAGTATTAATCTTACAAGTGGAACTACTGTCCTTCGTTTCAATGCTACGTATTCTGGTAGTAGTGTAGTGTTTGGTTTTGATGGTAACCATAGTAATGCGTTTTATGATGTTTATGTGAACAGTGTACGCAAAGTCCATAATTCAAACATGGATAGTTTTAGTTTTACTCAGAGTAGCTGGTCTAAGAAAGATATTGACATACGTCTCGCTGGTTATTATCCTGATCCTCCTTATGATGGTGCTTCTCATTATAATACGTCTGATAATAAACTTAATTTTAGTTGGACTCGTGGGAATTATAGTGACTGTGAGGTTCTTGTTAAAAACAATAATAGTTATCCTTCTTCTCCTTCTGATGGTACTGAGGTTTATAATGGTACTGATCTGTATTATAATTTTACTAATTTTGATTCTGGTTATTATACGGTTTGGAGTTTTAATGATACTACTGATACTTTTAGTAGGACGGGTGAGGATATTCCTTGGGGTGCTATTAATATCACGGTTTATAATGAGAGTCAGCCTTGGGTTCAGATTAGTCCGTTTGGTTTATTGATTTCTAATCAGGATGTTACTAGTACGTATCAGAATAGTTCTTGTACGAATCCTCATACTCTTGACTTGTTGGATATTCCTTATGGTAGCAATACTGTTATTTATATTAATGCTACTGATTATAGACATCGTACTTATTATAAGAATCTGCTTGTGAACACTTTTTATAATTATAGTTTTTATCTCCCACCTTTAGAAACAACTGTTGACCCTGGTGGTGGTGATGAGGGAGGAAGCGGTGATAATTATTCTACTACTACTGCTTTTACTGTGACAGTTGTTGACGAATATGGTTATTTTTTGAACGATGTTAAAATAATTATTTCTCGTTATATGAATAATACTGGTGAGTATGAAGAGATTGCTAGTCAGATTACGGATGGTATCGGTGATGCTCAGTTTATGCTTATTCCTAATGTTAAACATTATGTTGAGTTGGTTAAAGACGGATATGTTCAAGAAGGGTCAAAGTTTTGGACTCCTTTGTTAGATAATTATGGTAATGGTATCTCTAAAGAGCTTTCTATGAGTTTAGATGCTTCTAATATTGAAAATGTTACATTTTGGGATGTATGTCATTTTAATGGTACTATGTATAGTAATGGTTCTTTATATGTCCAGTTTGAGGAGTTTAGTGATGATGATACTGTTACTAATGCTAGTTTTTATACTTATGAAGTTTTTAATTTTACAGAGAGTCTTAATGCTACTAATACTACGACAGATGAAAGTTTTTCGTTTTGGGTGACTGGTATAAACACTAGTCGTGTTCATAGAGTTGTTTGTTATATTAATCATTCTGATTTTGGTTCTGATATTGTAAGTATTTGGATTCAACCTCTAAGAACTCCTAATAAGAGTAGGACTGATATTGAAAACAAGCTTACGGGTAGTCTTGGTTCTAATCCGTTAGGCTGGGTTAATCTTCTTATTTTGTTTATACCTATTTTGGTTCTTCTACTTGTTTTTGGTCCGTCTAATGCTGGTATTGGTATTATGGGTTCGGGTTTGTATGTTGGTTTCGCTAGTATTTTTATTAGTGTTGATACTCGTGTTCTTGCTCTTGTCCCGATTGTGGTTGCGATTGGTTTTATTCTTATCATGGTTAAAAGAGGGAGGATGAATTTATGAAACTTATATATAAAATGTTATTGTTTTTTGTTATCTTTCAGATGTCTGTGCTTATCATAGCTGCTACAGGTATTTTTCCTGAGGATGGTAGGTTTTATAGTGACATTCAATCTGATAAATGGATTGATAAAACCCCTGAAGGTATTTTAGCTGAGATTTATGTTCCTTCAGGTCAAATAGCAGGTATTTCTATTTCTGAGTTTGGTGTGGTAGCTGTTCTTCTTGCTCTTGTTACTGCTGGTGTCGCATTAGGTTTTTTAACACGTAGTCCTGTTATTCCTAGTATTCTTGGTGTTGGTCTTGCTATTTGGCCTATGATTAATAGTAGTCGTGGTTTTTTCAATAGTTTGTTTAATAACTGGGATAATAATAGTATGATTTATCTGGGTATCACTTTTGGTATCGCTATTATTATTGTTGTTATTGTCACGTTGATTGAGCAGCCTGCTCAGGGGAGGAGTGGATAATCATGTTGGTTTTTGATTTGTGGTCTAATTTTAGTGACCTTCCTGAGTATGCTATTCAAGCGTTTAGTGCGGTTGATCCTTGGGTTTATCCTCTTGTCTTTGTGGGTATTATTGGTTTTCTTTATACATCTATGAATAGTATCATGGTTGCTGTTGTGGGTATTTTGTTTACTCTTGGTTTGTTTGGTACTAGTACTACTATTTTTAATGATGTTCCTGAGGTAACCATGCTTCTCTATGTTATCAGTATTATTGGTGTTAGTTTGTTGATTGTTACTTTTATTGTTAAAAGGAGGAATTGAAAAAATATGGAATTTTTAATGGACTATCATATAATATTTTTAATGATGGCGTTTATCTTAACCTTGGTAAGCGTGTTGTTATTGTTGACTGAGGATATAAGTATTGAACGTGCAGTAGGGGCTAATGTTCTTATTTTGTTCAACATGGTTTTAAACCTTATTGTAAGCCTAGGTTTCGGTGGTATCGATGTTTATGGTTACGATAGTAACGGTGCTCTTGTTCATAATGTTTATAGTGATATGTACCCGTTCGTATATGTTTACTGGATATTTTTCTATGTTAACCTTATGTTGTTGGTTTACTGTGTTTACATTTATTATAAGCATCCCTGGGTGGAAGAATCTGAAAAGAAACGTAACATGTGGGATTAGAATTTGAATGGTAAAAACAGTATCAAGATAAAGATATGTGAAAAAGAACTTTATCATATCTTTAAGGATCTTGAAAAATTTGGTAGAACCACTTTTAGTTATCCTGATGTAGAAAAACATAGGGGGATAGCTAGAAGTATTGGTATACGTGCTAAGCCTCTTGTTAAAAAAAACCTTATCATTCCTCCTCTCAGCAGTACTAATAGTCACCGTATGACTGGTATAATGTTGCCTCCTAATGTTGAGATAACTGAAAAAAAAGATGCGGGTGGTTTTCGTTTTTATTTTCAACGGAAGAAATAATATATTATAATACCTGTGTAACAGATAAAAACCTTTTCTTATAATATCCTATCTTATGGGTAACTCTATATATATTTAAAACCGATATTAACTTTTTCATATGAAAAAATTATTAAAAAATAAGGCTGCTGTTACTCAACTAGTACCCATAATTCTCGCTGTTGTGATTGCGTTCTGTTTACTTTTTGTCGGTAACTATGTTAATGGAACGATCCATGAAGAACTAAACGACTCAGTGGATAACGATGATGCCAAGTCAACCATGAATAATACCAGTAATAATTGGGATAGTGCTTTGGATATTGTGCAGATAGTAATTATTATCACGTTACTTGCTGCTGCAATAGGAGCAATATTCTTGTTTACGAGGTATAGATAAATATGAAAGCTAACCAATTCCTTCAAAATGATGAGGGTGTAAGTAACCTGTTACCTATTGCCCTTGCCATTGTGATTGGTTTTGCGATATTATTTGTCGGTGCTTTCGTACATGGTGAGATAAGGCAAGCATTAACTGATAGTTATCCTGCTGCTGGAAGCAGAAGCGTTCTTCAAAATAACACATTACAATCTCAAAGCAACATAAGTACGAACTCAGATAGTGCTATTGATATTGTGCAGATAGTGATCATAATTACGTTACTTGCTGCTGCAATAGGTGCTATATTTATGTTCACGAGGTTTAGATAAATATGAAACTGAAAAAACTTACAGAACAAGCTTTTTCTCAACTTGTTCCCACTATATTGGTCATAGTAATAGTTTTTGCAGTATTATTTATCGGTGGCTACGTGAACGGCACTATACATCAAGAACTTGAAGACATTAGCACTAATACTGATGCTGAGAGCACTATGGATAATATCAGTGTGAATTATGATAGTAGCTTGGACATAGTCCAAATAGTGATCGTAATATCATTACTTGCTATGGCTATCGGGGCTATATTCTTATTTACTAGAGTTGGCGGCTAAAGATATTAGTTGAGACAAAACAATCATTAAAACCTTTCTTTTTTCTTTTTTTTAGTTTAACTTATGGGTAAACCTATATATATTTAATAATAACCTTTATGTTTTTAATGGCAGTATCATTTAATACTACTGACGACCGCCTGGAAAAAATAGATAGTCTTGTTGAACGGGATGTTTTTAGTCATAGGAGTGCTTTTCTTAATGCTGCCATTGACCTCTTACTTAAAGACCTTCATATTAAACGTGTTATTTCTTTTCTTTATTTTGTGACGATACCTGTTTTTTTGTTTCTTCTTTGTGTTGGTTTTACTCTTTATTTTCAGGACTGGTTTTTTTATCTCCTCACTATTGTCTCAGGTGTTTATGTTATTGTTTTTAGTTATTTTTATTATGATAAATATAGGGAGGTGAAGCGCCATACCAATAACAGTAAGTGAGAACCCTAACGTGGCATCTTTTAAGTCTGCTTGGGGTGACATGGTTGAGGCTATTGAGCCTGATATTGATAGTCTCCCTGAGCCTTGGAGATCTGTTTTTAGTGGTCCTATGAAACTCCTTATAGGTAGTAAGCTTTCACTTGGTATTATTCCTCCTCGTCAGCAGTGGCCTATTAATGAAAAGATTGCGTATATTATTTCTTTGTTGAAGTATCCTGATTTTGTTGATTACAACCTTGAATACATAGGAGGGGAGCTTTCTGAGTTGTTTGGTCTTATTAGTCTTAGTTTGTCTTTGAATGGTAGTTTTGTATTGGAAGGCCCTATGAGCCGTCAGTTCAGCCATCAGACAAGTAAAATTGTAGGTATTGATAAAATGGGTAAAGAAGTTGATATTTCGCAGGGTGGTGTTGGTTATCGTTAATAGTTTTCGTATGGGTAATTGTGAGATTAGTATCATGATTTGGATTGTTAGTTTGTTTCCTCTTGCAGTTATTTTGTTTATGACTCCTCCTTTGTTGGTTATGCTTATGGTTTTTGTCAGTGTTTTTATTGGTATGATTGGTATTACTTGGCTGCCTTATTTGGTTTCTAAGTATCGTCTTCGCCCTGCGATGGATAAATGTAAGGAGAATGAGACGACCTGGTGTCGTGTTACTAAGGACCGTATCATTATCCCTCAGTTCGTTGAGAAAGGCCCGTATGGCCAGTCTAAGGGTGTTACAAATAAAGAAAAAGCTGATGTGTTGGATGATGGTAGTTTTCCTTGTAAGTGGCTTAATGGTAATCCTGCGATTCTTATGTATGATCTGATGAATACTAATGCTGATCTTAATCGTAGTGTGGCTCGTGGTATTATGAAAAAAAAGTTTAGTATTCGTAGTGGTGTTGAGGGTTATAAGCAGGCTAAGGCTAAGGAGTGGTTGATGTCTAATGACAAATAATGATGAGGATGATGTGGTTGATGAGACCTTTGAGGATGTAGGTTTCGATAAGGTTACTAGGAATGTTGATCGTCTTCTTGAGGATTTGAAGAAGGAGAAAGAAAGTAAACAAAAAATAGGTAGTATGGATCGTATTCGTATGGCTCATGATATTCGTACAGATCCTCCTAAGCCTGGTTTTATGAAGGTTGATGTTTCCCCTGCTGTTTATAGTATTGATCTTAATACTGATGCTCATTGGTGGTTTAATCATAGTTGTACGGTGTTTCCTTTGTTGTTGGATCAGGCGAAACGTACTCATATGGATTTGAAGGATTCTTTTAAGATGGAGAAACGTATGCCTGATTTTAATTTTATGTGGATTTTTATTATTGTTATTGGTCTTATTGGTATTTTTTTAGGTACTAAGTTTATGGGGTTGTGGTGATATAGTTATGGATGAGAACATTAAATATTATTTGGATTGGAAGAAGCAGATTATTGCGGGTAGTGGTGTTGATAATCCTGAGATGAGTCCTTTGGATGTCTTTGGTTTTTTGGATCAGTTCGCTCTTTCTATTTATGATAGTAGTTATAGTAATGAGGATGTTAACAAAGTGATTAAAAATTTTCGTGATAAACAGTTATCAGAGGTTAAAAAATATAATGAGATAATGAAGGCTTTGTCTACTAATAATCAAAGTTTCATTAACTGGTTTATGAGTCGTTAAGTTTTATGAACACTGATGAGAGTACGGCCTCTTTTCTAGATAAGACGGATTGGAGGAAAACTATTCATAGGAAGCTTGAGGCTAGTGTTGATGCTAGAGGCCAGTTTTGGTATCCTCATAGTATTGATAGTCTTATTGATGCTGTGAGTGCTGAGTATCCTGGTTTTGATGCTGAGGCTCAGATTCGTGAAAAACATGATTTGTTGAAAAGTCGTTATGATGAGCTTTGGGAGTTATGGCTGGTTTTGAATAGTACTAAGCGTAAATGGCAGAAGTATAAGTATAAGAGGTATTTGTATCATTGTTTTTGTCATGATCTTTTTACTTATGTGAAAAACCTTTGTGCCAAAAAACGTATGCTTCTTTGGGGTAGTAAGAAGACTCCTGGGGGTTTTGAGCTTGATAGTGATTAGTTATGCTTTATGGTGCTAAATATATTAAGGGTTTGTTTGAGCGTGACGAGTTTAAACCTATATTGATTGAGGGTGATCATGGTTTCGGTAAGACTACTTATGCGAATAAACTAATTTCTGAGGTGTATAGTACTAATGGTTCTCAGAACTGGGATATAGGTTTGTTTAAGGAACATATTGGTTTTCATCCTAAACATATTCTTAACTTGTGGACTAAAAAAAATATTCGTGATTATTGTTTTCATTGGGATGATGCTGGTTTATGGCTGCATAGTCTTGATTTTCAGGACCCGTTTGTTAAGGAGGTGGGTAAGTATATGCAGGTTGCTCGTTCTGATTGGGGTTGTGTTTTGTTTACTAGTATTAGTAAGGAGGATATTAGTTCTAAGATTCGTGGTCTTCGTAATGCTATTGTAGTTGAGATCACGAAAGATGGTTCTGGTCCTAGTCGTCCTTTTAGACGTACTGCTCGTGCTTATATTGAACGTAAGACTTGGAAGAATAGGCCTTGGAAGT
>Ga0272441_10013171_pt1 | contig 11944 bp, 10 predicted proteins | sample SSMProp6N_FD_193582 | JGI IMG/M metagenome (GOLD analysis project Ga0272441, IMG submission 193582) | Marine sediment archaeal communities from Little Sippewissett salt marsh, Falmouth, MA, United States - SSM-Prop-6N | ecosystem: Environmental > Aquatic > Marine > Wetlands > Sediment ...
ATAGCAGAATTTTTAGGATATTTGAAGGCGCGTGTCGCACTCCGGATTACGCCTTTTTCTCCCGTGCGAGGAGTTTGCTGTATTTGGCAGTGTCGTTGATAATACGCCCTGCCTTCCGCAGAGAACGATTGGTGTGGACGGTGTCCACTCGAGTATGACGCGGTCTTCATAGAATGAATATGCATTCAGGTTCGATGGGCCGGGCCATTGCGCGATAATCATACCGGCAAGTGTAAGGGTTAAAAGAACGATGTATTTTCTCATTAAACACTCCTTAAGCTATTGATTAATAAGGTCTTTCATTTCAAAATAGCCGATTTTATCGTGGATAAAAACCGCAACGTCTAAAGCGCCCACTGCAAAAAGTTCTCTCGAGACGACTCGATGCTCGATAGTAATTGTCTCATATGGCAACGCGAGGATCACGGAGTGCTCTCCTATAATTCCCCCGCCGCGAACTGCGCTTATGCCGATTTCACGGTCTTCTCTCGGGCCTATCTTGCCATGCCTGCCGTAACGGGCTATTTCGTCAAGTTTCTCATTTCGCGCCGCAGCAAGGTCTTCCGCGATAAGTAGTGCCGTGCCGCTTGGGGAGTCGGCCTTCATTCTGTGGTGCGCCTCGACAATTTCGATGTCGGCATCGGGAAGGTCGCGCGCGAGTTTCGTGGCGACCTCTCTGAGCGCCGCGATTCCCCTGCTGAAATTACTTGCAGTAAAAACACCAATATTATTGGCTGCATCCATCAGGACTTCGAACTCCTCAGGATTCAGGCCTGTCGTTCCGGTTACGATAGCGGCATCGTTTTCAAGAGCGACGAGAACTGCAGTCATCGCGCCGGTTGGGGAACTGAAATCGATAATCACATCGAAATCCACCGCAGTTTCGGTAATTGGAACGCCGATTTTGCCGATACCTGCAACAGTTCCAACATCTTCGCCTAAATGGGCATTACCAGTAGATTCTAAAGCTGCGACTATCTTGAAACGCTCGTCCGCAGATGCAAGCGCGGCAACCATGCGGCCCATCCTGCCAGCAGCTCCGTTTATGGCGAGTTTTATCATCATATCAGTCCATAATCCTCGAGAGCCGCTGTCAGTTTTGCGAAATTCGATGGCGTCATCGCCGTAAGAGGCGCGCGCAATGCAGGTTTCGGGATCATGCCCACAAGAGCCATCGCCGTTTTAAGGGGAACGGGATTACCCTCGATAAAAAGGGCTTTCATTATCGGGAACATTTTCAAGTGCAGTGCGGCGGCTTCGATGAAATCGCCGTCCAGAGCCGCTTTGACCATTGCGGAAAAGCCCGATGGCAAAAGGTTCGCCGATGTTGAAATTACGCCCTTCGCCCCGATAGATATCATTGGCACGGTAAGCGAGTCGTCACCGGAGAGGACGGTCAAGTCGGATTTGGCGAGTATTTCGCTTACCGCGTCCATCGCCCCGGAAGCCTCCTTGATGGCAACGATATTCGGGTGATCGGCGAGTTTTACGGCGGTTTCCGTCTGAATAGGTGTCCCGGTTCGACCGGGAACGTTATAGAGAATAATCGGCAGGCCAATATTCGCAATTTCGTGAAAATATTCCACCAGAGCGTGCTGGGATGGTTTGTTCCCGAACGGGGTAATCACCAACGCGCCATCTACGCCGGCACTCATCGCGGCCCCGGTTCTTCTAACGGCGGTTTTTGTGACCGAAGCGCCGGTTCCCAGGAGGACGGGGATCGTATTACCGATCTCGTCCTTTACCGTTTCGAGAATCGCAATTCGCTCGTCATCCTCGAGAGTAAAACTCTCTCCCGTGCAACCCGCAAGCAGAATAGCATTTGTGCCGGATTCCACATGGTGTCTCGCAAGGGACCGAACGACGGTAAAATCTATTTTCCCGGTATCCTTAAAAGGTGTAATTAATGCAACTGTTGTTCCCTCGAACATTCTAACTCCCGTGGACATAGATATTTTAATAAATAAATAGATTATTTATGCTTAAGTCAAGGGAAAACGCCTACCTAACCGGAGGTTATTATTAACGTATAAGAAAAAAATTAGGTTTGAAAAAGTCGCATTCTGAACGAAATCGACATTGCAAATTAGGATTATCCAAAAGGAATCGAGTAGGAAAAAAGCGTTGACTCTGATATATGAAAAGTTTATATTATTATGATTTAGGTTCATTTAAGAAAAAACTACGAGGAGTTGCAATGCTTCGGAATTCTAAAAAATGGGAAATTTCTCTATTATTGGCTTCAGTCGCACTCGTTCTGCTAATCGCGGGTTGTTCGGATAACGAAGGAACGGATGCAATAACCGATGGGACTTATTGGACCGAAATCGATGTCGAGGAAATCGAGATCCCCGGTGCGATATGGGCTCTGGCGCACAATCAGGTGATTGTGGGAGCCGATAACGAGTATGTTTACCTTTCGGATGACGGCGGTCTGGGCTGGAGTAATGTGACACTCGATGCGGCAAGCGGTCGCAACGCGAGTGATATGTATTTCGCGGGTTCACGCGGTATCATGATAGGTTTGCGCGGGATGCTTTACACTACTACCGACAATGGAAATACGTGGGTCGATGCTTTCCCCACGGGAGCGCCGGCTGGCGACCTGAACGATATTATCACCCCCGCGACCGGCACGGACAATCCACTCTTTATCTCCGGCGGAGAGGGCGCGCTGTTCCGCTCTATCGATGGAGGCGAGATATGGGAGTATATTGAGGTCTTTATCGACCATTTCTTCGACAGCCTAGCTGTTATAGATACAGCAGAAGATACAACCTGGGCTTTGGATACAACGCTTTTTGCGGATCAAGAGAAAATGAATTTCTACGGTGGTTTTGCGCCAACCCCTGACCTTATTTACATTCTTGGCGATACTCTAGGTGGCGACAGCTTGTTCTACTTATTCCGCTCCACCGAGGGTGGAGATTCCGGTAGTTGGGATATGATAACTTTCATTTCGCAGTCGAAATACTATGATTTACATCTTTTCGATGATTATAACGGCCTCATGGTCGGCGATAATGGCGAAATTTTCGATATTGCCATTGAAGATAGCTCGATAAGCATAGCACTAAACGAACTACTTACCAGCGTTTCACTCAGCGAACTCGAATTTATAAATTCGAGTCTCGGCTGGGTTATCGGCGGTGGTGGTGTTGTCGCGAGAACTACAGATGGTGGCGGCAATTGGGAGGAAATCGATGTCGATGTTACCGGGGTAATCAACGATATTAGTTTCCTGGATGAAAACGAGGGTTGGCTTGTCGGTGACGATGTTTCGCGCAGTTCCGGAGCTATTAAAGTTACATATGACGGCGGCGATACGTGGAATTTCCGGAGCTACGGTCTCGGCGGAGTGGACTTGAACGGCATCCATTTCGTTTCCGCGACAGAGGGTTGGTTGGTTGGCAAAGCTGGTCGTATCGCGCATACAACCGATGCCGGCGTCACCTGGATCCATCAGGATGCCAATCTTTCCCGGTCATTGCAGGATCTGTATTTCATCGATGAGGATAAAGGTTGGGCAGTTGGTTTCGCATTCAATGGAGATTTGGACACTACGGCGACGATTCTCGAAACCACGGATGGCGGAACGAATTGGACTGCAGTAGATAGCCTTTCCGGTTACAGGCTTAATAAAGTCGCTTTCGCGGATGTTTCCAACGGCTGGGCAGTGGGTAATAACGGATTGATACTACATTCCTCGGACTGGCATACCCAGCAGGTGTCTGGAGTTTCTGTCGAGTTATTCGGATTGGATGTGATTAGTTCGAGCGTGGTCTTTGCCTGCGGCCAGGCCGGGACGATACTTAAGACAACCGACGGCGGAGCGACGTGGAACCAGCTTGCCAGCGATTCTATCACCAATCAGACTCTGATGGACATCGACATGGTAACTTCCAGCATAGGTTATGCTTGCGGTAATCTGGGCACAGTTATCAAAACTACAAACGGCGGAACCAGCTGGGAGCTTCTCGAACTCCCCTCACATAGCGGTAGTGTTTTCAAATCGGTCGGTTTCATCGATAGCGAAACGGGATGGACCGTCGGTTTCTTCGGTTATATCATGCATACTGCGGATGGCGGAGAGACCTGGTATCGTCAGAACGAGGGCTTTAGCGAGGAAACTCTCAACGATATATACATCCTGAACTCAAATCGCGCCTGGATTGTAGGCAACGGGAGTGTAGTGATGGAATTGGGCAGAAACTAATCCGGTCGAAGAGTGAAAGCCAAGCCCCCTTTCGAGGGGGCTTTTTTATATTCTGTTGAAACAGAAAAAAGACTTGCCTAAGGAATACGATACATTATATTTAACGTTGAGAGAATATAATCAGGAGGTCATAATGAGGACGATCGCTGTTATTTTTATACTCGTTGTTTCTACCGGTTTTCTTCTTGCAATCGAGGAAAAACCAAATGTGCTAGACAACGGCGGCGGGACAGTCACCGGCGGCAGCTATGAAAACCTGGCCTCGATCGGTCAAGCTGTAATATGCATGTCATCCGGTGGTTCGTATCAAAATTGCGCGGGATTTATTGGATCGCTTATGGGTTCAACCATGGATATCAAGGAAGACCCGAGCAAAGATCCCGGGAAGCCGGAAGAATTTGCTGTTGGCTCGGCATATCCGAATCCGTTTAATGAAATTGCCCGGTTTAATATCGAAGTTCCCACAGCCGGACTTCTTATTGCTCGCTTCTACGATATTTCGGGGCGCTTGGTTTACGGAGAGAATAAAGAACTCCTGACCGGCAATTACAAACTCGATTTCGATGCCGGCGGGCTTCCGAGCGGAACTTACCTATATCGAATTTCGATGGGGAATAAGGATTTTTCTGGTAAAGTAATCCTCATCAAATAGGGATTGAACATCCCGCAGTAGGGGGGGCGAAAGGCGTCGCTTAAAGCGACGCCTTTTTTATCGTTCCGGGATGCTGCCATGCTGTGGGGTTTTCAAGGGCATTAAAACTAACAATCCGGCTGAAATAAGAACTGCAAGGGATACAATTGCCATGCGATATGCTAATTCTTCGCCAATCGGTTCAAGAAACAGGATGACGAGACCCCAGATTAGCGGCCCGACAATTGCGGCGGCTTTTCCGGAAAGAGAGTATAGTCCGAAGAAACGGCCAACGGCTTCCGGCGGGGAAAGCTGCAGAAGCAGCGGTCTTGCGGCGGTGGGCACACCGCCGAGAAGTGCGCCGATTATTATACCAAGGATATAGAACGGCAATTTACCGGTTATCGGCAGGAGCAGGAGTAAACATAGAAGCCAGCCGAAGAGCACTATAACAAGTGTCTTTTTCGGGGAGATAATATCGGATAACCTCCCGAAAACCCACGAACCAATCGCCGCCCCGATCGTGCATATAATAAAAAACGGCACCTTGGCGGAATCGGGCATCCCCATTGCTTTATCAGCATAAACAGCCATGAAAATAATTGCGGTTTGGATACCCTCCTGAAAAAGGAAAGTAGCGAGAAGGAAACGTCTGATACCCGGGTATTTCCCGGTATCGCGGAGTGTTTCGATTATTTTATCGAAAGAGCTGGTTCCGGGGGCGAGTGGCGCGGGTTGGCGTCGCTCGCGGATCATTATAAAGGTAGGCAACGAGAAGAGGAAGAACAGAATTGCTGTTGGCATGAAGGTTGCCGCACGACCACCGCCCTGGATAAAGGGGATATTCCAACCGAACAGGTTGCCCTCGTTAAAAGGCATAACCAATATCATCCCAAAAATCGAGCCGAGGTAGCCGAGCGCGACGCCGAGTCCGCTTACGCGGCCGATTTTACCTGAAGGAGCGATATCGGGAAGTAGCGAATTATAAAACACCAAGCCGAGTTGGAATCCGATATTGGCAACGACGAAAAGGGCCAGGATAGGGAAAACGGTCACACCGATTTTAGCCGCAAAACCTATCGCGGCAGTTGCTATGCAACATAAAACGGTAGTTATAAATAACGAGGGCATCCGCCGCCCAACTATGTCGGTGCGTTGCCCGAGAAACGGGGATAGCAAAACGACCGCGATCATAGAGATACTGGTCGCGACGCTATAATAAATTGGGGCTTTGCCGAGATCGCTGACGATATAGACCGCAAAATAAAGCGACACGACGTTCATCGAGAAAATCGTGTTGGCGAAATCGAACATCGCCCATGCGAATATTCTGCCCTTTGCCGATGAAGCGGGCATTACTTATAATCCGAGTTCTTTGTCTATGGATTGCATGGCTTTAAGTGTAATATCCACGAATTCACTCAATTCCAGACTAAGTTTCGAGCAAAGGCGTATCTGGTCACGGTTAACGTTTGCTGAGAAACGTTTTTCATCGAAACGGCGCATAACGAAGTTTGTATCGACAGATTTCAGTTTACGATCGGGGTGCATAAGTGTCGCCGAGACAACGAGGCCGGTCAAGCCATCGACCGCGTGGAGTGCCCAGTCCATAAGGCTTTCCGGCGGACAGCAGTCGTGCGCGGGGTGCGCCTTAATTGCGTGGATTATCTCCGGTTCGATGTCGTAATCCGAAAGAATCTCTGCGGTTAGTAGCGCATGTCTTGGAAAATCGTTCTCGGTAACGTCGTAGTCTAAGTCGTGCAAAAGCCCGGCCATAGCCCATTGTTCGGAGTTTTCACCTAATCTCTCGGCTAAGGATCGCATCGAGGCTTCCGCAGCCAGCATGTGTTTGATTAAATTTTTCTTTGAGACGTGCTTTTTTACCAGTTTCAGAGCTTCTTCTCGTGTCATTGGACCTCCAGTATTTGGATAAAGATAAGTAGTTAATGGTTTTGTCGCAAGTGCAATGTGGGGAGTATCTAGCCAGGAGACACTCGATTCTTTTATAAAAAATGAAAATTAGCCTTCCGCTCGGAGGGCGGTCGACACCCCCGAAACGCCGAATAAAGAGACGAACTAATTATATTCCAAGTTTTTTTACAGGTTGCAGTTTTCATATAGGAAGATTATCTTAACTAATTATTATGGAACGTGCAATAACAGCAATTTTAGTTGTCCTGTTCTTCGGTTGCGCGGGGACACTGCGGTTACCGGAGAATTCTACTGTGGCCGAATCCTGGAGCACTCCCCGTGGGGATTGCTCGAATTGGGCATCCGCGAGAAGTGCGGGAGGCGATTTAGTCGAACTCTGGCGCGCCGATCTTAAAGTCCCGATTCTTGCGACACCGGTCGCCGGAGACGGCGCGATTTTTGTGGGGACGCCGATAAAACGGGTTTTTGCCTTCGATGCGATCTGCGGCACGAAGCTTGGCAAAATATGGGTCGATATTCCTATCGAGGATGGATTGGCGTATGAGGACAGTTTTCTGGTGATGACAGGGCGGAGTATTTATAACAAATTACGTTGTTTCGATTTAAGAACCGGTTCGTTCTTATGGGATAAGAAAAGTGAGCGTGCGGCGGCGGCGCCTATTGTTTGCGGTGAACGCGTATTCTACTCGACATCGAGCGGTGCGCTGTTTGCATTGAATCTAAAAACCGGTGAAAAAATATGGCGACAAAAGCTTCGAGAAGCGGTTATCGAACATGAACCGGGCTTCCGGGACAGTTTGCTATTTGTAGCCGATAAAAACGGGAAGCTATATTGTTTCGATGCGGATTCCGGCGCGATTATGTGGGAGTTGGAATTGCCCGAAGCGCCAATCGGGCCGCCGGTTGTAATCCCGGATCACGTGATTGCCCCAACCCACTCGGGCCGGATTCCGGTAATTACTTTCGATGGTCGAATCCGGATCGAAATAGAAGCGCCGGGCGAGATGATAGCGCCAGTGGTGTGCAGCGGTCCGACAATTTTCGGCGTTACGTGTAAAGGAATTGCTTTCGCCGGAGACCTCGGTTCCGGGGGAATTCTGTGGCAGACTGCTGTTGGAGAACCGGTTATTGTGCCGCCCGTATTATGGGGTTTGGAAATCGTGACAATTACCGCATCCGGCAAGATGATCCTCCTGCATTATGGCACCGGTGAAATACTTGATGAACTCGATCTCGACACACCGATAAGCGCATCGCCAATAGTATATGATTCAAAGCTTTACGTAGTTACGGAGGGCGGCGAACTTATAGCTATCGGAAGGGCTGAAACGGAAATGGAGATACAACATGAACAATAATTACCTCGATGGAATAGATCCGGCGGATCATCGCGCGATACGAATTGCAAAGCTGGAGCATCTTCGCGCCCAGGGCGTAGATCCATACCCGGCGCAAATACCTAAAGGGCGCGTAACAATCGAATCTATCCGCGAGAAGTGGGACGAGGTGAAGCGGATTCAAAATGATAACGGCGAAGTTACACGTCCGGGCGCGATAGTCCGCCTTGCGGGGCGAATTACGGCGATTCGTTCCCACGGCAAATCTATGTTTGTCGCTATCGCAGACGGCACCGGCGATTTTCAACTATATATCCGTAAAAACACTATCGAAGAGGGGATGAGCGAGCCCGAAGCATACAATCGCGCGAAAGAACTCGATATTGGCGATTTCGTGACTGCCGGAGGTGAGCTTTTCACAACTCACACCGGCGAGCCGACACTGATGGCGCAAAACTACGCGCTTATCTCAAAATCGCTATTGCCGCTGCCCGAAAAATATCACGGCCTTACCGACCCGGATCTTCGCCTGCGCCAGCGCTACCTCGACCTACTCGTGAATCCGGAGGTCAAACGCAATTTCCAGATTCGTGCGCTCGTAATTAAAACAATCCGCGATTTTCTCGAAAACGAGCACGGCTATATCGAGCTTGAAACGCCCGTCCTGACACCGCTATACGGCGGCGCGGCGGCGAGGCCTTTCACGACGCACCATAACGCTCACGATATCGACCTTTACCTGCGAATCGCGACGGAACTTTATCTCAAACGCCTTATAGTCGGCGGTTTCGAGCGAATTTATGAACTCGGCAAGGTTTTCCGCAACGAGGGCGTAGATCGCGATCACAACCCGGAGTTCACGCTGCTCGAACTCTACGAGGCCTACGCCGACTATGGGCGCATGATGGAGCTTGCCGAGGGAATGGTGATGGCCTGTGCGAAGGCAGTGGCAGAGTTCGAACAAAAAAATCCGCTACTCGATAAACAAGATGAACAAATCGAGGTTTTATCGATAAATGAACGTAGAGAGATTACTCTACATACAGAAAACGTGAATATCCCGCTAAAAACTCCCTTCCCGCGCAAAAGCTTCGTCGAGGCGATTACCGATGCGACCGGATTAGATGTAATGCGCGCAAACAAGGCCGATTTAATCGCCTATTTTAAAGCCAACGACATCGACCACAACCCGACGCTGCCATTCTGGCCGCTTGTCGATAAGCTGTTTTCCGAGGCTGTTGAGTCGACGCTTATCGAGCCGACTTTTCTCGTCAATTATCCGGTCGGCCTGTCGCCGCTTGCCAAACGCAAGTCGGACAACCCTGAACTGACAGAGCGATTCGAGCTATTTATGCTCGGCAAAGAGCTTGCAAACGCCTTCTCCGAGCTAAACGATCCGCTCGACCAGCGCGCGCGTATGGAAGCGCAAGTTGAGCAAGCGAAAGCCGGCGACGACGAGGCCCCAAACGCTATCGACGAGGATTTCCTCACGGCCATCGAGCACGGGATGCCCCCGACCGGCGGAATGGGAGTAGGCATAGGCCGACTTGTTGCGATTCTCGCGGGCGCGCACGCGATAAAAGAGGTAATCCCGTTCCCGCTATTAAAACCGAAGTGATTACGTTATATCGAATTGAAAAATAGTTTTCGGACAAGGTTTGTTGTCGGTTAGGTCAATTAATCAATGGAGGGAGTATTTTGAAAAACATGAAATTTGTGCTACTAATTGTATTAGGCGCAGGTCTCATTGCACAGAATACGGGTTCGATTAGTGGGAAGATTTTCGATGCCGACACCGAAAATTCTCTTGGCGGCGCTACAATTCGCATTGTCTCGATTAACCGCTCAACCGGAGCCGATGATAGCGGGAATTATATTCTCCAGAATTTACCAATCGGCAATTACGAGCTTAAAATCTCGCATATCGGATATGCAACCCAGATAATCGATGACGTCGAGGTCGAGGCGGGAAAAGAGATAAACGTGGATATTCGTCTTGTCAGCGCGCCGATTATTGGTAACGCAGTCGAGGTGTTCACACCAACGCGCAGATCGCAACTTCTCGAAGATACGCCCGAAATTACCCTAGTTATTCGCGATATCGATATAGAGCAACTTTCGCCGGGGGATATTTCGGACGCAATCGCTTATCTCCCGGGTGTGAGTATAGAAGGTGGCACCGGTTCCGGTCAGCCATATGACAAGATCGTCTCCATAAATGGCCTTCCCGCTCAATATAGCCTTGTCATGATGAACGGCGCCCGCGTCGTTAGTTCACATTGGCATACGGGTGCGAACATCAATATAATCCCCCCCGAAGTAATCGAGCAAATCGAAGTCGTAAAAGGCGCCGCCTCAGCGCAATATGGGAGTGAGGGATTGGGCGGTGTTTTGAATATTATCACAAAGCGAGGGGATAAAAATCCATCTACGCTATTTACTGCTTATGGCGGTAGTAGAAACACACAATACTATTCCCTTCTTCAAAATGGGAATGTAAATGACGATGTAAGCTATTGCTCCTTTGCAAGCTGGGAAAAGACCGACGGCGATTCAATAATCGAGCCAACCCACAGACTCGGTGAATTCGGATATGATAAATTCACCTTATTACAGAGTATGGATGCCGACATTTCAGCTAATCTCTCCACAAAAGCGCAGATGTTCTACCTTTCGTCACATACATCGTTTCGCGAGACAGAATATGAGTCCTGGTTGATAACACCCAAAATAGACCTCGAATACTCTCCAACGCAAAACATCGATTTTACATTATCCGGGTATTACACGCAATGGAATGGCGAGATTAATACGGAGAAGAACGAGATTGCGGAACCTCAAATTATAATAGGTTATAAAGGATTGAAAGATAACTACTTACTTGTTGGTGGCGAATACATCTATCGTAACTTCACACGAAAAGCGGTAGAAGAACAAGACCAAATAGCGACCGGAGTCTTTATTCAGGACGAATGGTCGCCGATGGCAAAGCTATCCCTACTCGGCGCGTTAAGATATGATAAGGTCGAAAATATCGACGGTGTAATCACACCCAAGCTGACTCTAAAGTATCGTCCAATCGAGATTATGGATTTTCGTCTTTCGGTTGGACGAGGTTTTCGCGCTCCGACAGTTCAGGACCTATACGAGGAATCCTACGGACATGGCGATTATAGGCGCGAGGGGAATCCCAACCTGGAACCGGAATACTCAACCGGAGTAACCGGTGGAATGGAATTCCAGCCATATTCATCGCTCACAATACTCATCGACGGTTACTATACCGCAATGACCGATATGATTACTCCCGTCTTTGACCACACAGAAATAATAATCGATTCATCGGAAACAGTCGATACTACCGAGCTTGATATTTACATCCGCCAGAATATTCACGAAGCGACAATATATGGCGGTGAAATTAAAATATGCTATAACTTCTTCCGCAACTTTATTCTGGATGGAGCGTTTAATTATACCCATAACGAAAACAAAATGACCGGAACTTCTTTGCCGTATTACCCCGGAATGACCGCTTCCGCGAAACTATCCGGCCACGAAGCGATTACCCCATGGCTTGGAGCAGGTGGTTTTGTGGGGATAAATTTTATTAGCAACCGCAAGGTCTGGAATTGGAACAATGTCTCCGAGGAAATCGAGCTCGAAGATTACATGAAGCTGGATGCGGGTTTGAATATCAAATTCCTCGACCGCTACGAGCTTTTCGGTACAGTTAACAATATTCTCGGTCAGGAAATCCACATGTTTGAGGATGTGGAGCTTCTAATCGACGGTATTCCGCAGTTTACGGGCGGAATCAGGCTGTGA
>Ga0272441_10013172_pt1 | contig 11941 bp, 7 predicted proteins | sample SSMProp6N_FD_193582 | JGI IMG/M metagenome (GOLD analysis project Ga0272441, IMG submission 193582) | Marine sediment archaeal communities from Little Sippewissett salt marsh, Falmouth, MA, United States - SSM-Prop-6N | ecosystem: Environmental > Aquatic > Marine > Wetlands > Sediment ...
ATCGCTCTGGGAGCTTTCGTTTGTTGATCGTGTGGTTACGCCTTATGGCGTGCCGCTGCCCTCAGGTACATACCTGCGCATCGGGTCTAAAAAAACAAAACTGTCCGTTTGGGAGGTCATCAGGTAATCGTTGCTGTGGAGCTGGAAGGAGCAGGGCGGTCCGGAATTCGATATAGGACGATGACTACTCAGGAGGCCAAAGAATACTGATATCCTTCATCGTCGACGACCGGCATGATTTCACCGTATGCTTTTCAGCCGTTCCTTGCGGCTCACGATTTCGGCGATACGAATACCATATTTTTCATTTTCAACAACAACAAATCCTTTTGCGATAAGCGTTTCGTTGATCAGCACGTCCACGGGTTCTCCTTCCAACTGCTCCAATTCGACAACCGACTCCGGTTTCATTTGCAAAATTTCGTTTATCCGCTTTCTCGTGCGTCCCAATTCTACCGTTACAGGCAGGGGGATATCCATAACAAGGCCTATGTTGATCAGCGGATCTATTCCGCTCTGCGCGTCCGCTTCGCGGGCAGACGATGTTTCCTGTATTTGCACCTCTTCTTCAGCGGAATCGGGAATTTCTGGCTGTTTTTCCGCAGCCTCTTTTTTCACCCCTGCCTCAACGATGATAACATCCTCATTCTGTGAAAATAAAAACCGTACGGGTTTGATGACATTGGTTGGACTGACCTTGAAGTCCCGGCCATTGGTTATCGACGGCGTCGACAAGACACAGGACAGTCCCACATCTACGAATTTGGATTTGAGGTTGCCGCCGATAATATTGCTCAATTCGCGGATTACATCATAGACCTCTTCTTCACTTTCAATTTCGTCTATTTCCATGCCCAGCATGGATGCGGTGATGCGCCTGCCGAAATCATGATTGACTTGGATGTTGAACATCCCGTCTACCTCTCCGGCAAAGGTGACCGATCCCACGGTCCGCATCTCCTCGGCAAAATTGTCTGGAAGCGTTTGAATCGTCTCCACCTCCATGTCCAGCATGGTGAAAAAGACATCGATGACAGAGTTGACAATGGCGTTTTTGATATCCACTCCGGCGATTTTTTCCATGATCTCATCGCTGGGCAGATCACTCATGATATCCTCTTTCGCGCCGATCTCTTCTTTTACAAACAATTCGACCAACACGAATTCATCGTCATGTCGGAAGGCGAGATTCAATGGGGGGGCGATGTCTGCCGGATCGATCTCGAAATCACTTCCCAATGTAATCGATGGGGTTGAGATTACACAGGTGAGATCCGAATCGAGAAACTCTGTCTTCAGATTTCCGGCAACGATGTTGGTCAACTCACCGATCACATCTTTGACCTCTTCATCGCTTGCGATGTCATCGGTTGGTACGCCCAACATCGATGCGGTAATTTTTTTGGCAAACCCGCTGGAAAGATGGAATGTCATCACACCGACCACTTCGCCGCCGAAATGAATGGCGCCCACGATCCGACTTCCGTCAAGGTCAGTGGCGATATTTGCGTCGACAGCCTTCAATTCCATGGAAATCATGGCATCAAATGTCTCGATGAGGGTGGACACAATCGATTGCCGGATGGTGTCTTCTGAAATTTTCTCCATCGCCTCTCCTCTACCTTCGATTCCGCCTCGACCGACCGTGCAGCCCAGAATAAGTGCCGTAGAGCCTTTACGGGCAACGATCAATACCTACAAGCATAGTAGGAGTTTTTTTTAATTTTTGTCAACGTGTTGCAACGCCCCCACATAAAAAAGGCCCGGGTGAAACACCCGGGCCGATGAATGCGGTGAGTCGGTCTATGGATTAGAACAGACCGGTAACCTTGCCGTTTTCCGGATCGACATCCACGCGGCGATAGGCCGGGTTGGAGCCGGTACCCGGCATCAGGCTGATGGGGCCAGCACAGGGGCAGAGGAATTTGGCACCGGAGTAGATCAGCACGTCGCGGATGGGCAACCGCCATCCCTTGGGCGCCCCTTTGATGGTCTTGTCGTGGGTCAGGCTCTCGTGCGTCTTGACCATCATGGTGGCAAAGTCGGCGTACTTGGGATCGTCTTCCAGCATCTTGGCTTTGGAATCGGCTTCAGGAGCCCAATCCACGCCATCGGCACCGTAAACTTCCTTGGCAATGAGGTCCACGCGGTCGCGCAGCTTCATTTCCAGCGGGTAGAGGAATTTGAAATCGTTCTCTTCTTCACAGGCATCGATAACGGCATCGGCGAATTCCAGGGCACCCTCGCCGCCCAATTCCCAGTGTTTGGATTCGGCGCAACGGGCACCGGCGGCCTCGGCGGCACGTTTGATCACGGCGCACTCGGCGTCGGTGTCGGTGTAGAAGCGGTTGATGCAGACCACCGGGTTGATGCCGGCCTTGCGGATGGTGTTGATATGGTGCACCATGTTTTCGCAGCCCTTTTCCACCCACTCCAGGTTCTCCTGGGTGTACTCTTCCGGAAGGGCCTTGCCAGTAACGACAGCGGGGCCGCCACCGTGCATCTTCAGGGCGCGGATGGTGGTGGTCAGAACGGAGACGTGCGGTTTGAGGCCGGAGAAGCGGCTCTTGACGTTCCAGAACTTCTCGAAGCCGATGTCGGCGCCGAATCCGGACTCGGTGACATGGTAGTCGAAGAGCTTCAGGCCGACGCGGTCGGCGATGATGGAGCTCTGGCCCACGGCGATGTTGGCGAACGGTCCGGCGTGTACCATGCAGGGATTGTACTCGGCGGTGCACATCATGGTCGGGTTGATGGTGTTGCGCATGAAAGCCGTCATGGCGTTGCCCACTTCCAGATCGCCGGTGGTGACCGGTTTTCCACTCTTGTCGAAGGCAACGGTGATGTTGTTGAGGCGCTCTTTCAGGTCAGCCAGGTCGCGGATGACCGACAGGATGGCCATACATTCGGAACCCACGGCGATGCCGAACTTGGACTGCATGGTGAAGCCGTCGAAGCGCCCGCCGATACCGATGATAATGTTGCGCAGGGCCTGGGCGCAGAAGTCGATGATCCAGCCCATCTCCACGCGGGTGGGATCGATGTTCAGGCGCGGCATGCCGGTGAGGCGGGCCAGCTGCTCGTCATTGTAGTTGCGCTCGTGCTGCATGCGGGAGGTCATGGCCACCATGGCCAGGTTGTGGGCGTTCATGATGTCGTTGATGTCGCCGGTAAGCCCCAGGGAGAACTCGGTCATGGGGATCAGCAGGCTGTTGCCGCCGCCGGCGGCCGTACCCTTGACGTTCATGGTGGGGCCGCCTGAGGGCTGACGCAGAGCACCGCCGACGTTCTTGCCGCGCTTGCCCAAACCTTCCATCAGGCCGCAGGAGGTGGTGGATTTGCCTTCACCCAGAGGCGTCGGGGTGATGGCGGTGACTTCAATGTACTTGCCGTCAGGTTTGTCTTTAAGGCGGTTGATGATCTTTAGAAAATCCAGTTTGGCCAGGCGGCCCATGGGGAGCATTTCTCCTTGGACCAAGCCCAGCTTTTCGGCCCATTCTTCCGGTGTCGGCATGTTTTTTTCGGCTTCTTCTGAAATCTGCCAATCTGCCATATTCACTGCATCATAAGCCATCGTATCCAATCCTCCTTAATAAGTTAATGATTAACCATGGGGCCTGAAATATCAGGACCCAATACACAGTCGAATTGATTAACGGAACAAACTCGGATTGATGAAAGATTTGAAGTTCCCGTTTTCCCCAAGAAACGGCAAAAAACGAGACAACATTACCATGTCGATCCGTATTTGGCAAGAGTTTAGTAACGCCTTGATACCCCTTTGAAAAATGTTCCAGCAATCGTTGAAAAATAAACAATATTCATATTTTAGGGCACCGGTGAGCAAATGGCTAAAGAGTAGCGGTGTGTGATTGCCCTCCCTGCAGCTCGTAGAGTCGGTAATAGTATCCCCTTTTTTCCATTAGCGTATCGTGGTTTCCTGTCTCCACCATTTTACCATTGTTGAGCAAAACAATTCGGTCCGCGCTGCGTGCCGTGGTGAGGCGATGGGCCACCACAAGACTGGTTCGCCCGTGCATCAGGTTGCCAATGGCCTGTTGAAGATAGGCTTCCGTTTCAGAGTCGACATAGGAGGTGGCTTCGTCGAGGATAATGACTTCCGGATCGGTGGCAAAGGCACGGGCAACCGAAATGAGCTGCCGTTCTCCGGAGGATAAGGATGCACCTCCCTCCGAGATGACGGTATGAATGCCGTCGGGAAAACGGGAAACCATCGTTTGGCAGCGGGAGCGTTCAAGAATTTGCCCTTTTTTGTTCGCTGAAAGGTTGTTGACGGTAAAAAAGATATTGGATTCCAGGGTGCCGGTAAACAGGAAGGGGTCCTGCATGACCAGGGCGATACGGTTTCTCAAGGATTCCGGGGGCAGGGTCGTGGAATCGAGGCCGTTGATTCGCAACACGCCATCGGTGGGATCGTAAAAGCGAACCAACAGATTGACCAGTGAGGTTTTTCCCGATCCCGTAGCACCGACGATGGCAACGGTTTCGCCGGCCTTGATGGTCAGATCGATGCCACGGAGAACCGGTCGGCCTTCCGTATAGGCAAGGGTTACCTTGTCGAAATGAATCTCTTTCACTGGACCGTCTATGGCAGCCCCCGTCGTCTTCGTTTTTTGCGCCGGCGGCTGCTCCATCAGAAGAAAGATTCGTTCGGCCGACGCAAGGGCGTTTTGAAGGATATTGTATTTTTCCGCCAGGTCTCGAATCGGCCGGAAAAACATTTTCATGTAGGAAAGAAACGCCACCAGAACGCCGATGCTGATGGATTGCTGGATGACATGGCCGCCGCCGACAAAGATGACAATCGCGATTGCGGTAACGCCCAGCATTTCAATGATCGGCATGAATACGGCAAAGATGTTGATCTGGCGCATCCCGGCGATGTAATTCTGGTGGTTGAGCTGTGCGAAGGCTTCGTAGTTTTCTTCTTCCTTTCTGAAGCTTTGAATGACCTTGATTCCGGAAATGGTTTCCGAGAAACGGGTGTTGATCTGGGCGATCTTGACTCGAAGTTCGCGAAATACGTCCCGCACCCGCTTTGAAAAACCGAATGCGGCAGCGACCACCAGCGGCAGGACGAGGAAGGTCAAGAGCGCCAGCCACCAGTCCATAGCGATAAGGACGACGGCAATTCCCACCAGAAGAAAGATATCCTTGAACACCATGGAGATAAAGGAGGTGAACAACTCGTGCATGTTCTGTATGTCGTTGGTGACCCTCGTTACAAGGCGGGCAACAGGATTCCGGGAGAAAAAACCGAGGGGCATTCGCTGGATGTGACGGTACAGGTCGATACGAAGGTCGTGCATGATCCGGTGACCGGCAATTTCCATCATCAGGTTTTGAAAAAAGGTGAATACAAAAATGGCCACCACGACCAGTAGAAACAGTCCAGAATAATGAATCAAACCCGAAAAGTCTTGGGCCCGGAGCTGACGCAATGAATCCTTGTCAAGATGATCGAGATCAGCGAGGCGGATCACCGCTTGATCTTCCCGGAGTTGAAATAGATGCGGTTGGTCGTTGACGATCTGGGCAACAACCGGGTTGTCCAGGTCCACAACAAGGCTCCGCTGTCCGTCGCCCTTTTCGTCTGTCGGTTCATCCACCAAACGGTTTTCGGGAAGGATATGGTTGTCGATGATTTCTTTGGTGATGTAGGGAACGGACAGTTCAAGCAGCGTGATAGCCACAACCATAAGGACGGAGAGAGCCAGCTTGGACCGGTGAACAGCGGCATAAGGGAGAAGTCTTTGAAAAAGGCGAACATCATACGCCTTTCCAAGTCGCTTTTCTTCATCATATCCGTAATCAAACCGCATCTTCGATCTCCTGGAGACGGTAGGACCGCGCGTAATAGCCATCTTCGGCCATCAGCTGGGCATGATTTCCAGTGGTTGCGATGCGTCCGGTTTCCATGACAACAATTTGATCGGCGTGGCGAATGGCAGAAAGCCGGTGAGAAATGATGATCATTGTTTTTTTGCCCGCCATGGCCTGCAGTTGGTCGATAATGCGTGATGCCGTGCGTGTGTCCACCTGGCTGACGGGATCGTCAAGGACCAAAATCGGTGCGTCGTTGAGATGTGCGCGGGCGAGGGCGACCCGCTGTTTTTGGCCGCCGGACAAGATGACGCCTTTCTCCCCCACAATTGTCTCAAAGCCCTCGGGAAGATCTTCGATGGTTTCGTTCAGTGCGGCCAATCGGGCTGCCCGATCCAGTTGATTCTCACCGACGCCCTGTACGCCGAAGGTGATGTTTTCCCGAACCGTTCCCGCAAACAGAAAAGGTTCCTGGGGGGAGTAGGAAAAGAGTCTTCGAAGTGAGCCCAGTTCGATTTCCCGGATGTCCACCCCATCGATATGAATGTGCCCATTTGTAACGTCGTAAAGGCGCATCAGAAGTTGAACCAATGTGGTTTTTCCCGCCCCCGGAGGCCCGACGATTCCCAGCGTCCGGCCCTTTTTCAAGGTCAGGTCGAATCCGTTGACGATCTTGTCTCGTTTTTTTTCGTAAAAGAAGTTGACATGGGCAAAGCGAATCTGGTGATCGAAACTGTTTACGGTTACGGCATTTTCTTTTTCGACAAGGTCGGGAAGTGTGCTGAATATCGCATCCAGGCGGTCCAGTGATGCCCGACCTCTCTGGATCAGGTTCGTCACCCATCCCAAGGCCATCATGGGCCAGGTCAGAAGACCGAGGTAGCTGATGAAGGCAACGAAGTCGCCCGGGGAGATCCGGGAATAAATCGTCTGGCGGCCGCCTTGGAATAGAACGATGGCAAGGCTGATATTGGTGAGTAAAATCATCAGGGGGAAAAAAGAGCCGGTGATTTTTACCAGGTCGATGTTCTCCCGAATATAGCTTTCGGAGATCTTTTTGACGGTCTGCGTTTCTTTCCTTTGGGCGTTGTAGGCCAACACGACGCGGATTCCTGCAAAGCGCTCCCGGACGGCTTCGGTGAGCTCGCTGAAGGCACTCTGTACCCGTTTGTAGCGCCGATGCATTTTTTTTCCGAAAAATTTAGTCCCAATCACGATAAACGGCATCGGAACGAGGACGTACAAGGTCAGTTCCAAGTTGATGTAAATCATAAAGCCGATGGCCGCAGAACCCAGAAACAGGGCATCGTTCAACGCGACCAAGCCCATTCCAGACGCCATCCGAACCTGCATAATGTCGTTGGTGGCGTGGGCCATGAGGTCTCCGGTACTCACCCGGTCGAAATAGGCGGGCGACAGGGTCTGTATGTGCGAAAAGAGCCTGTTTCTAAGGGCTTCTTCGGTTTTTCTCGCCGTCCCCAGCAGACAGCGCCGCCAGAAAAAACGGAAAAAACCGATGCACAGACCCAATGCCAGGATTGCCATGGCGTACAGCAAGAGGTCGCTTTTGTCGACGTGGACGAGGGCCAGCTGGTCTACAGCCCGTTTGATTATCCGGGGAATAAAAAGCTGAAGCAAATCGACAATAATCAGGCACAAAAGACCGAAAAGGATCCGGTAGCGATTTGCCGCGAGATAGGGTGTGATCAGCGCTAGGGATTTCATTGAAGATCCAGGGGTCAGGAATCAAGGGCCAGTATGTGGCTGGCAACCAGGTTAAAATATTCATTCTCAGTGAGAATTGCCACCCCCAATCTGTCGGCTTTGGTTTTTTTTGAGGCACCGACCTTTTCGCCGCAAACCAGATAGTCGGTTTTTGCGGTGACGGATGTTTGCACCCGCGCCCCAAGGGCTCGGGCCTGTTCCTGCATTTCGTTTCGGCTGCCTCGATTCATTTTGCCGCTGAAGACGATGCCTTTGCCGGCGACGGGACTCCGGATGGTTTTCTGTTTCTCCTCCAGCGGCGTATGCATCAAGTTGAAGCCGAGGGACAGCATGTGGTCGATGGTGTCCGCCATGGAGGCGATACTTTCTGTGATGCTACGGCTGGTTTTTTCACCGAAGCCCTTAATGCCAACGAGGACCTCTCGCTGTAGGTTGGTAATCTTTTCAATCGGAACATGGGATAACAGCTTGCGGCTGTCCCCGGTCCCCAGGTCCGAGATGCCGAACGCCGCCAGAAATCGCCAATCTTCAACCGGTTTTGTCCGACTGGTGAGGATTGCATCGGCAAGGTTTTTCGACTGGACCGGTCCGAACCCCATGTCGGTGAAATCCGGTTCGGAAAGCCCGTAAACCCCCTCCAAACTACCATGACCGGATTCAACGATTTTCTGGATCGTTTTGATTCCGAACCAATCCGCATTGCCAAGGATACGGAACCAGTGACTGAGGCGCTGTTCGATTTGGGCGCGGCAGGAGCGGTTGATGCACTTGAGAAAGTCGTTTTGCCAGACCAGGGGCTGATTGCAGGAGGGGCATCGATCGGGAAGCACCACCTTGCCCCTGGCCTCGAGGACAGATTCCAGTTTGGGGATCACCTCACCGCTGCGAATGATTTCGATACGGGTTCCGATGCCGATGTGTGCGTCACGGATATTGCCGGCATGGTGGGCCGTCACCCTCCGAATTGTGGCTCCGGACAGAGGGACGGGTTCCACCTCCATCACCGGCGTTACATTACCTGTCCGTCCCACCTGCCACTGGATGCCGTTGACCGTGGTCATCGCCGTTCGCCCTTTGGTCTTGATGGCGATTTGCCATCGATAGTGGTGCGCGGTGGCTCCCATGCGTTTTTTGAGTGCGGCGTCCGTGACTTCTGCAACGACACCGTCGGTAGGGTAATCGATACCGGCAAGGACTTTTTCCACAAGGGTTGCCGTCTCTTCCACCAGGTGGTGCCCGTCAACGGTGATTCCCTTTACCCGGCTGTAGGAAACAAAATGAACCTTTCCGTCATCCAGCGCTTTGCGGGCATTGTCATTGAGGATGTCCGACGAGATAATTCCCACGACCATGTTTCGTGGATGTTCGAAATGGGCCGCCATGTGGCGGTCAAAATACGATTTTACCGCGACAATCTCACCCACCCCTTGACCGCGTCCGCCAATCGGAACGACACCTTTGGCAAAGGCGCTGGAAATTTCATATCCCACCAGCCCATTTCCGCGGGAAACGAACACGTCTCCGTCGTCACGGCCGGCAAGACCGTCCAGTTTGGGCGTCAAACGGAACAAGACGGTGTTGATGCCCAACGAAAGGGCCTCTTTTTCCACTCTGGAGACAAATCGTTCCAGCTGCTCTCTGGTATACGCCTTTTCGATGGAAAGCATGGGGGCTGGGTGACGCACTTCCCGTCGTTCGACAAATTCTTCGGGCTCTACCTGCTGTAAAAACGGGTGGTCCGGCGCCAAAGCGCGCAACTGCTCCACCAGTTCATCGTACTCCGCGTCGCTGACGATCGGTTTTCCCTGGCGGTAGGCTTGGTTGTAGGTGTTTAGCAGGCCGGACAGTTCATCGATGGTTTCAGGCTTATGGGGCATGGTCGATTCGGGTCTTGTCTCAGTGTTCGGGGTTTAGTTGGTTTCTTGTGTTCGAACGGCTCCGTTTGCAGGCAGTCGTTCGTATTGGCAACGATGGATGATAATCGAAGTCAAGCCTCGTTTTCCCTTCTCACTGAACGCGTTCCGAAAGTCGTCGCCACCATCAGCGCCGCTTTGCAGACGGTTACTCGCGCGGCTTTGAATTCAGGTCTGGCGAAACCGGGGTGCCATTCGTAGTTGGAAATCTCATCAGAAACAACGAGCAGGCCCGCTGCGTGCATCCGTCTGAAGTCGGCCACAGTGAAAACGGCCGACAGTTCCATGTCCACGGCCAGCGCATCGATCTGCTGATAGTGCTTCACCTTTTGGACGGTTTCGCGAAAGATGGCGTCCGTAGACCATATTTTCCCTTCGTGGAAAGTTCCGCCCAGCTTTTCCAAGGCCATTTTTGTTTGACGAAAAAGAGGCAGAGAGGGGTGGGCGGTGCTGCTGCTCGAAACGCGGTAGTGGCCGGATGTTCCTTCATCTGAAATGGCGCTGTCCGGCAGGATGATGTCTCCAGTCTTCACACGACGGGATACGGCACCACTCCAACCGACAAAAAGAACGCTTTCAACACCCCAGACCTTCAAAGATTCGACGATCATTGCGGCGTAGGGCGCTCCCATAAATGGCCCGACAGCCGTGAACCGCTGCTGATCATCGGCAAACACCCGGAGCGTGCTCATATAGAGCTTTCGTTCCTCCACCACCGGGCAATCGGCGAGCCGGGACAATAGGCCCATATCGGGTTGGGTGGCTGCTATCAATGCAATAGAGCCGGTTTTCGGCGGCTTTTTTCCTTTTACCGGGTAAACGATTGCGCGGTGATCCGTCATATAGCGATCATGAAGGTTGCTGCAAATCGGACAGTTCGTCTTTGATTTCGTCTATGATGTCATACAGCCAAAGAATGTCTTCGATGGTCAAACGTCCTGCCTTTACGGGCGCCCGGTCGCTTCCGTCCTTTTTCTTCAGGATGCGGGGGCCAATCTGTACTTTGGCTTCACCCTGATCGTATTGGTTGATCGTGACGACCAGGCCCGTTTCTTCACATTTCCATTTGTTGATGATTTTATCTTTATTGGGGTCGAAAGGCATACTTCGCTCCTGTCACGGTTTCGGTTTTTTGTGGGTCCATACAAAGGGGTAACTTCTTCCTTCAGGTCGATATCTGTGAAAAGTCTGCAATTTGTCCAAAAATAGCCGAGATCGTGGCCAGAAGAGCAAGCCGGTTGCGGCGAACCGCAGCCTCTTCCGCCATCACCATGACGTCATCGAAGAAGGCATCCACCGGGCTGCGCAAGGTTGCGATGGCGCCCAGTGCGCTGTTTAGATCTCCATCCGCAATCAGTCGATCCACCCGCTCCTTTACCGTTTGGCATTTTTCGTACAATGCGGATTCCGAAGCGTGTTCGAAAAGGGAGGGGGCAACATTCGCCGTATTCGTTTCCGACGATTTTTTGAGAATGTTTTCAACCCGTTTGAAGGCAGCGGCCAAAGGCTCGAAGTCCTCTTTGCCTTTGAGTTTTTCAAGTGCTTCGGCTCTGCGTTCCACATCGGGAATTCGAGTTGCCGAGGCACTGATGACCGCTACAACCACATCTTTCGAGATTCCCCCATCGGACAACAAGCGGGAAAGGCGGTTTTTCATGAAGGTAAGAATGTTGCCTTCAATTTGGTTCGGTGCTTCCGTGCACTTGTCCGAGAAAAGGGAAACACCTTTGTTTACGAGGTCCGCCAGGGACACCGATATGTCGCGGCTTCTCATGATTTGAAGAATGCCGATGGCCTGCCGCCTCAGGGCATACGGATCGGCCGCGCCCGTTGGAATCAGGCCAACGCTAAAGCATCCGCAGATGGAATCGATTTTTTCAGCAATGGAGAGCAGTGCACCCGTTTCGGTTGACGGCAGTTGGCCTCCGCTGTGGGTGGGGCGGTAATGCTCTTCGATGGCTTCGGCAACCTCTGGGTCCTCGCCTGCGACCTGAGCGTAAATGCGGCCCATGACACCCTGCAGTTTTGCAAATTCACCCACTACCTGGCTGACCAGGTCCGCTTTGCACAGATACGCTGCACGTGTGGCTTTCTCTTTCACTTCCGGATTCACTTTGTCCGCCAGCCAGGCTGCCAGGGTTTTCACCCGCATGACCTTTTCATGCATGCTACCCAGTTTGGCCTGAAACAGAACGCCCTTGAGCTTATCCACCCACTCCTCCATGGGTATCTTGATGTCGGCATTGTAGAAATACCGGGCATCCGACAGCCGGGCGCGGAGCACGCGCTCATGACCGGTGGCAACGAGATCCATGTCTTTCGTCCGTGTGTTGTTGACGGCGACAAAACCAGGCATCAGCCTGCCCTCTTCGTCGACAACGGCAAAATACTTCTGGTGCTCCCGCATGGCCGTGATCAGAATTTCCTTCGGCACTTCAAGGAAGATGTCGTCAAACTTT
>Ga0272441_10013173_pt1 | contig 11941 bp, 7 predicted proteins | sample SSMProp6N_FD_193582 | JGI IMG/M metagenome (GOLD analysis project Ga0272441, IMG submission 193582) | Marine sediment archaeal communities from Little Sippewissett salt marsh, Falmouth, MA, United States - SSM-Prop-6N | ecosystem: Environmental > Aquatic > Marine > Wetlands > Sediment ...
CAGCTCGTCGCCATGGCCTTCAAGGAACTCGCCGAGAGCGCGGACAAGATCGGGACTCTGAACATCTCGCCGGAACTGCTTCGCGAACTGCTCAAGCGCGGCAGTGCGAAGCGATGACACGACGGACCGAAAACAAGATCGTCCTGGTCGTCAGGCGGACGCGCCTGGACGAGTTGATCGCCCGCTTCAACACCGAGGAGCAGGCCCGCTTCTACGTCGAGCACCTCGGGGCCGACTTCTCGGACTACCAGGCGGAGGATCGTACCTACGAGCGCGCCGTCCGCGAGGCGGAGGGCATCCTCTCCCGCCACGGTCGTGTGCAGATCGTCGACCGCTCGTTCGTGCCGAACTTCATATTCGGCCCCCATGACACGGTGGTGGCCATAGGCCAGGACGGCCTCGTGGCGAACGTTCTCAAGTACCTGGACGGGCAGCCGCTGGTGGGGGTGAACCCCGACGCGGCGAGGTGGGAGGGGGTCCTGCTGCCGTTCACGGTCGCCGACCTGGACATGGCCATGCCGGAGGTCTTCGAGCGGAAGCGCCCTCTGGTCGACGTCACGATGGCCGAGGCGCGGCTCAACACCGGCGAGGCCCTGTGCGCCGTGAACGATCTCTTCATCGGGCCCCGCAGCCACACGTCCGCGCGATACGAAATCCGCATCGGCGACCGCTCGGAGCGCCATTCCTCAAGCGGCATCATCGTCTCCACGGGGCTCGGGTCGACCGGCTGGCTGCGGAGCATCCTGGCCGGGGCGACGGGCGTCGTCTCCGCCCTCTCCGGACAGGCGCCGGAGACGGACGAAGGCAAGGCCATGCCGTGGGACGCCGACTACCTCTGCTTCTCGGTCCGGGAACCGTGGCCGAGCAAGACGTCCGGCGCCGGGATCACCTTCGGCAGGGTGACCAGGACCCAACCCCTCGGCCTCGTGTCGCAGATGCCCGAGGGGGGCGTGATCTTCAGCGACGGGATCGAGTCGGACTTCCTCCAGTTCAACTCGGGGACGGAGGCGACCGTCGCCGTGGCCGAGCGGAAGGGCCACCTCGTGACCTGAAGCGAACGTCCAGCCGCGCGTTGCCGTGGCGTTCTTCGTGATCTCGGCGGCCCCGTGGTCGGGACCTCCGACGCCGGAACGCGGCCGATCAGACGTTCCAGTACATCCACGTGAAGAGCCGGGCGTAGAGGGCGATGACGCGCTCGGGGTCGGCGCTCTCGCCGCACTCGAGCGAGAGGTACCCCGCGTACCCGAGGTCCTTCAGTATCCGGAAAAGCTCCGGGTACGGGTAGGCGTCGCTCTCGAGGTTGTGAATGTGGATGTGCCTGAGGTATGGCGCGATGGGGCCCACGGACGTGCCGATGGGGCCCCACCTCGTCTCGCGGCCATCGCAGTTGTAGACGATGCCGACGCGCGGGTGGTCGGCGATCTCGACGGCCCGGAGCGCGTGCCGCCAGTAGTAGAAGTCGCCGTGCATCTCGAGGTCGCAGTCGACGCCGCTTGTCTCGGCGTGCTCGCCGATCTGGCGCAGGCTCACCCCCACCTGCTCGACGACCCGGTCCTTGTCGGCGCCCTTGGGGAAGGCGTTCCCGAAGACGCGGATCTGCGGGGCGCCCACGTCGGCGGCGAGGTCCACGAACCGCTTTGCGAGCTCCACGTTCTCGCGGACCTTCTCCTCTTCCGCGAACTCGAACTTGCAGCCCGTGGAGATGCCGACCAGCTTGACGGGGCTTGCGTCGAAGCGCGCCTTGATCGCGGCGCGCTCCTCGGCCGAGGTCTCGAGCTCGATCCCGTGCTTGTGCTCCATCTGCGCTCGGCACTCGACGCCGCGGTAGCCGTACTTCGCGCAGACCTCCAGGAGCTCGTCGAGCGCGAAGTCCTTGCCGAGAAGATACGTCAGCAAGCTGAGCTTCATCGGGCGTTCCTCCCTCTATCAGACGACGTCCACTGCCCCGCCGCTCGCGGCGGAGGCGTAGATGGCGTCGGTGATCCGCATCAGAGTCAGCGCCTGCTCCAGGCCCGTCGCCGGCGCGTGGCCGTCCCGGACGGCCGAGGCGAAGTCCTCGATCACCCGTGAGTTAATGGAGGGCCCCGGGTCTTTGCCCTCCCAGATCACGTTCGAAACGAGGCCCTTCTCGGCGCTGCCTTCGTGGTGGACGATCCGCCGGTCCTCGGAGCCTGTCATGCCCAGGGTGATGGAGCCCTTCGTGCCGATGACCTGCCAGGCCTCCTCGGGAGGCGCCGGCATGAACTCGCCGCGCTCAAGAGTAAGGACGCTCCCGTCCTCGCCGACGACAAGGGCCGTGAAGTAGGAGTCGGCGTCGGAGTCGGGGGCGATGTGGCAGCGGAACTCGGGGACGCAGGGCCACCACTGCCCCAGCACCGTCTTCGGCCTGAAGAACCAGCCCGTGACGCCGAGGACGTAGTCGAGATCATAACAACTCCAGTTGGTGAGTATGCCGCCGGCGTTCATGCAGAACGACTCGCGCCACGGCGGCGGGGCCTTCTCGGTCTTCGGCCCCCCCGCGCGCAGTGCGCGGACGTGGATATGGCGGATGGCCCCCAGCGCGCCGCTCTTCACGAGTTCGGTGGCCTTCTCAGCCGACGCGCACATTCGCATCCGCGACGAGAAGCACGCGGCGACCCGGTCGCCCCTCGCAGCCATCAGACTCCGGACCTCCCGCGCGTTGAGGGCCGCGGGCTTCTCCGTTAGGACGTGCTTGCCCCGGGCGAAGGCGCGGAGGCCCATCGCGGTGCGCGTGGAGGCCGGGTAGGCGATTATCACGGCCTCGACTTCCGGGTCGCGGTCGAGAAGGTCGCGCCCGTCCTCGTAGATGCGCGCTACTCCCTGCTCCTTGGCCCACTCGCGGCGTTCGACGCGGAGGTCCGCGGCCGCCACGACTTCGACCATTTCGGTCGCCATGGCAGCCTTCAGGTTTGTCTTGCCGATTACGCCGCAGCCGATCACTCCCAGTCTGACCGGTTCCATTGCCTTCGCTCCTTCGCCATGCGGCCCCTCGGCATGCCGAAGCTCCGTCCGGCGCCTCGTATGGCGAGGATTGCGGAACGCCGTGCCGCGGTCAAGCGCATACCTGCGTGGGAGGAAAGCGCTTGCGCGTGAACCTGGTCAAGATATGATCAACTGAACGGAATGAGGACCGGGCTCGATAGGAGGGTTCTATGCGTGCGAGGCAGATTGGTGTCGTGTCGGCGGCGGTTGCGATGACCGTGTCGGGATGCTTCGGTGTCCTCACGAAGCCGTTCATGAGGTCGGCCGAGCCCGAGGCGGTCGTCGAGGCGCCCAAGCCCAAGGGCCCACCCCCGAGCACCGTCGTCCGGCCCTCGCCCGGCAAGGCCGTGGTGAACTTCCACCGCACGGTCGGTCGCGTCGAGACGCGCTTTCCGCTGTGGGACCGCGACTCGTTCGTCGGCTTCAGCACTCCCACGACGACGGTCGTCTACGAGTGCGAGCCGGGGGAGCACCTCTTCATCGCGCAGGCCGAGAGGCCGGTCCTCGTGAAGGCGACGCTCGCGCCCGACAAGGTCTATGACCTCTTGATCGAGGGCCAGATGGGGATGCGCCAGGCGCGCGTGACCATGACGCCGATCACCGCGACGCACAGGCTCAGGCCACGGCTCCACCTCTACGACAAGATCCGCAAGATCAAGGCCGACCGCGAGGTCGTCGCGGGGTACGAGGCCGCCGACCGGCCCGCGGTCAGACGGTATCTCAAGGGCCTCGAGGGGCGCCTGGACTCGATGAACCTCGCCGTCATCGAGGAGTCCGACGGCCGGTAGCCGCGGGCTCGTGGTCGCGGGAAGCGGTCGGGCACTCGAACGGGGGGCCGCGTGACGAGGCTGAGGCCCGGACGCTTTCCGTGGACGGGGGCGAACGTCCTCTTCTGCTCCGCCCCTGTCGCAGGGACGTACCTCGCGCTTTCCCACCGGCACTTCCTGGGCAAGGCGGACGCGGCCACCGCCGTGCTTGCGAGTACGGCGATGCTCGCGGCGGCCTTTGTCGTTCCGGCGGGGCTGGTCCTCATCGTCGGCTTCCTGAGGTCGAGGCGGGCCGGGAGCGACTCGGGCAAGGTCTCCTTTGACCCGCGCGAGATCTGGCTCACGCGCGGCGGGCTCTCGCGTGACGTGATCGCGGGGCTCGTGCTGGGGCTTCTTCTCGCGTTCATGAACGGCATCTCGATCCAGCGCGGCATAGCCGAATATTCTCCCCGGACGGGGGGTGCTCTCTCAGCAATAGTATGGCAGTCGCGGGGGCTCGGAGACATCTCAATGCTCCTCGCGGCGCTGGGCGTGGTCGCGCCCGTGGCGGAAGAGGTGTTCTTCCGGGGGGTCATCTACGCGGGGCTCAGGAAGCGGCTGCCCGTGGTGCCGGCGCTTGTTCTATCGTCGGCCCTCTTCGCATCGGCGCACATGGACACAATGCGCCTGCTCCCGTTCGTCCTCGGAGTGGTCGCGGCGCTTCTCATGGAATTCACGGGGTCGCTGGTTCCCGCGATCCTCGCGCACATGGGCGTGAACATCGGCTTCGTGATGTTCCTCGCCAACCGCGGCCACTTGGCGAAGGCGGCTCCCCCTGAAGCGGTATGGGCCGCCTGCATCTTGATGAATGTGCTCTTCTTCGTCCTGGGGCAGCCGCTCTTTGGGGAGGCCGACGCCGCCGAATCGCCTGAGAACGATCGCGCCCCACAAGACAGCGATATGCCACAGCCGTAGTGGACTCAACCACCAAGTCACCAAGAGCGGCTCGCGGCGGGCGGAACGACCGATGCGCCCTGCCGTCCCCTTGATGTGCTTGGTGTCTTGGTGGTCGCGCTTGCCTCCGCCATCGCCGTTTCCTACTTCTTGACCGCGAACCGGCCGACGTCCTGGAACTCCTTGCCGTCGATCAGCGTGACGACCTTGCGCGTCACGGTCTCCGTGGGCCGGCTCCAATTCCGATACACGGTCACGTAGACCTTCGTCCGCGCCGAGGCGCGGCTGCGGTTGGTCGCGAAGAACTTGACGCGCACGTGGTACTCGCCCTTGGGCGCTTCCTTGAGGACGTACATCTCGGGTCCGTAGCCCTCGGTGACGTCCTGCGTGATCCTGCCGCCCGACTTCGTCTGCGTGTGCTCGTAGTAGCACTCCTCGCCTGAGGGTTCCTTCACGTGGAGGTCGATGTCGGTCGAATCCGTGTTCCACGTGATGGTGACCATGAGGTCCGCTCCCTCGAGACCGACCTCTTTCGCGACGGACTCCAGCCGCGCGGCGGCGAAGTCGGGGACGGTGGTTTTGTCGGGGGACACGTGCCGATTTCCCGTACGGCCGGAAATCGGAACATGTCCCCTCTCGGCTCGTGTCCCCCGACCCGCGACTACCGACTTGAGGAAGCGCAGATAGTCCAGCGCCGCGATCTTGCGGAACTCGCCGAAGCGAGAGTTCCATTTGCCCGCGAGCGCGAGTTCATAATAACAAATGGCGAGGTCGGCCTTGCCCATCCCGCCGAGCACCTGCGCGAGGGCGTGGTACGTCTGCGGCTCCCAGGGCCGCGAGTCGACGACGCGGCGCAAGAGGTAGTACCCCTGCGACCCCAGCCCCCATTCCATCGCGCTGTATGCGACGTCGCGCGCGAGCACGCCGTCGCCGGGCGAGTTCTCGACGAGGGAGGAGAGGGCCTTGAGGGCGTCGGCGGCGTAGGGAGACACCTTGCGCGAAGCGTGGGGGACATGTTCCGATTTCGCGCCGTGTGCGGAATCGGTACGTGTCCCCCGAACGCGCGCTTCCGGGGACACGAACGCGCCTTCGGCGCGATCATGTCCCCGTTCGCTCGCCAGTCTCCGCGCAGCCTCCGTGACAATCTTGTCGTAGTCGAGCTTCTTCGAGACGAGCATCTCTTGAACATCGCCGGGGATGTCATCCCACTTGCGGATGGTGCAATGCATGGGCTCAGGCGCGACCTCGAACGACTCGCGCGGCATCTTCTCGAGGGCCATCTTCAAAGCTGTTGGGAGCTCGAGCTCGAAGCCGGGCATCTTCTCGAGCTTTCTCACCCACGCCATGAAGCGCTTCTTGGCGTCGGCGAGCGAGTCGCCGATGGCTGCGATGGCCTTCGCCACCAGTTCCGACGCCTTGGTCGACTTCACGACGAACGCGTCCTCCTCCGGCTTGATGTCGTAGCGCTTGTAGTCCTCTTCCGATTCGAGCATGAGGAGCGAGCACGTCTGGCCCGTCACTCTGAAGTGGCGGGCGTATGCGGCCGCGGCGTCCTCAGTCGCCTCGTCCAGCTTGTGGAACTCCTCAAGCTGCCCCGTCGCCACCTGGCCGTAGATCCGCGGCGCGAGGTCGGAGCGTAGGAGGTGGGCCGCCCTGACCGTCACGTCTGTGCGCTTCCCATCACGTGCGAGGACCACGTGCGGATAGGGACGAGGGCCGCCGCTGGGGACGGTACGTACGTGGCGACCGACAGCCAAGAGGGTCTGGTCAGGGAACACGGCGCGCGGCCGTCCTGCAAGAAGCATGTCCTTGCCCTGTTCGACCTTCGTCCCTGCAATCACCCACGGCCGCGAGCGGTGGGCGGTGGATGCGGCGGCCACCTCGGCCTCGCCCGCCACGCTGAACACCGCGCCGCCCGTCTCGCGGGCGAGGTGCTGTAGAACGCGCGTGTCCGTCCCCGCGAAGCCGGTCGTGTAGGCGAACAGGGAACCAGCGAATCCCGAGCGTGCAAGCTTCGCGAGGACCGCGGGGTCGGCTTCTCCCCATGTCGATGATCCGTCCGAGAGCAGAAAGGCATCATACGGCGCGGGGGTGTCCTTCCACACCAGACCGCTCGGTCGCGCGGCCTCCCGCATTGCCAAGGCGAGGTCCGTCGCGCCCTCAAGCGCGAGACCTTCGGCGTACTCAAGGACTGCTTTCACATTCTGGGGAGTATTAGCAGCGAACTTCCGAGTCGGATTCCACCAATGCGCCTCCACGCTGAAGAAGAGGACCGCAAAGTTCTTCAGCGTGTCGCGGTTCGAGTCGAGTATCGCCTTCATGAGCTTGAGCCACACGTTCATCCGCTCGGGGTTCGAGCTAAGCGACACGTCGACCATGAACACCGCGTGCGAAGATCCGCCGGCCGCATCGGCCTTCGGCAGGTCGGGCCTGAACTTCGTCGCGAAGTAGCTGCCCGTCTTGTCCTCGCCCACCAGCATGATCGTGCCGGGGCTTGTGTAGCGCGCGGTGATGGTGCGGGAGTCGGGATTGTCGAAGCGGTAGCGCCTGCGCCCGTTGGAGCGGGAGCGCGGGGCGGCGGGGACATGTTCCGATTCCGCGCCGCCTGCGGAATCGGTACGTGTCCCCTGACGCACTTCCGGGGACACGAACGCGCCTTCGGCGCGATCATGTCCCCGTTCGCCCGGCGTCGGTGCCCGCAAGGTGTCCCCACCATCACGCGCCGTCGCCAGCACCTCGACGCCTTCGAGATTGGCGATGCTGATGTCCACCACCCGATGCGCCACCTCAGACGGCAGATCCAAACGGTACTCAAGGTCGTCGCCAACCTGAAGCAGATCGACGTCGTAGCCGATGACGATGCGATGCAGCTTCTTCGGCGACAATGGGAAGACGCGCGCGTTGAAGACGCCCGCGCCCGACCATTCCATGAGTGCCGGGTCGATGCGGCGGCGGACGGTTTCGGTGTAGGCAAGCGCCGCCTTCTCCTTCGGGACCATGCGCGCTTCCTTGACATTCTCCCACGTCTCCGCGCGGCTCCTGATTATCTCTTCCGTGGTCAGCACCTCCTGGCCCGCGTCGTCCAATATGAAACGCGGCTCGTCGGGCTTGCCCCCCGCCACGAGCACGCTCTCGCCGAAGGCGAACATGAACGGGCTCGCCTCGTTAGGCAGGCGCAGCTTGAACGTGCCCTCGAACTGCCGGTCGCGATCATTGAAGTAGAATAGGTCTAGCACCACGCGCGCGCGGAAGCCGTCGACGCGCACATTGGCCTGGAGGCCCTTGAGCTCAAGCTCCTCCTTGTCGCCGATCATGAGGCGCGACGTGTTCGGCGTCGCCTCGACGCGCTTCCACGTCTTGACCGGCCCCTTCGCGCCGGCCTTCAGCTTCTTCTCGTCCATCAGCGAAACGGGGCTGCCCGGTCCCTCGGCGTCCGCCAGTTCGCGCGCGGCCACTGCCCGCCCGTTGGAGACGGCGCCGGACATCCGCGCCATCTCCTCGGTGGGCGCGCCGGCGTCACCGAGTGTGATGGCCCCGGCGTAATCGTCCGCGACCGCGGAGTCGGCCACGGGGGTGAGGAGAGCCGGCCGCAGGGCGTCCGCGTCGCGTTCGCCGCCGGCCGGCGAGGCGGCCTTCTCGGCGCAGGAAACCAGAGCGACCGCCGCCGCGAGGATTACCGATGCCACGAGCGCCGATGCGCCTCCCGTCTGTGCGTGCTGCCGCCCGCACGCAGACAGGCCGCTATTGCGCGGCTGAAGGATCATGTCGCCACCTTTCGCGATATTGAGCCCGGCCGATGGGACGCGGCCACGTGTCTCAAGACATTAGACGCAGCACGGGCACGAAGGTTCCAGTGAAAATGCGGGTCCCGCAGCGGCGACTCGACATCCGGGGAAGGGACTTGCGGGGACGGGAGCGGGGGATAGCCTCGCGCTTGCGGGCATCCGGGCGTTCAGCGAATTCGGATATCAAGTCGGCGGAAGGGGCTCCTTGCGATGGCAGGCGACATGCCGTTCAAGTCGAACGACGATCGCGTCCCCAGGGGATGCGCGAGATACGGCGTGGCCGACTGGGACCGTGCGCGCGGGAACCACCGCGCCGTCGTCCGCGTGAAGGAACCGGCGGGGGCCGTCTGCGCGTATCTCCCGTGGCGCAGGCGCGACGCCCACCCCGAGGCGAAGCACGTGATGGTCGTCGACGCCGAGACCGGCGAGACCGTGACCAACGTCACGGTCGCGACATGCAACAGGGAGTACGGCGAGGTCGTCTTCGAGCCCGAGAGCGGCGCGGGCGAGTACCACCTCTACTATCTCGTGCCGGGCGATGACGCGTTCGTCGAGACCTGGCCGCGCAGTTCCTTCCCGATGATCCGGTACAAGCGGCCGCAGAATCGGCCAGCGGCTGAGTGGCTCGAAGAACACGGCCTGACGCGGCAGGCCCTCGAGAGCACCCCCAAGCCCGGGGGGTGGCACAAGAAGGACCGGCCGATCTATCCGGCCCCGTGGCGCGAGCTGCCCCTGGCGGAACTCGTCGAGTTCCAGTCGCGCGGCGAGCGCCATTCGTTCCACCCCATGGAGGTCGTCGCGACGCTCGACGAACTGAACGCCCTCGAGCACCGATGCCGCTTCCGGCCCTTCATCCTCTTCCCCGAACTCCGGGACGACCCCATCCGCATGACGGACGCGATCCCGTACGCCTGGGCGGCCCGCGACGACGACGCGCTCTCGACGCTTTGCGACAAGGCGATGCGAAACGAGTATTACGTCTTTCAGATCGGCGTCTACGCGTCGAAGAAGCTGCTCAAGAACCTCTCCGTGGACTACAGCGGCCTCGTGAGCGGGCCCGGCGAGGCGATCCCGGGGAGCGCGTTCACCTGCTTCAACCTGGGGGGCGTCGACCAGTACGGGAAGGACTTCGAGAAGACGGTCGACGTCGAATACCGCAAGGTCCAGGCCCTCTGGTTCGGCCTGGACATTTCGCCTGAGGCCAGGCCCGGTCTCTACGAGGGCGCGGTCACCGTGCGGGCCGAGGGCGAGGAGCCGCAGAGCGTTTCCATCAGACTCACCGTCGAGGACACGGTGCTCGAAGACCGCGGCGACGGGGACCACCGGCGGCTGAGCCGACTGCGCTGGCTCAACTCCCGCATCTCGCTCGATGATGATATCTGCGCCCCGTTCATTCCTATCAAGGTAAGCGATAACACTGTCGACATCCTCGGCCGCAGGATCGAGCTCGACACGAGCGGCATGCTCAAGCAGGCGACCAGCTTCATCGACATGTTCGACGTTCGCGAGGAAGGGCAGGATGTCCTGCGCGCGCCGGTCGGCCTCGATGTGATCTCGGGCGGGGAAGCCGTGAAGTGGCGCGACGGGAATCTCGCCTGCGAGCACACGAGCCCTGGCGTGGCCGGATTCGTCGCGACCGCGAGGTCCGACCGGCTGGAGATGCGCGTCGAGACCACGGTCGAGATGGACGGCTTCGTGGGCCACAGGGCTGTCATAGAGACGGGGGGGCCGGTTCCCGTCGACAACGTGCGCCTGACGGTGCCCTTTCGCGAGGAGACGAGCCGCTACTCCATGCACCTGGCGGACCCGACGATAGACCAAGTGTCCCACAAGGCCGACTTCGGCGAGACCCCGGACGGGGATTGGGAGTATCCGACCGAGAAGTTCGAGCTGCTCTGGCTCGGCGCCCACAACGCGGGGCTGTGCCTTCGCCTTCCCCCCGGCGAGCAGGGCTGGATCAACGGCGGAAAGGGATGCATTGCCCGCAAGAAGACGGACGGCGGACGCGAGATCGTCCTCGACACGGGGCCGATGGTCGTCGAGGGCGAGACCCGGCTCGCCTTCGAACTGTACGCCACCCCCTTCAAGCCCCTGACGAGGAAGCACTGGGGATGGCGCCACTTCCACGAGTCCTACAGCAACGACCCCGCGGTGAAGGATGGGCAGGACGCGGGGGTGACGATCTTCACGTATCACCAGGGCAACCGGACTAACCCCTACATCAGCTACCCGTTCCTCGTCGCGGACCGGTTGAACGGACTTGCCGACGAGATCCACGCCGGCGGCGGGCTGATGAAGGCCTACTACACGATCCGCGAGCTGAGCGACAGGGCGCCCGAGCTCTGGGCCCTGCGAAGCCTGGGCACCGAGATCCTGATGGCGTCCGACGCTAAACCGGGATATCCGGATTATCACCTCGGCTACGAGGAGCTCTCGCATCTGCCGATGGAATACCAGCTCCGCAACCCGGTGTCCTGGCCCTTCACCGGATACCCGTGGATGTGCGAGCACCTCGTCTCCAGCTACCACGCCCGATGGCACAGCACGGTCAACATGGGCGACCGGAAGATCATCGACGCGTCGCTTCAGATAAGCGGCGCCTCGCGCTGGTCGAACTTTTACATGGAGGGCCTGAGGTGGCTCATGGAGAACGCCGGGCTCGACGGCATCTACCTCGACGGCATCACGTTTGACCGCGAGTCGTTCAAGCGCGTCCGGAAGACGCTTGTGAGAACCAAGCCCGAGGGGTTGATCGACTACCACTCGCACCCGACGACCATCGGCCAGATGCCCTACTTCGACCGCCTCTGGAACGGCGAGGGGGCGGACTACAATCGCGGGCCGGCCTACTGGCTGGTGGCCGTGTCGGGGGTGCCCTTCGGGGTGGGCGGCGAACTGCTCAAGACCAATGCCGGCGTGCAGCGCGGAATGGTCTTCGGCGTCTCGCAACGGTACGGATGGTGCCCGAAGGGGAAGGTCGACCCGTCGGCGCTCTGGCGGTGGTGGGACGAGTTCGACATCGCGGGCGCCGACATGATCGGTTTCTGGCAGGAGGCGTGCCCGGCCAGGACGAACAATGAGTCCATCAAGGCCACGGCCTATGTACATCGCGGAGAGAGTGTTGCCATCGCCGTTGCGAGTTGGGCGGGCGAGAAGGTCGATGTCAGGATCGACCTGGACTTGGAAGCGGTCGGTCTCGACCCGGAGAACGTGACGGTCACGGTACCGGAAATCGACTTCTTCCAGGAAGAGCTCCCGGGAGTGTCGCTGGACTCGGTGCCGGTCGAGCCGGACAAGGGCTGGATCATCGTCGTGAGCAAGGCGTAGTCGTGCCGCCGTGAAACCGGGTGGGGCTCTCAGCGATTCAGGTCCAGGCCCAGCTTCGCCAGGGCGGCTGGGATTTCCGTGAGCGCGCCGACGCGGACGAGCCGCGGGTAGTCGGGGCGGGCTATT
>Ga0272441_10013174_pt1 | contig 11939 bp, 14 predicted proteins | sample SSMProp6N_FD_193582 | JGI IMG/M metagenome (GOLD analysis project Ga0272441, IMG submission 193582) | Marine sediment archaeal communities from Little Sippewissett salt marsh, Falmouth, MA, United States - SSM-Prop-6N | ecosystem: Environmental > Aquatic > Marine > Wetlands > Sediment ...
GCCAGGCTTACACAGCCACCAGGCTACGGCAAGGGCACGATCGAGAAAGAAGGAGAGCGACAGAGACTGACAGAATCGCTTATCAGTTCACCCTGACAGATTTGCTCAACGTCAACACACCATCGGCAATGTCCCCGTACGAGACCTCTCGGAAGTTGGCATACTCCTCATCGCTTCCGCACTCGTCTCGGGAGTCAACGTGATCGACCTCCCGCGCTGCGATCTCGTCGAGATAACCTTCCTTCTGAGCCAAGCAGATGCCGATCTCGTCGCCAAGGGCGACGTCGTACTCCGCAGCGATATTCCTGTACCAGCCGCCGATGTACGCATTGCCCCACAGAATGATGCCGGCCAGCGACTGCGGAAGCTGCGGAAACAGCTCGGAGATCACGGGGACCTCGATCACATAGCCGGACATCCGAAGCTCCACAAGGTCGCCGACCGAAATCCCTGCCTCCTGAAGTGCTTGCGCCGTGATGTCTGTGCCGACGCTGCCGAACGCTTCGTCGAACGACACGACGCTTCCCGTGACCTCGACCGAACACTGCGCCTGTCCTAATACCGCGATGCTGCCAACCGCTAGCAGAACAACGAGCCCAGCCAATCCTGCCAGCGATCTAGTTGGCATCACGTTCACACACCTTCCTTCTGCTCTTCCCTCATGCGAGCAGAATAGCAGGAGTCAACACCTCGATGGAAGAAGCCTGGCTCGCAAGGCATGTGACCGCATAGGCGATAGCACAGCGATTCGCACATCAAAGCCGGAGGAGTGCAAACAGCCGGACGCTTGAGGAACCTCAAGAATAGGGGGTGTTCTGGAGCCTGGGGGACTGAATGTAGAACTCAGCGCCTGGCGGTCATGTGGTAGAAAGGGTCAGCATCAGGTCAACCGACAGGCTCGGAATGGCCATTGAAATAGGGTTCCCGCGCGCAACCTGCTAGGCGTAGGTGAGGCGTCCCTTTGGCTGCGGAATGGACCTACCCAATTCTTCAGCGGTGTCGATCCATTCCTGTATGATCTGCTTAGCATTCGCCAGTGCCTCTTGATAGCTACTGCCATCAGCCATGCATCCTGGGAGCTCAGGGACCTCAGCCACAAAGGCACCGTCCTCTGCACTCCAGAAGATGATGATCTCATATTTCGGATCCATGATCAGTCCTCCAGGGTGAGATTGTACTTGAGGATCACGCTGCGCACCTGCTTCACCTGGTAGGGCTTGCCCTTGCCGCCCTTAGGCTGCAGGTTCAAGATCTCCTCGACGCCGCTCATGGTGAAGATGTGATGGTCTCCCTTGATGCGCTCGTCGAATCCGAGTTTCTTGAGAAGCGCACACAGCCCGGTAAATAAAACGTTCGAGTCCGAGCGTCGAAGCATGATGTACTCGTACAGCCTCTCGTGCTCACTCATGCGTAGACCATACTCGGTGAAACACCGGCTTGTCCATCTGGCGCAGCGGAGGCCCCTGAAGAGAGTGCGTTGCATGAGGCCCCTTCGTGGCTGGGTTGATCGCGTTGTGTCACTCGAAGATGGTGTCCAGACGCTCCTTCGGGTCATCGAACACCACATCGGAAGTCTTGAAACCATCAGGATCGTAGCTGCCTCCGACCCACTCGAGCAGGGAGTCGTGCTCCGGATGGCTAGGGTCCGCGATGGCTTCGAGAAAACGCTCGTAACCTCCAACTCCACCGCAATTCTCCGGAGGACAATTCCGTTCTCCGGCCACGCAGATGGGGTATGACGCGCCCTTGCGAACTGGTGATCGAGCCTCCAGTTGGACTACGTGGATCCAGCTGTCGCCGAAGTCGTACTCGTAGACCGCGACTGGGGATACTTCGTGCAAGTAGTCCTCGACGGAGATCTCCCAACCCGGGAGCGTCCGTCGTCCAGCTTCGAATTCGTCATCAGGAATGCCGATTACTGCCAGCCTCTCCCGTCGTAGATCTGGAATGCGAAACGCATGCAGATGGCAATCGTACCAGCCCATGGCATCCTGAATGGCGACGTGCAGATCCCAGAACGAGTACGTGGTGGGTATACGAATTTTGCGCCAGACTACTGGGGTAATTCCGACGAGCGAAACCCGAATCTGCATTACCTCTTTGGATGTCATTCTGTTGTGTCCGTCTTCACGCTAGCGTGTTTGCCCCCTTCGCTGACTACGTTTTCCCGTCAGCAACAGCATAGAGGAAATCTGAGCTTCGATTGAACTGAGGTGACAGAGTGCACATGTCCATTGGCGGCGGTGGACAGCGATCGAGCATGGTGTTTGCATCGGACGTCTTCCAGGGCTCGCGAAGCCTGAGCGCATTCCGAGGAATCCCAACAACAGCGACGTTCTGGAGCCTGGGGGACTGAATGTAGAACGCGTTCGTGCATTGCAGCGTGGTGATCGGTGTCCCATTGCTGAATACAGAGACGTGCGGAAGGACCCTTCTGATCGGAAGAACCCTTCGATCCAAGCTGCGGATTCAGTGCGGTACCGCCCCCCCCCATTGGACGAACTTGGAACCGTCCGTTTGTCCACTCAAGCAGCTGTACCAGCACTGTTGGGGTAGCGGAGTTCGAGCCGTACAAGGTACACTCAGACTCGAACAGCCGCGTTTATGAAGGTTCATTGCAGACATTGCGGGATGCCTTCGGACTTATCGGGACTAAACGCAGAACACGTCTGTGCCTGGGAGTACATCGACTCGCAACGAGTGCATTCCCCGATCAGATCGCAGGAGTAGGGTCAGCCAGGAGGATGATCGCGTCAACCCCCCCCGAGACTGAGCGAACCAGTCACAGGATCTCCGTTATTCACCAATCGATCTTGAGTCCCGTCAATACGCTGGATCCCGGTTCGCTGACGGGCTCCGCTGAGTTCCTGGGTTGTAAAGGTGTACGGATCCGGCAGAGGGTTCACGAGAGCGAATCCGTTCTCGAAATCGCGACGCCACGGCCCTGCACCACCCTCGATTATCTGGATGTTGTCAAAAGCCACAGCTCCTTCTCCCGGGCCTATGACAAGATCGAGAGCGAAATCACTTCCCGCATCGAGCACTACTGGAAATCGCGCCGTTCCTGCATCACCCTGCACCATGCCTGGCAGCAAGTATGATCCCTCGAAGCCGCCGCCTGAGATGCCTATGCTCGCATGTGAATCTACGGTTTCGACTATCCTCCAATCAGCGACTACAACATAGGTCCTACCTCTGTATAGGCGGAGCTTCGAAGAATCAGTGCTTGCGCTGGAGTGAGTCCGGGTGAAATCGCCCTGATTGCTCAAGAGCAGTCTTCCTCCCTGAACAAGCTTCGCTCCTCGATCTGGATACGCCCACATGTCACTGGGAAGGGAGGTCCCAGAAAACCGTTGTTACCAGACAACACGTTCGGGAGATCTCAGTTCCACTGCATCGCCCAGCGCCTGGCCTAGGTATCCCTTGAATCTAGCATCCTGGACAGCCGTGCCTTCTCCATCTACCGTGTATTCGTCGAACCAGTAGGGTGCGCTTCTGCCTTCAAATAGATCGTACTCGTAGAACCCGTCTCCTAGTAGGGTCGTGCCTAGGGTCATGCGATGCTTCTGGAAATCCTCTGGCCGGGGACTTGGATAGGCCTTGTCTGGGTCTACGAATGCACCACTGACTCCGCACCCTTCGACGATGTTGATCGCGGGCCACTGGACATGCTGGCTCATATATAGGTAGTCGTCAAGAGCACGGCGCCATCCAGTCTCCGTTGGCATAGCGCCGCATTCGTAGCACCATGCCATATTGAAACACTCGAATAGGAATCCATTCACGTACGGAGCCAAGGCAAGCTGTGGGCTCGCGCCGGTATTGCCCACGATGAGGGTGTTTGCCCCGACCTCCTGCCTGATCCTTGTCAGGAGTTCAATGGCGGAGGCTCGGGTCTCATCGCTGATCTGGGCAGGAGTCTCGTCGCGCAATCCGTTGTTGTTGATGTCGAAATCCAGCAAGTCCCTGTTGGACCAGTCTGTGATGTGCGGATTGATCCGCGCGAACAGGTTGTCGATGTAGATTCCGTCCCACACGCCCGATTCCACGACATCTTCGACTATGTGATTAACAAGATAGTCGTTGAACGTCAAGCCTTCGACGACTGGGCACGAGTCGTAGATATTGAGCTTCTTGATGAATGTCCATGCCAAATCTCCAGCGTCTCTGCCGTCTGCGGTCTTGACGATTCACTCGGCTTCGATGCGGCTCATGTAGTCCTCTTCAATCTCAACTCCCGAGTCTTGGCGCCCCCAATCAGGGTCTTCGAATCCTGCCTCACCTGCGATCCGATACGGGAGCAAGACGATGTTCGGATTCAGTTCGCGCATCCGCTTCGCGAATGCAGGATCGCGAGTCTGCTGGAACAGCGTGAATCCGGCTACTACATCTGAGAAAGCCGCTTGGCGCTCAATGTCAGCGACCGAGTACATGAAGCGAGTCCCTTCTACATCTCCGTATGCCATTGCCTGGGTGGTTCCCATCAGGTAGTTGCCGAGCCTAGGGAATGGAGCAGCGGCAATCGCGTCCCAGTGTCGAGGATAAGTCTCAGAAGTCACGGTGTTCTGTCGCATGACTCGCAGGTTGTCAATTGCGATCGATGCTCCATCGCTAGCTCGGATGATCAAGTAGTAGTCCCCAGCAGGTGGAACCGCGATTCCCCCTTGGTACGTTCCCTGCTCTGGCTCATGGTTGAATATGAACGGCAGCTGCGCTGATGTGCTGATCTTCCAGGGCCCCTCCCCGGCCAATTGAAGCCAGACCTCCACCAGTCTATCGTGGCTACCTTTCTCTATGGTTCTGTAGTCGAATTCGACGATAGGGCGGAAGCCACCGTCTTGCTGCCGACGACTCAGTCGCCATAGAATAGCGATGTTGCACAAGTCAGCCTGAGCCAAGGGAGGAGACGCCTCGGAAGGGTGTGAAGAGAGTCATGGAGGGTATCGTCGTAGCTGGTGAACTTGGCGCTTTCTTGGAGGCGGCCGCTGCGATGGGAGACCAACTGGGTGCGTTCATGACCAGCTATCAACAGCTGGTCCGTCGTTATATGCACAGCCGCCCATTGTTCTCCAAGTTCGTTGGCGATGAGTTTATCTACGTATATGAATCCGCATCGCCGGCGTTTGCGCGCAACATCCTCCATTCAACCATGGTGCTTGAGTCTGCGTTCCAAGAGGCGGTTCAGACTCAAACCACAGGGCTCGAGGGCTTGAGGGCCGACGCGCTCAAACTCTCTTCGTTGAATATCGGATTGGCGGAAGGGCGGTTGTTCCGCATCGACGCCAGCAAGGGCGTCGAGAGGAACGTTGTGGGCTTTCCCCTGCAGGTGGCAAGAACACTCGCCGGGCGTGCCGCGGATGTGCAGAGCCACATTCTGGTCGACCACGACTTGTCCCTTGACCTCATGTGCCGCCAATGGCTCGAACTCGAGACGAAGTCGATCAGAGTGAATGGGGGGAAGCCTGAGGCCGCTCACATCGTGACCTCAGAGTCGCTCGTTCGCGAATACCGGAATGATCGCGAACGATATCAAGTGGTCAACGCCGTGGAGGTGCTCAAGGAGGACATCGACAGGATTGCGCGCGCGGAGGCTTTCAGTTTCCGCCTGGCGCGCGATGGGCGGCCGCATGTGGAAGTCATGTTCAATCCGCAGAGTCACCGAGCCGTCTTTGACCCCACGATTGCCTCAAGCATTCTTCTCGTTCACGTGACGCCGGGCTCGTTGACGCTATACCCAGAATTCATCGTTCCCAGTGACCGTGTCTATACCATCCAGCTCCCGATTCCCGTGGTTGACGAGTACCAGGTTGTCGTTGGCCTGGTGATTCAATCTCCTAAGATCACAGTGATCAGTGACGAAATCACGAAGATCCAAGAACCGGAAGCAATCGTGGCTCGACTCGAGGCAATTAGGGCGCTGCTGCAATCATCGCTGCGTTCGGAGAACCGGCTCGCTCTTGCCTACTACCGATTCTAGGGCGATTGGACGAATGCTCGGTGCTTCGCTCCAGCTACTTCTCTGTCGACGCAATTGAATGTCTTCGCGCGGGGCTGCCGTGTCACGGTCCCACCTGCCGGTGGGACCCAAGAGGAGAATAGGCTGTTGAGGCCTTCGGCGTAGGTCGGGTGGGCAAACGGACTGTCCCGAAGGACCTCGTACGAAAGGCCGGCCAGCATCGCGACGTGAATCATCGACATGATCTCCCCTCCCTGGTCCCCCAGCACGGAGGCGCCAAGAATGCACCCTGAGTCTGGATCAACCAGCGCCTTCAAGAAGCCTCGAGGCTGATCGGTCTCCAGTGCCCGAGGCACGTGCCTCATCGGCATCTTGGCGAGACGATACGGGACGCCAACCGCGGTGGCCTGTGTCTCTGAGAGACCGACGCGGCCCAATTGCGGGTCGACATAGACGACGTAGGACACAATGCGATTCGCTGTCGATGCCTGTCCGCCAAGGAGCATATTGGTGCGAAGAATGCGGTAGTCGTCGTAGGAGATGTGGGTGAAGGGAGCCCCTCCTGTGACATCGCCGATGGCGAGCATGCCAGGCACCGAAGTCTCCAGCCGATCATTGACTTCGATGTGTCCGGAAGGCATGGTCTTGATGCCTGTCCTGGGCAGATCGAGCGTGTCGGTGTTGGGCGTCCGGCCGGCCGCAATGAGCACGTGCGAGCACAGCACGCAGAGATTGCCATTCCCCTCGGCGCCGAGGATCCGGATCGTCTCTCCTTGCTGCTCGATGAATTTCACGGCGAATCCCACCCGAAGCGTAATACCGTCTTGGCTCAGAATGCTGCTCAGGGCCTCGGCGACGTCCGGGTCCTCTTGAGGCAGAAGCTGACTCGATCGCTCAATCAAGGTCACGGTGCAACCGAAGCGCCGGAACATCTGCGCAAACTCCACCCCTACGGCACCTCCTCCAAGGATGGCGAGGTGCTCGGGCAGGGTTGTCAGTTCCATGATCGACGTTGAGTTAAGCGTCGGGACGTCTTGGATCCCCTGAATGGGTGGAATGGAGGGCCGAGAGCCCGTGTCAATGATGATCGTCTCTGACGTAAGCGCGATGGAGCGCTCTCCAGGGGATCGAACCTCGAGAGCCTTCGCGCCGACAAACGAAGCCTCGCCATGGTAGATATCCAATCCCCGGATCCCCTCCAGGTGAGTGCGTTTCTGGGCGCGGACGGATCGGAGCAAGGAATCCTTGCGATCCCGAATCGCCATCAGATTCACACGCATTGGCCCGGCCTCAATACCGTACTCCAAGGCTCGTGAGACCCAGTTTGCGGCGGCCGCGCTCGCGATCATCGTCTTGGTCGGTGTGCACCCAGTATTCACGCAGGTTCCAGCGATATCCGCACGCTCTATCAGCGCGGTCGTTCGTTGCGCGTTGGCGAAGGCCTCGGCAATAGGGGATCCGCCTTGGCCCGCGCCAATGACGATGGCATCGTACGTTCGCTTTTCGGTATTCACGACCCACCTCCTGGTGAGGTCGAGTTGCGGCAACGGGTGAGAAAGGGAGAAGGAGATCCTCACGACGAACCGATTGGAATCGCGGCACTCGGCGAGATAGTAATGCTGTCGTGACCTACAGGTAGAGAACCACTGGATCCCTCGTTGAGAAGTTGTCTCCATCAAACCCGAACTCAACCGAAAAGTCAAGCTGGCGACAGCAGTCGCTCCTATGGAAACCGTGTTTCGGGTTCCATGTGCGGTAGCCGTCGCCCTGTTGCCTCGTGTGGGAAGGTGCCTGAACGTGCACCCTGTTGCCTCACGTAAGAATGTACTCGAACGACTCTTCGTTGCCTCATGTAGGAATGTACTCCAAATTGAGCGCCTCCTGTGCCTCGCGTTTGGCTTTCGCCAGCGCGTCGATCCGGTCTTGTAGGTGGCTGATCTGTCGTCACAGTTTCACCGGGTTCAGGGTGGCGTAGGTCTTCTTGAGATCCTCCTGCGCCTCTTTGGACAGGACCTTGCAATCCAACACCCGCTGGCAGGGTGTCTTCGCCTTGTCGTACGTTTTCCGTACCTTGCTCCCACGTCGCGTCTTCTCAATCAGCTTCATCGAGGGCTGGAAGTAGTTGGTGAACAACCGCAGCACGGCGTAGAGCCCGTTTAGTGTCTCCAGCTCCTCCGGGGTGTCGTACCTGCGGTAGCCAACTGCCCGTCGGACGACTGAGTAGTTCTTCTGTTCCACAAAGCAGTTGTCGTTCTTCCGGTACGGCCTGCTGCGTGTAAACGTGATCTCCCTCTCGGCGCAGTAGCGAACGAGGTGATTGTTGATGAATTCTCCGCCGTTGTCCGAATGAATGCCGCAAATCGCAAACGGGAACCGAGCAACAGCCTTCTCCAAACCGTCAAACACGTGCATCTGCGATCGATTCCTCACCGCTTTCGTCTCGGTCCAGGCGGTACACACATCGGTCGCGTCGAGTGTGTATGCGTAATCTCCACGTGCATTGCCCCCCTCATGGCTTACCAGATCGACCTCTACAAACCCAGGCTGCATGTCATCCCACTCGCTGAACGTGCGAATCGGGATCTGATGCTTGAGCAACGTTCCTGGCTTGGTCTGAGATCGAGCTCTCAATTGGTAGCGCTTCCGCGCTGGCACTAGCATCCGATCGATCGTCGCCGGGCTGATTCCAACCAACTTGCGCTGGGTCTCCGCATCGAGCGTTAGCTCCCCGAGCCGTTCCAGCACAGGGACGATCTCCTCGAGGTAGGGTGCCAATCGCTTTCCACAGATCCCATCACAAATCACCCACACCTTCTGTAACGCGACAAGCACATCCTTGCCGTACTTCCTGGGCCTACGTCGTCGTTTCTTCCTTCGCTTCGTCCGTTTGTCCTCGACCAGCGTCAGCTTGACGCCTTTGACAACCCCGCGACCGACAATGACGTATCTTGCACGCTGCCGCAGGACCCGCGCTGCGTAAGAACGGTTGTACTGCGTCAGCTGGATCACCGAATCGAGGATCTCCCCCTTCTCCTTCTTTGTCGCTCGCTTGTACTCGAGTGCCAGCTGTTTTGTCACCGCCTGTTTCTCCTTCATCGTCAAGCTCATCGGTGTCTCCTCGCTCCCTGCTGTTTCAGGAACGAGTCACCGTAGCCTCACCTCCCGTTCGGGTACTTTTCTTAGCTGAGGCAACGATCCTGTTTCGAGTACTTTTTGAGTGAGGCAATGCGGGCACTTGCATTCGGAGACCGTGTTCGAGTAGAGTGATACGTTACATCTTCTCAAGGAGTGCCCGAGGGCGCTTTCAGATTGATCAGTCAACTGAGTCGTAGCGCCAAGACGGTGTCTGCCTTTTCATTTCCTTTGCTCTCAAAGGCCATTCGGCGTGTGTCGAGATCGTTCCCAATCGGTGGATGACTCTCCCGATCCGGTGTTCACGCCGGCTGAATGGACAGGGCTTCATGACCCGCCGCCGCTCGTTTGAATCTCCGGCGGTCAGGTCAACGTTCTCCGAGGTGCGGGTCGCACCCGGGAAGGAAGACGGACTTGCTGGGAGTCACCGGCAAGGAGGAGGTGGCTGTGCATCGCAACGGGAAGGTTTCTTGGCGACTGATCGGAGTTCTCGTCCTGGTGCTGCTGTTCGTTGTCGTCGTCTTGCAGAACACACAGGTCGTCCGAATTCAGCTCTTCTTCTGGACGTTGAGCATGTCTCGAATCATCCTTCTGTGCTTTGCGCTCCTCGTGGGTTTCGCTGTCGGGTACTTCACAACAGGATGGGGCAATAGACGAGCGAAAGGCTATCTCATCCGAAGGGCGAAGGACGATTCATCTTGAGACATGCAAGAGCGGGAACCCACATCCTACCAGAACGCGGATCAAAACGCGCAAGGCCAGCGGAGGGAGCGACGAAGCGTGTGGGGAAGAGAAGCACATTGCTCGCTTTCGGTGTGCTGGGCGTGGCAGCCGTAGTTGGCCTATTGATCGGATTCGTTGCAGCGAATCAAGCTCCGAAGGAAGCCATTGCACGCGGGATCCAACTCATGCCGGTCCGAACGGAGGACGGCAGGCAAGAGGTTCCCTTTGCCCTGGTGGCGCCCAACGCTACAGACGTTTCGGTTCTGGGGGACTTCAACCTTTGGGAACCCACTGCCCTCTCGGACCCCGATGGCGATGGAGTCTGGAGGACGAGTATGTTCCTCCCGCCAGGCCGCTACGAGTACGCATTCGTCATCGACGGACGCTGGTGGGGGCAAGACCCTCTTGCCGACGAGTGCGTTCGAAGCTTCGGAGAATACAGCTCCGTTCGCTACGTCGGAGGAGGTGACGGGGCATGACACACTACGCACGGACCTGGAAAGCGGACACACTCGCAGTTCTTCGACGAGTGCCCAACGGTGCAGAAAGGCCGGCTCCCAGGAATCCTCGGGGGATAGACGATTCAGCGAACTCCGTCAGGTCGTGACCTGGTTGGAGGAACGAATGAAGAGTGTGGGGGACTTGAACCGGGATGACCAGCAGAGTCATGCAGGGAAACCAAAGAAGCGCGCAGTACAGGAACTACGGCAGTGTGATTCTCCGCAAGGCGGGAAGCTGTACGTAGAAACAAGGAGGCGTTTGAAATGAAACGGAAGGTGCTGTTGCTCGGGATCATCGGTATTGTGTTGGGTTTCGGGGCTTCGGCTGCGCCCCTCAGCATTTGCAGCTACGTATCACCCGAAACATCTCTGGAGTCGTTGGGACTCGCTGTGAGTTATCGCTACTTCGACGACTGGGCGACGCCCGGAGTGGATTCGAGCGGAGGGCGGGTCGGCTTGGACTACAATCTGCTCTATGACTCGCCGGGCTTTGGTTACACGTTGAGCGGAAATGCGGAACTTCTTCTGGCGGATTTCTTCCCAACAAGCGCCCAAGCGGACGCGGCGGGCACCATCCGCTACTTCCTTGTGGAGGACATGCCAACATTCGGCTTCGGCAACGTCGAATCGTCCATTTCGACGGGGCAACCCCAACCGGCGGTACATGTCAGTGCTGGACTCGGGTACGGGCGATTCAACGATGTCACGCCGCTTGCCAAGGCGTTCAAGATCGAGATGGAACTGCTTGAAGCGGGCGCGCTTCGGATGCCACTCCGAGACGATGCGCTGATGGGGATTGCGACGGCGATCGGGAGCAAGGAGTACGCTTCGACGAACGATCAGATCGCCGACGTGGTGAATCAGATTCAGACGGCGTCGGGCGTGACCCTCACACCTCGCCAGGTCCTCAAGATCGAGGACTTGATCCTCGCTACTGGCGACAGCCGATACTGTGGTTGGTCGGTTCAGGCAGGGGTGGGGTACCAGTTGGTCGACCCCTACAATCAGTCACAAGGTTTCCTTGTCACCGCCTCCGCCGACGCAGCATTTGTGCCGACCCCTGACGGGCAGCTCTTGTTCCACGCCGGTCTGTCGGGCCCGGTCAACTTCATGGACCAGAACACGATCAAGGTACGAGGGTCCTACGACTACATTCTGTCAGAGACGAGCTCGCTCCGGACAACCTACACCCTCTTGCGGGTGCAACCCCTTGGACAACTAGCGAGCACGAGCCAGACCGCCGCTGCTCTTCTCGGATTCACGCTCGGACACGCCGACATGGGACTGCAAGCGTCTCTTTCCAAGTCGGCCAGTGCCACAGCTTGGTCGCTTGATCTCTCCATTTCTGCGGCGATCAGTTTCGATTGGTAAGACGCACAGCCTCCGTGCAGGACGAGAGCCCTGCCCTCCTCCTCTCTCGCGCCGAAAGGCCGAGAGAGGAGGACAGGCAGAACTGACGGAGCAAGAGCGGGAGAGAGCGCCGAGGGACAAAGGAGAACATCAGAATGAACAGAATAAGAGTCGTACCTGCAATCGTGCTGCTGCTTGTACTGGCGGGATGCGCTGCGCCGATCATCCTCCCACCGTCAGCCACACTGCAGATGGAGATTATCGAGGAGAATCTCGGT
>Ga0272441_10013175_pt1 | contig 11938 bp, 9 predicted proteins | sample SSMProp6N_FD_193582 | JGI IMG/M metagenome (GOLD analysis project Ga0272441, IMG submission 193582) | Marine sediment archaeal communities from Little Sippewissett salt marsh, Falmouth, MA, United States - SSM-Prop-6N | ecosystem: Environmental > Aquatic > Marine > Wetlands > Sediment ...
CTGACACGGGTTCGGGGATGAAACCAAGCGGGTCCTGGTTGACGACCGAAACAACCGATCCGTCGAGATCGGTCAGCCAGAACGAATCGGTGATTTTTCCGGCGATTGTCTGTACCGCGGGTGGCGGTGTTTCATCTACCGTGACGGTCAGGTAGTTGTAAAGGCCAAGCGACGGGTCGTCCTCGCTGTACGCGGCGATAAGGCATTCATACTCGCCGGGTTCCGCATCCATGCAGTTGGTTATCACGGCTTCCCATCGCGAATTGTCCGTGTTGTACTCAAGGTATGTGATTCCGCCAGTGACCGGGGTTGTGTCGACGGACACCTCAAGGATGTTTCCCTGCCAGTCGTAGCACTCGGTAAATATGGTACCCACACCCTGGTCGATTCCGTCTAGGTCCGGATCGTCCGGGTAGATATAACCGTCGTAACCGAATTCCTCCAGGTCGTACGGTTCCTCGCAGTTCTCCGGCCAGCTCGCGTCGATCGCGAAATTAATCAGCCACTTCTTTGGGGCCGGGGGAACGTAAATATCGAAGATCTCCGAAAAACTCGCGTACGTGTTGAACTGGCGATTCATGACCGTCTTCGCGTAAGACCTGAACGGGTTGATGAAATCGCCGTCCTCGTAGAGACGAGTATAATCGTCCGCATTAAGGAGATCGTGTTCCTTGTCCTCGTCGTAGAAGATAATCACCCTGACGTCGAAACCGTTGAAGTAGCTCGGATTAATCAGGGTCCCCTTTATCTTGTAGATATAGTTAATTTCATCCATCTCGAGGAACTGGATCTTGATGCAGTTGTGCGCGGGGCACCACCAGTCGCTCTCGAGGATTCCCCTGACATTGAGATGCATCGCCATCTCACGATTCTCGACCACCTCGATCTCCTTCGTCTCCTGGTCGATTATCATCGTGAAGAAACCGCCGGGGAAATGGTTCCCGATGTCGTTCGGAGTCCTCGCGTTTCTCTCGTTGGGTTCGGATGAAGACGTTAAGCTCCCGTCGGAACCGGGGACAACCGGGTTTCCGCCGCGACTGCATGACATCACGGTTATCAGGAGCAAAGACAGTAGTAGTACGGGGATATACAGCCTCGTCGCCGGGTAGTTCAAACCAGCCATATGCGTCCTCCCTGAATAAATTAGGCCTCAAATGCAAACGGGTCGGGCAGAACCCGTATAGATACAATGATAACATTTTATTATAGCCTATTAAGGATTCGATTTCAGCCATCGCATGATGTTTTAGGCCAATAACGAATAATTATCAGCGATCCGATTTGATACGGAACCTTCATTAAGGTTAAAATTCATGCATGCGTCACATCCTGATCGGGTTAATGGTGATAAGCATCTGTTTTTGCACTGTCGCAGGATCATTTCTGAATCCCGCACATGCGCAGGACCAGTCCGTTTCAGACAACGATATCGAGGCCACGGGCACCATGGAACCGGTTGTGGGAGACGGCGGACCTTCACAGCCTGTTATCTCCGGAGATCTGGGACTTCGAGATGATTACGCGGAAGAGGAGACCCCGGACACAACGGGAATGGGACCATCCGGATGGGATTACCTAAAAGTACTGATCGGGCTGATCGTGGTGATAGTCATTGTTTACACGCTCAGCATGATAATGAAGCGATTCATTACCGTACGCGGACTCGCTTCATCCTCGGAGAGCCTGAAGGTTCTCTACACGCTCAGTTTGTCGCCGGCGCGGACTTTATACCTTGTAAGGCTGTCGGACAGGATACTTCTTATAGGCGCGGGTGAAGGCGGTATCAGGACGCTTACCGAGATAACCGATCCGGCAGAGGTCAGCCAGATTCTGAAGGAGCTTGAGTTCAAGGGGAATTTCGATCTCAACCCGTTCAGGGAGAAATTCAGAACCCTGACGGGTGAGGACTACGATCGCGATGGCGATCAGGACGGGGTCGAGAACGACCTTGGAGTGCGGCAGAAGAAGATCCAGGGAACGATGGACAGGTTGAAAAACCGCGGTGACGACAAATAATACCCGGAAAAAAATAAAATAAATTTTGCTATTTTCCTGTACTTAACACTGGAATCATTGATACCATTTTAGCGTAATATCCCGGAGGTTCGGATGCTGGCCGGTAAATCGGCACCGAATGGCAAGACTATTTTAGTAGACATCAAATATTTGGACGTTCCCGGGTGCGGAATCCGGGCGCCCAGTAACAGGGCTGATGTAAAATGGCGCTCGCAAGACGGCGCAGGATAAAGAAATTATTTATCGCTAACCGGGGAGAAATTGCCTGCAGGATAATCAGGGCAGCCCGCGAGATGGGCATACCTACGGTCGCCGCGTTTTCAGACGCCGACGCCGGAAGCCTTGCGGTCAGGATGGCCGAAGAGGTCGCCCACCTCGGCCCCACAGACCCCCTGAAAAGCTACCTTGACCAGGACAGCATCATCAGAATCGCGAAGGAAAACAAGTGCAACGCGATCCATCCGGGCTACGGTTTCCTTGCAGAGAATGCGACTTTCGTTGACAAGTGCCAGAAAGCAAAGCTTATCTTTGTCGGTCCGACTTCGAAGAACATTCGGGAACTAGGGGATAAAACCCTCGCGAAGAAAATAGCCATCAAAGCGGATGTGCCCGTAATTCCGGGAACCGCGGAGCCGGTAACTTCGATCGAGGAAGCGAAGCAGTTCGCCGACGAGGCGGGGTACCCGATTATCATGAAAGCCGCCGCCGGAGGCGGTGGGCGCGGAATGAGGATCGCCCGCAAGGCATCAGAGGTTGAGCGATCGCTGGAGTCGTGCAGGAACGAGGCGATGGCATCATTCGGGTCTGACGCCATATTCCTTGAAAAACTAATAGAAAACGCGCGACACATAGAGGTCCAGGTCCTTGCGGATTCATATGGAAATGTCATCCAGCTTGGGGAAAGAGACTGCTCGATTCAGCGACGTCACCAGAAACTCATCGAAGAGGCACCATCACCCGCACTTGATAATGACACAAGAAGCCTTATAGGGCTTGCAGCATGCAATATTGCCCGCGAGGCCGGGTATCGTAACGCCGGAACAGTGGAATTCCTCCTTGAAGGGAAAGATAAATTTTACTTCATGGAGATGAACACCCGAATACAGGTCGAGCACCCGGTGACCGAAATGGTGACCGGTGTAGACCTGGTGAAACGCCAGTTGCTTATCGCGCAGGATGAGAACCTGGACATCACGCAGCTCGACGTACGGACGGTGGGACACGCTATCGAATGCAGGATAAACGCGGAGGACCCGTCGCGTAATTTCCTCCCCACACCGGGCAGGATAGCGAACGTAATATTCCCTCTCGGCCCCGGAATACGGGTTGATACGGCGGCATTTTCCGGATCGGAGATACCGAGGGAATACGATTCGATGATCGCGAAGATCATCGTTCACGCCGACACACGCGAAGAAGCCGTCGAGCGTATGAAAAGGGCATTACTCGAGTTCAAGATAGGCGGGATACGATCAACGGCCAATTTCCATTTTTCAATAATGAACGATCCGGATTTTATCTCCGGCGATTTCAATACAAGCTACATAGACAGAAATCTTGACAGGCTCAACCGTAACGAGTTCGCGAATCCTGAGATAGCGGCGATCGCGTCAGCGATCGAGGCTTATCTCAGAACTCATAATCGCCTGCCAAAAAAGGATGTGCCTGCAATTCGTCCGGGTGGGTCATGGAAGCTCAGCCGGAATCTCTGAAACCAGGGGCAATGCCCTTTAAATATATATGTCTAATAATATTTGAACTGGAAGGTGTTATGAAATGGCTGATCCAAGAGGACGTACAATCTGTTTTATTGACAACTCCTATATCTTCAGAGGCTCCTACAAGCACCAGTGGAGGGTTGATTTCAGAAAACTGGTTGATGCGCTCGCACTTGGCGGTGCGATCTGGCAGACGTACTTTTTCGCAAGCGAGGAAGACCCTCCGAACTCCGACCAGACGAACCTGTACAAGTACCTGAAGCTGGCGCTTCATTTCGAAGTACATCTCTATCCTCTCAGAAAGCGCCAGATGAGGTGCAACGCGTGCGGTAACGAATGGTCGAGTTACTCAGAAAAGGCCGCTGCCATCGGAATGGCAACAATGCTGGTTTCACTCGGTTACAACAATGCGTTCGACACCGCGGTACTTGTGACGGGTGACAGCGACTTCCTTGAACCGATAAGAATAATCAAGTCACTCGGAAAGCGAATCGAACTGGCCGCGTGGCGGGATTCGATCGCGCAGGACCTCGAGATGGAGGCCAGCGCGGATGTTTTCTATCTCGACGAAAACCGCAATCTTCTTGAAAGACCGCCATCATCAAGTTCCGAAACGAACGGACACAGCTTCAGTCCCGAAAGTTCGGAGATGATGTCATACGAAGATACCGACGGGGTAAGCCTGTAATCAACCTGGCTGAGCGCAATTTCGGAGGGAATAGATTATCAAAGCCGGCGATATGCAATGCGAATTAACGTACATGTAGAAGACACGGATTACGTAATTGAGCTCCAGAAGCTTCCCCACCAGGACACGATCGACAGGGTCATCGTGAATGGTAAGGAAATGGAAATCGCCATGTCACCCGACTGGCTTCGGCAGTTCACAAAGAACCTGATAGTCGATAACAGGTCATACCAGGTTGAGTTTGAACTCGATCAGCAGGAGCTTCCCAAGACGGTGTGGGCCGTTGGACAGGCGGTCGATGTCAGGCTGGACTTCCCCGGCAAGGGCAAGCTGAAGCGCCCCGAGATGACCGGGTTATGGGGTGAGGGCGACCAGGTTCGTGCCCCGCTGCCGGGCAAGGTGATCGGAATACGGGTGGAGGAAGGCCGGGAAGTCAGGGCCGGGGATCTCCTCTGTCTTCTCGAAGCGATGAAAATGGAGAACGAGCTGAGAAGTCCAAGGGACGGAAAAATAAACGAGATACTTGTCAGCAAGGGCGAGAGCGTTGAACTCGACCAGGTTCTGATAACGCTCATGTAACCATCGCAGTACACGGGACATGTTTGTTGTTATTATTATTGCGATGAGTATTATGGAGTAAATTCGATCCGGACGTGGAGGTTCCGATGGCCAAGGAACGCATACTTGTAGTTGACGACGAGGAGATGATCCGCTGGACATTCAACCAGGCCCTGTCAGACGAAGGGTACCAGGTCGAGGAAGCTGAAACCGGCGAGGAGGCACTTGATAAGTTCAGCAATCACAGGTTCGACCTCGTTATCCTCGATATCAAGCTTCCCGGCGTCCAGGGAGATGAAGTCCTTCAGAAGATAATGGAGGCCGACAGGGATTCGCTGGTGATCATGGTCACGGCACATGGGGGCGTGGAATCTGCGGTCCAGTGCATGAAACTCGGTGCATTCCACTACCTCCAGAAGCCGTTCGATATCGACGAGGTTAAACTATTCGTACGGCAGGCGTTGGAGATTGCGTCCCTGAAAATCCGTATAGACGACCATGTCGAACAGCAGAAGGACCTTTTCTCGTTCGAGGGAATAATAGGCGATAGTCCGGCGATGCAGAAAGTATTCGATGTTGCGAAAAAAGTCGCCGCACGTCCGACAAGCACGCTCCTGATACTTGGTGAAAGCGGAACCGGTAAGGGACTTCTCGCGAAGGCGATACATTATGCAAGTCCGATCTCCAAGGAACCGTTCATAGAAATCAACTGCGCGGCGATCCCCGACACGCTTCTCGAAAGTGAACTTTTCGGTTACGAACCCGGGGCATTCACAGACGCGAAAAAGCGGAAACTCGGTCACATTGAAAAAGCCGACGGCGGCACGTTATTCCTTGATGAAATAGGAGATATGTCGCTTCCCCTCCAGGCAAAACTTCTCAAGGTGATAGAAGAGAAGAAATTCACACGCCTTGGTGGTGAGGACACTATCACGGTGGATGTCAGATTCGTGGCGGCAAGCAACAAGAGCCTGACAGACATGGTGAAAGAAAGCACGTTCCGGGAAGACCTTCTTTTCAGGCTGAACGTGATTACAATCCAGCTTCCAGCGCTGCGTGAGCGCGGAGATGACATCATCATCCTGGCAAAGCACTTCATTTCGCAGCTGAATCCCGAGATGGGTCGGAACATTGAATCGATCAGTCCCGATGCTGCCGCGGCACTTCGCTCCTATCACTGGCCCGGGAATATCAGGGAACTTAGGAACACTATAGAGCGTGTGATGATCCTGGAAGAGGGCCCCACGCTTGAGCTTGAAAACCTTCCTGCAAACATCCAGGGAAAAATTCAGCCCGGCGAGGGCCACGAGGGACCGATGACCCTTGAGGAACTCGAGAAGGATTACATCCTCAGAACGCTTGACTCGAACAGCGGCAACATCAGCCAGACAGCCAAAACACTCGGTATAAGCCGTCATACTATAATGCGTAAACTCGAGAGATGGGGTAAAAGCGCGGGAGTGAAATCCTGAGACATGTTCCCCGTGGCAGTTTATTTAATCCGCTGAAAATTCGGCAGCCAGACCCATTCCTTCTTAACGACACGCCTCGTGGAATCATTGATCCCGAATGGAATCCAGTCCGTAAGATCCCACGGGATATCGGTGTCCCATGGATCGATCTGGTGCATCGCACAGGGTCTGCTGCGGGTGCGTCTCGACATGATTCCCGGGGCAATCATGAATCCCATGAGAGCGAGAAAAATACCGAGTATCGCTAAAATTCTTGGAAGCATCCTGATTCGATTTTACCAGATATTGCGAGGAAGTGTGTTATTCAGACCACACCGGAAATGTTTTTGTAGGCTCTTCGTATCCTCCCGGCAATCGGTCCCGGTTCGCCCTCCCATGCGGCATCCCCGATGATTTTCCTGACGGGTACAACTCCCTTGATAGTACCGGTAATGAAGATCTCATCTGCGGATACGAGATCATCAATGCTTAATTCCGTCTCTACAACCTCGATGCCTTCCGACTTCGCAACCTCGATTATCTTTCTCCTTGTAATTCCATCGAGAATTCCGCATTCAAGCGAGGGAGTTCTGACTATTCCATTAGAAACGAGGAAAAAATTACTCGTTGTTATTTCAGTCAGGTGGTTATTCTCGTTGAGCATCAGGGCATCGTCCGCGCCCTTACCCTTTGCCTCGATCATTGCCAGAACATTATTGAGATAATTACCCGACTTGATCCCCGGATCCATCGCCTTTCTGGAATTTCGCCTGACATCAGTTACGCAGAGCACAACCCCCGAGTCGGTCTTGGGGCCCGGAAGCGGAAGCTCCTTTGCGATAATGATAAGTGAAGGATTATCGCACGTGGTCGGCATGAGGTTTATCTCCCCCACCCCACGGGTGATAATAAGCCTGACGTACGATTCTCCCTGCCATTTTTTTGCATCAACTGCTGCCTTGACTTCATTCAGCAGCTCATCTTCAGACCATGGAAGATCATACGAAAGCCTTTTTGCGGAATTTCTGAGCCTTGCCATGTGGGCATCCCACGCGTATGGCTTTCCAGCTACTGTCTGTACAACTTCGTAGATTGAATCGCCGAACAGAAACGCGTGATCGAAAATATTGATGCACGCGTCGCGCGGTTCCACAAATTCTCCGTTGATCCTTATTACGTGTGTATTTAACTGGTCATGATCCATAATCGAGTAAGAAACAATATGCATCGCGGGGTTACTATGCAAGTTTTTAACCAAAATACGGTGTAATTGACGGATTTTTACATAATATCGAAAACTCAAAACTTTGGAATGCACCTGATAATATGTAACATTTCCCAGGCTGCCGACTTGCATGAAGCGCTATAATATGTTATAATATCAGACTACTGCCGAAGCAGCAGATATTCGGCATGGATGGGAGAATAAACATGGACCACGTAGATTTCTTCTACTGGAAACTGGCTGCACTGGTCTGCTTCCTGGGTCTCGCCTTCTTCTTTCTGACAGTTGAAGGGCTGATACGGGGTAAGTTATCCCTGCCAAGCTGGGTGTATTCTATTTTCACTTTCACCATCGGTGTTTTCTTCTTCTCGATCTTCGTCAATTCGATGAACGAGTACTGGATGGGTCGGCACGACACCATGGACAACTTCATCGATCTCTACCACCAGGTGACATGGTTCTTAACGTTCTCCTGACACAATACATTATCCTGATGCTCTTTACCTGACGCGGCCTTACGGCTGCTGTTTTTTTTCGCCGGGTGGGGATTTCCACAATTTATAGTGATACCACCTTCAAGCTGCTATAATATTAATTACCCGATCTGGTTGATATTTCCATGCCTTTTGCCGGAACACGTTTCCGTGGAGATACAGTATGAATATAGGAGAACTTCTCAAAGAGACGAGGAAGGAAAAGGGCCTGACGCGTGCGCAGGTCGCGAAGGACCTTCTTGTCCAGGAAAAATACATCATGGCCCTTGAAGAGGGCAACTACGATGTTATCCCGGGTGAGGTTTTCCAGCGTGCATATTTTAATAAATACGTCGAATACCTCGGATTAAAGGAATACATCGATAACCTGTCCAGCCGATCCGAAAACGACATCTCTGACGGTAACGCTGACGAGGACGGGATCTTCAGCGGTGACTGGGATACGTCACGGTATGTCCGGGTGGCCGTTAAAATCGGGCTGATAATCCTCATTCCGGTACTGATAATAATTGCGATACAGGCCCCGGCTGAAGTTACACCTGTCGAGGAAGAGCAGGACATGCTTACCGGCACACAGGTTTTCGAGGTCGTACCGACCGAGGAGATCCATTTTGACACACCCGCACCGGATGTTATCGACAATGATGCCGCATCACCGGTGGCAAACGATGAGCATCTGATCGAACTCAGCGCTCGTGGAGAGGTCTGGGTTGAACTCAGGACACGTGACGAGACGCTCTTCATAGGCACGATGGTTTCCGGAGATTACCTGGCGTTTACCGACCTGTTCGGATTCAATCTCCATGCGGGCGCCATTGAGAAACTGGATGTCACATTCGATGGCGAACCGATGGACTGGAACAACTCCCACGATATGATCATGCCAGAGGGCGCGTTCCTGTTCGAGGAGGAGAATCCGGAGCCTGCATCCGAACCCGATGTTACAGACAGCCACGAAGCAGGTTCCGATGAAAATACACCCGATGGTAACGCAGATCCGGATTCGGGAAATGGTGAAAGCAATCCGGATCAAATACATCCCGACTAGACTTAAAGGCCCTGCCCGACCGTTTATGAAAAGAGGAGACTCCCGATGCGGCATTATGCAGCGATCATAGTATTAACAGCCGTCCTGATTATCGGATGTTCGGACGGCGGTAGCGGTAATTTCCCGACAGTTCCTGAATTTTCTGAAAGGGTGGTCACTGAATCAGGTTCGGATTCGATAGTCCTCTGGGGATTGTGGGATATCTCGTATGATTTAGATACCTGTGAGTTGTCGGTAATCCCGATGCGGAGCGCTGACGAAACATGGAACGTAACGAAGTTCCTTCAGCCACCGATCGGGAACCCTGCAAGTCTCGGGGTAAACATACTCGACGCTACGGACCTGATCTCACAGGGAAGAATAGATGTTCGGGTCACGGTTAATCACCCGTTCCCGTCCTCGAAATTAAGAGGCTTCGATGTGCGGGGCGTCGTGATGGGGAATGGCTCAATCACCGACCCATACAATACCGACCTGATATATCCTGCACATACAGATCTCAGACTGCTTAACGCGGACGGATACACACGCTGGATGAACGCGACGGAATTCAATGGTGGCGGCTTCTTCTCGTATGTGCCGGGGTTCCTCGGTTCGAAGAATTACACCCCATCGGCGACACTGAACGGTTACAAATACTTCGCCGAACTGATCGAACCGGAACAGGATGTTTACGACTATTTCTCGTCGTCGCTCGCGTATGTCGCGAACCGTGGCTCGATGACACCCGGCACATCCATCTCGAGGGATTATGAGCTTCAGTTCCCGACAGCTCCACTTCAGGTCAGGTTTCAGTACGCGGTCATCGCGGGATGGTGGCCGAACGAGACAGGTGGCGACAACCCCTCCCCCGCGGATTTCCCCCAGAACGCGAACTGCATCGAACCGATGAGTATAAACATCGTGGATTCATCCACGGTCTATCTGGAGTCACCGACCAAAAAAGGCGGCGACATAAGCCTCCGGCTCAATATCGTCGACTGGCTCGCATACTGGGACCCGGACAATCTTGAGGATTACATATCGAAGATCATAATCACATCCAACGCGATCACTTTCCCCGGTGGCGATTATGTAGAGTACGACTTCGCGGACCTCGATTACTACCCGACATCGGCGGGTAACGCGGAAGCTGTCGATATACTGATCGCCGATGTCGAACCGTCCGGCGTCGAGAACCAGGACATCCTGATCGCAGTCGAGATGATTGATCTCGACTACACAAACCCGTTCAATGTTCCGAACTCCGCGGGTGCCGACCCGCTTACAGGCTATTTCCTTCACACATTACACGTGGCGACCGAGATCAACGATCCACCGGTAATCACAAGTGGCGTTGATGGACCCAGCGAGCAGTTTATAACCGATGTCAGCACGTATTCTGTTGATGCCTCGGATGAAGACAATCCGGTTCTTGACTATGAATGGACCGTCCGCGATCCGTTGTTCGGAACCGTATTGTTCGGACCTTCAGCCGGTGACGGCGAGGGAAACTGGGATATAGACTGGGCAGTCGCGGATATTCCCGGCTACGTCGAGGTGCATTGCGTTGTATCCGACGGGGAAAACGAAGTTGAAGCTGAACCACTGGAAGTCTACGTAGATGACATAATCTTCCATGCGGACCTGAGCGATACCATCACGGGTGACAACACCGGATGGACAACGACGGAATCGCAGGGAACGTCCGACTGGATAGGTTATGTAAGCGATGACAACGTACTTCCCGGTTATGGTTATAAGTTCGGGCCATTCAATACTAATTACTCCAATAACTCCGCCGATATTCTGGTTACACCGGCAATATCTATCCCATCCAATATCGATCGGGCGGTCGTCGTCGTCTTTCATTCATACGACTGGGACTATTACGCGCCACTCGAAGTCGGTTTCGACGGCAGCAACTTCAAGGTCACAGAATTTCCCGACCTTCCAACCTATGACACCCCGGAAGCGGAGATAATCGCGGGTAAGGACTACGATGGCTGGCTTTTCGATACGGCTATCTCCGATCAGCTCGCGTTTTACTCCGATGAATTTAAAACCGATCTGCAGACCTCAGCGTTTGAAATTCCATCGGATTATTTCGGATCACAGGCATACATCTCATTTGCTGCAGCAACGGATGACCAGAACCTTGCACCCAATCACGGGTGGCTAATCGACGATGTCCAGGTTCGGGCGCTTCCGGTCGACGGTAACGGTCCACCAATACCCGCGGGACATGTCGAGGGGGATGTGCTTCTACCGCTTACTGAATCATATCCGGGAACATATACCGCGATCGGGTATGACCTTGAGGACGATCCTCTGACTTATATCTGGACAGTGCGCGATCCGGACACCGGAGATATCCTTTACGGACCTATCGACGGTGGCAGTTCCGGCGAGATCGAAATCGAGTGGACGATGATAGTCCTTCCCGGTGTTTACGACGTGCACTGTTCGATATACGACGGTTCGAACCCGGGAGTGGCCGTACCTCCCCTTACCGTAACTATCCAGGACCCTTTATTCCAGGCGGATTTCAGCGATACAACAACGGGAGACAACGCCGGATGGTCGGGATATCTGGAGTCCGGTGCTACATCGTGGACGAACTCTGTAGGATCGGACAGCGTGCTGAAGGGATTCGGTTACAAGTGGGGCGATTTCGACACTCCCTACCAGGTAAACAGCCAGGGAATTCTTCTCTCACCGGAGATAGTTATTCCAGCGGGAATCGCGAAAGTTTCTATTT
>Ga0272441_10013176_pt1 | contig 11937 bp, 12 predicted proteins | sample SSMProp6N_FD_193582 | JGI IMG/M metagenome (GOLD analysis project Ga0272441, IMG submission 193582) | Marine sediment archaeal communities from Little Sippewissett salt marsh, Falmouth, MA, United States - SSM-Prop-6N | ecosystem: Environmental > Aquatic > Marine > Wetlands > Sediment ...
CTGTATCGCAGAAGACTTACGGGTTTGCTCGATTCGATCGCGTTGAATGCCGTGTTTATGCGTGTTTCGCATGAACTGGAAGAAACATGCCGATTCGGCCCAAGGGGTGGCAGTTTGCGCGTTTCGCCCGCTTCTCGCCGTGGGAGCGCCCGCATCGGGACCGCGATCCGGCGGTGCTAGTGTCCGAGAACCTCGGTAAACGCGGCTTCCAGAATGCGCATTCCCTCATCGATCTCCTCGTCACTGATGACCAGCGAGACCAGGACGCGAAGGACGTTGCCGTACAGACCGGCGGTCGGGAAGATGGCGCCGTTGTGCAGTGCCGTCTTCGCGATCTTGCCGGTCAACTCTCGAGCGGGTTCTTTCGTCTGACGATCGGTCACCAGCTCCATCCCCACCATCGCGCCCAATCCGCGGACGTCGCCGATCACGTCGTACGTCTCGGCCAGCCGCTCGAAATGGGACCGGATGCGCTCACCGACGTGGTCGGCGCGCGCCAGTAGGTCTTCCTCGTCGATGGCTCGAAGCACCTCCAACGCCGCCCGGCATGCGAGCGGGTTGCCGGCATACGTGCCGCCGATGGCGCTCGCAATGGGCGCGTCCATGACCTTGGCCTTGCCCACGACGCCGGACAGCGGCAGTCCCGCGGCCAGCGACTTGGCCACACAAACGAGATCGGGCTGCACGTCGAAGTGCTCGTACGCGAAGAACGTGCCCGTCCGGCCGATGCCGGACTGCACCTCGTCGAACGCGAGCACGAAGCGGTACTTGTTGGCAAGCGTTCGCAGTGCGGGCAGGAACCAGGCGGGAGGTACGATGAATCCGCCCTCGCCGATGACGGGTTCGACGACCATGACCGCGACCTCGGACGGATCGACGAGCGTCAGCAACGTCCGCTCGATCTCCTCGGCCGTCGTCGGCTTGCGGTAGTCGTACGGATACGGCAGCCGGTAGACGTCGGGGGCGAACGGGCCGAACCCGTACTTGTACGGCTTCGCCTTGTGCGTCATCGTCATTGCCAGCAGCGTACGCCCGTGGAACGCGTTCTCGAACACCAGCACCGCCTTGCGCTTGGTGTAGGCGCGCGCGATCTTGACCGCGTTCTCTACCGCCTCGGCACCGCTGTTGAAGAACGCCGCCTTCTTCGGACCATCGATCGCCGTGTGCTCGCACAACGCTTCCGCCAACTCGACGAACGGCGCATAGGGCACCGCGGTGAAGTCCGTATGGAGGTAGCTGTCGAGCTGTTCCTTGAGCGCGGCGACGACGCGTTCGTTGCGCTGGCCGACCGCGAGGCAGCCCCACCCGCCGGAGAAGTCGAGGAATCGATTGCCGTCGAGGTCTTCGATCAGCGCGCCCTGCGAGTGTTTGATGATGAACGGCGCATACGTCTCCAACGCGGCGGCCGCGTATTGCTTCTTCGCTGCAAAGACTTCAGCTGATTTGGGACCGGGAAGCTCCGTTTGAATCCGGGTGAATTGGCGATCGATCATCGTTCATCCTCCTGGTTGCGGTGCGTGCGGCATGGTACTGAATACGCCTTCCCGCTTTCAATGGAAAGGTGCGGCAGGCAACGCTACGCGTTGCTTGGAGAATGGCGCGGACTCGCGTGCCATTCTCTGACGCGGGAAGTGTCGAGCTACGGGCTACGAGTAACGGGCCGCACATGCCATGAGCCGTGCGGCTTGGAGAATGGCCCGAACGTGCGTGCCATTCTCTGGCTCGGCAAATGCAGATCTGCGTAAGGACGCCGCGTTCGTTTCGGGAACATCACGTTCATTCGTGTTCCCGGCGGCCTGGAGAATGACGTGGATGTGCGAGCCATTCTCTGGGCCTGAGGTACGAGCAGTACGCCACACGCTCGGTGGCGTCAACTGTGCTCAAGGCATGCTACAGATCGAATCTTCTCGGGACCCCGATGCCCTCCGAAAACCGGCAGATTCGAGGACTATGCTCTGCACTCCACCATCTGCGAAGCTGGATCCAATAGAGCCGTTGGCTTGGATGGACTCATTCCGGCTCACCAGTAGTTTTCGCAATACCACGGAACGTGTACACTTAGTTATTGGATACTAAATAGAGTGAGGTAGACAACGGACATGGATGGATCGCGGGATGAAGAGAATCGCTATGCAGCCTACACGGAAGAACGACTGCGCCTTCTCAATGCTCGCCTTGAGCAGTCCAAGAGCTTCGACAAACTGCTGACAACTCTTTCGGTAGCCGCGTTTGGTTTCTCGGTCGCATATGTGGAGCTGATTCGCCCTTCTCCGATCCAAGGCACTTGCTGGTTGTTGGCGGCATGGGCCTGCTACTTCCTCTCGCTGGTTGCGGTGCTACTCTCCTTCTTAGCGAGCCAACGCGCCTGCACGCGTCAAGTGGAGATTGCTGAGAAGGTGCTTCTGTCGGACGACTACTCACGAGACGGCAAGAGGTATGGGAATCTCTGGGCGAAGGCGACAGTGGGGCTAAATGGAACAAGCTTCCTAGCGCTGCTAGGGGGGATGGTACTCCTGGCGGTGTTCGCGATAAGAAACCTGCCACAGTAGGAGGTGAAGAGTGATGCCGAAAAGAAATGTACGAGAAGGATTCGTACCCGAGAAAACGCCGAAGGAACCCCTAAAGAAGGGCTTCGTGCCGGAAACGCCTCCTGCTCCGCCACCGAAGAAGTCGGACGGTAGTGGCAAGGGAAGCAAATAGGCTAGGGTACGAAGTACCCTTCCCCAAATGCGGCTGATCTTCTCGACGACCCGTGAACACAAGTTCACAATTCGAGGAGCACATCCCACATTCCGACCCTGGCACCCTCCGGAATCCTGTATGTGTCCCCCGAATCCCGCATCTGATTCGAGTGATCGCGCGACACACCTGCGTACCTGTATGCTCAAGGCTTAGGAAAGGGGATGAGTAGTGATGGATAACGCTGTTGGTGCAAATCCGTCAATAGCCGAGAGTGATTTCGTTCGTGCGGTTGGCATCTTCATCCATCACTGCGGAGCGCTGGAGTTCTTTGTCAACGGTGCGATTAAGGCGTATGCCGAGGACGAAGTACTTGCCTCGGCTACGATGCGAAGCCCTCTGAAATGGCGGATAGCGTTGCTGAAGAGACTGCTGCTCCAGCGTTCGGATCTCAAGGACAAGGACATCACAGATCTCTGCCAGAGGCTCGAGCAAATGCGCGAGTGGCGAAACGACGTCGCGCATAACCCGATTCTTTCAAAGGAACCCAACCCAGAAGCCGAGCAAGTCATAGCTGTGCCAGACCCCCAGCGGGACGGCACGATTCAAACTCGAGAAATCTCGCCCACGATGATCAAGGAATACGCTAACGCGTCTAGGGAACTCGCATTGCAGCTCCTGAAGCTGGTCCCTCGAGCAAACACGCTATAGCTGACTGGAGAGCAGCGGTGAAATTCGGGGGACACATGTCGAATTCGAGGGACACTTACCGAGTTCCGGAGGGCGTTGGGGTGAGGATGGGAATGTTGCCCACGAATCGTAGCTGATCACTCCACACTCCCAACTCTTGTTACACGCCCTTGCCTCATCCGCCTGCCGAATTCGGGGGACACATACCACGTTTCTACCCTGGCCTCCTCCTAAACCCGGTATGTGTCCCCCGAATCATGCGCAATGGTGAAGTTCCGTTGCTCGTAGCTTCTAGGCGTTTGCCGCCTGCTGCATTGGCTCTGTGACTCGAAGCCTTCCTTACCAGGGCTGCGGCAAAAACCCTGGCGCTCTTGGGATCCTTTGGGAGCTATCAGTGAGCAATGCCGTGAGTAGGTCAGAAGTGTCGACACAATCATTGCAGGGCCGGACAAGCCAGATTCGGCATCTTGTAGCCCTGTCGTCTTTCATAGGTTCATTGGGTTCACTTTGCTAGACACCCTACTGGCTACTGTGACACTTGCGCGCAACTCCTTTGGCAGCTTCGGCACGGGGAGAACCTTCCGGAAGTGCACTTGCCGAAGATTGGGAAGTCTAGCGAGAGCGTCCACGTTCTTGAGATTTGGAGTATTGTATATATGTAGCTCAGTCAACGTGCTGAGATCTTCGATCTCTCTGAGATCGATGGCTCCTCTCAAACGGTCAATCCTGAGAAACTGCAGGTGGGGAAGACGACCAACATGTTTGAGAAGAGATGCGTTTGTCCCTCTCAACGAGAGCAAGTTCAGACTGTGGATTCTTTCAAGGTCATTGACCTCAGTAAGCTTCGGGACATCAGTCAGATCCAGATCATGTAGATCTGTCATCCCAGCCATTTGCGCGATACTAAGCGGACCATCAATCCGTCGGATATGGAGCCTCCTCAGCTTGTTCAGTGCCGAAAGGGAGTCCGGCTCAATGCTGCTTGGAATGTCCTCAAGAAGTAGTGTCTGAAGCGATGTCAAGCTGCCTATGGGAGAAAGGTCTCTTAACGACCTCAGACCGGAGAGCGAGAGCGTCCTCAGATCCAGAAGCGGGGCTAATGCTTCTATGTCCGATACTAGCCCAAGGGAGCCAAGTGAGAGAACCTGCAATCCGACAAGGTTTGAAAGCGGGGACAGATCAGCGATTCTACCGGAAGAAAGCAGCTCAAGCTCCTCAAGACTAGTAGCCTGCGCCAGCGTTGTGATATCTGATATCAACGGCAGGTTGATCAGAGATAAGACGCAGAGTTGATCCATCTGTGAGATCTCGCCAATTGAGTCCAGTTCCTGTGAGCTAGAGAGGAAGAGGGAATGCAGATGCGGGAAGTGCCTGAATCCTGAGATGGTGCTCATCCTCTTGAGATCGAGAATCTGGACCCGGCACTTCGGAAAGACGCGTTCAGAGAACTCATCTCTGTCAAACTCCGCTACTGCCCTCAGAAGCTCATCTGCAATAGCGGGACTATCCGAATCCGCGTACTCCTCTATGGCCGCCAGTGCATCCTCGCCACCGATTCGGGCAAGAACGCGGATACACGCTCGCGCTTGGCTCGCCGTCGCGCTCTCCGCACGTCTTCCCAAGTAAGGGACGGCTAGGTCACCAGCGGCTATCCATCCCTCTTCCTCTTGCACTGAGTTTGGGAGGTCGAGATGCTGTAGTCGCTCAGCGACAGCCTCTCTGATTGGGGGTGACGTACCCACTGAAGCTTCGATACACTCAGCTGCCAGTAGGTCTAGGCTCGTGGAGCCGTGAGTGTCACGGCGCATGCTTAGTATCTCCCGGAGCAGCCGATCATGGAAACTTCTACTCCCCAGACCAGAGGCCAACACAACAGTCTGTCTCCATTGAGCATCCACAGCGAGTCTCACTAGTACGCCTGTATCACCCTCATCTCTCGCTGCGTGAGCCGCCAGGTACTCTTGAAAGGTCTTATGAGTAAAATCAATACGGCCACCAGTGGTTTCGCGGATCAAGCCGCTGCGTTCAGTCAAAAGGCGGCGTATTGCTGATGGAGTGACATCATCTGACACGAAGGTCATGTTCTCCATTGACTTCGCAAAACGCTCCTCAAGCAGGCATGTCTCGATTTCTGCCCAGCCGTTTTCCAGCATCCAGTATGCAAGATCCTCAAGAAGTGCCCGCTTCTGCCGATAGGTGAGCTTAGGATACTCCTCAAGAACAATGTTCCTCTCGACATCGCGTCTTTCGAGCAACATGGAAACGCACGCTTCGTATAACTCAATACGATCAGATGGGAGCTGATCCTCTCTATCGCGGTGCAACGCACAGAGTATTGCGCAGAGAAGAGGATTGGTTGCCAACCCGCGAAGCGCACGATTCATTCTTAGGGCGTTCTGCAGCCTTTCAGAGAGGCTTTTTGTCCTTTCTATCTCTTTGGGGGAACGGATTTCTGCAGCGACGGCGCGGTGCCAATGCTCGATGAATCTCCTTATGTCGGACGGAGTCATGGGCTGAAGCTCCATCCGCGAGAAGCCCTCATTGCTCAGCCATGCATCATCCACTGCGTGGGGCCGAGAGGTCACAATGAAGCGGCACTTGGGATACGTACCTGCAAGGTCTCTTAGCCAAGCCCGAACATCGTCCCTGAGAGAATCCGGGACCTCATCCACTCCATCGACAAGCACGATACCTCTTCCCTGCGAGAGCTGTGTGTGCACCCAGTTATCAGGCATTGTCGCGGAAATGCTAGGGGCGATAAGAGAAGGGAACTCCTGCGGCTGTGGGAGCTTCCTGCCGACGAACTCACGCAGGCGGATCATGAAGGGGATCCCTGCATTCATATGCGACAGCTTGCCCTGAAGCCTTAGAGATGCTGAGCCAACTGCGAGCCAGTTCAAGAGGGTCGTTTTTCCAGAGCCCGGGAGTCCTGTGATAATCGCCCTGCGTACACTGCCAAGAGCTTTGTGGGCGCCTACCAGCGTACTTCCTGGTTTGGTTGACCCTCGGACGAAGCGGGAGTTTTCGCGAGAAACAGCAAGGGAGATGTATGCGACACTTAGCTGGTGTCGACCACTTGCTGAAGAGACATCAACACCAAACAATCTGATCTCATCCAAGCGCCTTATCAGCGCCCGCCTATACTCCTCTTCGAACTCAGATGCCTCCCCGTCGGGATCATCAGCTGCTGCCCCAATCCTGATCCTCTTTACCTCTGCGAGGGTATTCTCTACGATTGTCAGGATCTCAACTTGCCGCTGTAGTATCTCGGCAAACGTACGCTCCGTGAACGACGGCAACTTGGCCGCTATGTCGATTGTGCATGTGGCTATCTCTCGCAGTATCCGTTCGAGGAATGACTTCGCATCTGTCGACAGAAACCTCGTCGAACGAGGGAGGCTCTTCTGCAGATGCTTGAAGAGCACTACTGGTTCTAGTCTAGTCTGTACGAGCAGTTCTGCCGAGATATCCGCCTCCTGCAAAGCGTGGTGTACAGCGTCTGCCACTGCTTCCTGCTCATTGCTAGGGAGCCGGGAGCCACTGAAGAGGGGCAGCAAGCTTCTTGCTGTTCGAAGGCCGATTTGCTCTAGCAGCTGCTTCCCTGAGTGCTGTGCAATGACATCCTCAGTCTGCGAGCTCAGGATGTCGAGGAGATCTGTTGCGGTCTGACTTGGTCCAGTTGGGTCTTTGAGCCACAACCTGAGCACCGCCTTTGCGATGAACTTGCCGATGGACACGATCAGCACTCTTGGGAGCATCCCTATCCTCTCTGTTCATTCAGATTTCTTGATAGCGATTATAGCTCATGGTGTGAAGCCCGTAGCTTGCCAAGCGGACTGGGACCTTTCGTGGATTCCGGGGACATCTCTGAAAGCGCGCCGTTTGTCAAGGGGGATGTTCTCGATTGACCTCCTGGTAAGACATATGCCCTGGCATCATGGCCGGTGAGCCGGAGTCATCTCTTCGCTGTCCATGCAGCAATAGGTTGTTCAGGTGGCGTGTCGCAATCACAAATCGAACCTCTTGGGGTTCATGTCCCACCTCGCGCTCACGCCTCCTTCTTCGACTCTCCCGTCTGCTCCGCCGCAGGATCTCTGTATGTTTCGTGCTTGCTCAACACCCAGTACGTCGCTTCCGACAGGTGCCGGCCGACAGCCCCAATCGCTTTCGCATGTCCCCTTGGACTTCTCACTCGCGTGTACAGACGACTGACATGTCGCTGAGGATGTCGACGGCGATGCATCATCGATACATTCGCTGCTTCGGCGTATGCCCACTTCAAGTAGTGATTCACATCAGGTCGTGTCCGCCCGTGACGAACGTGACCTCCACTGGCGTGAACCCTCGGGGTCATCCCCGCATACGATGCAAGGTGGCTCGCACTGGGAAACCGTTCGATATCACCAACCTCCGTCAAGATGACGACACCAAGGATGAATCCAACCCCTGGCAGCGTCTCGATGTTCGCTAGATCCTCAGTTGTGCCAAACAGCTCTCTCATCCGCTCTTCCAGTCTCCCGATCTTCACATCGAGCTGATCAACCCCTTCCAGCAACGCCTGCGTTGCGTACCGCGTCTGCATGGGCAGTTCTTCGAGACACTGGCGGATGATTCCCCGACCTCTTACTCCGAACAGATCTGTTGCTCCATCCGTCTTCAGCCCGTACTTTGCTAGGTTGGCATGGATGCGGTTCTTCAGCTTCGTCCGCTGACGGACGAGGACCATCCTTGTCCGCGGCAACTCACGTATGTCCCGCAACTCCCGTGGTGGAATCCACACTGTTGGCAGTGTCCCCGACCGCTGAAGACTGTTGATCCCACGAGCGTCCAACTTGTCTGTCTTGTTGATTGAGCCACTCATGAGCTTCGCACGACGTGCGTTTACCAGCCGTGGAACCATCCCCGCCGCTTCGATCCCGTCAGCGATCCAGTACCAGTTTCCGATTGTCTCAACTGCAACAGGTGATCCTGGCTCGAACTCGTCCAGGAACTCCTGAAGGGCTCCCTGCGTGTGGTTGATGCGCTGCTCTCGGAGCACCTTCCCCTTCTCATCCTGTACCAACGCCCACGTGTAATGCTTGTGGGAATCGAACGCGATACACTGCATCTCGGTGCGCCTCCTTGCGGCTTGGACCGCTCTTCTTCACCGGCAGCGTACATCACTGCCGGCAAAGGAGGCGCGCTTTCATAACATCACAATACTCAACTCTGGGGATTCCGGGTGCGATGCTCAGCTTTAGCGGTCAGGGTCTCTCTCTGAGACGGACAAATCCGCCAGCGAGCGCATCAAGTTAATCAATGAAACGACCACGCCGTGCGCCAGCCTTCGGGACAAGACAATGGTAGACCGCAAGGGCCGCGTCTGAGGTTTCGTATTGTATCCCCGGAACCCCGCTCAAGATCTGACCGCTGATCATCTGGTGAAGCGTCTACCAATGACCAAGACTGCAAGAGCAACAAGGACCGCCCCAAGCAAGGCCTCAACAGACGTCAACACCATGCCCATTTGCGAAGAACCGGGATTGAGATGCCCAAGGCCAAGAGTAGTAAACGTTGTGACACTATAATGCATTCCGGTGATCCAATTGCGGAGACTCCAAATCCCTGCCTGACCGCCGGCTCTTCCGATGAGTTCCGGCATTGTCGAAAAGAGGATACCGAACAAGCCTATCACGAGAAACCAAGTGAGGAGCAATCGAGACATGCTTGCTCCGTACGCAGTCGTCCATCTGATGAATACGCAATCAAGCAACCAACCCACGGAATACAACGCCCGCAATGCTTTGCTCTTCAACCGCGGTGTTGTCCCGGCGTTGGGTGGCACGGACGAGTAATCAATTGCTCGCTTGTTCCCTCGACGCAGTGCACCCCATCTTGAGATCCTCTCGAAGTAGTATGCCGCATCTGCTCTTGAGCGTTCACCAGCATTAGCGTAGCAGCGTTGCGCAAAACGCCAGAAGGCAACAGCTCGTTCATCGTCTCCTATCGTGATGCCTTTCCGTCGGTCTCCCCAGCCAGCAATCCGTGGCGTATCACTACTCAACCAAACACCTCGTGCCGTGCAGTCAACGAATTCGGTGTCAGCTTCGATTCTCGATCCCCCCAGAGACAGCAATCCCTGAATGTCTGAACCCTCGAACCAAGCTGTTCCGCTGATTGTCGTGTCGTCCAGGAAGAAGTCGCCCTCGACAACTGAGCTCTCGAATGTTAGGCTTCTGAACCTAGCTCCTGATAGCACTACTGGTCCTCGGACTATCACGTCAGAGAGCCAAAGGTCGTGTTCGATTACGCTGGGGATGATAAGCCACACGTTCGAATCTCGATCGTCGAGGACTCCCGTTGTAATGCCTAGGGGAAAGTCGTATCCATCGAAGCTGTAGGGGGGGTTGATCGGGCCGCCTCGAGTGTCCCGGTCGAGCTGACGATAGAATGCGTCCTTGAATCGCTCCACATCTTTTCTTCCACGCTTGTGGAGTATGCAATACGGTTCACCAGGTTCGGCCGGTAATCGGCAGTTCTCCCATTCGCACATAGGCCTTTCCAGACAGCAGCAATTTGAAAGTAGCCCATTATATGGGGTGTGGATGCGAGGTTGCCAGCCCTCGATTCCGGGGACGCATCAGCCATCGGGTCTACCATTGGATTTTGTACGGAGACGACCACACCTCAGTTGAGATAGACTGGGTTCCGGGGACGCAATACTCAACTCCGTGGTCTAGGACCTCGCGTCCTCGGATGAAGGGATCTGCTGGTCAGCGCTACTGGCTAATTGACGATCGCCGCGAGTTGCCTATGGCTCGACGACTCTGGCCCAGAGAGAATGGCGCACAAGTCTACGCTGCCTTCGTCGTCACCGGGAACGCGAAGGGACTCGACGTTCCCGAAACGAACGCGAAGCGTTCGCCGTGACTCGTCACTCACCGTGCCAGAGAATGGCACCTAGACTCTCGCCATTCTCCAAGCCGCACGGCTCATGGCATGTGCGGCCCGCAACTCCCCACTCCCCACTCGCAACTCTGCCTCATCCCGTTTGCCTCTTCCCTCTGCGGAGCGCTAGCATGAATCGGCTTCGGCATGACACTTGTGCTGAATCCAGCCGGGGAAGGCAACAACCAGGAGGTGGGCACGATGAACCGATGGGTTGTCTTTGTCTTGATCTCTCTGTTGCTAGTATTGGTGAGCGTCGTAGCTGTCGGGCAGGATTTGGAGCGGACGTCCGGCGAGAGTACCGGCTGGTGGCTGTACAGGAATGCCTCTGCCGAGACGGTCGAGGCGGCGTTGGATGAGCACGACGCACGACTGATCGACCTCGAGGTCACGTCGGCTTCACCGCTTCGCTTTGCCGCTTGTCTGGTGAGTAACAGCGGAACCTATGCGTCGGATTCGTGGTGGTACTACGGCATCGATGGAGGCCGTGTCTCGGAACTGCTTGATGATCTGACGGCCCGAATCATCGATCTCGAGGTGTACTACGTCGACGGCCAACTGCGCTTTGCCGTCGTGTTGGTTCCCAACACGGGTGCTCAGGGGAAGGCCTGGTGGTGGTACTACAACGCCACCGCGGATGCGGTGTCCGATCTCGCGGCGCAACACAATGCCCGCCTCGTCGATCTCGAAGTGCAGAGAGAGTCGGGGACGCCTCTGTATGCCTTTGTGATGATTCACAACACCGGAGCCGACGAGGACGCTTGGTCGTGGTACCCTGCGATCTCCCCTGTTGACCTCACGGAGATTCTCTCCACCACGCCTGTTCGCATTCTTGACTTGGAGCGAACCTCGGACGGTCACTTCGCGGTCGTCCTCCTTCGTCAACATGGCGTGCCTTGGTGGTGGTGGTACGGAATGGATGGCTCCGATGTGGCGGGCGTGCTTGGCTTCACGGACGGAGGCCGCCTGGTCGACATCGAGCAATACGGCCAGAGTGGAGCGCCTCGATACACCGGGGTCTTCACGGGAAACGTCGGAAGCGGGGCGAGCGCGCCGGTGCACGAGACCTTTCCGATCGACATTGTCCTCACCACAACATCCGATTGGACGGATGTTCGATTCGTCGACGGCGAAATCACGGTACAAGACTACGAGATCCTCGCCGGTGCGAACGCTGACGATCTCGAAATCATGACAGCATCTGGGTTGTCCGTGGGCCAGAATTGCTGCGACATCACGCCCGTCCAGGTGCTGTTTCACGCAACCTTGACGGACCCATCCGAGCGCCTGGAACTGCGGATCGAGAAGGGCTACATCGGCGAGACCACGGTCACGCTGCACGTACCAGGAGAAAGCGATCCGATCGCTACCTACAAGCACGTCGGCATTGCAGACGATCCGGACCCGGCCAACACGCGCACGTTTTCGATCTACTGTCCCTACATCACGTCCGATCTCACCTGGATCCTCGGCGCGCTACTGGAGTAGCCGGTAGCGAGCGGCCAGTAGTTCGCGGTTCGTGGTCCGCAGTCCACAGCTGGGTAACTCTCGCCCGGAGAATGGCAGACAACGCCGCGCCGCTTTCCTTCTCTTCTGCGGCTTCGCTGACAGAGTCGATCGAGATCGTCGCATTCACGAAGC
>Ga0272441_10013177_pt1 | contig 11937 bp, 9 predicted proteins | sample SSMProp6N_FD_193582 | JGI IMG/M metagenome (GOLD analysis project Ga0272441, IMG submission 193582) | Marine sediment archaeal communities from Little Sippewissett salt marsh, Falmouth, MA, United States - SSM-Prop-6N | ecosystem: Environmental > Aquatic > Marine > Wetlands > Sediment ...
TGTGGATCGCGTACTCGCCCACATCGAAAACCCAGGGAATCGTATCTCCGACGGGTGCCGCGTAGCCCAGGACACCCGAAGCGAGACCCTCGCCGCCGGTGACGTCGAGCCACAGACAGACGAAGCGCTCCGCCTCGGCGTCCCATCCGATGAAGACCGTGGCTTCGTATGCGCGGTCCCCGTTCTCCTCGCGCTCGCGGGAGAAGTCGTGGAAACGCAGATAGTGGCCGGCGAGGACCCAGTCGGCGTCGACGTCGTGAACGACTTCGTCGCCGGCGATCGTGCCGGTCATCACCCAGTCCCCGGCGAGGTGATCGAGCACGGTTCCCTGCGTGGCCAGCTGGGCGGGTGCGGCCGAGGGCAGCATCGATAGAAGCACGACGACGAGGACCCACGACTTCATCACGATCACCTCCGGAACTGTGAAGCTGCTACTGGGGGATCGACACCTCGAACTCGACGCTCGCAAGCTGCGCGGGCGACATGTCGATGCTCTCCAGGAAGGGGAGCCAACGCGGGTCGTCGGATATGGACCGATAGTACTCGTTTACCGCGATCTCGCTCAGGCCGGCGTCGTGGTACTCGACCGCGGTTTCGAGCCACGCGAAGGCCGAGTCGGCTTCGGCTCGATCCGCGAACACGTAGGCGATGTTGTAGGCCCAGCCCTCGGCGTAGGTATCGATCAACTGGCGGAGCGCCGCGTCCGACTCGGTCGATCGCCCGAGGGCGTGATTGACCATGGACAGCCCGATCAGTCGATACGGCTCGTAGACTTCCGCTTCCATCTCCGCCAGAGCGGCTTCATGCTCGCCCGACTCCATCAGGGTCTGGCCCAATCCGTAGTGCCCCCCCAGCGCCCCGGGAGCCAGGCTGAGCGCCATTCGCTCTGCCACGCGGGCCTCATCGAAGCGTCCGAGGTTCTGGAGCGAGCTGCTCATGGAACCGTGCGGGCTCGGGTTGGCCGGGTCACGCGCGATCAGGTACTGCCAGATCTCGATGGCCTCATCCTCACGGCCGAGATTGCCGATCAGGTCCCCGGCCGCGGCGAGTATCTCCGGATTCGTGGGGTCCAGCTCGAGGGCGCGTGACAGGTGCCTGGCCGCGGCGGCCATGTCGAGATCGTACCACATGGCGATCATGCCGAGGTTCGCGTGGGCAGGGGCAAACTCGGGGTCGATCGCGAGCGCGCGCCCGGCCGCATCGCGGGCCCGTTCGTAGTACTCCTCTAGCGATTCGAGGCCGTATCCCGCCTGGTTCGTGTAGTTTTCAGCCAGGCCGGCCCAGGCCCTGGCATACCCGGGATCGATCTCCAGCGCCTGTCGGTACAGGTCGTTGGACTGCTCGATGCTCTCGGCCGTGAACTGATTCGCCAACTGCCGTGCCTGGAGCCGGAGTGCGTAGGCCTGGGGGTCGATCGGCCTTGCGGATCGAGAGGTCCCCAGCAGCGTGACCTTCAGCTGCTCGGCCACGTCGCCCGCGATCTCGTCCTGGATGGTGAAGATGTCATCCAGCGTGCGATCCCAGGTCTGCGACCACACGTGTGTGTCGGTGCGGGCGTCGATCAGCTGCGCCGTGATGCGCACCTGGTCGCCGGACTTCCGCACCGATCCTTCGAGCACGTGCGCCACACGCAGGCGCCCCGCGATCTCCGGGATCTCGAGGTCCTGTCCCTTGAAGGAGAAGGCCGAGCTTCGTGAAGTGACCCGAAGTTCGGGGATCCTGGCCAGCAGATTGAGCACCTCCTCGGAGATGCCGTCGGAGAAGTACTCCTGCTCCGGGTCGGAACTCATGTTCACGAACGGAAGAACGGCGATCGATTCGGAGACCGGGGCGGGATCGGCGCCCTCCGCATCGCTTTCCGCGTCAGGGCTGACGGCGGTTGTGGTCGCGGCCGACGCATCCGCCTGTGTGGACCGCCGGCCCACGTACCAGGCACCCGTGACCATGGCCACCACTCCGACGAGCGCCAGCAGTCCGGCTGGCCAGCGCTTCGACGCGGGCGCCGAGAGGATCCGAGTCAGCTCGCCGGGCGCGGCGTCCGAGGTGCGCTCCAGGCCGCCTGGTGTGACGTCGAAAGCCCAGGCCAGAGCGATGGCGACCGGGAAGCCGAGGAGGGCCAGCCACACCACCAGAGTGACGGTCCAGTCTGGAAGCGCCATGCGAGGCAGCACCACGTCGGATGCCTCGATGACCGCGAACGCCAGGGCGCCATACACCGCCATCACGCGGAACACGCGGCGGCGCTTCATCTCGGCGAATAGCCGCTTGTAGGACGGTGCGTTGTCTGGCATGGGGGCAAGATCGCCGTGGAGGCGGGTGGGGGGAAGGGGAGCGGCTCGCTTCGATCTCAGGTTCCGACCACGGTCAGCCCCGAGGCCCGAGCGGCCGCGGCCAGCTTGCGGTCAAGAGTGAGCAGGGGGACATCCGTGTGCCGGGCGACCCACAGGTAGGCAGCGTCATAGGCGGTCACGTCCGCGTCTTGGGCCAAACGCGCCAGCTCGGCAGCAGGGACCTCGGCCTCAACGACTCTCAGCTGCGGATACAAGGCGAGGGCGGCGAGCAGCGAGTCCTCCTGGGCGGGATAGAGGCGGCGCTTCTTCTCGCACACGCTCGCGAGCTCGTAGCGGATGAGCGACGGAGCAAAGAGTTCGGCGCCGCCCAGAGACCCTGCCACCTGGTCCGCCTTCGGCTCTCCGAACAGCAAGGCGGCGAGGGCCGAGGCGTCGACAACCTCAGCGCTCATTCCGGTCCTTCCGCAGCATGTCGACTGCTTCGCTATCGGTGCGGATCGCAAGCTCGCGCACGCGTGCCAGGACCGCGGCCGGGGTGAGTTGGCGCTCCTCCTGCAACGCACGCTCCAGAATGGCCATCAACTCTCCCTGCATCGAGCGATGCGAGGCTGCGGCGCGAAGCCGCAGGGCCTCGGCCAGGTGATCAGGCACGTTTTTGATGGACAGGTTGACGGGCACGTTCATCGCTCCTTCAAACCGGGTGGCTCCAATATGAAGCCAATATAGAACCAAGCCGGCGGAAGGGCTATGAGTGAGGCCTCGAAACGGCTCCGACAGTTCTGGGAAGATATCTTCCCAGAACGGATGTTCACGATTCAAGGCATCCCTCGAACCGCCACCCACCTTGCTCCAGACCCGCACGAACCGCGATCTTGGCCGGATGTCAGAAACCCACGGATACCAGCGGCTCTTCGCGGAGCTCAAGCGACGGCGAGTCTTTCGCATCATGGCGGTCTACGGCGCCGTGGGCTTCGTCCTCCTGCAGGTGGTCGAACTCCTCGTCCCGGCGCTGCTCCTGCCGGAGTGGACCTACCGCTTCGTCACGCTGCTTCTGATCATCGGATTCCCGGTTGCGATCATCCTCGCGTGGGCGTTCGACTCGACACCGGAGGGCATCCAGCGGACGGAGAACGCGACCGAAGCCGAGCTGGCGGCGATCGCGGCCGCTCCGCCCGGGAAGCGGTGGCCCGCGGGGATCGTGGCCCTCCTGGCGACGGGCCTGTTTCTGGGCGCCGTCTACACGGGCCTGCGGTCGTCGGGTGACGGCGTGTCGACCACCGCCGCAAGCGAGAGCGGGCAGGCGCCGGCCGCCGAGACGGCCGCCGAGACCTCCGCCGCCGGAAGGCCCGCCGCCGCCGACGCCGAAGTCTCGCGCCAGTCCGTTGCCGTGCTGCCCTTCTCCGACCTCGCGGGGACAGACGAGAGCCGGGCCTTCGCCCTCGGGCTGCACGACGACCTGATGACGCAGCTCACGCAGGTCCCGGACCTGAAGGTCACTTCCCGCACCTCGGTGATGGTCTACGCAGACCAGAGCCGGCCGATCGAGGAGATCGCCCGGGAGCTGGGAGTGGGATCGATCGTGGAAGGCGGGGTCCGGACCTCCGGCGGCCGGGTGCGGCTCAACGTGCAGCTCATCGATCCGGGCACCGACGAGCACCTGTGGGCGCAAACGTACGACGAAGAGCTCACGGCCGAGAACGTGTTCGAGATCCAGGGCGAGATCGCACGTGCCGTGGCCACGGCGCTCGAGGCCGAGCTCTCGGAAGAGGCGGGCGAAGTGCTGGGGCGAGCCCTCACCGACAACATCGAGGCCTGGAGCGCCTACCACGAGGGCAAGGCGAACGGCAACGTGTCGGGCAACAGGGACGACGAGTTCTCGGCCGTTGCGGCGTTCGAGAGGGCGGTCGAGCTCGATCCCGGTTTCGCCGCCGCCTGGGCCGGACTCGTGCGAGCGCAGTCGTGGCTGGTGCGCCGTGGGCTCCTGGCGGACACGATACCGGCCAGGCGGAGCCTCGACGCTCTGGATGGGCTCGCTCCGGGAAGTGCAGACGCACTGTTCGCGGAAGGTGTGTACCGGTACTACGCGCAGGCTGACTACCCGGCAGCGCTCGACGCCCTGCAGAGGGCTCGAGGCCTGAGACCCGGCGACCCGGAGATCATCCAGCACGAGGGGTGGGTTCTGCGCCGGCTGGGCCGGTGGCCCGAGGCGATGGATCTCCTGGATCGGGCGATCCAGCTCGATCCGATGAACTCGTCGCTGATCTGGAACCAGGGGAGCAACAACTACGCTCTGCGCCGGTACGGGATCGGGCGCGCCCAATTCGAGATCGGGATCGAGATCGATCCGCGTTCGGACGCCGGCGGGCGCCTGGCCCAGTGGCAGCTGTTCGCCGAGGGCGATTCGGCAGCGGCTCGCCGCACAATCGAAGCCGGAAGAGGATTTGCCTTCGCGGGTCTCAGGGAGTCGGCGGAGTTCTGGCTGGCCTACATGGCGCGCGACTACGCCGCGGCGATCGACGCGGCCCTGCGGTTGACCGGGGAGGCGGCTTCCGTGCCTCCGGCATCCGGTTCACAGCGTTTCCACTCGCGGCCGCTTCGACTGGCCACGGCCTATCGGCTGGCGGGTGACGAAGCCTCTGCCCGCACATGGGCGGATTCCGCGGTGGCTCAGGCCGAGGCGGCGCTAGAGGCTCGCCCGGCGCCGGAGCCGAGAGACAAGTTTGGAGTGGCCTCCGTGGCGCAGGCGCACCTGGGGCTCGCGCTGGCCCTGCGCGGCGATCGGGGCGATGTGGAGCGCGGGATCGAACAGGCGGAAGCGGCGGTGCGCCTGCACGACTACGAGCAGGATGCCGCGGGCGCGAGCGCTGGGAACTGGCTCCTCCTTCGCACCTACGCCGTCGCTGGGCGAACCGACGACGTGATCGAACAGATCGAGGTCATGCTGTCGCGGCCGAGCTTCCTGGGACTTGGCGATCTGAATCTCGATCCGCTGTACGACGAGCTGCGCGAGGATCCGCGGTGGGAGGGGCTGGTCCGGCAGGCGGAGGCGCAGATCGAGTGGTGACCCATGTCTGAACTCCACGGATACCAGCGATTCTTCGCCGAGTTGAAACGCCGGCGCGTGTTCCGCGTTGCCGCTGTCTACGGCGCGACCGCCTTCGTCGTGGTGCAGGCGGCGGACGTGCTTCAGGAAGCCCTTCTCCTCCCGGGGGCGTTCCTCACCGGCGTGGCCGTGCTGGCGCTCCTCGGTTTCCCGATCGCGATCGTGCTGGCCTGGGCCTACGAGCGGACCGCGGAAGGCGTGGTGCGGACCGGCACGGCCACCACGCAGGAGCTTGCCGACATCGTGGCGCAGCCCGCGTCGAGGCGCTGGCCCTCCGGACTCCTGGCGCTGGTGGGCATCGTCGCGCTCGCGGCCGCCGCCTGGCTCACGTTCGTGCGCGGGCCGTCGTCGGCGGACGAGACCGCTGCCACCGACGCGGCTGCGACGGCTGAGGCCGCAGGCGCCTCTCGCCAGGCCGTGGCCGTGCTGCCGTTCGCCGATCTCGCCGGGACGGATGAGAGCCGGGCCTTCGCGCTCGGTCTGCACGACGACCTGATGACCCAGCTCACCCAGGTGCCGGATCTGAAGGTGACCTCCCGCACATCGGTCATGGCGTACGCGGACGAGAGCCGGCCCGTCGTGGACATCGCCCGCGAGCTGGGAGTGGGATCGATCGTCGAGGGCGGGGTGCGGACGTCCGGAGGCCGGGTGCGGCTCAACGTGCAGCTCATCGATCCGGCGACGGACGAGCATCTGTGGGCTCAGACGTTCGACGAGGAACTCACGGCCGAGAACGTGTTCGAGATCCAGGGAGAGATCGCCCGCGCCGTGGCCACTGCGCTCGAGGCCGAACTGTCGCAGGAAGCGGACGCAGCGCTCGGGACCGTGCTGACGGAGAATATCGAGGCGTGGAACGCCTACCACGAGGGCAAGCTCCTCGAGGAGCGGGCCAACGAGCCGGAGTCGGAGCGAGCGACCGTCGCCGCTTTCCAGCGGGCCGTCGAGCTCGATCCGGAGTTCTCGGCCGCCTGGGCGCGCCTCGTCCGAGCCCAGGTCTGGCTCCTCCGCCGAGGGCTGGAGGCCGACACGCTGCCGGCCCGCCGCAGCCTGGACGCGCTGCAGGCACTCGACCCGGGTGGGGCCGACGCCCTGTACGCCGAGGGCGTGTACGAGTACTACGGCAGGGGAGACTACGAGTCGGCGTTCGCGGCATTGCAGGCTGCGCGTCGCGTTCGGCCGGGCGATCCCGAGATCATGCAACACGCGGGCTGGGTGCTGCGCCGGGTCGCACGCTGGGACGAGGCCATGGAGCTGCTCGACCGGGCCATCCAGCTCGACCCGCGCAATCCGACCCTGGTGTGGAACCAGGGCCTCAACAACTACCGCCTGCGGCGATTCGGCACCGGCAGCCGCCAGTTCGAGATGGCGCTCGAACTGGACCCAGGCGGCCCGATCGTCGGGGCATTCGCCACGGAGATCCGGCTGTTCACCGAGGGAGACTCGGCCGCTGCTCGCCGAACGCTCGAGGCGGGACGGGGACTCGAGGCGGAGGGGCAGAAGGACGCACTCGCCTACTGGCTGGCCTACATGGCCCGTGACTACGATCGGGCGATCGAGCTGGCGCTCGGCCTGACCGGCGAGCCGGCCGTCGTGCTCACATCATCGACCGTGCGCCGATCGCATTCCCGCGCCATGCGTCTGGCGCTCGCATACCGGATGGCCGGGGACGATCAGGCCGCGCGGGTGTGGGCCGATTCCGCGGTGGCGGAGGCCAGGGCAGCCCTCGCCGAGCGGCCGCAGCCCGGGCTGCGGGACCGGTTCGGTGTGGCCGGGGCGGCGCACGCCTATCTCGGGCTGAGTCTGGCCCTGCGCGGTGACCCCGGTGATGCCGAAGAGGCCGTGCGGGAGGCCGAGGAAGCCGTACGGTTGTATGGCTACGACCGTGACTCACAGGACTCCGACACATTCGACTGGCTGCTCCTGCGCACCTACGTGCTTACGGACAGGCCGGATGAGGCGATCGCGTTCATGGAGGAGCTGCTGTCCCGCCCCAGCGTGTTCGGGCTCGGCGACCTGAAGCTCGATCCGCTGTATGACGAGCTGCGGCAGGATCCGCGGTTCGAGGGATTGATCCGCAAGGCGGAGGCGCAGATCGAGTGGTAAGGAGTTACCAGCGGCTCTTCGCCGAGCTCAAGCGTCGGAAGGTCTTCCGCATCGCTGCCGTCTACGGCGGCGTCGGCTTCGTGGCCGTGCAGGCCGCCGATGTGTTCGTCCCGGCCCTGCGACTCCCTCCGTGGATCCTGAGCGCGATCGCGTTCCTGGTGATCCTCGGCTTCCCGGTCGCGTGCGCCATGGCCTGGGCGTTCGAGACGGGGCCCGAAGGTCTGAAGCGGACCCCCGCCGCGGGCGAGGAGGAGATCGATTCGATCGTCGCGCAGTCGGCGGGCCGGCGCTGGCCGATCGGCCTCGCGGCGCTGGCTGGCGCGATCCTGATCGGGCTCAGCGCGTGGTGGGTCGCCACGGGGCAGATGCGGGGTACGGGGAGCTACGACTCGATCGCGGTCCTGCCGTTCGCGAACATGAGCGACAACGCGGAGCTCGAGTACTTCAGCGACGGCCTGTCCGAGGAGCTCCTGAACGCCCTGTCCGGGGTGGAAGACCTGCGCGTCGCCGCTCGCACCTCCTCGTTCGCCTTCAAGGGAACCAACGCCGACATCCGGACGATCGCCGACTCGCTGGGGGTGGAGACCGTGCTGGAAGGGAGCGTCCGGCGCTCGGGAGACCGGGTCCGGATCACCGTCCAGCTCATCGACGCCGAGCACGGGTTCCACCTGTGGTCGGGCGAGTACGACCGCGACGTGGAGGACGTATTCGCGACGCAGGACGAGATCGCCACGGCCGTGACGGAGGCTCTCGTGCCGCGTCTGAAGGCGGAGGACGCCCCGGTCACCCGTGGCGGAACGCAGAACGTCACGGCGTACGACGAGTACCTGAAGGGGCGGGAGAAGTGGCGGACGCGGGATCTCGGACAGCTCCGCGAGGCCATCGAACGCTTCCGCACCGCCGTGGAGCTCGACCCGGATTTCGCGCTGGCCTGGAGCGGGCTCGCCGATGCGATCGACGCGCTCGCGTGGCGCGACATCGGGGCCGTGGACCTCCTGCCGGAGGGGCGCCTTGCCGCGTTCCGAGCCGTCGCTCTCGACCCTGAGATGGCGGAAGGCTGGGTCTCGGCTGGCGTCCTGGCGGCGGAGTTCGACGGCGACTACGAGGGCGGCATGCTGGCGCTGCGGCGAGCGATAGAGCTCAGACCCTCCTACGCGAGCGCCCACCAGCAGCTGGGCAGCCTGCTGACCAACATGGGTCGCGTCGAGGAGGGCCGGCGCAACCTCGCGAAGGCGGTCGAGCTCGATCCTCTGTCGTGGTTCTTCCGCTTCAACTACGCCGACAACCTGCTCATCGGCGGAGAGACGGAGCACGCCCGGAGGGAATACGAGCGGGCCGACGAGCTGGGGGAGACGGGTTGGGTCTCGCTGACGATGGTCCTGTACGCACGCGAGCTGGGCCTCAGCGCAGGGGAAGCCGCCGACTTCGCCGAGGCGATGGCCGGGGAGATGGGGCTCGAGGCCCCGGCCGCGTGGCGCGTCGTCGGCGAGGCGATCCATACGGGGTCCCGGACGGATGAGGCGATCGCGGTCATCGACGGAAACCCAGGCATGGTCCCACGGGACGAGTTCGCCCTGCGGCTGCAGCTGGGACAGCGCGACGAAACCATCGCCTACCTGCAGGAGATGCAGCGGACGGGCGCCGGCGACCTGCTCACGATCGGCGTGTACCCGGACTTCGACCCACTGCGGGACGACCCCCGCTTCATCGAGATCGTCGAGAGCCTCGGGCTCCCGAACGGCTACGATCCGGACGCGCCGCCGGCGGGCGTGGCGGAGTAGGCGCCGGGACCGGCTCGCCGTCGCACCCTCCTCAAGACCAGGGCGACTGCGTGCCCGGCCAACCCCGCCACGAACAGGACGCCGGTCCCCACGTGCACGACCACCAGTCCGCGGACCCATCCCGGAGCTGCCACGACCTGGATCAGGTAGCCGCTCACGGCCATCGGTACCAGCGTCCATACCATGATGAGGCCCGAGCGGCGGCCGCGCTGGACCTTCTGCTTGATGTGGGGCACGATGTGCCGCATCACGATAAGGCCGACCGCGAACACGAAGACGGGCGAGAACACGATGTGCGTCTTGAGAAACCACGGCTCGAGGGGGTGGTTCACCACGGCCCACTGATCAGCGGACTCGACCAGGTACTTCGCCCAGAAGAAGGCGAGGCCCGTGACGGCGGTCGCCGCGGCCGACGCCCAAACGGTCCAGCGCTCGAAGCGACTCACGGTTGCGGACCCGCGCCCGCGGGGGAGCCCGAGCGGAACTCCGAGGTGGCATCTTCCGAGGTGGCAGCCGCCAGCGTTTCGAACGGCTGGATGACCGAGTGGAGAGCCAGGCTCAACCGTACTGCGTCGGATACCGCGTGCGACGTGAGCGTCGCGCCGGTGAGGATGGGAATGTCTCCGCGAGTGGACGTCCCCGGCTCCAGGCCTCGCCCGCTGAACAGGTCAAGCCATCCATCGGGCGCCATGTAATCCGGGGGTTCGGCGAAACCCAGGATCTCGATGCGAGACACCCGTCCCGTCGGGTCCACCATGACCATCAGCACTTCCTGCAGCGTTCGAACCCGATGCGCGTCGAAGTACGCGGCCCCCAGCGGTTCGCCATCCCGCACTCCCACGTAGTAGGTCACGACGGCGCGGTCCTTCACTTTCGCCGGCTTCGCCCGCTCGGCCACCGTGGCGACCTCTTCTTCGTCCAGGTAGGCCGTGCGTCGCTCGACCGTGGCAGGCGCGGGGAAGGCGAGGGCCAGAGCCTCTTCCTGCGTGAGAAGCACCTGCGCGTTGGCGACCGGCGCGCCAGCTCCCAACGCAATCAATGCGCCGACGCTCGCGGCGATGCGTGAGGTCCGGGACACGTTAGAACATGTAGCTGAGTGAGACGTTCAGCCCGTTCAGGCCCTTATCCGCGCCGTTCGAGCGGATGGTGTAGTCCACCTTCGCCGCGATGTTCGGGATCGGAAGGACCTGGGCTCCCAGGGTCACGAGCTGCTGGTCGTTCGCCGGATCGGCCGCGAAACCGTCGGGCACCGCGTCCTGCGTGTTGATGGCCTCATACCGGACGTATGGTTTCAGCTGCACCCGGGTTCGCGCGGCCCGCAAGACGTCGTAGCCCCCCTGCACGTACCACCCGACGAGGCGCTCGCCGATCGACTCTGCTCCGGTGAATCCGTTGACCGCATTGAGCGACGACACGTCGCCCACCGTGGAGACGGCAAACAGGCCGCGAAAATCGAAACCGCGCGCCCGGTATTCCACGTGACCTTCCGCGATGAAGGTCGCCGCCCTGACCGTTCCGTCAGGATCGAGCGGGTCCTCCAAACCCTGGCCCGAGCCGCCGTAGTAGCCGGAGGCGCCGACGACCAGGCCCGGCGCGCCCAGCCAGTCCACTCGCCCCACGGCGGCGAAGTCCTCGGCCACGGCCTTCGAGCCCTTCTGCCGACCTCCCCGCAGCCCGCCGTCATCGAATCCCGTGCCGTCCAGTCCCGTGACCGCGTAGACGCGCCAGTCGAAGCCCCCGGCGGCACCGAACAGGCCGAGGCCGAGCTCCCGCCAGGTGGTCGGTATGATCCGCCGCTCCGTTTCGGGGCGTAGCGCGCCCAGGTACGTGGGCGGCTCGTGGATCTCGTTGATGAATCCCATGGGGTGAAGCAGGAGCCCGCCACGCAGACCGGTGCTGCCCTCGAGTCCGCGAAACCGCCAGTCGAGATAGGCGAACTCGAGAGAGACCGAGCCCTCCTCCGCCGTGCTCCCGTGCTCGAACTCGATCTCGGAATTGAACAGGAAGGAATCGCTGAACTTGTAGCCCACGTAGACTACGCCGCGCAGCGCATCGATGGTGGCGCGGGCGTCAGAGGGCGATCCATCCTCCCGGGTGGACGCCGGATTCACGTACAGGAATTCTCCGTAGCCCCCGATCGAGACTCCCTCGCCGACGCGGTACACCTTCGAGGCGGCGGGTCCGAGACCCCAACCGATCGTGTCGGCGCTCGCCGTGATCCCTTCTCCCAGGCGGAGGGTCTCGAGTTCCCGGGTGATCGCGTCGAGCTGGCGCCGGACCTCCTCCATCTGGGCGCTGTCCGCCCCCGCGTCCAGCAGGCCGCGCAGCTCGGCGACCTGTGCCTCGAGCCTTTCGACTCGCTGTTCCAGGGGCTCCGTGGGCTCCTGGGCCGATGACGGGGAAGCCACCGCGGCGATGAACCCGATCGCCAGCAGGAGAGAACGAACCGGCGTCCGCACACCAGGGGGAATGGTGGACATGGCTACCTGACGTATTTTTCTGTAAATAAAGCGCTTATGACGCTTGAAACTGAGTCTCAACTAGGGAAACTACCGGTCGGCTCAGGGTGGGTCAAGAAGCGCCGACGCACGGGTTCGAGGTCGGGGTCTCACGGCCCGTCCGACGGCTGTCAGGAACGTCTCAGCATGGGGACGTTCCG
>Ga0272441_10013178_pt1 | contig 11937 bp, 5 predicted proteins | sample SSMProp6N_FD_193582 | JGI IMG/M metagenome (GOLD analysis project Ga0272441, IMG submission 193582) | Marine sediment archaeal communities from Little Sippewissett salt marsh, Falmouth, MA, United States - SSM-Prop-6N | ecosystem: Environmental > Aquatic > Marine > Wetlands > Sediment ...
AGTCGGTCCAGCGGTAGTCGATCGTGAACCGGATGCCCCGGTACCGCGTGTACTCGGCCGGTTTCGGCACGTTCTCGAAATAGAACGTGGAACAAGCCGTGCCGCGCCTGCCGCGGTACGAAAACTCCAGCCATTTCCGACCGTCCTTCGTGACCGGCCTCACCGACGGTTTCAGGTCGTGGCCCTTATGCCCGCCGTGCGTGTAGTTGCTGATCTTCGACATGTCGTGCACGGTCGGGTCGAACAGCACGAGTTCCTCGCCCTGCCTGACCGGCGTGAACCGCGGCTGGCCCGCCGCCCACACAGAGACCGTCGCGACAACCAGCGCTGCCACAATGAGTACTGCACACTTCGATTTCATCCTGCCTCCTCCTATCCGAGATCCAACCTCGTCCCGCCGTCGCCCCGAGGCGCTGACGCGCTCGGGACTATGGCGCGGCACGCGTAACCCTTTCCCGGAACGATATTCAGCTTCCGACTTCCGACTTCCGACTTCCGACTTCGACCCCCAGCCCCGCCCGGTACCGCTGCCAGGACGCGGCGATCTTCGCGTAGTCCTCCGCTTCCAGCCGGCGCAGGTGCGGCACACAGAAGTCGCGCCGCTGCAGCAGCCATTCGGCCTGGTAGATGCACGGCGTCCCGATCGTTTCCTGGTTCTCCAGCACATCCTCGTACGGCAACACGTAGCTGAACCGTTCGGCGCCGTCCGTATCGATCGCGACCTCCGGCATCACGATCCGCTGGATCCGCGCGCGCAGACTGTTGGTGCCGTTCGGATCGCCCCGCACGGTATACAGATCGCCGGTACGCACCATGTCGGCGAGATCCGCGAAGTAAGGGCAGCCCGTGAACTGCCCGATCGCCGCGTCCGGCTTGACGGCACGCGCCGATTCGCTGAGCAGTTCGAGCATCGCACGGGCCAGCTCGAAGCCGGCCAACCCGCTGTGCGTCTTTAGGGTCGGCCCGCCGGGCGTGCCGGTCATACCGTCGACCTTCAGCCCATCCGCGTTGTAGCAGCCCGTGTCGTCGGAAAGCATGCGCCGGACGTACGCCGCGGCGCGTTTCCGATAGGCCGGGTTCGTGGGATCGGCTTTGACCGGCTGGCCGTCGACCGTGATGCACTCTTCGTCCGGAATCCCCTCGCGCGCCCAGCCGTTGTGCCAGAGAATGACACGGATGCCCTTCGCATGGCACTGGTCCACAAAACCGCGCAGGTCCGGGAACCGCTCCTCGTCCACCCAGGGATCGCCCTGCTCGAGCTGCCATTCGGCATCGATGATGAACGTGCCCGGCTTGACCCCGTTCTCAACCAGCAGTTCCAGCCACTGCTCGCAGCGGTCCTGGTTCAACAGCGTGAAGTAGACATCGCCCGCCTCCTGCTCCGCCATGCTGAGCGTCTTTTTCAGGCTCGGCATAGCCAACGCGACCTGGTCGTGCCAGGTGCAATAGACGGGTTCGAACGTCCATTTCTCGTAGGGCACCGTGCGCGGGACCGTGCCGCCGAACGATTCGAGCCGCCGCACGTATTTTTCGACGGCCGCAAACCTGTCCTCGGCGAACTGGAGCACGAGTGTCGGCGTCTGCCAAACGCCGTCCACGCTCTGATGCCCGTGGTAGGCCAGCGCGAAGGCCTGCGTGCCGATGATCGGCTCGAGCACATCCGCCTCCTCGGGCAGCGGGGCATTGATCTCGAACGCGTGGAACCGATACTCGCCGGGCTTGGCCAGCACACCCGCCGACAGGAATGGGCCCGCATCGCCTTCATGCAACACGAAACAGAGCGGTGCGCCGTGCAGCCCGAACGCGCGGATCGTTTCCAAGACCTTCGCGTCGTTGCCGGCCGCAATGGTCGTGTATTCGGAAGCGTGAAACTCCTGCTTCTCGAGAAGGTTCGGCATCGGCGAGAAAACCTGCGTGAAGCCGGGCACCGACCCCAGCTCCTGGCCGTCGAGCGTGCCGCGGAAATAGTGAACGCGCCCGACCCGCGCGTTGCCTTCGAGCTCGGTCCAATACAGAATCTCGTCCTCGCGGAACAGGTAGTGGTGTGTCTTGCGCTGCCAGACGCTCGAATCGCATTCGATTTCAACGTGCACCTCGTCGTCGCTCTCACCAACCGTCCGGATCTCCGGCGGCGCCTGCGTCAGGTCCCGCGCGTCCATCGAATCGACCGCGCTCAACAGGCACATGCCGTAGTAGAACGCGTCTTTCCGCAGTAACATCAACAGCCGTTCCGGTATGATCGTCACCTCGTAGCCGGCCGCCCCAATCACCGTCCGTCCGCTATCTGTCCGTACCCGCATCGCCCCTCTCCTCTTCGGCTCCGTTTTGGCCGCGCCTCCGCGGGGCTTGCCCCCGCGGGGCGACGACTGGCCGACAAGAGCCGCCCACCAATACCCCCCCGCCCCTGCTCCTGCCCCGCCGCGCCCGCGCGCGGCGGGGCAGGAGCAGGGGCGGGGACGGGCACGCTTGCCCTAGCCTTCAGTCATGACTCCGCGGGGACAAGCCCCGCGGTGGTCTTCCTGATCGTCTCGTGCGTGCCCTTGTTTCTATCGTCCCTGCGCAACGTCCTCCGGCAGTTCCAGGACCTTGTCGATCTTCTTCACGCGCTCGAGCAGCTTGTCGATCTTCGGCAGAGCCCGCTCGTCCTTGGTCGCATCAAGAATCCGCTTCGCGTAGGCGCGGTCCTTCTCGAGCGCCACGCGCGCTTTGCGCAACGTCTGCTGCGCGGCCGCGGTGTGCCCGGCCTCGATCTGTTCGGCGGCGAGCTGCTGCGCATGCCGCGCCTTGGCGAGCAGATGCCACTGCGGCATGTTCCGGTAGTAGTACATGAAGGTGACCCGCTTGTGTTTGCCGATCGTGTCGAGGTACGGCAGCGCGGCGTCGAGCGCGTCCATTGCGCGGCGCGTGGCTGTCACCTGCCGGGCCATCCGCTCCGCGGAGTGCGAGATATAGGTGGCGATCCGTTCGCCGCCCTTGGTCTCGCCCGGATCGGTCGCGCCCGGTTTCGCTTTGCGCCGGTACTTGTTGGCGATCTTGATGCCGTTGCTCGGGCTCTCGATATAGGCGGGCAGCACGCCGACCTGGTAGATCGGCGCGATCCGGTTCCCGACCTCGGGCCCGAAAAACGCGCGGCACGCGCGCGGCACCCACACGTCGATGATCTCTTTCGGCTGCGTATGGTCGTACTCGACGTCGTAGCGGATCTTCTCGAACACCTCGCAGCCGGGCGCCTCGGTGTTCCAGCCGAACTCGACGGAGCAGAGCTGGTTCATCCAAGTCATGCCGTTACCGGGCAGGTTCCCGGCGGCCCGCAGGATGATATCCCTGGGATCGCCCCGGTAGTTCGTCTTGTTGTAGCGGTGCCAGGTCCCGAAATAGCCGCACACGCGGATGCTGTGCGCATAGACACAGATCGGCCGCCCCTTGAACGCATCGCAAAAGCGCGCCATCCGCTCCGGCCGGGCCATCCAGACCATGGGCATAACCGAGGGTTCCAGTATCGGATGCAACTTGCGGTAGTACTCGATCGCGTTCTTGCGGGCATACGCGCTCTTCTCGTCGGTACGGCCTTCGGCCCAGAAATGACCCGCCGAATACGGGTAAATCGGGCTCGTAAAGATCACATCGAGCCCTTTCTCGCGCATGACCTCGGCCCAGATCTTGTACTGATGCGCGCTCGCCTTCCAACGGTCGTCGCCGAACCGCTTCTTGCACCCGTCGCAGCGCCGGCTCCACAGCTCCGGGTCCTTGATCCCGCCGCCGTCGATCGGATGCAGGAAGAAGATGGAGAACCCGCAATCCTTCGTCAGATCAAGCAGCATGTTCGCGCGTTCGCGGGTCAGCTCGTCTTTCGACCAGCAAAAACAGCGTTTCGCGCCGCCCGTCGACCGCACGCAGTCCCAATTCTTGAATTCGGGCCGGTCCTTGTCGAGCGGGCCGAGCACCCGCACATCGTCCTGTCCGCGTGTCGCGTAGATGCCGCGCTCCTTGGCATAGGCATTCATCTTGCGGTAGAACGCGCGCCGACCGGCGCTGACCTGGCGCGGATCGAGATAGTACTGGTAGTCGCCGATCAGGTTCATCTTGAACCGCATCATCAGGTTGAAGCCTTCCTCATAGTCTTCCGTCTTGCCGCCCAGCCTTCGGAGCCCGCGATCGAAGCCCATCGAGCCCCGGTAGTGGTAGTCCGGCTTGTCATAGACGGTGGCAGCGGCAATGAACACGCCGCGCGTGCCGCGTGCCATCATCTGGCGCAGGGTCATCGCGCCGTAGAGCGTGCCGATACTGTCGCTGCCCACGACCACGAGCCGGTCACGGGTCGTGCGGATCACGTAGCCTTGCGGACCCGGATCCTCCGCCGTGATCCGGACCGGCGCCACGGCGGCCAGCCGCCCGAACGCACGGCTCGTGACCGGCAACACGTAGACGCCCGGCGGAAGCTCGGCGCCGACCGGCTTGATCTCACCCGGCCGGCCGCCCAGCTCCTTGATCCGCAGCACGAGTTCGTCGGCCGCGATCTCGCACTGCCGGTTGCCCGACTCGATGAAGATCGGCTTGCCGTCCAGCCCAAACGCGCCGCCGGTCTGCTGATACTTCTTGGGCATCGGCACCAGGTCCGGCACCGCCGCCACGCACCGCGGCGCCGTCACGATCCCACCAATCACCGCCAGCAACACCACAGCCGCTATCGCGTTTCTTCCGATTCTCATGTCAGTGCCTCCTGTCTGTGAGTCAACCTTGTCGTCCGTCGTGCCATGCTTGTGCAGCCGAGCGGATGCCGGATACTGGGTACTGGATGCTGGATGCTGAAGCGAAGACGGCTCCTCGGCATTTGTCACGTTCTGATTCCCGTTTGACACCCTCTTGTACTCGCCAACGCAATCGTAATCCGTTCTCGTCGCGCGCTATCGTTCACCGATTTCGAGCCACCGCCCTCGGTTGACGATGACGGCGACGAGAACGGTGGACGATTCCAGTTGCCATCCAGCATCCAGCATCCAGCATCGACGTGGCTGCGGCCTGCGGCCGCAGCCACGTCCTCACGGTCTGCGCACGCAGCGGAACCCGTACACGTCGTAGCCGAGACAGACGTCCGCCAGCTCCGGCGCGTCCGCGAAGCGGACCGCCGACGTGCACGTGTCCTCCCGTGTCGCCCAACACCCGCCGCGCAGCACTCGCTTCGTTCCTTCGGCCGGCCCGCGCGGATCCTGCTTCGGGCTCTGCGCGTAGTAGTCGGCCGCGTACCAGTCGTTGCACCACTCCCTCAGGTTGCCCGCCATGTCGTACAGGCCCCAGTCGTTCGGCTTGCGCTTGCCGACCGGGTGCGCGCGCTTGCCCGAGTTCTTCTTGTACCAGGCATAGAACTTGAGCTTCCCGGGACTGTCCCCGAAGAAATAGCGTGTCTTCGTGCCGGCCCGGCAGGCGTACTCCCATTCCGCTTCCGTCGGCAACCGGTACCCGTTCGCCTCGAAGTTGCACGCGCCCGTCTCCAGGTCGTAGCAGGGCTCGAGCCCCTCGCGCCTGGACCGCTCGTTGCAGTATTCGATCGCCTCGAACCACCGAATCTGCTCGACCGGCTGTCCGTCGCCCCCGAATTTCGACGGGTTCATCCCGGTCATCTTCTCAAAATCCTTCTGCACGACCTCGTACTTGTCCATGTAGAACGCACTGAGCGTGACGCTGTGCGCGGGCTGCTCGTCCTTCTTGCCCTTCTTGTCGCCCATCTCGAAGCTGCCGGCCGGCACCAGCACCATTTCCACGCCCGTCTTCGTCGTGATCTCTTTGGCCGGCCCCGCGCACGTTGCCGCCACACAGCCGAGAACCGTCATCGTCGCCAGAATCGTCCTTCGCATGCTACTTGCCCTCCATACCGAACCGTATCCGCAACATCTCCTGGGTCCGCGCCCGCACCTCCGCGGCAAGTGCACGGCGGGCCGGGTCCGGATCGGTCGCCACCACCAGACTCGCCTCCTGCCGCAACTGCCGGGTCATCGCCCGCAACGCACCCAACGTACCGTCCTGCCCGCCCCCGATCGTGCGGATCTGCCGGCCGAGCTGATCGCACTGCTCGAGCTTGTCTTCCGCGTCGCTGTCGATCAGGTCGATCAGCTTCTGCGAGAGCGTCGCGGCATAGGCCGGCGTCTTGATCCTGTCCTTGACCGACTCGAACCGTTTCGTGAGCCCGGCCGTCCGATTCGCCAGCCTCTCGACCAGGTCCGCCTGCTCGGGATGCGCCGCTTTGTGCGCCGCGTAGAACGCGGCCATCTTATCGGCCCACGCCATGTACTCGTCAATTCGTTCCCTGTGATTCTTGACGAATGTGTCCATCAAACCCAGCCGTTTGACGATAAAGTCGCGTTTCTCTTTCTCTTTCCCGTCATCGAACGCCTCCTTGACCTGCTCGGTCACACCGCAGGTTGCCGGGTATGTGCCCCTGGGTGGACGCCTGACCAGGCGCTGGATGCCCAGGATCTCCCGCCAGTCGCCGCCAAGCGTCTCGCTCAGTACGTCCACGGGCAGCACGACGTCTTTCGGCGTGTGGTCCGCGCGCAGCCAAGGATAGACAAAGATCTTGTGCTTGTACGTCATTTTCTTGTGGCGAAGTTTCGGGATGCGAAGGATCGCCTTCGCGCCCTCGGTATAGAACGGATAGATGTTGCCGCCCAGCCCGAAACTCCAGGAACCCCGGGTCTTCTGGTTCGAGATGCCGAGCCAGGTGAAATAGTACATGTCGCTCGCATGCTTTTTCGCGGCACGATACTTGCCGTCCTTGTCCTTGCGGATGCTCCACCACGAATCGATCAGGCCGGCCCCGCTCTTGTCGGATCGCCTGTAATCCAGGCGCCAGGCGGCATCGAACGGAACCTGCCAGTCCATCTGCTTGTCCTCGTAGATCGTGTAGTCGGCGCTGTCTTCCGCGCGCCAGATCGAGGGCGCGGCAAGCACCGAGACCCACAGCTTCTCGTTCGGCCGGCACGGGATCGCGGTGGCGCCAAACACCTTGTCTTCTCCGCGCTTGCGCAGCGCGACCGGCACTTCCTTGTCCTTCTCGCGCCAGTTGCACATGAGCAGCGCGTCGCCCTTGTCGATCAGGTGCAGCAGGAACAGGTTGTCGCCGGGCAGCCGCACGGGCCCTGCCTCGACCGACTCCGGCTCGAGCAGCAGGTCGTCGGAGAAGAAGTCCGGCATGATTACACACGCGCTCGCATGCCGGACCCGCACGGTCGTTTCCGCGTCGCCCGCCTGGAGCTCGAGACTGGGACTCCCCGCCCGCAGCGCACAAGAGACCGATCCGCTCGGCCGCGGGCTCGAACCAAGCGTCAGCTCCACACGCACTGCCTGCTCGGCGTTCTCACGCACCTGCAGGGCCTTGACCCGCGCGGCGCCTTGCCCGAGCGGCCCGCCGAACGACACGCTCGCGCCCAGCCGCATCTCCTGCCCGAGCCGGTAGTACAGCTCGACCGCGCCCGCCGCCTGCCGGAAACACACCGCGATCCTCTCGTTCTCGACCCAGGCGTCACCCGTCGGCGCCTGCTCGTCGGCCACGCGGCGCCAGCCCTGCCTGGCGCCAAGCGCCGCCCCCGATATTGTGCCCCCGTGCCGCCGGCCCGTGTCGTAGAGACGGACCCCCTGCCCGTCCGCGCCAAGAACAGTTGCCGCGGCAACCGGAAACAACAAACCGAACGCCAGAACCGATCGCGTCCCTGTTTTCATGTGCTCTCCTCACTCCTGAACCATGCCACGTTTCGACTGCAGTCGATAGCAATCGACAGCAATCGGCAGCAATCGACGCCTCCCGCTACGGCAGCCACAGAATCACAAGGCTACTTGCCCTCCATCCCAAACCGAATCCGCAACATCTCCAGGGTCCGTGCCCGCACGTCCGCGGCGAACGCGCGGCGGGCCGGGTCCGGATCGGTCGCCACGACCAAACTCGCCTCCTGCCGCAACTGCCGCGTCGTCGCCCGGAACGAACCCAACGTGCCGTCCTGCCCCCCCCCAATCGTACGGATCTGACGACCGAGCTGATCGCACTGCTCGATCTTGTCTTCCGCGTCGCTGTCGATCAGCTCGATGTATTTGTGCGAGAGCGTCGCGGCATACGCCGGCGTCTTGATCCGGTCCTTGACCGACTCGAACCGTCTCGTGATGCCGTGCGTGCGCTTCGCCAGCTGCTCGACCAACTCGGCCTGCTCCGGATGCGCCGCCTTGTGCGCCGCATAGAACGCGGCCATCTGCTCGGCCCATTCCACGTAGTCATCCAGGCGCGCCCGGTGGTTCTTGACGAAGATGTCCATGAGCCGAATCCGTTCGGCGATGTAGTCGCGCTTCTCTTTCTCCTTCTGATCGTCGAAGATGTGCTTGACCTGCTCGGTCACGCCGCAGGTCGCCGGATAGACGGACCCGCGCGCGGGCCGTTTCAGGTCCTTGATATCGAGGGTCTTCTGCCAATCGTCACCGAGCGTCGTGCTCAGCACGTCGACCGGCAACACGACCTCTTTCGGCGTGTGGTCCGCGCGCAGCCAGGGATAGATCCAGATCCGGTCCTTGAACGTCATCTTCACGTAGCGCATTTTCGGGATGCGCAGGACCGCCTTCGCGCCTTCGGTATAGAACGGATAGATGTTGCCGCCGAGCCCGTTGTTCCAGGAGCCCCTCGTTTTCTGGTTCGAAACGCCGAGATGCGTGAAGGCATACATGTCGGTCGCATGCTTCTTCACGGCACCGTACCTGCCCTTCTGGTCCTTGCGGATGTTCCACCACGAATCGATCAGGCCGTCCGCGTACTTGTCCGAGCGCCGGTAGTTCAGCCGCCAGGCGGCCTCGAACGGCACCTGCCAGTCCATCTCTTTGTCTTCGTAGATTGTGTAGTCGGCACTGTCTTCCTCGCGCCAGATCTGCGGTGCGGCGAGCACCGAGACCCACAACCTCTCGTTCGGCCGGCACGGGATCGCGGTCGCGCCAAACGCTTTCTCCGTCCCGCCCTCGCGCAGCGCGACCGGTACTTCCTTGTCCTTCGCGCGCCAGTTGCACATCAGCAGCGCGTCGCCCTTGTCGATCAGGTGCAGCAGGAACAGGTTGTCGCCGGGCAGCCGGACGCTGGTCTCAACCGCTTGCGGCTCGAGCAGCAGGTCGTCGGAGAAAAAGTCCGGCATGATCACGCACGCGCTCGCGTGCCGGACCCGGACGGTCGTTTCCGCATCGCCCGCCCGCAGCTCGAGACTCGGACTCCCCGCCCGCAGCACGCAAGAGACCGATCCGCTCCGACGCAATCTCGTCCCAAGCTCCAGCTCCACACGTACAGACTCGTCCGAGTTCTCGCGCACGTGCAGGGCCTTGATCCGCGCGGCGCGCTGCCCGATCGGCCCGCCGAACGAAAGGCTCGCGGCCGGCCGCGTCTGCGTCCCGAGCCGATAGTAGAGCTCGACCGCGCCCGCCGCACTGCGGAAACACACTGCGATCCTGCCGTTCTCGACGCAGGCGTCGCCGGACATCGTCGCCTTCTCCCCCACCGCACGCCAGCCGCGCTTGGCGCGGATGGCCGCGCCCGAGAGCATCTTCCGATGCTGCCGGCCCGTGTCGTAGAGACGAACGCCCTGCCCGTCCGCGCCGACAGTCACTGTCGCGGCAACCAAGGACAACAGACCGAACCCGACAAGCCCTGTTCTCATGCTCTCTCCTCGCTCCTAAACGTCGCCGCGTCTCGACTGCAATCGACTGCAATCGACTGCTGTCGACGGCTGTCGATCTGCGGCGACCCCGGGATCGTTCTATTCACTTCTGGCCACGCACCCGCCATCACCGCTCACCCCGGACCAGCTTCACGCCAGTAAACCATTCCACGGCCCCCCGCGCCAAGACGGCATTGAAGCCCGTGAGCGCCACGCTCTTGTCCGCGTGATCGACATTGACGTTGCCGTCGAAAATGACCTTGCCCTTGCCGGCCGTACCGAGCACGACGACGGGGTTGCCTTGGTCGTCCTCGACAACGACCGTCCCGGTCGGGCCCGGCTTCGGCGTGATGTGGTCGTAGTACATGTGCTCGATCGCCTGACCCTTGGCCATGCCCGGCAGCACCGCGTGCGCGACCGCGGCCTTCACCTTCTTCAGGTCTTTGCGGCCGTTCGCGTAGGGCGAAATCTCCGGGAACGGGGTCCGTTCCCCGAACGGGTAGCGGCCGAACCCGCACAGGTCGTGCTGGAACAGCACACCGCGCCCGCCGTCCTTCACGTAGCTCGCCAGCGTATTGAACCAGTCCGCTTCGTCCAGGGACCGGGTCTGGAACAGCAGCACGCAGTCGAACGGGTCCAGTGTGGCAGCGCTCAGATCGCCGATGCTTTGGACCTCGACATTGCGGAACTGCTCGAGGTACTTCTTCGTGCCGCCCCGTCCGTACTGTCCGTACACCGCTACCTTCACCTTTTCTCCGATCGGCCGCGGCTTGAACACCGTGGTCAGACTCTTGAGCCGCAGGTTCAACATCCGGTCGATCTTCTCCGCACGCCTCGGCAGCCAGCCCATCGGGCCCAGGTCCGCTTCGTCGGCCGTCCGCTCGCGAACACGTTCGGCCACCGCGCGGTCCTTCTCCAGCTCGCGCAGCCCCCGCTCGATCGCCTGCACGGCCGCATCGCGCCCACCCGCCTTGTCCAGTTCGACGGCCAGCTTCGCGGCGTGCTGCGCCTTGGCGAGCAGGTGCCAGAGCGGCATGCGCTTGTAGAAATACATGAACGTACGGCGCCGATGTTTGTCGATCGTGTCGAGATACGGATACGCATCCTCGAGCGCGGCCAGGGCCGTCTTCGTGGCGTCGACCTGCCGCGCCATGCGCGCGGCGCTGTCGCTGACCGCCGTGGCGATGTACTTGCCGCCCTCGGTCGCGCCGGGATCGGTCGCGCCGGCCCTCGCACGGCGCCGGTACTTGTTCGCCGTGGCGATGCCCTTGCCCGGCTGCTCGATATACAGCGGCAGGACGCCCGCCTGGTAGACGGGCGCGATCCGGCTGCCGACCTTGTTCCCAAACAGCGCGCGACACGCGCGCGGCAGCCAGTCCTCGATGATCTCTTTGGGCTCGCTGTGATCCTTCTCGGAATCGTAATAGATCCCCGCGAACTCGGCGCTGCCCGGCGCCTCGGTGTTCCAGCAGAACTCGTTACTGCAGAGCAGGTTCATCAACGTCATCTTCGGGCCGAGCCAGCCGGCGGCGAGCAGGAAGATGTCGTTCGGGTTCCCGGAATAGTTGCTCTTGTTGTATCGGTGCCACGTCCCGAAATAGCCGAGCACCCTTGTGCTGTGCGCATAGATCGCGATCGGCCGGCCCTCAAAACAGGCGCGATAGCCCTGGATCGCGTCCGGTGTGGTCATCCAGGTCATGGGCACGACGCACGGGTCCATGACCTTGTGCAGCTTGCTCCAATACTCCACGCTGTTTTTGCGATGGACCGCATACTTCGGCTCCGTCCGCTCCGCGTACTTGGAGTGCCCTGCCTGGTACGGATAGATCGGGATGGTCCACACCAGGTCCACGCCCTTCTCCCGCGCGACCTCGACCCACAGGTTGAACTGGTGCGCGCTCGCCTTCCAGCGGTCGTCGCCGAACCGTTTCCTGCAGCGCGGACAGCGCTTGCTCCAGGACTCCGGATCGAGAATGCCGCCGCCGTCGACCGGGTGCAGCAGGAAGATCGAGAACCCGCAGTCCTTCTGGAGCTGCATCAACGACTCCGCGCGCGCGCGGGTCAGCTCGTCGCGCGACCAGCAGTAGAACTGCGGTCCGTGCGCGCTGTAGACACAGTCCCAGTCCTGGAATTCGGGCCGGTCCTTGTCCAGATCACAGCCGACATAGGCGCGGTCCTCGCCGCGCATCGCGTAGATCCCGCGTTCCAGCGCGTATTCGTTCAAACTTCGAATGAACGCGCGCGTCCCGGCCCCGACCTTCCGCGG
>Ga0272441_10013179_pt1 | contig 11936 bp, 11 predicted proteins | sample SSMProp6N_FD_193582 | JGI IMG/M metagenome (GOLD analysis project Ga0272441, IMG submission 193582) | Marine sediment archaeal communities from Little Sippewissett salt marsh, Falmouth, MA, United States - SSM-Prop-6N | ecosystem: Environmental > Aquatic > Marine > Wetlands > Sediment ...
CCGGCGGCCCCGGCTCGGCCCCGTTTCGAGCCTTTGGATTTGGTGCTTTGAGATTGTTTAGGATTTAGAGTTTAGAGCTTGGGATTTCTGGCCCCGATGGAACCGCCGATGCACGCCGATGAACGCGGATAAGACCAAGCCGATGTCACGCCAAGTCGCAAAGCCGCGAAGCAACCCCCATGCCCGCTCCTCTATCACTATACCACGCTACCCCTGTATCACTCGCGCTCCCGCCCGTCCCCGTTTCGAGCATTGGAGCTTAGAGCTTCGGATTTGTTCAGGATTTAGGGTTTAGAGCTTAGGAGTTCTGGCCGCTGGAGATGGGTCTCACGCAGAGGCAGCAGAGGTAGCAGAGAGGAAGAACCCGCGGTAGGGTTCGGAGAGGACAAGCCTCGGCCCGTATTCTCCAGCCCGAAGGGCTGAGAGGCACCAGCCCAGGGCGAAGCCCTGGGAATCGAGGATACCACAGATGGCGGGGTCACTCAGGATTGAGCAGGAGCAGGCGCCGATGTACCAGTGAGAAGCCCTTCTCCTTGGCACCCCGCTTCTTCGCCAACAGCATGAGGACCTTGCGCGATGCCTCGATCTCGTCGACCAACATGTCGACGAAGGCGCCCCACTGGCGCGGCGTCGCCTTCGATGAGGCCCACGTCACCATGAAGTCGAAGTACGCGCCGTGCCGGAACAGCCGAACGGGAACCTCGCTCCTGCCGTGGCCTCCCACGAGAAACCCGTACCGCAAGTAGGGATGCACCTGCTTGTGCGTGCATGCCTTGGCGCTGTAGGCCAGTATAGCGTGTGTGGTCACGCTCTTGAGCTTGCACTCGATGACCACACGAGGAACCCATCGTTCCCCACTAAGGACATCACGGATCAGTAGGTCCGTCTGGTACGAATGGTCTGGCGGGGGACTCCCCTGCTGCTCCCCATACGCGAACACTTCGTGAGTGTACGGCAACCGGACGTGAGCGGCAACGCCAACGCACGCGAAGTCCTCCCCACGTCCACGGATTGCCTTCTGCAACCGGGGCGCGAGCTCAGCTACCCATTCCTTCTCGCCTGGCATTGCACTCCTCTCAGCGGCTCCCGTCCTCGAACAGATCCTTGCCTGCCCACTCGTAGGGGCCTTTGCGGTCGTGCCTGCGGAAGCGTTCGCGGGGGACGTTGAGCTTGCCGCGGATTTGGCGGAGCTTGCTGGGTACCTTGGCCTTCTTCATCTTGGCGAGCTTGTCGTAGGGCACGGCAGCAGGCCAATCCACGGGCACGGTCAGCGGCCGACAAGCGACTGCCCGTCGGTGCCGGACGGGCTCGCAAGGCCTAGAAGCTGGAGGATCGTCGGGGCGATGTCGCGGAGGTGGGGGGGCGCGCACGAGGTCCCGCGATTGAGCAGCAGGATGCCGGGGACATGGATGGGGTCGACGAGGTGGTCGCCGGACCAACTCTCGCGGTTGTCCTCGATGAGGCCCTCGGGGCTTCCGCCCACGGCGGTTTGCCACGAGGTGCGGTAGCCGGGTCTGAAGCCGACGACGAGGTCTGGCGCCTCGGATGCACAGGGGCCCGTGTAGAGCTTGGCGCTGTCGTAGATTCTCTCGAAAACCCTTTCGCCGCCATCGTCGAGGCGGGCAAGCCGCTCGCCGATCGCCGCCTTGAGCGCGAACGCGTCAGCAGGGTCGACGGTGCCGCTGTCCTCGCGGCCCTTAAGGTTGAGGTAGATGCTCGAGAAGCCGAGGGCGTAGGCCCGCGTGTTGCGCCAGTCCACATTTCGGAAGAGCGAGGCGCCGCGGTCGGCCGACGGGTCCTTGAGCGCCATCAATCCGTTGTCGACGAGCCACGAGTTGAGGTGGACGGCGCGGCGGAAGGATGTGAAGCCGTGGTCGGAGAGGACGATGAGGGCCGTCCTCTCGTCCATACCGTCGAGCAGCTTGCCAAGAATCCCGTCCATCCTGCGGTAGTAATCCTCGATCACGGAGCCGTGGCGTTGAGCCAATGCCTCGTCGTAAGCCGGGTGGCCTGGGTCCCTGGCGGCCCAGAAGGCGTGCTGGATCCTGTCGGTGGTGTCGAAAACGAAGGCGAGGAGCCCCCGGTCGAGGCGGTCGACCTCGTGCCAGAGCATCTTCTCACGCTCGGCCATGACGGAGTCGCACAAGGCAAGGAAGGCCCCCGTGCTCAGGCACCCGTCCTGAAGGGCGTTGGTGTCCTCGGGCATGCCGAGGGTGTGGTAGTCGCCGATGGCTTCGGCCAACCGGGCCGCATAGTCGTCGGGGTGGGTGAGGGCGAAGGCAGGCTTGCGGGGGTCCGCCTCCAGGGGCGAGAGGTAGAGCTCCAGGTCGGGCGCGACCGAAGCGAGGTGGAACCTGCACAGTGCGTGCACCTTCTTCACCAGGTGGACCGAGAAGCGGAGGCGGACGCAGTCGCTCCACTGCCCCTCGCGTACCTGGTGCGTCGTGCCTGCGATCTGGAGGGCCACAGCGCGGGCCTGGCGATCAACGTGGATGTGGACGGGGAGCTGCGCCCGCTCGGGTCCCGCGATGCGCGCACGGAACGTATCGGAGCCCCGGGGCAGGCGCACGAGGTCGCCTTTCATGGCCTGCGCCTCTGCCTGGGAGATCTCGCGCGTGGTGTAGAGCGTATAGCGGCCGAGGTTGGCCTTGAGGTCGGGAGCGCCCAGGCCAGCGAGCATGTGCCCTGTGACCTCCTCGGTCGGCAGGGTGAGGGGCCAGCGGATGACCGAGGTCGGGATGCCCGCCGCCGAGGTCACGCTCCAGAAGGCCGTGCCCCTTCGCACGGGGAGGAACATGGACTCGCGTCGGCCGAGGACGTTTCGCGGGTTGACTCTGAGGATGGCGAGCTCGGGCAGGTAGTGGCGCGGGTCCCGCCGCAGGAAATCGAACACCCCGTGACGGCCAGGGTTCGCGCCGGTGGCGATGGTGGACCACGCAACGGGGCTCTGCGAGGGGTTGCTCGTCGCGAGGCGCCGGTAGGCGCCGGCCGCCTTCAGGCGGGCGAAGGCCGGAAGCTGTCCCGCCTCGAGAAGCGGCTCCAGGATCGGCGGGCTCATGCCGTCGATGCCCAGCACGATGACCCTGTCGGTCGGGGGTGAAGCCATGGTTTCTCGCCGTGATCCTTGCTCTCAGGGCTGTGCCCTTCGAGGTCCGATGCGGCCTGCCGGTTCCTCGGTCCGCCTCAGCCGGCTTCCTGTTCGTCGGGACCATCGGGCGAGTCCGTGGGCTTCTTCGACCTGCGGAAGAGCCGCCCGATGGCATAGCGGAAGGGCCACAGGAGGTAGCCGAGGAACAAGCCGAACAGGGCGAGCACGGGTGCCAGGATCGCGAAGAGCGACTGGGTCGTGCCCGGGTCGATGTAGGCGTGGGCGACGTTCGGCACGACGAGCCACGCCAGGAGCATCAGGAGTGTCCAGCCAACCCTGCTATCGCGGGTCATGGTGCCTCCAATTGGCCACAAGAGGGCCTCAGTGCGCCGACGGGGGCTTGGCTCGCCGCGCCGCCGCGGCCGATGCCGCCGACGCTCCTCTGTCGAGCCCGCCGACGCGGGCATCGAGGACGGCTCGAAGCTCTCTCGCCTTCTCCGGCAGAGCGTCGATCACATTCCTCATCTCGCCCGGATCCGTCCTCAGATCGAACAACTCGTGCTTACCGTCCGAGGCCCAGACGTACTTGTAGCTGTCGTCCTGAATGGTCTTGAGGCGTCGGACACGCTTGATCCCCTTCCAGGTCTCGCGCTGCCGTGCAAGCAGCTCGTCGAGCCAGAGGAGCGAGATGTCGCGCTCTGCGAACGCATAGCGCTTGCCCTGTTGCGGCGCGTCGCCAAGCAGACTATGGCCGTCGAGAGGGATGGCCCCCTGCCACTCGATCCCCAGAAGATCGAGCAGGGTGGGGAAGAGATCGATCGTCTGCACTAGCCCGGCACGCCTGGCCCCCGGTGCAAACTTCGCGGGGTACCGAATGATAAGAGGGACGTGCAGCAGGGTGTTGTAGACTTCGTAGGCATGGTTGATGATGCCGTGCTCACCCAGTTCCTCTCCGTGGTCCGACGTGAGGATGAGCACGGTGTCGTCGAGAATGCCGCGCTGGCGAAGGTAGTCGACCAGCTCGCCGACCCGCTCGTCGAGGTACGTCAGGTCGCCGTCGTAGAGGGCGCGCAGCAGCTTGAAGCCTTCGCTCGTACCCGATGTAGGGTCGACCGCATAGGCGAGGTAGTCTTGCGGGGTGTCCAGTGCAGCTTGCCCTTGCCCGGGGGCCTGGAGCCAGCGTCTCCAGTAGGGAGTCGAGCCGTAGTCGTTGTGTACCTCCATGTAGTTGATGAAGATGAAGAAGGGCTGCGACGATGCGAGAGACTCGTCGACCCATCCCTCGACAAGGCGATTCGCACGCGCCGCGCCATAGTCGCTCAGCCGCAATGCCGAACGGATCCGTCCCCCGAGCAGGGAAGGCTCCGCCCCCTCCCCCACGAGCTGCACCACGCAGCGTTGGAAGCCCTGAGTGGTGTTGTGCGGCGGCGCCACGTACCAGTTGGCTGAACAGCACGACGTGCGGTAGCCCTCCGAGGCGAGCACCTCGGCGATGGTGGTGAGAGACTCGTCCAGATACATATTCTCAGCGGTGCCGCCGTGTCGGCCCGGCAGGAGGCCGGTGAACATCGAGGCGTGCGAGGGGAACGTCCAGCCGGCGGCCGAGAAGGCCCGCTCGTAGAGCGTGCCCTCCAGCGCCACTTGGTCGATGTGGGGCGTCGTCTGACGGCTGTAGCCGTAGCACGAGAGGGCATCGGCCCGCGTGGTGTCCATGACGATCCAGAGCACATTGGGGCGGCCCCCCGGGGCGCTCTTGCCGCGGCCCGCGGGTTTCTCATTGGCTGTCTCGGGCTCCAGCGCCAGCACCAGGGGGGCGGCTAGCAGCGCGGCGCCTGAGGCGAAGATCAGGCCGGCGCCGGCCAGCCCCCGCCGGCGGGTCCTCCGCATCCTCGGCCCCAGAGCGAGGCGGCTGAGCAGGTAGACGCCCCCCGCAGCGCCAGCCGCGAGGAGGACCACGGCGGGGTATCTCAGTGTCCCGGCCCGACCCAGGTCCGCCATTCGCCCCATCCGCGCCCAGATGCCCCAAGTGACGAGCACGAAGACCCCGACGGCCAGGGCCAGGCCGCCGGCCGCGAAGAGGCCGGCGTGACCCGCTCGCCGGCTGGCCATGTGCACCATGGTGCCCAGGCCCACGGCGCACAGAGCGCTGATCAAGCCCACATCCAGAGCAGCGTACACGCTGCCCAGCCCCCCCTCGGGATAGTTCGCTTCGTAGGCCAGCGCCGCGGGCAGGAACGCCGCGGCCACAACGGCAGCCGCGAGGGCAAAGGCCCCGGCGTTGCTGAGCCTGCGGCCGCGGGTCCGGAGGGCAATCCACACGCCCGCCCCAGCGAGAGCGGCGAGGGACGCCGAAGCGATGCCGTGGCTGAGAACGGCCTTCGACATCAGCGCGAGCATGCCGGGGAGCGTACGCGGGAAGCTCCCGCTGTGCAGCACGGCCTGCGCGCCGTCGCGGAGCCCTAAGACGATGCCGGCCGTCAGACCCATCGCGGCCGCGAGACCAACGGTCGCTCCCAACCCCGGATGCTCAGCCTCTGGTCGTGTGGGCTGGCTGCCCATGGAGGGTGTCTCCCAATGCGTCGTCCCCTTGCGGAGTCAACAGGCTCGTCAAAGTGCCACGATGGTCCCAGCCCCCGCTACGGCGCCGTCGAGTTCGAGCACCAGCCGGCCGAGCGACGGGTTTTGCTCGACCAGCTCGGCCACCATAGGGCTCGCGGCCTCGAGCTCCAGGTCGGCTACCTCGGTCGTGCCCAGATGCTGGGCTTCCTCTTCGAGCACGTCGAGGCTCGACGAATCAATGCGGTGGCGAATGGCCCGCACGCGGCACGCGGATTCCTGGGTGGCGATCTTGAGGGTCACGTCGTCGCCGACCGCCAGCGGCTCCTCTCGCATCCAAAAGAGCCGGGCCGTCAGGGTGGTCACGACCTGCGGCGGGGCCAAGGGGTCGCAGTACACCTGGCCTCGGCGAGCCGGCGCGTCCGGCGGCAGAATCAGCGCGACGCATTCGCCGGCCTCGGCAAGCGTGCGCGGGCTCTCGAACCGCTCGACGGACTCCACCGAGGCGTCGAGGCCGTCGGGCAGGATGTGGATTGAGTCGCCGGGGCCCAGCGTGCCCGTCTCGAGCCGGCCCGCGATCATGCGTTGGCCGCCGAAGTGATAGACGTCCTGCACGCAGAAGCGGGCGGGCAGGCTCGTCTCCCGCGTGGAGGGGATGGTGTCGAGAAGCTCCAGTATGGTGAGGCCTTGGTACCAGGGCATGCGGTCGGAGGGACGGGTCACATTATCGCCGTGCTTGGCGCTGATGGGGATGAAGTCGGCGGCGGCCAGCCCCACGCGCTCTAGGAATTGCCCGACGGCCTCGCGCACCTCCTCGAAGCGCTCCTGGGCGTAGGCTACCAGGTCCATCTTGTTGACGACGACGACGCAGTAGTGGATGCTGAGCAGGCGGAGGAGGAAGGCGTGGCGCCGGGTCTGCTCGCGAAGGCCCTCCTCGGCGTCCACGATGAGGATGGCAGCCTCGGCCTGGCTGGCGCCAGTGAGCATGTTCTTCAGGAACTCGCGATGCCCGGGCGCGTCGATCACGATGCACTCGCGCCCAGGCGTGCGGAAGAAGATCTGCGCGGTGTCGATCGTGATGCCCCGGTCCCGCTCCTCCTTCAGGTGGTCGACGAGGTAGGCGAGCTCGGCGTCGCGCCCCTGGGCCGCCGAGGCGGCCCGGACCTGCTCCATGCGCTCCTCGGGCACGGAGTCGGTCTCGTAGAGCAAGCGCCCGATCAAACTCGACTTGCCATGGTCGATGTGGCCGACGAAGGTGATCCGGAGGTGGTCCTGTGCCATGATGGAGGGTTCCGCTGAGCAGGGTTACATGTAGCCCAAAGCGCGCAGCTTCTGCATCGTGTAGGCGTCTTCCTTGTCCTGGGCTCGGCCCGAGCGTTCGGAGACCTTCGAGGCCGCGACCTCCGCGATGATCTCCGCGACGGTCGACGCCTCGGACTCCACGGGGCTACAGCAGGTCGCGCAACCGATGCTGCGGTAGCGCTTGCCGTTGCGCGCGAAGTAGAGCTCCGTGACGGGGAGCGCCTCGCGCTGGACGTAACGCCAGACATCGAGCTCGGTCATGTGGAGAAGCGGATGAATGCGGAAGTGCTCGCGGTCGTCCGAGAGGGACTTGTACTGATCCCAGAGCTCCGCGGGCTGGTTCTGGTAGTCCCACTGGAAGCTCTCGTTGCGGGGGCTGAAGTAGCGCTCCTTGGCTCGGATGCCGTGCTCGTCGCGGCGGATGCCGAGGAGAATGGCTTCCAGCTTATGTTCGCGGAGGACTTGTTTGAGGGCCTCGGTCTTGAGGGCCGTGCAGCAGTCGAGCTTGGCGCCCTTGGTGGGCCCCATGCCCGCTTCGCGGGCCTCGCGGTTGGTTCCCACGATCAGGTCGAGACCCCACTGCTCCGCATACTCGTCGCGGAAGCGGTACATCTCGGGGAACTTGTAGCCCGTGTCGATATGGATGACAGGAAAAGGCACTTGCCCCAGGAAGGCTTTGCGGCACAGGCACAGCAACGTCGTCGAGTCCTTACCGACCGACCACAGCAGCGCCATCCGGCGAAAGCGGTGGTACGCCTCGCGGATGATGTAGATGCTCCTGCTTTCAAGATCGTCGAGGTAGTCCATGCAGGCCACTCCCTTATGCCGCGCGCGCCGACCCCACGAACCAGAGGGTCGGGAGAACTGGCGTCCCTCGAAGCGCTTCCCCTCCGTGCCGTGCAAGAGCCCTCAGCGGCCAGTAGTCAGCCTAGACCAAGTATGCCACAGCCCAGAGGCATTGTCAAACGTTGCGCGTGACCTCCCAGTCAAGCGCAGCGTCGGCCAACAGGCATCCCTGAACCGGCCTCCCACGCTCTCTCCCTGCCCGGCTTAGGGACGACAAGGAGGATGCCCTTCTTCCTGCGGATGAAGCTCTCTATGGACATCAAGCCAACGTAGGTCTTGCCCAAGCCCACGCCATCGCAGATGAGCGCCCCGCCCGAATCCTCGGCCATCTTCAGGGCCGTGTGGTAGCCGTCCTTCTGGTACTGCGAGAGGAGTCGGTAGATCGCGCTCTCTTCCCGTTCCCACGTCTCCTGGGTCTTCTCGCGGCTCATCAGCAAGTCGTAGAGGGCCTTGGCGTAGACAACGAAGGGCGGGTGCACGGCAAGGTGGCGCTCGATGACCGTGAGCAACTCCTGGCGAACGTCGTCCGCCTCGGCCCAGATGCCCTCAAACCAGTCGTGAAAAGCCTGGAGTTGGTGCTGTTCGGTCGAGAGCAGGTTGAGTTCAAGGTTCTCGGTCAGGCTGGGTTGGGTGAAGTTGCTGGACCCCACGAGGCCGAAGTTGACGGGGAGGGCGCGGGTCTTGAGCAGGTACGCCTTGGCATGGAACTTGGCCTTGGCGTAGACGCGGCAGAGGATTCGGGCGACCTCGGGCTTGAGCGCATCGCGGATCGCGGCGAGGCCGGTCAGCGCGTCGTCTTCGAGCTTGCGGGCCTCAATGGAGTCGTCCGCGGCCTTGACCAGCGAGTCCAGAAGGACTTGGCGCGTCCGGCGGGTCGTCTCGTCCCCCATGACGATGCGGAGACGGTCGGCTTGCTGCCAGAAGCCATCGAGGGCCATGAGGGACCCGATGTCGAAGACCCCGGTGGCCATGTCCAGCGTCTCGACCTGGGGGAGGAGGGCCTTGAGCGCAGCGAGGACGGTGTTGTCGCCCTGGTTGTCGATGATGGTAGGCAGCGGCGGCATCGCGACCCCTTCCAGCAGAGCCCACGGAGCGGTACGACGACGCGGATACGGCGGAGGGGTCCCGGCTCGGGGGCCCTCCCGGGGCTTGGCGGGTGCCTTGGGGTATGATTGTGGGGTTTCGGGCGGCGGTGTCAAGGGCCGGTGGGAGAAAGGCAAAGCCGTAATGCGTAATGCGTGATGCGTAATCCGTGATGCCGGATGCGGGATGCTCGATGCGGGATGGGGGGCCGGGAATGCGTGATGCGTAATCCGTAAGCAGAGGGCTCCGCGCCGCGCGCGTTCTGAGTCACGCGTCACGCGTCACGCGTCACGCGTCACGAAGAGGCGCGCGGGGGGGCCGAAGGGTCGGAGACGTGCCCTGAGCTGTGCCGTGGGCTTGAGGGCAGGAGCGAGATCGATTGGGGGGCGGGTCAGAGGGAGGCGCGGACGAAGTCGAGGAAGCCCTGGGGGCTGAGGACGGGGATGGCGCCTCGGGCCTCGCGCGGGTAGCGGCGAAGACTCCCTGTGACGAGGCCGACGCCTGCCGCGAGCGTGACTTCGAGGAAGGCCGAAGCGACAGGGTCGGCCATGCGGGTGGGGAGGGGGAGCGGGGCGACGTGGTCGGCGTTGGCGGCAATGGCGTCGAGGATGAGGAGGGCCTGGGCGAGGGGGATGGCGAGGCGGGGACGGTTGAGGAGGACGTCGCGGTAGTCTTCGAGGATGCGGCCGTCGACGCAGGGCTCGAGGCGGCCGGCGAGGAGGAGCTCGACCATCTGCCCGCTCGCGCCGCTCGGGGTGAGCAGGCCGGAGACCAGGACGTTGGTGTCGATGACGACTCTCATTCGCGGGTGCGCCTTTCGCGTCGGGCGTCGGCGATCTCGGAGTCGATGTCCTTCATCGACAGGGCGTCGGCTCCGGCTTCTTTGACTTTGGCTCGGATGCGGTCGAGGGCGACCTGGGCGCGGGCGCGGCGGAGGGCCATGAGCTCGTCGTCCAGGGTCTCGGGGTCGACGGCGCTGACGATGGCGATGGGCTGGCTCTTGGCGGTGAGGACGATCTGGCGCTCGTCGGCGATGGCCTTCTGGATGGGCTGGTTCCGGAATTCGCGGATGGACATGAATTTCATGGGCGGCTTCTCCGGGCTGCGTGCACCGTTTGGGTACACGGAATGATACCGGATCGTGTACCCACGGTCAAGCGCGGGGGGCAGAAACCCGTTGGAAACCGTCAGAACACGTGCAGAAGTGTGCGACTTCCCGTGACCTTTGGGCACCCCTGCCGGAGGCCCGACCACAAGATGTTGTGGATCTCAGACCCCTTGGACACAAGGCTGATCCTGTGTTTCCGGGCGTGGCGGAGGGGGCAGGGCGGCCGGCCGTGGGGTCGGGATCCTCAGGATCTGGGGGGATCGATCCCTCGGGGAGCCATATTCGTGGTTGCAGACCTGCGTCCCGCTACGCTATAATGTTCCACGTGGAACGTCTGGCCGCCCCGGGTGCGCGGCCGTGGAGGCTGAGCGACCTGTGCCCATCATTGCAGTGGCAAACCAGAAGGGGGGCGTGGGCAAGACGACGACCGCGATGAACCTCGCGGCGTGCCTGGCGCTTGCCGACCGCCCTACCCTGCTGATCGATGTGGATCCCCAGGGGAACGCGACGAGCGGCCTGGGACACCAGCGTCCGCGGTCGGGGGGTGCGCACGATCTGTTTTTCGCACCTGACCGCGCGCCCGCGACTGTGCTCGAGACGGCTATCCCGGGCCTGTCCATCATCCCTGCGAGTCGCCAACTTGGGACTACGGAGGGGGAGTTGGCTCACCTTCCCGACCGGGAGCTGCGCTTCCGCAAGGCCGTCAGCGTGCTCAAGCCCAGCTATCACACGATTCTTGTGGATTGCCCGCCATCGCTCGGGTTGCTGCCGACGAATGCTCTGGCGGCGGCGGACGCCTGTCTGATCCCCATTCAGTGCGAGTATTACGCGATGGAGGGTCTGGCGCAGATGCTCGACCTGATGGGGCAGATCCGCGAGCACTATAATTTGACCCTCAGCGTGGCTGGGATCCTGTTCACCATGTATGAGGCGGGGCTGGCGTATGCGGACGAGGTGGCGGCGGAGGTTCGCTACCACTGTGGGGAGCACGTGCTGGCCGCCTCGATTCCCCGCGATCCGCTGCTCAGCGAGGCGCCATCGCACGGGAAGGCCATCGTGGACTACGCGCCGCGGTCGCTGGGGGCCTGGAGCTATGTTGCCCTCACCAAGGAGCTTATGTCGCATGAACAGTAACCGCCTGGGGCGGGGCTTGGACGCTCTGCTCGGCCGCACGGCAGAGGGGGAGCCCACGGGCCAGCAGATCCTGGACATCCCGGTGAGCAAGGTCCATCCCAATCCCTCCCAGCCGCGCCGCGCGTTCGACCCGGATGCCCTCGCGGAGCTCGTTGACTCGGTGAGCCGCAACGGGATTCTCCAGCCGATCATCGTTCGTGCGGACGAGGAGGGGTATCAGCTCATCGCGGGTGAGCGGCGTTGGCGTGCGGCCGTGGAGGCCGGCCTGGCCACGATCCCCGCGATTCAGCGCACGGCCAGCGACAATGAGAGCCTTGAGCTCGCCCTCATCGAGAACATCCAGCGCCAGGACTTGAATCCCATCGATCAGGCCAAGGCGTACAAGGATTTGATCGAGCGGTTTGCCTTGACGCAGGACGAGGCGGCCGCGCGCCTGGGGAAGAAGCGATCATCAGTCGCTAACATATTGCGTTTGCTAGACTTACCGCAGGACATCCAGGATACTGTTTCACGTGGAACACTCTCGATGGGTCATGCGCGAGCCCTTCTGGCCCTTCCCGACCGAGCGGAACAGCGTCGTCTCGCCGCCCGCATTCAGCGCGAAGACCTCTCGGTGCGCCAGACGGAGCGGATCATCAGCGACCGTCTCCGCCGCTCGCGCGAACGCACGGCGAAGCCGGCCCAGAAGGCCCCGTATTTGCTCGATCTGGAGGCCAAACTCCGCGAGGCGCTGGCCACACGCGTGAGCATCCACCAGCACCGGCACGACGAAGGGGGCCGGGTGGTCATCGATTTCTTCTCGAAGGACGATTTCCAGCG
>Ga0272441_10013180_pt1 | contig 11936 bp, 12 predicted proteins | sample SSMProp6N_FD_193582 | JGI IMG/M metagenome (GOLD analysis project Ga0272441, IMG submission 193582) | Marine sediment archaeal communities from Little Sippewissett salt marsh, Falmouth, MA, United States - SSM-Prop-6N | ecosystem: Environmental > Aquatic > Marine > Wetlands > Sediment ...
TTCTGCTGTTTGAGCCTGCAAATTCTTTTTCGCAGAGAGGCGCGATACCGCTACCAGGGTGAGAAAACTCAATGGAATGGAAATGATCCCGGGGTTGTTGAATGGAATGGGCGCCGCGGCCGGATCGAGCCCATAGCGGGCAAACATCTCGGGCGATAACAGGATCAGGCCGACCGCCGCAATAATGCCAACGGTTATCGAAGCGGTGACGCCTTTGGCCGTGGTTTTCTTCCAAAAAAGGACCATCACAATGGCGGGGAGGTTGGCAGACGCGGCGACCGAAAAAGCCAGCCCCACCAGGAAGGAAACGTTCATGCCCTGGAAGAGGATGCCGAGCACAATGGCGATGACCCCGACCCCAATGGCGGCGATTTTCCCGGCCCGGACCTTGGTGCTTTCGCTCATCTTGACCTGGGCGAAGCGGTCGAGAAGGTCATGCGCCACCGCGCCTGACGCGGCAATGATCAACCCGCTTACCGTACCGAGAACGGTCGCAAAGGCGATTGCGGAAATAACCGCAAACAGGAATTCGCTGAAGGACCGCGCGAGCAGGGGAGCAGACATGTTGTTATCCAAGGGATTCACCACGGCGCTGGTCATCGCGCCCAGGCCCATAAAGAGGGTCAGGATATAGAAGAAGCCAATCGCCGCAATGGCCACAATGGTTGATTTCCTGACCGCGGCGCGGTTGGGGACAGTGTAGTATCGGATCAGCACATGCGGAAGCGCGGCTGTACCGAGGAAGAGGGCCAGCATCAGCGAGGCGAAATCCAGGCGCTCAAAGAAATTGCCTTCCACCTTGAATTTCAATCCCGGCCTCAGCACCTGGTTTCCGGGCGTCAGGAAGGGATAATAATCCTTAACCACATTGCCCTCGCTGTCAGAAAAGCTGACCGAGCTCCAGCGCTGGAACTGGGTATCAGGATCATCCAGTAAAGCGAGAAATTTTACCGGATTTAATGGCCCCGTTGAGACATTATTCCCGGCTTTTCCATCGATCTGGACCAGATTGCCGACCAAATAGACATGGTTTCCATCGGATGCGGGAGCGCCATTCACCCACATGGCGCCGTTGGATTCCGTTTCTTCCCACTGGGTTTCCTGAAGGGAGGCCACGCCATTTTCAGATGAAATCACATGCCACCAGGTGTCCACGCCGTCCCTGACAAGCTTGGCGAAAGAATGGCTACCTACCTCTACCGTTTCAACAAACTGGTATGAAGCGTCCGATACCCGCATGGATCCGTTGACCTCGCTGACCGTCAGAGTTTCCAGGTCATGAAACGGCACTGTGCCATGCTGGTCCGGTTTTGTCGTCAAGCCATTGCCAAGAACGGAAACAACCAGGATGGTGGAAAAAACCACCAGCAGGGAACCCTTGATAAACTGCACGTAGGTGGTTGAGGTCATACCGGCTGTGGCGACGATCAGGATAACGATGGTGCCGACCAATACGACACCCCATGAATGCGGGATCCCGATCAGGGGTTCCACTAAAACGCCGGCGCCAACCATCTGGGGAATCAGATAGAAAACCGAAACGACCAGCGTACTGATCGCGGCCGCCAGTTTGATTCCGCGCGAGTTGAACTTGGAATCCAGGGCATCGGTGAAGGTGTATTTTCCCAATTTCTTCAACGGTTCCGCCACGATGAAGAGCGCCACAATCCAGCCGGCAAGGTAGCCGATCGAATACAGGAAACCGTCATATCCGGCTGTTGCGATCATGCCGCAAATCCCGAGGAAAGAGGCGGCTGAAAGATAATCCCCGGCAAAAGCGATGCCATTCACCGCCCAGTGGATCCGGCCGCCTGCCGCGAAATAGCCGCTGGCGCTTTTGGCCCGGTTGGCAAGATAAAAGGAAAGGCCGATAACAATTACTACGAAGAAGAGAAATATAATGATCGCCATTATTTCACCGCCTTCGTTTGGGGCGCACCGTTCAGCTCCCGTTCTTTCCGGGCGCATAACCAGTTATAGACCAGTGCCAGCACGATCGCCAGCAAAATCAAGCCCACTCCGTAGACCACCGCCAGGTTCAATCCCCAAAATACGATTGTCTCCATCAGGGTGGGTGAAACCAGATTGATGATGACGAAAACGGAGTAGGTCAACGCATAAACCAGGAAAAGCCGCAATCCGGTCTGCGTCCGGTATTTCAGCGCCAGATCCTCCCCGATATCCTCATTTACTGCAGATTCATGCAACATAAGTGCCTCCTTGCAAAATAAAATGGATATCCCCACCAGTAATGATCGCTACTTAGAGAGCCGTGGCGATACCCGATTTATTAGTTTATATACTTTTCCCGAAAAAGACAAGGAGCAATTTTTTCGCGAAATGCAAGAATGTGAATGGTGGTTCAATATTGTCTTTTTCATATTATCATTCCAAGGCGAGAGAAAAGAGGCGGCAGATGAACAAAAAGCAGGTGATCGAGCGGATCGAAAAGCACTGGGCGGAATTCAAGCAGTCCTTCGCGGATCTGCCTCAAGACCGCATGACCAGCGCCCGCCCAGGAGGCGGCTGGTCTGTCAAGGATATCATCGTGCATGTGCGCGCATGGGAAGAAGAAGCGCTCAAATACCTGCCAGCCATCGAGAAGGGCGAGCGCCTTCCCCGATACAAGGACCTGTACGGCGGCATCGATGCTTTTAACGCGCTGACCTATGAGGCCCACAAGGACCTGCCGCTGGAAACAGCACTGGCCAACCTGGAAGATACCCACAAACGGCTGATCCAATACCTGGAATCCGTGCCCGAAGAACTGTTTGGCGGGCGGACGCGCTTCCGCCGCAGGCTTTCCGCCGACACCTACAAACACTACCCGGAACACACCGAGACGATCCTGAAATTTACCAAATAAATATATTCTTACCAGCAGGTTGAAATCCAAATATTACTCAAATTAGAATTTATAAAATTTTGGCAGAGCGATGCGATTGAGCCGGTTTTGATGCCCTAATTTTTGATTGAATTATTTTTTGCCCAGTATTAAAAAGAATCAAGTATCGGTTTTTTGGATATAAAAACAATCCTTTTTGTTAGAAGCGCCCAGCATAGTAGGATGTTATTTCCTTTCTCATAAATTAACAAATTTTTGACAACAGCTGACGGCCAATGCTCGTATAATCTTTGTGTGTAAACAAAAAATAAACGGAGAGGTGTGAAATGAATATTTTTGTTGGGGATATCGAAAAGCTGACCGAGATGAATGATAACTTCCGCGAGGTCATTTTCACCGGTAAGCACTCGCAGCTGGTCGTGATGCGGCTCAGGGGTGGAGAAGAAATTGGCCTTGAAGTTCATGAAGATGTGGACCAATTCTTCCGAATCGAAGAAGGCGAGGCGGAATTCAAACTTGGCAACCTGGAACGCCACCATGTCAGCCCCGGAGGCGCAGTGCTGGTGCCGGCCGGAACCTACCACAACGTGATCAACCGCTCGGATACCGAAGACCTGAAACTGTACACAATCTATTCACCGCCCAATCACCCGGAAGGCACCGTCCACGCCACGAAGGCAGAGGCCGATGCCGCTGAAGCGGAAGAACACAGCTAACGAATTTCGTTCGAATTAGAAATCCAGAGCGGTTTCATCGCCCCTGATTCTATTTGCATGGAAGGGATTTGTATTTGATGAACAAAGCACATGACCACTTAACCCGACTGGAAGAGATTGCACGGCGGGAAATGCTGGCGCGCGAATTTTTCCCGGATTTCTCTGATGAAGCAAAGGAAGAACTTGCCCATCTGCGCGCACCGGCAAAAACGGACGGCAGCGATGCCAGGGACCTGAGGGATTTGTTGTGGTGCTCAATTGACAACGATGACTCGCTGGACCTGGACCAGCTTACCGCGGCTGAAGATCTGCCTGACGGTAAAACGCGCATCCGGGTGGCCATCGCTGATGTGGATGCCCTGGTTGACCGCGGCACGTATATCGACGCACATGCCCTGCACAATACCACCTCCATTTATACGGCTGCGAGGGTTTTCCCCATGCTGCCGGACAAACTATCCACCAACCTGACTTCCCTAAACCCGGATGCGGACCGTGTGTCTGTGGTGGTGGAAATGGTTATTAACGCGGACGGATCGCTGGAAGAGGGAACGGTTTACCGGGCGCTTGTTCGCAATTTCGCTAAACTGGCATATGACAGCGTGGCCGTCTGGCTTGATGGCAATGCGGATGTACCCGATGCCGTCAAGGAAGTCCGGGGTCTGGCAGAATCCCTCCTGCTGCAGGACCAAACAGCCAATACGATGATGCTGCTCCGACACGAGCACGGTGCGCTGACACTGGAGACCATCGAAGTAAAACCCGTTTTCGATGAAAAAACCATCCAGTCGCTGGAAAGACAGAAGAAGAACCGTGCACGCTCCATCATTGAAGAATTCATGATTGCCGCCAACACAGTAACGGCTAATTTTCTAACAAATCACGGCTATCCATCCGTCCGGCGGGTGGTGCGAGAACCCGACCGGTGGGACCGTATCGTGGAAGTGGTGCGGGAATACGGCGGCAACCTGCCCGGGCACCCGGACGCGGTAGCCCTGCAGGAATTCCTGGCCCGCGAGAAGCAGGAACATCCCCAGACTTTCCCGGATGTGTCGCTGACCATTATCAAGCTGATCGGCTCCGGCGAATATACAGCGGAGGAACCCGGGCATGAAGCGCCCGGCCATTTTGGACTGGCGGCCAGCGACTACACCCACTCTACAGCGCCCAACCGGCGCTACCCGGACCTCATTATCCAGCGCCAGCTGAAGGCCGCGCTGGAAAACTGGGAGCCGGCTTATTCCTTCGAGCTGCTAAGGGGCCTTTCGCATCACCTGACGGATAAAGAGGACGATGCCCAGAAGGTTGAACGCACCGTGGGCAAGGCGGCTGCGGCGCTCATGCTGTCGGACCGCATCGGTGAGACATACGGGGGAATCATCACCGGCGCATCAGACAAGGGCACCTGGGTGCGCGTGCTTTCCGTGCCGGTTGAAGGCAAGATTGTGCGGGGAGCGGGTGGACTGGATGTCGGCCAGCGCGTGCGGGTGAAACTGGTTTCTGTAGATGTGGACAGGGGCTACATTGACTTCCAGGTAATTTAGCGACAGCGGGTGGTACACTTTTCAGCGGTTATGGACACGAGGGAACTGCTTGAATTTCTCGATAAACACGATATCCGCAACGAATACCACGAACACGCTGCGGTTTACACCAGCCAGCAGGCGAGAGAGCTGATCCGGCCGCTGCCCGGTGCGCCGGCCAAGAACCTGTTCCTGCGCGACAAGAAGGGCAGGCGGCATTTCCTGCTGACCGTGGATGACATGAAAACGCCCAACCTGAAAGCGCTGGCAGGCGAGTAGGGCATTTCGGGGTTGTCGCTGGCTTCGCCGGAGCGGTTGGAAAAGCATCTGGGCGTCACGCCCGGCGCGGTGTCGCTGATGGCGATCGTGAACGACAGGGAGGGAAAGGTGGAGGTGCTGATCGACCGGGATATCTGGGAAGCCGGCGCTCTGCAGGCGCACCCCCTGGTGAACACCGCCACGCTGGTCATCCCGATGGAGGGCATCAAGACCTTCCTGTCCGCGACCAACCACACAGCGCGAATCATACATATTCCTGCGTAATTGATTTCAAGCATATATTGGCATAAATTACTGCTTGTAAAAGGTGCATTAAATTGTTACTATAAGATTGAGATTTCAATTTAGAAAAACCTATGCAATTTCACAAAGGACATAGGTCTTTCAAAGCAGAAGCTGTATTTTTCTCTGCACTCATGCTTTGTTCTCTCAGCGCTTGCACAACAGCAGCTTATCAAACTCAAAAAACCTGGATTGATCAGCCGTTCGGCACGGCATCATATCCGGCTGGCGAACCGTTCGCCCTGATCGGGCATGCTTTTGCGGAGGAGGGCGTGGCGGAAATTGCCATTCATATTGACGGTGAACCATATACCCTTTTATCCCCACATGAACCCGGTTCGGAATTCAGCGCATTTTCCAGTGAGGTGTTAATTGGTGACCCTGGCTCCCATGTCATCTCAGTGGTTTCATTCGATACACAGGGCAGCCCAAGCGAACCGGTGAAAATCCCGGTAGCCATCACAGGCGCGGGCGAGATGATCACAATACAGGATACCAGCGAGCCCCTGGGCACGCCCATGGAGACATTGGAAATCAAGCGGACCGAACCGCCTCCAGCAGCGACAGCGACAGGAACAGCCACAATCATCAAGGTCCCAACCAGCACAACCAAACCGGAGGATAAACAGCCGCCCGAAATCCGAAATGTCAGCCACACGCCGCAGGAGATTTGGAACTATCACACCTGCGGTGCGGTTGAATTCGATATCCGCGCACAGATCAGCGACTTATCCGGGATCAAGAAAGCGACGGTAACCCTGCGCGTTGTCAAAGACGGCAGCACGGGAGAATGGGTCACAGCAAACATGAATCCATTTGGTGACTGGTACCATGCAACGGTCGGTACTGACCTGTTGAAAGCCAGTATGGACAGCTACCGCGGAACGGTCGAATATTACCTCAGCGCAGTAGACGAGATGGGCAACCGGGCTGAAAGCCCAGTGCGCACGCTGCCGGTCAAGGATTGTTTAATCTAAAAGGAAAAGGATATGACTGCGCGTAAACCGCTCATTATTGCAGGGATCATCCTATACCTGGCTGTGACGGCGGTGGCTTTATCAGGCCTGTATGTTTTCCTGCGAATGCGAAACACTTCACAGCCGGCTGTTCTGTTCAATGAGCCGTTAAATGAAACCGAGATACCGGTTGGTGGAAACATACCGGTACGGATTACCGCAAGGGATAAAAGCGGGATCCAGTCTGTGGCATTATGGATTGATGGGGAGATATATGCTTCCAGGGTGAGCGCACTGGAAGACGGCAGTTCACCTTTTCCAATGGTGGAGGAATGGCAGCCGCAGGAACCTGGCCTTTACCTGCTGACGGCGCGAGCGATAAACAGCGGGGGCGAGAGCGCGACTTCTTCCATTCAAGTACATGTATTGGATCAACCTGATGATGCCCTACCCACACCCATCACACCAGCCGATGGGGAGGAGGAACCGGGAACGGTGGAATCAGCCATCAAAGGGAGCGGTGTGGCTGGTGGAGAAACAGACTCCGATGGTGAAGAGGATGTGCATGTGCTGCGTGTCAACCCCGACCTAATGCTTCCACCGCTAGAAGAAGAGATCAGCAGCTACCAGCCAGGATTGCTTGAGGGGCTCCTGCTGCCGCCGCTTTTTCCACGGGAAGACACTTTGGGTACGCTTTTGGAAGTGGAGGCATTGACTTTAAAAACTTCTGGAGAGTATGACGGAGTCTTCTGCTATTACTCCATGACCGGCATGCCGGATACGGTGCAGGTGCCGGAAAGCGGGTGGTTTGATACCGCCGGCAGCCAGGAATGGGATATCCGTTCTTTCTTTGGGGAAGATAATAAAACCACAGTCCTCATCCCTGAAGACGCGCCAAACGCGCTCGGGATGATGCTCGAATGCTGGGGTGTGCTCAGGGACCGGGGCACGGTCTATAACCTTGGCAGGCTTACTGTCTTGCACATGCCGTTGGACTGGAACGGCGTTCCCATCCACCAGCATATTGAAGGAGTTGATGGTTTTTTTGATGTCAGCTACCGTATAAGAATGGCCGAAGGAGAATGGATTGGGGGCGGGGAGGAACTGCCGCCGCCCAACCTCAGGGTGGACTGCGTGCGCCTGTTCAGCGAAGATGTCTGCCAGCTCTCCTGGACCTATCCAGTCGAATACCAGGAAAGCGTGAACGGCTTCCTGGTCGTGCGAAACGGGACACTATATAGGGTGATAGTTAACCAGTATTTTTCCAAGATCTTGCTCCACAGTTCAGATGGATCCATGCCTGACTGCGGGGAATCAGACCGCTACTACGTGATGGCATATTCCGGCGATCCCCTGCTGGGCGAGCAATCCGCGCGCAGCAACTCCGTGACTGTCTTCAGCCTGTGCCAGTATAAGTGGGCTAAAGTCAGCTTTTTGATGTTTTCGGGATGTTACACAGGGGACTGCAGAAAGGAGGATCTATGCCACTGCGGGGAACTGATCCCAGAAGGCGGATATGGTCCGATGGAAGAGGATACATCCCACGACCATAAAGATATTGAGGGCTGTTTATATGCTGATTTCTGGGCAAATGACCAGAACCTGGACGTGGGCAGCAGCGACAAGTGGGACTGCTGGTCCTGGGCAACAAGCAACAATTACCGGATTGGAAGCACCTACGCGCACGCTGACCAGAATTTCGTCCTTGTGCGTCTGGATGACCGCGATGACCTGACCATCGGGATGCGGATAATGGACTGGGACCCGGTCAATGATGACACGCAATGCTATGGCGAATATATTTACAGCGCGGCGGACCTGGCTGCCATCGCCGAGATGCCCGGCAGAAAAAAGCAATTTGTTGAGGCTTTCAACGAAAGAGGCGGCGGGACATGCACATTGCAGTATGAGATTGAACTCATGGTGCCAGGCTTTGATGAACCGGATGTCCCTTGAATAACGAGACCAGGCGGATTGGTGACAATTGTTTAATTGTTAATTAATCTCCAGCCCAGGAAAATCCTCAGCCGTTTCAACGATTGGACCCCGCACCGCAAACCCCACTCCAAGCCCGCTTCCCCTGATCACCAGCAGTTTATCGCCCGCGCGAACGCCGTATTTATCCAGGGTCGTTAAAGGTATTTCAACACAGCCGCCATGGATTTCCACCCAGCAGATCCTTTTCGCGGCATCTTTCCATTCCCCTTCCGAATGGATACCATTTTCAAGAATTGCCGGATCGTTCAGAAAGAAATCAGCCAATTTTGATTTCTTCAATGCTTTTTCTGAAACCAGACTGAAGCCCCCGGATTTTTTGCTGCCAGGCACCACAACCAGCTTTTCACCTTCCTGCAGGTGGTAATCGTCCAGCGCTTCAGGTGGAAGGATGATTTTCCCTCCCCTGCCGACTCGCGACCATCCGTATGTGTACTTTCCCGCTTTCACCAGTTGGGGCATTTGCTTATTCCTTTTTATTCTTTGGGCTTGCCAGGAAAAAATTACCCACTTAATGGTTAATTTTGTCAAATATAATCTACCAGGAAACTGCTTTCAATTATAAATAGTAAATTTATTAATCATTTCTAGAATAACAAATCGGTCATGGTAGGTTAGACAAAAGCAGGCAGATGGTATGCCTGCGTAAGGCAGCATTATGCTTGATACTTGGAAGTGAAAGAAGGGAAAGCAGGAAGACAGCCTTTTCTAGCTCAAAAAAAGGGCTCGATACCCACAGGATAGAGAAAATACTTGTTTCCATCTAAAGAATAATTAGGCGCACAAGTATATGAATATATATAATGTACAAAGAATTGAATTCCTAAGGATAAAAAATGAAAAAATCTTTGTCAAATTACTTGGTATTAAGTATGGTTTTTTTCTTAATCCAAACTATTGCAGCGTGCTCACCATCAAAAACTGTGCCACTACAAGTAACCAAAGTAGCAGCCCCAACAATGGAACCTACAACAACACTAGAACCATCTCCAACATTAGCTGCGACCCAAACTCTAACTCCAACTATTACTCCATCTCCTACACCAACAAAAATATACATACCAGAAAACTTAAATTCAGATTTCTTCTATGAGTTTGTCACTATAGACCCCTATAAGTTTTATATTGAAGAAAAAGGCTATATTAAAGCTTTTCTATTACCAAACTATGGTGGATATGAAACTCTAGACAGGGAAGATGGAGATAATATTGAAGGAAATGAGAAAACAGGATGGTACATTACACGTCAAAACCAGGTAGTTTACTTTGGCCCCGGGATCGTATCAGACGAGGGCATTTTGTTTGAATTATGGTCGGGAGAGAAAGACCTTGAAGGAAACGTAAATATTATAGAGAAAAAATATTACCTATCCCCTAAGAACACTTTAGTTACTGTAAGACTTGGAGACACAAACTGGCCCGGACCACCGCTTTTTCTATACTTTCCAACAACCTCATCTTTCATAATCCAGAAAAGATCTAACGAATCACAAAATTTTTCTATATATCCAAAATGTGCCTTTTGTGTAAATATGTTAGTAACCAGCAAGAGTCAAATACTCCTTAAAAGCGACTACGAAAGTTATCCCAAGTGGTGTGTGAGTGGAGATCTCCGATCAATATGCGGAACTGGTAACTCAACGACAGGGATATTGGTGGATGGAGTCCCCGTTTATACAGGTGCATTCCCTGATGGTGAAGTGAATTGTCCAATTATTAAAGAGGCTAAGATTGAAGAATAAGCCAAGCAAAAAAAACTTTAAACCGGATGTTATTTTAGAAAACGATAACTCCGGTTTTTGTTTGTATAAATCTACTTTCCAAACTTCTCTAATAAATCTCTCTGTTTCTTACTCAATCTTTTTGTTGGTATATGAATAATAGCAAGATAAGCAAAGAAGGTTCCCTTGCATGCTAATTTGTATACACGGGTTGTTTTGATAGTTTTTCCCCTGCTTTCTTGCAAGCAGAAAGACGGTTTTTTCCAATCCGGTTTTTGAGGTTTTGGTGATTTCATATTAATAGAAAAGATTGAAGAAAAGTAATTATCAGCGGTTGGTACGGTGAAATGTCGTTCCTTTTGATTATTGAGCTGCTGTAGATATTTACGGATTAGATTGATTAACCAAAGAGATATATTTTAGACCGCGTCCTGCTTGATGCCTGGGAGGGATAAAAGGGAGAGCAGGATGAAAAGGCCGTAGAGGGCGACGATGAGGGTGTAGCTGAAGCGGTCGGCGATGGGGCCGCCGATGTAGGCGCCAACCGCGCCCGCGCCCGCGCCGGCCAGGTTGGCCAGGCCGAAGAACTCGCCCGCGCGGTCGTCCGGCAGGAGCGTGGTGCCGAGGGCCCAGTTGGCGGCATAGAACGCGCCGAGCGCCAGCCCAAGAAGCACGGCGCCGAGGTAGAGCCCGCCCATGGCCTGAATGAGCACTGCGGGAGGGATGCCCTGGTCGAGGTCGAGGTAGGAACGCAGGAGGGGGACATCCGCCGGAGAGAATACAACCGCCGCCACGCCAGCGCTGCCCAGCAGGCCCGCGGCAACGATGACGGCTTTCTTGCCCAAGCGGTCAGCGGCTGCGCCGCCCGGGACGGCCGAGGTGGAGGAATACTCATTAAACGAAGCGAACCGGGCGCTGCGGGAGCTGAAGTTTGGAGAGACGCGGGGGGCAAAGGTGCTGCGGGTTTCGTAGGGGCAGGGGTTAGCTCAAAAAAGTATCTAAGTTTGGGCAGGGGGATATACAAAGGAAAAGGACGCTCGAATACGCACGGCCTTGCCCCATATCAAAGGGGATTCCGAGCGTTCGATGCGATTTTTTCTTGTATATCTGAACTGACTTATGATCAGGACCGGAAACGGGCGCTGACCAGCAGGCTGACCCCCGCCAGGATCAGGACAATGGGGAAAAATATCGCCCAATTCAGGTTGAAGAGGAAGATGGCCGCTACGAGGGTTAACACCAGGCCGCCAATCAGCGAACCGCGCACCGCCGGCGTGAACCTGCGGTCCGCGTACTCATAGGCGCGCCAGGCGCTTCCGAACGCACCGACGGCCGGGATGATGATGAACAGCGCCCACCAGTTTTCCAGATCAAAGCCGCTGAACTGCCGCAACAGGAAGACCATGCCGATCAGGATCATGACCAGCCCACCCATCCATGGCATGCCGCCCATTCTGGAGCGCCTTTCCTGCTGTTCGGGCGCCATCTCTTCGTTTGATTTCTTGCTTTCTTCTGCCATTTTCAGATCCTTTCTCCGTTCATTATTCAGAAATCAGCCCTGCCTGTAAGTAGTTTGATGCTAACAGAAAAGTTCAGGTAAGACCCCGTAATTTCATTAT
>Ga0272441_10013181_pt1 | contig 11935 bp, 18 predicted proteins | sample SSMProp6N_FD_193582 | JGI IMG/M metagenome (GOLD analysis project Ga0272441, IMG submission 193582) | Marine sediment archaeal communities from Little Sippewissett salt marsh, Falmouth, MA, United States - SSM-Prop-6N | ecosystem: Environmental > Aquatic > Marine > Wetlands > Sediment ...
ATATATCTTTACATAGATCAGGTTCAAATTGTGAATCAAAATCTACCGTAAAGGTTTCATGCCCATGTTCTTGAAACACTTTGGTTATACTCTTAGTTCCACAGAACAACTCTAACAATTTCATTGTCTTTCTACCTTATCCTTAAACAACTTCAAATCATCTGCAAGTCTTATTAGAAAATCATTTTGATAAGCAACATAAACACATTCCATTAAATCATCAAAACATAAACTATCTTCAAAGAACTCTAATAGAATGTCTTTTTCCCATTTACTTAAATCATATTTATCTAATTCCATGTTATCTTACCTTATGTTTTCTAAAACAATACCTATGACCAAGACAAAAACCACAACCAAAAGTCAAAAGTATTATTAAACCGAATACGATTATTTCTTCAATCATTTTCTTTACTTCCTACCTTAACATTAATCTGATTGTTTCCAAACATTCATTTATCTCGTTAAGTTTTTCTTCAATCCTTTGACATTCTCCTTCAATTAAAGTATCTTTAGTCATTTTCCTTGACCTCTTACCTTACGTTTATCCCTGTTTACTTAGATTATAATGTTTTCTCAATATCCACCAGCTTATTATTACTAATGGAAATAACAATATACCAAAACATATAAAGAAACAAATTCCTATTATTTTTTCTTGGTTCATTGTTTCTCCTCAAATATGGGGGCATACTCGTTTTTACACCATATAAAACATAGAGTATGTCAGAACCTTTGATTTTTTTATGTTTTTGTTTTAAATGGCGGTTGGTGATGGGAATTACTTAAGATAGCACTCTAAAAATATGAGATCTAATTAAGTTTTGAGTATGCCCCATATTTTTTCCTATCTAATTTATGGGGGAGTATCCGTACTTCCCACTATTTTATATATATGTATAGTTTATATAGTTTATGTTATTATTAGTATGATTACGATTGACATAAAAAGTAGTATTGCATATAGGTATATTCTTTTTAGTTTTGGTATTTGTTTAAATTCTGTTATTAGTCTTTTGTAGTTGTCCTCATATGTTAGTATGTAAAAAAATACAATCCAAAATAGGAGTATTCCTGCCATATTGCTTAGATTTAGGAGTATTTCTAACCAATTCATGATTCTTGTATCATGTAGCTGTATAATAATGATAAGTTGTCTATTTGTTGTTTTAATGTTGTCCTCATTTGGGCTTTTTGTAAATCATTTGCGTTTTTACAGTATTTTTTAAATACTATTTTATTTGTTCTTGTTAGTTCTTTTACATCATAATCATAATATCCCATTTTATCTACTCCATTTAAATATTTGTTTTTTAAATTCGTTTAAAAAATACATTAGATGTTTCCACCAATTTATCTGAGTATTTAAAATATATAATATAAATATTACAAAGCCTATTGGTATAAGTATACCGAGCATTTTAACTTCTCCTCTATTTTAAAGGGTAGTATGTATATTATTAGTGATGTTGTAATTATTGTTATCATTCCCAGTAATCCTATATTTACTAATATATTGTATGTGTAGCCTGTAAATACATCTATATATGCACATGTTGACAAGCCCAATATAGCTGGTATAAAACTAAAAAATACTTTACCACATTTTATATAATTGGTTCCTTTGTTTTGGCTTTTTTTTCTCCTGCCCCATATTAAACCAACATGGGTTGGATTTATTTTTTCTATATACATATGGTTAAATTCATTTGGATTTTTATATAATACTATTTTTTTAAATTCAAAGTTTTTAAATCTTTTTTGTATTATCATTTTTATATTTTTCATCTTTTAAACCACAATCCTAATTTATTTTTTATTTTTTGTACTTTCATTTTCATTATTACTGTTCCTAACTGTCCTATTTCTTCATTTGTCATTTCTGTTTTGCATAGTGGTTTATATTCATCTGGGATTTTGTTAATATTTACTTTATGTTTCATTTTTTCCCCATCATTTCAAGTATTTGTTTTTCCTTCTGTGTTTGTTTATCTATTGTAAATTTGGTTATATCTACTATTTCCTGCCTTCCTTTTCCTTCTAAGCTTGTTACATATTCTGTATATCCATCTATCCAAAATTGTAAAAATTTGACATCATATATCTGTGCAAGCGTGTCGCAGGTTGTTAGATTTGGTATTGTCCTATTCCTTAGTCTTGTTTTTCTTCTTTTCCATTTTTCATTTAGAAGTATTTCTACAACTTTTGCTAGTTCGCTTTTTTCTTCTCTGCCTTGCATTAGATCGTTTTTTAAATCTTCTTCGACTATGTTCATTTTATCCACCTAATGACATATATAAAGCTGCAGAACCTATTATAGTTGCTAAAACATTTATTATAAGGAGTATTATTATAGCTAAATTGGGCAGGTCTAAATGTTGTTTTGTAAATTCATCTGCTAGGTTACGATTTAGCAACATGTCTATTACTTTGCTATCAAAGTTTAATCCTTTGATTTTGTTTATTACTACTGTTTTTTCTGTTCCTGTATCTCGATCTGTATAGCTTCTTGTTTCTTCTTCTCGTTCTATGTATTCATGGTTTATTGGTAAACTTATTCCTTCAAGAAAAATTAGAGTTCGTAAGTTTCCTTTTAAATATGTCCCTGTATCTAGTTTAAAATAAGTATTTCCATCTAATGTAAATTTGTCGTCCTTTTCATTTAGCCATACCCATGTAGAGCCTTTACCTTCTTTTAAGACTATACATAGTATGTTATTTTTTTTATAGTTTACACTACCTTTTTTTATTTTTGCTTTTTTCATATATCTTTCTCCTTTATCTTCTACCAAAGTTTAAACCATAATATAATCCTGCCATTGATAGAATTATCGCAAAACAAAAAAGTATTACTCCTATCCACCATCCAACAGAAAACATTGAATTAGAAATATAATTTATTGCTAATGCTAAGGCAATCGGTGTATCTAAAAACATTAATATTGGTTTCCAAATGTTCTTTTTTTCTTCTTGATCTGCCCAAAAGCCTAATAAAAAGATTGCCAGCATTAATATTATCCCTAAAAAGTTTATACCTAATGTTATTTCCATACTTTCACCTATTGAATTTTCATTTTCTATTTTTGTTCTATAATTTATTATATAATTATTATAACTTACATTATCATCTGTAAGATTTACAAAAACTACATAGTTCCATCCATAAAACATGCAATTTGTAAAATTATAATATATTGTAGAATTATAAACTGTGTTAGATGTTATATATTTAAAAAGTTCATTTACAATTTCTATTTTATAAGTAATTTTATCCCCATTATCATCATAAACGTAGCAACTAAAATTATTATTTATATCAATATTTACAGAATTATTAATAGGGTTAAAACTTGTGGCATTTGGTAAAGAGTTATCGCTTGGCTGTGATTGTATATTTCCTATTTCATAAAAAGTTGAAGGACTATTCATAGTATTATAATCTGTTGATATATATTCATCTGATAATATTTTTCTTGATATTCTTAATTCATCAAGATGTCCGTTAAAAAAATCATTATCCCCCCAAAAAGTTTTACCAATATAAAGAGGTCCATCACTTGCAGTCATACTACTATAACCTGCATCATAGGTAGAACCTAAATTTATAGAACCATCAATATATGGGTATATTCCTGTTGCAAGAGTGTTTCCATTATAACCAATAGTTAAATATTTCCATGTATCTGTAGCTATATTATCGCTTGTTTTTCTATTAACATTTTTACCGTTAGTATCATAAAATTCTAAACATGGATAGCCACCGCCACCTGCTATATAAAAAAAGTATTCGTTTTTAGTTCCATACTTAGCCATAATAATATTACCTGTATCAGCATCATAATTAACCCATGCCGATATAGTAAATGCAACATCACTACCAAAAGATAAATCATCATCATCTGGAATACTTAAATAATCTGATGCACCTGCAAAACGTATTGAATAACCAATATTTTCAAATTCTTGATATGCAGGAGTTCCACCTGAGCTTGTTACATCATGGTTGTTATCTGTACTATCATCACATCCAGCTTCGTTTGCTCCATTCATGTGGTGGACCATTTCATAATTAGTCCATACATCCCCTATATTTTCTTGATTTGTTGCTTCTGGATTTCCATAATAACAATAAATTATGGTATCATTACTAGCCCATACATTAGAACGAACCCAAATATTTGCAACATCATTTGTTCCACCTGTGATATAATCTTCAATTTCATGGGCTAATTGTACGGTTTCTGTTTCATCTGTAAATGCTATATCATCTAGGTCGTTTTGGCTATTGCTTAAAATATCGTTAGCATTTTCATTACTATTATTTAAATAAATTCTTATAGGAAAGTCTTGTAAATCATCATCAACTTGTTCATGTTGTATAGTAATCATTGTTTTATATTGCCAACTGCTTGACCACCATTCATATTCTGTATATCTATTTCCTTTTATACTTGGTATAAGATCAATTTTAAAACTTTCATTATCTGCTTTACAATCCATATGGTAATTTATAACATAATAATTTTCATTCTCTGCTATTATATTATTAGTCAAATTTATAACTCTTTTATTATAAATATTTATATCTTTTTGTTTTTCATAGTTTATTTCTGTTGATAAATCATTTTTAGATAATTCATTATAATCACCTGTTTTACTTACAATAAAAGGCATATCAAAACTTGTTAAAGATTCTCTTTTATAAACTAATGAAATATCTTTAAATCCATATTCTTCATATAATTTTATATCATTTACTAATATTATATCTACATTTTCATTACTGTTTACAGGTATCTGTATTAATATGAATAATATAAATATAGTAAGTAATACTTTTTTCATTTTACCATGGTATCCATTCTTTTATGAAGGTATAAACTATATATCCTATTATTAAAAAACATATTGTAGAAAATAGATTTATTAGTAGTCTAGCATATGTATTGTTTATATTTCCAAATGTTATATAGTCGCCTAATGAAGTTATGAAGGTTATAAAATTATCACCTTCGTTTATTCCTTCTGTTGTATCGTTGTAATCTATTGAAAGGTTATCATTATTTAAATATCCATCATTGTCAATATCTACGCTATAAAAAAACCCATTTACAATATACATACTTACTAGGATTACTGTTAATAGTATCATTAAGCGGATTCGCCATGCTCCGACTACTCCGCTCATTTATTCCCCCCCATTTCCACCTTTATTATTTACTACATATTGCATTAATAAAATAATTATTCCTGCTATTAATATAAATGGTAATACGAAAAATGGGAAAAATCCTAATATTACACTTACTACTATGCCAGTTCCCCCTGATATTGCGTATGTTATTGCTGGCGGGTTCTGTTTTGCTTTTAATCCTTTTAGTAATATAAACGGTGATAATGTGCAGAATAATGTTATTATCAAGCCTACAATAGCCCCTAAAACCCCATCTATTGGCGGTAATAGATCACTTTCAACAGGTTCTAATATTGGTTCTGTGGCTGTTCTAGGTATTACTATACAATCATGTGTAGCTTTTAATCTAATTGGAACTCTATTGTTTACTTCCCACATTTCAACTATCCAGTTTCCTTCTGACGGGGTAATTATGTTTCTTGGAATATTTTTATATCCTATTTCTAATCCTTTTTCAAAAAATATTGTTTGTCCTTGTGGTATGTAGTTACCTAATGTATTTTCTTTTTTGAATATTAAACCTATCCTTGTATCAAATTTTAAATATACATCAAAAGATTCATCTTCATAATAGCTGTGTTTTCCAAATTCTATATAATTATTTTCATCATAGACTACATAGAAATATGATTCAAAAGTTTCCTGTCCTTTAAAGGTTACGTTATATTTTCCTATTGGGCTATCTTGTGATATAAAAAACCTATATACTCCTTCTCCTGCTGGTAAAACTGTACTATATCTACTTGTTTCTCCTTTTGGCGTGGTTATTGTAAAAGTGGCGTTATTTCCAAGTGATTTATAAGCTATTTCTGCGTGGCTATAACCTGCAATATATCTGTCTTTTGAAATCTGCATATATTCTACATTATAACCTGAATAGTTTTGACCACTTGTATTAACATATAAAAATTCATTATCTACTTCTACATATTCATAGCCATTCCATATGTATTCCCTTATTATATATGTTGACGGGTTCCAAAAAGCTGTATATGCGTATGCTGTTCCTGTTGGTTTTTCAAATAATGTTATTGTATATTCATTTTCTGTTATATCATTTAATTCTTCATATGTTAGCTTACCTCTATTGTTTCCTGTAAAACTTATATTTACATTTTCTCCTATTTTTGGTTCTGAAGGGTCTAAACTTGAAATACTCCCAGTTGGCGTTAATGTTCCATTTACCACTCTAAACCATAATCCATCTGGGTCGCCTGTTGGATTTATCCGTACCCAGAAGGGTCCTTGATCTGGGCTAAATATATTTATTTCATAGTTGGTTACTCCTTCTTCTGGGTTTAAATCATTTACATCTATGTATAAATAAGCATATTCACCATATACTAATGCTTCTGTTGTAATGTATTCTGCTGTTCCTGAATAATCACCCCAAAACCTATCCCACCAGCTTATACCTTCTTTATGTATTGTTATTTGATAACCTGAATCTGGCACTCCACCGTTATCTGCTAATTCAAATTTAGAAGGCAGTTTATATTTAAGTATTAATTGTTCCCCTGTTGTATAATTATATTTATCTGTTGACAAATACCAATATAATTCTGTGCCTGTGTATTCTTCTACGTTTTCTTGTGTTTCTGTTGTAAAATCTATCGGGGTTAAATATATGTTATAAGTATTTCCGCTGTATAATATTTTAGTTGTTGTATAGTTACTAAATGTTTTATATACTCCGTTTACTGCTCCTCTTGGGTTATTAGAAGTTGTATATCCTCTTAATTCTAATGTGTTTGTATCGCCTAATTCAAAATCATCTGAAGTTAACTGTATTTTTAATCTATTTTCATCTAGTAGATAACTAGAATTTAAGTTCATTTCTTCATTGTTTATATAGAATTTACCCCATACTATATTGGCTGTTACGTCTATTGGTCCTACAAATGGGCTTTCATAATATTCTAGTTGATTTCCTGTTTCTATGTCATAAAGTTTTACTATTATAAAATCATCTTCTGTTGGTTCGGGTTCTCCGTATGTTTCTGTTGAATAAACAACAAAACCATCACCATCTGAGTTTTCCCATATTGCATAATTACTTGAAAGATCGCATACATCATTATAAGAACTTATAGATTGATTTGTAAAACTTGTTAATGTTACATTATTTGTTACATATCCTACATATGCTCCATATGTATTAGCATATAACATATAATTGTCATGTATACCACTTCTATAACCAGAACCATCTCCTTGTACATATGGATGTTGTGATACATCACCATCACTTATTCTTTTATCAAATTTATAATATATATCACTTACAACATTATGACCAATAAGTATATTGTTTCCCCACCATTCAAGACCATGCACATCTGGAAGATTTACACCTTCATCATTTGAATTTAAATCCCATGCGTTAGCTTCTAATTCTGATAAATTATGACTATTAACTGAATATTCAGAAGTGTTTAATAAATAAGTATTATCACCTGCTCCGTATTCTGCAAATACTAATGTATCTCCACCAGGTGAAAATTCAACATCTTGTACTTGTTTTTGTGCATAATGTTCTCCAACAAAATTGTAAGAACTATCAAATATAAAACAATCGTCATTGTCACCAACTGCTATATAGCTATCTGTCATATCACAAGAATATACAGTACCTGAAACATTATCACCATCCCATAAAATAGTACTCATATCTGATAAATCCAAAACTTTTACACTATCACCACAAAATATCATTCTATTGGAACTATCGTCAAAATCAACTTCGAAACAAGTTCCCATAGCAATAGAAGCTGCTTCGCTCATATTTGAAAGCCAAAAAACTTTAGCTGTATTATCATATGCAATCCCTAAGTATTCTTCATTTGGACTTATTTCTATATCTCTAATATGTGAACCAGAGTCATAATCTTTTTCATAGTAAAAATTAAAATCTGCTGGGTTAGCTGCTTGTGTGTTTATAGTAATTATCAGCATTAAAAAAAGACTAATTAAACCTAATAGTAAAATTATTTTTTTCATTATATTTTTTTCTCCATTTGTTCTATGTGTATTAATTTTATACTAATATACACTATTAGTATTATTGAAAATAAAATATTTGCGATTGTAGCTATTAAAGTTAATAAAGAAATTAGAATATAGGTTATTATATCTATTTTCTGAAGCCTATATATATTAAACCAACTCCTAAACCTACTAAGCCAAATGTGAAGCCGTAAACTATAAGATCTAATGTAGTTGTCAAACCGCTAACTCCTGTTATGTTTGTATCTTCGACATTATATACGCCTGTCGCGTTTGCATCATATATAACATCATTTTTAAAAGCTGCTATAACAGGAAGTAAGACTACACCGATAATTATGCTTATTGCTCCCATTATTATTTTTGTTCCGTCAAATGACATATTTTTATATGGCTTTTTAGAAGTTTAAGTTTATTTTCTAAATCCTAGATATATTAAACCTATTCCTAGTCCAACAAGTCCAAATGTGAAGCCGTAAAGAATGAGATCAATTACTGATGTTAAACCGCTAACTGCAGATACATTATCATCATCTTTTGCTGTATTGGTAAAACCTGCCATAAGTGGAAGTAAGACTAAACCGATAATTATGCTTATTGCTCCCATTATAATTTTTGTTCCGTCAAATGCCATATTTTTCCACCTCTGCCTTTTATTAATGTTATATGTCATATTTAAGTATTTACCCATTATTAAGTAACATGCTAATGATTAACACGAATTTAACCCCATGGGGTTAAAAAATTTTTCTTTTTTTTTTTTTTTTTTTAATTTATTTTTATTCTTTTTCATTTATAAATAAATTAACAATTGTTAAAACATATATGTATTATAAGGACCCCCTTCATTTCCACTGGAACTCAAATAACAGGAGTAGTGGATTAATGCCACATTTCGTGTGGAGAATAGAATCTGGACTAAATAAAAAGTAGTTATCCACAACTCCTGTAAGGAGAAATGACAAGCTAGAATAGTTTTCCCTCTTTTTAAATCTTTTTAATTTTTTAGCAAAAACCCCACCCCAAAAAATCGAAGTATTTAAATGATACATATCTATAACCTTTTTTTATGGTGAACTATTACAAACAATTTCCAAAGTTTTTAGCAACTGAAAACGTAAAACCCAAAGAAGATTTAGAAGATTTCATGTTTAAAATGAAAAGTTTTTGGGGTTTTAGTGGTAAAAAAAGAACTATTAATAAATGGCTACAAAACTTTGTAGATCAAAAACTTATTAAAATTGAAAAAATACCAAATACAGGTAAATGGCTGGTAATAATACTTTAAATGACCTCTATATACACATATTTGGGGGTTTTTTGACTATATATGGTATATTTAACGATTCTATACTACTATATCTCATGCCCCTGTATTATTGGGGATAAATCCTGAAAGGATTTATGTTAATTTTTTAATCGAAGTATTTATCCATTCTTATACTATTTTTTTCTAATTTTTTAGCAAATGTTATATCTGCTTTATTTTTTTTAAGATAACTATCTTTTAATTCATGTACTAGCCAAAATTGTGGTAATGTTAGTCTTTCATACATTTTGTCATTATTTTTATTCCATCTTGGAAAAATTATAAGGGGTATACTATTGGCATGATCTGAAGCATTTTTTATTTGTTTACTCCATTCTTTTGAATTATAAAAAACGTGTTCTTTATTTCTTCCTTTCACATCTATTGCATAACAGTTTTTTTTAAAATAATATATTATATCTGCTTTCCAATGTGAACCTATCCCGCTATTTGGTAATAGTTCAACAAAATGAGGTTTTTTTATTTTATCTAAAGCTTTGTATGCGTGTACTTCGTAGTATTTACCTGTATCTAACCTAGTTGTTTTTTTATTTTGTTCTAATGTCGCTATTTCTTGGGTTGTATCGTAGTATTGCCCCCAGTATTTCAGATCTTGTTTTAGTATTGTTGGTTTTAAACCTGTTTGACTTCTCCCTAATCTGTCAAACATAAAATAGGCTACATGGTTAGTTTTTGATTCTTGATTTTTGTAGATATATGGATATATCCAATATTGTGTGGCTTCTCTTAGTAATATATCAATTGTTCTGCTTAATTGTGCGGTATATACTATTTCTACATTTCTTTTACGGTTTAAAAATACGATCTTCATTATTTCTTTATTTATATTTGCCATGCTTGTACGGGCAAATAGCCATAACCATAGTTCATCAAATAATGCTATACAGTTTTTCATTTTTTGTATGTCATCTAAACTTTTTATTGCTTGATAGTCTATACCTTTTAAATGGTAGTTGCTATATATTAATTGGTTTTTATCATTAGCTTTTTTTGCGTATCTTGTCATTAGCATGGTTTTACCATTACCCATCAATCCAAATATTCCTGTTATAGCTGGCATTTTGTCATTTCTCCTATTTTACCTCAAAACTTATTTAAAGGATTAATTTTAAATATTGTTTGTATGTTTAAAGATTTGTTAGTAAAACTTAAATGCAGGTATCTTTTGAAGAAGAAATGTCCAGATCTGTATCTGGATTATCTTTTTCTTAAAAAATATTTTTAATCTTTTTTTTTATTTATCATTTATTATATAGTCTAAGATGTTTTCAAATTCTCTTGTTATTATTGAGCTTTCATATCTGTTTAATTCTATTTCTAATTTTATTTTCATCTATCTCTATCACCTAAGTTTAAGGTTTTTAATTATAATTATTGAATTTAAATAATTCCAATTGTTAAAAAAACAAATTGCAAAAATTAGGAGTGAAATACCTAATCCCAAACCAATCTCATCATATTTATATGGAATTATTGCACCACTAATAATAACTATATTCCAACCAATAATAAAAAAAATATAAAAATAAAGTTTACTTTGTTTTTTACGGTCTTCCAAAAGTTCTAAACTTGCATCAATATCTTTAGTTTTTCTATCTAACATTTCATATCACCAAACCCAAAGGTTCTATTAAATAAACGGTTGTTTATTTGTTTTTGATTATCTACCTTAGAATTATTGGGCATTTTTCATACCCCCCTTTTTTTGATACCTCAAATAGTAACCACCTTTCTTTCTTGGTCTTTTGTCTTTTCCACGTTTACCAACATTCTTTGCTTTCTTTAAACCCATCTTAGTTCGTTCAGAAATTAGTTCACGTTCAAATTCTGCAACAGCACCCATGATATTAAACAAGAGTTTACCTGATGCTGTTTTAGTATCTATGTTCATTGATGAAACAATTAGATCAACATTCTTATTATGTAACTCCTCAAGGATAGTAATAAGATGCTGTAAACTCCTACCTAAACGATCGAGTTTGTATATTAGTATGCAATTAAAACAACCTGTTCTCATGTCTTTAAGCATCTGATCCAATGCTGGTCTACTGCTTTTAGTTCCTGATATTTCATCTATATAAACTTTATGAACCTTGATGTTTTGTTGAGAACTAAATGTTTCTAACAAATCAACTTGTTTCATAGGATTTTGTTCTGAAGTAGATACTCTTGAGTAAATTGCACAAATCCTTGTTGTGGGTTTTTCATTCATCATTTATCAAATCCTTACAGTTCTAATGTAGAACGACAATTTAAAGTTTGGATCATATTTCAATCACGTTTTACCTTAACTTCTTTTTTTACTTTCTTTCCAAATTAAGAATAAACTAATACAACCAATTGTAAAATTTATTCCACATATTATCCAGTATATTAACATTGTCATCTTACATTATTAATTTCTG
>Ga0272441_10013183_pt1 | contig 11933 bp, 9 predicted proteins | sample SSMProp6N_FD_193582 | JGI IMG/M metagenome (GOLD analysis project Ga0272441, IMG submission 193582) | Marine sediment archaeal communities from Little Sippewissett salt marsh, Falmouth, MA, United States - SSM-Prop-6N | ecosystem: Environmental > Aquatic > Marine > Wetlands > Sediment ...
CGGCGAACAGCGGGTTGTACGACTTGAGCAAGGCGCTTCCCTTCTCGGTGACCGCCTCGAACAGGAGGGAATCGCCCTCCAGCTCATGGGCGACGATATCGGCACCCCGGGTACCGGCGGGGCTGCCTCCGGTCGCGGTGCAGAAGCAGGTGGGGCAGGGGTCGCTGCAGGCCAGGGAGATGATGATCGAGCTCTCCCGCCGCTTCATGTAGTACGGGTCCGTGTAGCCCTTGTTCTGCGGACCGAACACCGCATCCAGCTGGGCCAGGGCTCTGGTGTCGCAGGGGCGGCAGCCGAATACCAGAATTGGGTCGGTCGGGATGGAGACTTCGCTCACCTCGTCGAAATCGAAGGTGTACATCGTCTCGGTCTGCGGAAAGAAAATATCCTTGAGTGGAACTCTTGTATTGGAGAACCGGTAAGCGATCTCAGCGGGGTTTTCCTTAAGCTCGCAGGTCCCCGGCGGGACGGTTCCTTCCCGGGCGGGGGCGAACAACCGGCGTTCGGCGGCCAGCTTGGGGATATCCGCTTTTCTGATAATTCCGCGATCCATGAAGGTCCTTTCCTTATTGTCGCTCATTAGCGTTGTCGCTCATTAGCCCGTTCCTTCGGCCGCTTCGTTCTTGTCCGGATCGGTGATGAAGAAATCGCACTGTTCGTCCCCGAAGGTGGCCAGGGGGGGCAGAGCCTCCGCATCAAAGGCCGGCAGATACCCGAAGGTCTCTTCCACGTCTTTGACGATCTTCTTCGTGTACAGGCGCAGGTCGATATGCATCGGACAGGCCCGGTAACAGGCGTCACACTCCACGCAGCGGCCGGCTTGATGAAACACACGAATGATCTGAAAGACCATGGCATCGGAGGGAGTGTTGCCCACGCCGATCCACTTGAGATCGGTCTGCTCGGCGAAGCACTCCTTGCACCAACAGGTCGGGCAGGCCTGCCGGCATGCGTTACAGCGAATGCAGCGTGACAGCTCGCTGCTGAAGTATTCCCAGCGTTGCTCCGAGGATTTTTCCATGAATCGCTCGATCCGGGCGTAGCCCCCATCGCCGGGCTTGCGCGCCTGGCCGGGCAGGAGGATATCCGCCCCTTCGGGCATGGGGTACCGGCATTCCAGGCAGCAGTCCTGGAGAACCTCTTCCCGGTCGAAGGTCAGTACTCCAAAGCTGCGGGTGGTTACCTCCAGTTTTCCCGCCTCGGTCTCCCGGGCCTCGAGAATCTCCTCGGCGGCAGCCGAGCCGCCGTCACCGGCCGAGCCTCTCTTGGCCGCTACCGCGGCCTCGACCTTGCGGGTGTCGATCATACCCCGGCAGGGCACACCGACCACGACCAGGCTGTCACGCTGCACCTGGCGTTCCTTGGTCAACGCCACGATCGAGCGCATGTCGCAGCCTTTGGCGGCCACTCCGATCTTCGGATACGGTTTCTCCCGTTTTTTCCTGCGCCCGGGCTGGTTCTCGTAGTACTTGGGAAGGTATACGGCCAGATTGGTGGCGCAGAACGAGTCCCAGATCAGGCTTCCTGCGCCCGGTGATCCGGTGGCAGGCGAATCGGCCGTCGCCGCTTCGGCCGACACAAAGGCGGGCCTGCTGCGCAGGGGGAGCGTTCCCTCCTGGAATCCGATGAAAAGATCGATCTTGCCCTCTTCCAGAAGTCGTTTCGCGATCTGTCGTAATTCCGTCGTCTGTGCGTTGCTCATCGATTGCTTCCTGTCTTGCTTCACGGTAGATGCTTTACCAATCGCTTGGCTGGTCCGACCCGTTTGACATCGGCGATAACGCGGTTCATCAGGTCGGCGAATCTTCCCCCTTCGGAGGCGGAAACCCACGAGAACTGCACCCGCTCGGGTTCCACGCCGACGAACTCCATGAGCATCTTGGTCAGGGCGAACTTGCGGCGGGCCACCAGGTTGCCGCTGATGTAGTGACAATCCCCCGGGTGACACCCGGAAACCAACACTCCGTCGGCGCCGTTCTGCAGCGCCTTCACGATGTACTGGGGATTCACCCGGGCCGAGCAGGGCACCCGGATGATGCGGACATTCGGACCGTACTGCAGGCGGCTTACTCCCGCCAGATCCGCTCCGGCGTAGGAACACCAGTTGCATAGAAAGGCCACGATCTTCGGATGCCACTCATCGTTTTGGGCCGTAAGCAGTTCCTTCGCGTGGATCGATTTCGCTTTGGATACCTCCATCGCTACACTCCTACAAGGCGTTGATGACCGCTAGAATTTGTTCGTCTTTGAACCCTTTCAGATTCGGCGCCGAGCTCTTGCAGGTGGCGGCGCAGGCTCCACAGCCTTTGCAGAGGATCTCATTCACCACGGCGAGCTCCTTCTCCTCGTCGATCTCGATTGCGCCGAAAGGACAAACCGTTACACAGGCTCCGCATGCGCTGCAGCGGGCCGGGTCGATGTAGGCGGTCTTGCCGCCCGCTTCGACGGTATCGTTGGCCAGCACGGTGAGGGCCCGGCTTGCCGCCGCCATGGCCTGGCAAATCGACTCATCGGTGTCTTTCGGGTAGTGGGCGAAGCCCGCCATGTATACGCCGTCGGTGGCGAACTCCACGGGTCTGAGCTTGGCATGGGCCTCCATGAAAAATCCGTCCGAATTGAGCGGCACCTTGTACAGTTGCGCCAGCCTGAAGTTTTCCGGATTGGGATCGATCCTGGCGCTGAGCACCAGCAGATCAGTCGGTATCTGCAGCTCTGCCTCCAGGATTTTGTCGTATACGCTTACCTGTACACCCGGATTGCCGTTGCCGCCGGCGGAGCTTCGGACCACGGGCTTGGCCTCCGGGTCGTATTGAACAAAGGTTATGCCCATCTCCCTGGCTGTGGCGTAGTACTCTTCGCGGAAGCCGTAGGAGCGCATGTCCCGGTACAGTATGAAGATACGTGCCCGGGGATTGCGTTCCTTCATGCGGATCGCGTTTTTCAACGCCCCGGCGCAGCAGATTCGCGAGCAGTAGGGGTGTTCCTCATCCCGGCTTCCGACACATTGGATGAATACAACCGTATCGGGCACTTGATACTCCGCCGCATCGAGCAGCTTACCGACCTGCAGCAGGGTCTTCACCCGCTCGTTCTGTCCGTACAGGTACTCCGCCGGTACGGATTCGCTGCCGCCGGCGGCCACCACGACTACGCCATGCTCGATCTCCACCTCCTCGGAGGCGCCCTTCTTTGCCCCCACCGTGAGGGTCGATTTGAAGTTACCCACGAAACCGTCCACCGATTCCAGGCGGGTTTTGGCGTAGACCGTGATCCGATCGTGATTCAGGATGCGCTTGACCAGGCTCTCCACGTATGCGCCGATATCCCGTCCGTCGATCGACCGGCCCGCACGCAGAGCGTTTCCACCCAGAGAGTCGGATTTCTCCACCAAAGTAACCGGAAAACCCTGGTCGGCTATGGCCAGAGCCGCGGTCATGCCCGCGATTCCTCCGCCCAGGACGAAGGCCGAGCGGGTTACCGGCAGGGTAAGGGTGCCGAGCGGCTCGATGAGATTCGCCTTGGCCACGGCCATCCGCACCAGGTCCTTGCTCTTGACGGTCGCTTCTTCCTGCTCGTTCATATGAACCCAGGAACATTGATCGCGGATATTGGCCATCTCGAACAGATTCGGGTTGAGCCCGGCTTCCCGGATGGTCTGCTGGAAAAGCGGCTCGTGCGTGCGCGGCGAACAGGAGGCCACGATAACGCGATTCAGATGATGCTCCTGTATCTGTGCCCGGATCACTTCCTGGGCGTCGGAGGAGCAGGTGTAGAGGTTGTCCGTGGCGAACACTACATGCGGCAACCGCCGCACGTACTCGACGACCGACGGGACGTTTACGACGCTGCCGATATTGCGTCCACAGTGGCAGACAAACACGCCGATGCGCGCGGGCTCGCCGGTCACGTCACGCTCGGGGGGCAGCTCCCGCTTGCTGACCTGGGTCCCCCGCACCTCGGCCAGCGAGACCATGGCTCGGGCCGCGGCGCCGGAGGCCTCCACCACGGTTTCCGGAATATCCTTGGGCTGGCTGAAGGGACCGGCCACCAGCACGCCCTCCCGTGTCGAGCCGGTCGTATCAAAGGCTTTGGTGGCCGCGAAGCCATGGACGTTGAGCTGGATTCCGAATTTTTCGGCCAGCTCACGGGCCTCCCGCGGCGGCTGCAGCCCCACCGAGAGTACGACCATGTCGAACTGTTTGGCGGCGTAGCTCTGCGTATCCTCATCCACGTAGCCGATCTCGAGTTTTCCCGTGCTCTCGATTTGCTGGACCTTCGAGGGCCGGCAGCGGGTGAACACGATGCCCAGCTCCTTGGCGCGGTCGTAGTAGGCGTCGAAGCCCTTTCCGTACGCCCGTATGTCCATGTAGAAAATCTCGCACTGCAGATCCGGTTCATGCTCCTTGGCGATGATCGCCTCTTTGATCGCGTACATGCAGCAAACCGAGGAGCAGTAGTTGTGCTCGCTGTCGCGGCTGCCCACGCATTGGATGAAGGCGACGTTCGCGGGTTTCTTGTGGTCCGAAGGCCGCAGCACGTGGCCCATGTAGGGCCCGGAGGCCGAGAGGATCCGCTCGAACTGCAGGCTGGTAACCACGTCGGGAAAGGTCGGGAAGCCCAGCTCCGGTTTCTCTGCGGCATCGAAGGTGCAGAAACCCGGTGTCAGGATCACGGCTCCGGCCTCGAGCTCGACGATTTGGTCGGTCTGGTCGTAGTCGATTGCTCCGGCCGGGCACGCCTCCCGGCAGATGCCGCAGGCTTCGATGCCCCGTTCGCCCTGGAGGAATCGGGCGCAGTTGTCCCGGTCGATGATCGGAGTGTTGGGCAGGGCCTGGGGAAAGGGGATATAGACAGAAGGCCGGCCGCTTAAGCCCATGTCGAACTCGGAGATCTGGGTGGTCGGCGGCTTCTGATAGACCGTCTTGAGGCGGATCGAGTGGGTGGGGCATACCGACTCGCACGCGCCGCAGGAGATGCAGACGTCACTACCCCGGTGGTACGGGGTGTCCACGCGAATGTCGGCTCCGCGGCCCACGAACGAAGCCACGCCCACGCCCATGCGTTCCTGGCAGATGCGCACGCACAGGCCGCAGAGAATGCAGTCGTCGGTTTCAAGCGGGAAGCGGGGCTGCTCGATCCCGTACTGTTTGGCCAGCTGCTGCAACACCTCCACCTCCGGACAGCGGGAGAGCAGCAGTTCGATGCTCATGCGGCGGCTCTTGTGAACCCGCTCCGTGTCGGTTTCCACCTCCAGTCCGTCGCTTACCTCGTAGTTGCAGGAGGTGACCAGGCGTTTGCGGCTGCGAATCGTCGCCTCCACTACGCAGAGGCGGCAACCGCCGTAGGCTTCGAGGGCGTTGTTGTAGCACAGAGTCGGAATCTCGATCTGATTGGCCCGCGCGACCTCGAGGATGGTCTGCCCGGCTTGTGCTTCGAAGCTCTTTCCGTTGATCGTAACCGTCAGGGTATCGGTCTTGGTTTGCTCGCTCATACTGCCACCTCGCTCAGCGGGGCTTTCTCGATGGCACCGTAGCGGCAGCCCTCGTAGCAGGCGCCGCACTTGATGCACGCCGATAGATTGATTTGGTGAGGCTGCTTGCGCTCGCCGGTGATCGCTTCCACCGGGCAGCGCTTCTTGCAGACCTGGCAGCCGGTGCAAGTCTCGGGGTTGATGCGGTACTCGAAAAGGGCCTTGCATACCCCGGCGGGACATTTGTGCTCGAGAATGTGGGCTTCGTATTCGTTTCGAAAATATTTGAGGGTCGTGAGCACGGGATTCGCCGCGGTTTGGCCGAGGGCGCACAGCGCTGTGTCCTTGAGATACTCCGCCATCTCCTGGAGGGTATCTATGTCTTCGATGCGTCCGCGGCCGGAGGTGATGCGCTCGAGAATCTGCAGCATGCGCCGCACTCCCTCGCGGCAGGCCACGCATTTGCCGCAGGATTCCCCTTCCAGAAACTCGAGGAAGTAGCGGGCCACGTCCACCATGCAGGTCTCCTCGTCCATGACGATCATGCCGCCGGAGCCCATCATCGAACCGACCTTGGTCAGTTCGTCGTAGTCTACTTTCAGATCCAACATCTCCGCGGGGATACAGCCGCCCGAAGGGCCTCCGGTCTGTACCGCCTTGAACTTCTTGCCGCCGGGCACGCCGCCGCCGATTTCGTAAATGATCTCCCGCAGGGAGATGCCCATGGGCACCTCCACCAGTCCGGTGTTGTTGATCTTGCCGACCAGGGAAAAGATCTTGGTTCCCTTGGAGCCTTCAGTACCGATCCCGCTGAACCATTCAGCCCCCCGGTTGATGATCAGGGGTATGTTGGCCCAGCTCTCCACGTTGTTCAGACAGCTCGGGCGGTCATAAAGCCCGCGCTCCACCGTGTGAACATACTTGGCGCGCGGCCGGCCGACCTTGCCCTCCAGGGAGGCCATCAGGGCCGTGGATTCGCCGCACACGAAAGCCCCGGCGCCCTTGGCCACCTTCACGCTGAAATCGTGGCCGCTGCCCAGGATGTTTTTGCCCAGCAATCCGCGCTCTTCGGCCTGGCGCAGGGCCAGATTCAGATGCTCCACGGCCAACGGGTATTCGGCCCGAACGTACACATAGCCGTCGTGGGAGCCGATGGCGTAGGAGCCGATGATCATGCCCTCGATCACGGAATGAGGATTGCCCTCGAGCACGGAGCGGTCCATATACGCGCCGGGATCGCCCTCGTCGGCGTTGCAGATCACATAGCGAACGCCGTCCGGAGTGGGCGCTTCCCGCGCACTTTCCCATTTGCGCCCCGTGGGAAAACCGCCGCCCCCGCGTCCGCGCAGTCCCGAAGCCTTGACCGTCTCCACGATCTCGGGCGGTTTCATGCTCAACGCCTTGGCCAGGCCGGCGTAGCCGCCTGCGGCGATGTAGTCGTCGATGGAGGTCGGACGAATCAGCTCGTTGGTCCCCAGAATCAGCCGCCGCTGCTTACCGTAGAAAGCCACCTCGTCGCGGGTGGTCTTCTTCTGTTCGGTAGCCGGATCTACATACAGCAGGCGTTCCAGAACACGGCCCTTCTGGAGGCTTTCGGCCACGATCTCGGGCACGTCTTCGGCGGCTACGCGCTGGTACAGAACCTCCTGCTCGAGCGCCCCGCATCCGGCCGAGAGGATGACCATTGGCTCGATTTCGCAGAAGCCCAGGCAGCCGGCCAGACGCAAGTTTACCTGTTTATCCAGACCCGTAGCTTGCAGCTGTTGTTGTAAGGCATCGGCCACGGATTTGCTGCCCCTCAAGATGCAGCAGGTGGCATCGGCGGAGAGAATGATCTGGGGTTTTCCGTTTTGCTCGAGCAGGCTCTCCCGCTGGCGGGAGAGCTCTACGGCACTGGTCAGTTTCACTCCTCCCCCCTTTTGGCATACGTATCGATCAGCTTGGATACGCCCGCCAGGTGCATGCTGCCGTGATACTCGCCGTCCACTACCACGATCGGCCCGAGGGCGCAAGCTCCGAGACAGTTGACCGTTTCCAGGGTGAACAGACGATCCTCCGTGGTCATGCCGGGTTCCACGCTCAAAATCCGTTCGAACTCTTCGAGGATCCGGGCAGCCCCCCGTACATGACAGGCTGTGCCCACGCAGACCTGGATCGTGTGCCGTCCCCGCGGCTCCAGGCTGAAGGCCTTGTAGAAGCTGGCCGTGCCGTACACCTCGGCGTAGGGCAGGCCCAACCGCTCGGAGGTGCGCCGCAGAGCCGTTTCGGGCAGGTAGCGGAAGCTCTCATTGAGGTCCTGGAGGATCATGATCAACGCCGAGCGACCGGCACCGTGCCGGTCGACGATCTCGTCGGTCCTGCGCACCGTGTCGTCCATCGGGGTGTCGAAGTGTTGGGGGATGTGAATGCGGTACTGCACCGGGCAGGCTTCCATGCAGGCGCCGCATCCGGTGCACTTGTCCGCGTCCACGGAGCGGGCCTTCCTGCGCACCTTGATCTTGAAGGATCCGGCCTCTCCCTCCACCTCCTCGACTTCCGAGTACGAGAGCAGCTCGATGTTGTTGTGCCGCGAGGCTTCCACCAGCTTCGGACTGACGATGCACATCGAGCAGTCGTTTGTGGGAAATGTTTTATCCAGCTGGGTCATCACCCCGCCTATGGACGGCCCTTTTTCTACCAGATAAACCTTGTATCCCGAGTCGGCCAGGTCGAGAGAGCTTTGGATGCCGGCGATGCCGGCGCCCACCACCAAGACCGATCCCACCTTACCGTTGCTTGTTTGCCCCATGGCCGCTACCCTGACGTCCCGAGACCGCTCAAGAGCTTGTCCACGTTCCCGCGGATGTCTTCTTTGCTCACCTCACCCTCCTCCAGAAGCAGGTGGATGCAGTCCCGCCGGAACTCGTTCGCCGCCGTGGAGATCGCATCGATCTGTTCGCGCAGGCTCTGAGAGGCATACCCCTCTTTCACCGCCATGTCCCGCAGGGTGGACATGATGTCCGAAAAGTTCACGTCCTGGGGACAGTTGGCCGAACAGGTATAGCACTGGGAGCACAGCCAGATGGTCTTGGAGCTCAAAACCTGTTCGCGCATCCCGAGGAGGATCATGCGGATGATCTTTCTCGGGTTGTATTCGTGCTCGACATGGAAGACGGGACATCCCGCCGTGCAGGTGCCGCAGGCGAAGCACTTCTTGATGTTTTCCCCCCCCGGCCTGGCGGCGATTTCGAACTTGAAGTCCGGATCCAGTTTCTTGTCGATCCTTATCTTGGTGCTCATGCACTCCTCCACGCTTGTTCCAAAGATTTCGCCCGAGCGCTCGCCCCCGGGGGCTATACGACCGGGCGCGGCAGCAGTCCCGCCTCCTTGACGATCTCCGCCACCCGGTGCTCCCACTCGATCGCCATGAGGTGTATCCCGGCGACTCCCTCGATTGATCGGATGCGTTCGATCTGCTCCACACACATCCTGATCCCTTCGGCGGCTTTGTCCTCGGCTTTCCCTATGCGTTCGATATACCAGTCGGGAACGGTTAACCCGGCAACGCTGTCCCGCATATAACGGGCCATGCCCGCGGATTTCAGCGGGGTCAGCCCGGCTAAAATTTTCACCTTCTTGTGCAGGCCTCTCTCCCGTACCTGTTCCATCCACTTCTCGAAGCGCTCCATGTCGTAGATGCACTGGGTCTGGATGAAGTCCACGCCCGCGTTCGCTTTTTTTGCCAGGCGGATAACCCGGAACTCGAAAGGATCGCCGAAGGGATTGGCCGCGGCTCCGATGTATATCCTGGGCTCCACGATCGGAGCTTTTTTGCCGTTGCGGATCTCATCACCGCAGAGGAAAACCTTGTCGTCCCGCATCGACCGAAGCGTTTGAATCAGCTGGACGGAATCCATGTCGTAGACATTCTTGCTTGTCTGGTGGTTGCCGAAGCTCTGATGATCTCCAGTCAGGCAGAGGATGTTCCGCATCCCGAGGGCGTAGGCCCCGAGGACGTCGCTCTGGATAGCGATGCGGTTGCGGTCCCGGCAGGTAATCTGGATCACCGGCTCCAGACCCTCCCGCATCGCCAGGGCTCCCGCCGCGATCGAGGACATGCGCACAATGGCCGTCTGGTTATCGGTGATGTTTACCGCATCCACCATCCCTTTGAGAAAACCGGCCTTCTTCTCTACGACCTGGACGTCCGCGCTCTTCGGGGGACCCAACTCCGCGGTGACGGCAAACTCCCCCGCCTCCAATATACGTTCGAGATTCGATTCCGCTTTCATGCTATTGCACCATATCTTCCCTGATGATCTTGCGCGGACCGCCGTCGCGGCTGGTACTCCAGTCTTTGACCGGCTCGTTTTCCTCCAGCTTGTGCAGCAGGCCCAGGGCCTTCATGCGGTCGTAGATCAGCTGCCAGCCGCACTCGATGTTTTCGGGGTCCACCTCGCACATGCCGTTCTGAGAACCGCCGCAGGGTCCGTTCAGCAGACTCTTCGAACAGCGCGTGATTGGACAGAGACCCCCGAACTTGTCGAGAACACAGTTTCCGCATCCGGCGCACCGCTCCGACCACACGCCCACGCTTTCGTTGGCCCCGTAGAAGGAGGTGTTCAAGCCCGGCAGGAAGCGCTTTCCCTCGAACACTTCCCCACCGAACTGGACTCCCACGCCGCAGGCCAGGGACAGTACCGCGTCGGCCTCCCGAACCTTGTCGGCCACGGCATCGAAGAACTCCCGGTCGCACTGGCGCTCGATCGTGTCCTCCATGATCTCCATGGAGATGTTGTTCCTGCGGTTTGTCAGCCGGAGGGTGGAGGCCAGAATACCCACCTCCTTCTCCCCGCCGGCCATGCACACGGTGACACAGGTGCCGCAGCCGAGAATCAGGAGTTTTTTTACGTCCCGTACCATTTCATAGATTTCCGGGAAAGGTTTTTGAACCGCGACGATCAATTTATCTGCTCCTTTTCAAACTCATTTGCACTTATTCGCCCGCCACACCGCCGGCGGCTTGCGCCTCGGCGATGCGCTCTTTCATTTCCCGAACGATTTCCACGAACTTGTGGCTGTCCACGGAGGAAATGAAGTCGATGTGAACCAGCTGCCGGGGAATACCGGCCTCCTCGAGCAGGGACTGAGCCCGTTGGACTCGTTTTTTCGCCCGGGTGTTGCCGTGCAGATACTTGCAGTTGTCCACCGGGCAGCCCAGAACCAGCACCCCTGCATGGCCGTCTTCCAGGCATTTCAGCACCAGGCCGATCTCTATTTTCCCCGAGCAGGGCAGGCGCACGATTTCCACCGCGTCCAATACGTCCGCATCGCTCACCGCGGCCGCCGCTTTGTAACTCGAGTTCTCACAGCAGAAGGCAACGATCTTCTTCCCCATTTCGCTTTCCTCGATTCAATTTCACGCCAATTGTTCGGCCAGAACCGCATCCGACCAGGCCGGAAGGGTTATCGCCCGGGCCGGACATTCTCCGGCGCAGATTCCGCAGCGCTGGCAGGCTTCGGGAATGCTCACCGCCGCGCCCGCCTGGTGATCGACCTCCATGGCATGGTAGGGACAACAGCGCACGCAGGTCAGGCAGAGAATGCATTTATCCGGATCGACAACCGGGCTGGATAATTCCACCGAGAGCGTTCCGGGGCCGAGCAGCCGGTCCACGGCCAGAGCCACATTGTTGGCATCCGCCGCTATTTGCGGAAGATAGAAGCGGCCGCAACAGGCGCCCGCCACGAATATACCGGGTCGGTTGGTGGCCTCGGGGAATAGATGTATATTGTTTTCCTGCAGTTGCCCCTGGATATCTGTGGACAGCCCCAGAATGTCGGCCAGGAACGAATCGGCGCGGCACTGAAGGCCAAGGGGGCTGATCCCGGCCAGGTCGCACTCCAGCTCGCATTCCTGCTCGAAGATCGCGTCCCGGTAGGATATCTTCAATTTGCCGTCGATCGCTTCGAAGGACGGTTGACCCTCGTATTTAATGATCTGTACTCCCGAGTCGCGGACCCGGTCGTAAAGGCCCTGCATCCCCAGCGCGGATACGCGAACTTCCCGGCAGAACAGGTAGATCTGTCTCTGTTCGCGATCCTGCAGACCGGCGGCCAGCTCCAGCGCCAGCTCGCTGGATGCCTTGGTTTCCTCCAAACGGGTGTCCAGGACAATGGCGATGTGTCGGATCTCCTTCCGCCTCGGAAGCGCTTCGGTTCGCCGCACCAGATCGGCAAGCGGCACGGTCAGGTGGTGGTCGTAAAGTCCGGCTTCCGCCGGATCCAGGACCACTCCGGTGGCCACCACCAGCGCCCCGAACTGCAGATCCTCTTGCCGGCCCCCGGTAGTCTCCAGGCGGGCGGTGAATCGACCGACGTGCCCGGATAGTTCCTTCAGACGGCTGCCCGACTGAAGCCGTACTCCATCCAGTCTTTTTCCGAAATCCTTCCCCTCGTAGGCGGTGATCGCTTCGAGCCCTGA
>Ga0272441_10013184_pt1 | contig 11932 bp, 8 predicted proteins | sample SSMProp6N_FD_193582 | JGI IMG/M metagenome (GOLD analysis project Ga0272441, IMG submission 193582) | Marine sediment archaeal communities from Little Sippewissett salt marsh, Falmouth, MA, United States - SSM-Prop-6N | ecosystem: Environmental > Aquatic > Marine > Wetlands > Sediment ...
AGATATCATTCGAAGAGCAGTCGTTTTGCCACACCCGGAAGGTCCTAAAAGAGTAACCAGTTCCCCTTCTTTTACTTCTAAATTCACTTTATCTACTGCTGTAACACTTTCTTTTCCGCTTCCAAAAATTTTTTCTAAATTTTTAAGCACAAGATAATCCTGTTTCATAAAAAATCCTTTCATTTTTCTTTATAATTAGGCAACAATATCAATGGTTCTTACGCCTTTACCAATTCGATTGACTATTAACTGAATAATCCCTAAGGCAATTAATACAATGATAATCAATAAATTGCTCATTGCTGCTGCTTGTGCATACCTGCTATTATCCACAAAACCCAGTATGGCTATGGTAATTAAATTCCATTTACCCGATACGACAAAAATTACCGCACTGATAGCAGTCATCGCTTTTACAAAATTATAAGCAAGACCGGAGAAAAAAGCCGGAGCAATCATGGGTAAGGTAATTCTGCGAAAAGTAGTATTACTATCTGCGCCCAAATCAGTTGAAGCTTCCTCGATAGAGGGGTCAATTTGCTGCAGAGCAGCAATTCCAGAGCGTATCCCTACCGGCATATTTCTAAATACCAGAAGAATGATGATAATCCAAGCTGTTCCGGTCATTATAAAAGGGAGCAGCACAGTTTTTTGATTAAAAGCCAAGATATATCCTATGCCAACTACAGTCCCGGGTACGGCAAAAGTAAGCATGGAGATAAATTCCATTACACCTCGACCAATAAATTTTTTCCTGATGACCAGAAAAGAGATAAAGATGCCTATAATACCGGCTATTGGCGTAGCTACAGATGAAAGAACCAAGGAATCAATTAAATAATCTTTACCTACTTGATACACTTCTACATAATTTTTTAGAGTTAAGGTGGGGTTAACTCCCCAGAGGGTCTGAAAAGAACCGTGAACGATGGTTCCATAAAAAAGAAACACCATTCCGGTAAAAATAATACAACAGGTATAAACAGGTAGTTTTATATACCATTCCAACTGCTTAATAGTTGCACCGGTAGGCTTTCCGGTAACTGTAACATATGATTTTCGAGAAACCCAGTATTTTTGCAGGAAAAAAGCAACTATAGTTGGAATGAACAGAAGTATCGCCAGGGTAGAACCCCGCGATAAATCGTACATTCCGGTAATTTGCAAAAAAGCCTGCACTGAAAGAACTCGATAATTTCCAGAAATAACCATGGGATTCCCGAAATCAGCCAATGATTGGATAAATACCAAAAGCCAGGCACTGGCAATACCCGGGGTTGCCAAAGGTAAAGTAATGGTAGAAAACACTTTCATTCTCGATGCTCCCAAATCCATAGAAGCCTCTTCTAAGGATGGGTCAATAGCTTGAAGAATACCGTAAAGAACCAAAAAAGCTGTAGGGGCATATGCAATGGTTTCAACAAGTATCAATCCTCCCAACCCATATATAGTATAGTCACCAATAATTTTACTTAAAAAAGAATTAAGGCTTCCTGCTCTTCCAAAGAGAAGAATGGCTGATAGCGCAACGACAAAGGGTGGGGAGATAATAGGGAAGGTCGCAGTCATCCGAAAGAAATTTTTAAAGGGCATAGGAGTTCTAGTAAGAGCATAAGAAAAGATAAACCCAATTATAGTACCTATGGTGGCAGTGTACACTCCTAAAAGCATACTATTAAAGAAGGGTTGATAATAATATCTTTTGGAAAAAATTGCTGAATAATTGGAAAAGTTCAATTGCTTATCTACAATTAAACTTGTTTTAAAGACTTGAAATATCGGAAATACCACAAATACGATTAAGAAATAAAAAATTGCCAGGATAGACACAAATAGCAATGGTTCTTTCCATATCAAACGGAGATTTCCGGTAATTTCCTGTATTTTTCTATTTGAGCTGTTCATATTTTCAACCCTATAAAATATTTGTTGCGATAATACAATAATCCCTGCTACTCAAAATAATCAACCAGTAGCAGGGATTATTATTCATCTATTACTTCGCTACCTCTCTTTAATTATTTTCCTATCCTGTCTCTCCAAGCAGTAACTAATTCATCTTTGTGTTCCCCTGCCCAGATGGCGTCATAGTCGATTAATTTTACTTTATCTAAAGTTACTGAACCTTCCTTAACTGTTGCTTTTGGATTAACCGGTAACCGGTTGTATTTCTGGAATAAATCCTGGGCTTCTTTGGTAAAACACCAGTCAATAAATTGCTTTGCTAATTCTGGTTCCGGTCCACCTTTAATTAAAGAAAGACCTCCAACTTCATAACCAGTTCCCTCTGAGGGGAAGGTCATGACCACTGGATATCCTTCATTTACACCCTTGGCAAGGATATCATGTGAGAAAGCAATGCCAACCGCTATTTCACCTAATCCAACCATCGGTATACATCCAGTACCTGATTTAGTATACTGAAAAATACTTTCTTTATCAAATTCTTCCCACCAGTCCAGAGCTTTTTCCAGGCCAACCATTTGGATAAGAGTTGCATAAGTAGTATATGAAGTACCAGAAGTATAGGGATAAGCTATTGCAACGTTCTGTTTGAAAGCTGGATTTAAAAGATGAGACCAGGAAGTCGGAGCTTCTACATTATGTTCCTTTAAAAAATTTATGTTAGAAACAAATCCAATGGCACCAGTATAGAATCCTGTCCAAGCCCAATCCTCTGCATGCAAAATGTCTATTAATTCAAAATCGGTATTGGGTTTATACGGTTCAAGTAATCCTTTAGATGCTGCATTGATATGAGAAGTATTTGAACCTGCATGCCACATGCTTGCTTGAGGATTTGCGGCTTCTGCTTCTATTCGGGCTAACACTTCACCAGAGGACATTCTCACCCATTCTACATCAATGCCAGTTTCTTTCTCAAAAGCCTCGATGTAATACTGGGCCTCTTCGGTATCGAATGCTGTATACATATGAAGCACCTTACCTGCTGCCAGGCCCATTGCAAAGACACTACCTACCATAACCGTGACTAATAACAGTACTAAAGTTAACTTTTTCATAAAAAACCTCCTAATTTAATTTTTTTATGATTTTCTGCTATACAGAATATATAATCTTTATATTCCTGTATATAATGGTCTATCCTTTTTATTTACCTCCCTTCTTTTTTTTAATAAATAATTTTAAAAAATAGAATTTTTCAAAATTATTTATCCTTTTATAATATAAGCAGCTTACCCTGGGGATTTAGTTTTGCATATAAGGTTTTTCTTATCTCCTGTTTTTCTCTATAAGATCTTAGGTGATCATAACCATCTTCCTGCCAAGGTGGAGAAGTAAGGAGCGCCTGGCTAAATACTTGTAAAAGCTTATCTTCAAATTCTCCTTTATACTCCTTTTTTATAAATCGTTGAAAGGCTTGAGGAAAATGATTCCAGGCTTCCAGTTCTTGACCGGGAGGCGTGGGATAAAAAAGTCCCTTATTCGCTTTTACGGCCTTTAAATCTCCACCACCATCACCGATCATTAGCACCTGACCATCTTCATAATTACCTGCCCTTTTTGCTACTTCAATATGGTGCCCCTTTGACCCCATTTCCTGACCGGCAATCATCTGGACATATTGAGCGATCCCTTGAGCTTCCCAGTAATTTGCTAAATCTGTGTATGGAGTTTTGGAAACAATTAATATATCAGCATGTTGTGCCATTAACTTTAGAGATTCTTCAACATGGTTAAAGGGCGGAATCTTGGCAGAAATATGCGGGAACATTCTATTTACCGCTTCACTCCAAGCTAAAAGTTTATATATAGCAAAATTTTTAGGATTTTGATTGAGAAATTCCTCCAAACTTGGATTCCCTAAGCCCAACTTATTCTTCTTGGTATAAGCAATAAATTCGTTTAGGGATTTTATATTGGGTAATTGTATATGCCTTTCTTGTAATACTTGCTGAACATCTGTCCTGTTTTGAAGAGCAGTAAGGCTAAGTTGGATGGCAATAAATCTGTTACACCCTCTATCCACAGAAAAAAGATTGTAGTATTCAGCCACTTCTCTAAAATAAGACTCAATCTCCCACAATTGATAAAACTCCATAAATTGAGGGTGAAAGATTAACATCTGCTTTCCGTTCATATTATCAGTAACACAACCATCGGTATCGATAGCTATTAAAAAATCTTTCGTTCTTTTAAATTTTTTTAACTGCTGTTCTGCATCTTCCTTTATCTCTTTTTCGGTAAGCTTGGGTAAAGCCATTATTTCGTCTCCTTTCTAGCATTAGCGTACAGCGGATAGCGTTTAGCGTATACGATAAAGCATAAGTCAACTTAGTTCTCTGGTTAGTTGGTTAATTGGTTTAAGGCTAAATACTTAATTAATTAACTAAGTAACTATATAACCAACTAACTTTGTCTCACTACTTGCTCTTTTTTCTCTTTCTTCACTATATACTATATACGAAATACTATATACTAATTTATTTTCTCTCCTCCACGGGTACATATTCTCCGCATTTTTTCGCAATACATATCTCTTTAAATTTCGCAAATCGAGGTAGTGGCCCTCCTATTAAAGGTAATGCCCAATTTATAAATTCATCGGTTACGTCTACCCTATTGGAGGCAATCCATTTTTTAGGGAATTCCCTTTCTGAATTAGCTACAGTATCTAAAGATATTTTATCATAATTTACTTTATAAGGTAAATCAGGATTTCTTACAATGGTCGACATAAAAGCATTTTCCCCCGATAAGGCAATTTTGGCAGCATATATTCCCACCTGATAGGCCTCTGCTCTATCTACTTCTGATACATAGGCAATCTCCCGTCTCTGCCGGGTTCCCGGTCTCTCCGAACGAGCAATACCCCTAACCGTTATTCGGCTCTGGGTTTGCCCTCTATCATCTTTTCTGTCTGTGCCATTTAAATAATTTACCAGCAATTGCTCGACTGTTCGTTCGGAAGCACTAAATTGGGCATGTCCAAAGTTATCTCGTAGTATCCCCAAATCACCCACTTCTACCCCCTCCCCAATCACAACTATACATCTTCCGTATTTACTTAATTTGTCGTTAATCCTTTCAGTGATAAACTCTAAATTACCCTGATGATCATCTTTGGATAGAGATTCAGGAAGAATAATTAGTAAAGGAATTTCTCTTTTGGGATCAGCCAGCCTTGCTGCCGCAGGAATAAAACCAATCTTTCTTCCCATGACTCCGATTACTAAAACAGGATCGCTGGTATAGCTGGCTTTATTCTCCTCATTTGCCTCCAGTATATTAATGGCTAAATTTCTGGCTACACTTCCATACCCCGGGTCATGATCACATACTGCGAAGGTTCCATCAGCTTGCAAGGGCCCCCCTACATCGTTATCAATAGTTTTAGGTATGCCAGTACAAATCAACTCCAAATTTTCTTTTTGGGCTAATTGACTTATTTTGTTAGCTGTATCCATGGAGTCTCCGCCTCCACAATAGAAGAAATATCCAACATCGTGCCTCTTGAAAACCTCGACAATACGGTCCAAATCCTCATCATTTTTTATTTTATACCTACAACTACCTATTGTTCCTGCAGATGGAGTTTCTGCTAATAAAGCTATTTGCTTAAGATCCTGGGAAGAAATGTCTATTAATTCTTCTTTTAAAACTCCAAGAATACCCATCTTTGCACCATATATTTTATCAACTATTTTAGAGGAAATTAATTGGTCAATCACTCCTCTGATACTATTATTTATTACCGAGGTAGGACCGCCTGATTGGGCAATAATAACGTTTTTCATCTATCTATTTCTCTCCTTTTAACTTAGTCGATAGTGAATAGTCGTTAGTTCAAAACTCAAAACTTTTTTTGTATAAAGTATTGCTTTTAAAGTAGGGGCTGGATTTATTCAACCTGTTTTCATTGCGGGTTCGATGAATCGAACCACTACAGAAAAAGGAAATTCCTATACCATTATTACTATTTTATTTTATAAAGATACTTCCCCCCATTTTCAATCCACAGTTTTCCTGGTCCGATGAAATCTTTCTGGAGAATTGAATCAGGATTCCGATAACCTAATCCTACTGATTCACAAATATCTTTCGAAATTCCGGTAGCTAAAGTGACTTTAAAGTCAAAATCTTCTTTTCCGGAATTAATATCATATCTTCCTGTTCCTCTAACATTGATTACGTGAGCAGCAATATTTTTACTAAACTCAGGATTTAATTCTAAATACTTTTTTACATAATCTTTACAATGATAACCTATTTGTCTTAAGGGAAGATCTATCTCTCGTCGGGAATGAAAATAATTTATATGGGGGGCATAGATAATAATCTCTCCACCCGGAGCCATTACCCCGGGGCTCTGTAATTTGTAAGAACCTTTACCGGCAGTCCAAATTTCATCATAGCACTGGTCGATAACCTGAACTACATAATTAAGGGGTTCATCTATATAAATTACATGAAGCTTCGAACTTGCTTTTACTGCTTGTTTGTAGGATTCGATGAAACCATCAAATCCTTCACCTATATATAGGCCTTTTGGAATGACCTGATGTTCTTTTTCTTCAAAGACCATATTAAAAGAAATGGTTGGTGCTTTTATCTGGTGAAATATATAAGAAGAACCCTGGTTTATAACTTCCCGGGCAGGATTATCCATGGTGCCGATAATCCGAGGAATACCGATAAGCACCGCTGCCCAGTGAAGTAAATCTATCACCTCCGGACCAGAAATACCCGGAAAAAATACCTTTAATCCTCCCGCATAACCGGCAGATTCATGAGGTAATGTTCCGCTCAAGGCAATAATCAAATCATAATCTTCGGTAATTAACCTATTTACCACTACCGGGATAGACCGAGAAAGCTCTCCTTGAGTTTTTTCCGTTACAAAAGAAGCGGAAATCTCCCCCACGGTTACCAGTTTTTGAGAGTCGTTATATTCATGATTATAAAAATGGTTAAAATTAATTAATGAAGAGAGCCCCAACTTTTTCCGAATTTCTATTTCGGCCATCTCTCTGTGAGTTCCACCGGCATTTAAAGAATCAATCTGACTCATTCCTTTATTTACTAATTCTTTATAGATAAAAGGAATTAATTTATCGGCAAAGTCTGTTCTGGTATAATCAGGATGAATCAAAAGAACTTTTTTTACCGAGCAAAAATCTTTCAGTCCTTCCCTTGCAATTTCCTCTAATTGTTCATCCATCAATTCTCCATTGAGATCCTCAATTGAAAGCAATTTTTTATTACCTCACAAAATCATCATTAAATACTTTTTTATCTTTATAATTATTCTGGAATCCAGAAGTCAGTAGTCAGAATTCAGAATTATGGCTCCTGATTTCTATTTTCTTTACTGTATACTATATACTATCGACTATATACTATTTAAATTTCCTCTTCCGGGCGTTCGGGTAGCATCCATTCAGTATGAAACTCTCTTATTTTTCCCTCTGGTGTAGTCATGACTTCCGGATTATCTAATCCTTTGATTTTAAAATAACCATGGGCTCCAAAATAATCTCGCTGCAGGGCTGATACCTGAGCAGATACCATCACCGGACTGGCCAGCTGGAGAATATAATCAAAAGCATTATCCATGGCCGGAGCAGGCACTTTTACCGAATGAGCAATTTCAATAAAATTAGCTAATTGTTTAAGACCTTGCTTAACTACCGCAGCGAATCGAGGAGCAGTCAAAAGATTAGGTATTCCCGGATTCTCTTCATAGGCCCTGGTAACTTCATCCAAAAATTGAGCCCGAATTATACACCCACTTCTCCATCCTTTAACCACTTCTCCTAAATTAAGGTCCCATTTATATTCCTTAGAAGCAGCCTGTAATAAGGCCATGCCTTGAGCATAAGAAGAAATCTTAGCCAGATATAGGGCATCGTGGGCAATTTTAATGAACTGTTCTTTTTCTCCCGCATATTTTTCTTTAAAAATAGATAATTTTTTTGAAACTTCTAGTCTTAAATCTTTGTCTTGAGACATCTCTCGAGAGAAAACCGCAGCAGTAATAGTAGGAATGGGGACTAACAATTCCAAAGCGCTTTGTACTGTCCATGTACCTGTTCCTTTCATCCTGGTAATATCAGCTGTTCGCTCAACCAGGTATTCACTGCTCTTTTTATCTTTCTCTTTCATACTTTCTCCGGTAATTTCTATCAAATATGATCGTAAAACATCTTCTTCGTTATTCCACTCAGCAATAATATCGGCAATCTCTACCGAACTCATATTTAAAGCATTCTTAAACACCCAGACACATTCACCAATTAATTGCATATCTCCATATTCAATACCATTATGGATCATTTTCACAAAATGACCTGCTCCATCAGGCCCAATATAGGACACACAGGGAACACCATCATAAGCCTTAGCCGCAATGTTCTTGAATATGTCTTTGACCAGAGAATAAGCTTCTTTCTGCCCACCAGGCATGATAGCCGGTCCTTTTAGGGCGCCTTCTTCTCCTCCTGAAATGCCTGTACCGATAAACAATAATCCTAAATTATCTAAATGCTTATTACGTCTTATCGTATCCTTGAAATAAGAATTTCCTGCATCAATAATCAAATCACCTTTACTTAATAAAGGAACGAGTTTTAGGATAAAATCATCAATTGGTTTTCCCTGTTTTACCAGCAAAATTATCTTACGGGGAGATTCTAAGGAATTTACAAATTCCTCTAAAGAATAAGTTGGAAATATATTTTTCCCCCGGGCTGCTCCTCTGGCAAAATCTTCTGTCTTGGCACTGGTTCTATTATAAACAGCTACCGAATACCCCTTATCCTCCATATTTAAAATTAAATTTTGCCCCATTACTCCTAAGCCTATCAATCCGATATTTTGTTTTTTCATATCTTTCCCTCCATTTTTTAATCATAGTAAGTAGTTAACCAGTTACCTGGTTTGCCAGTTATTCAATTACATAGATTTTTTATTCGAAATCTGTAGACTGCAACTCGAAACTCATTACTTATTACTGTATTGCAATCCACTCAACGCTCTACACTCTTGTTCTGTCTCCTGACTTCTGCATTCTAAATTCTTAATTCTTTCTTCCTCTTCACTACATACTATATACTAAATACTCGATACTATTTTACACTCCCGAAAAAGCACTAAACCCTCCATCTACAGGAACAATAATTCCGGTGACAAATTTTGAGGCATCAGAAGCCAACCAGATACATGCTCCGATTAAATCTTCCGGATCACCAAAGTTTCCCATCGGAGTATGGGCAATAACCAATTGTCCTCTTGGTGTTAAGTCACCCTTTTCAGTAGTGAGCAGATAGCGGTTCTGGGTAGTTAAGAAAAAACCCGGAGCCAGCGCGTTTACTCGTAATTTTTTATTATATTCCTGAGCAAAATGTACGGCCAACCACTGGGTAAAATTGCTTACCGCTGCCTTGGCAGCAGAATAACCGGATACTTTGGTAAGAGGGCGAAAAGCACTCATAGAAGAAATATTTATAATAGAACCACCTTCTATGTTTTTGATCATATCCTTTCCAAAAATTTGAGAAGGAAGTAGAGCTCCTCCAAAAAGATTAAGCCCTACTACTTTTTCTAAAGCAGAAAGTGGTAAATCAAAAAATTTTAGTTCTTCTGAAGTAGTTGCCTCTTTCATATTCCCCCCGGCGGCATTGAGCAAGATATCAATTTTACCAAAATCTCTAATCACTTCATCTCTACAAATTCTTATTTTTCCTTTATCCATTACATTTATGTAATATCCTTTGCTTTCTATCCCTTCTGATTTTAATTCTTGGGCAACTTTATCGGCATTGATAATATCGCATAAGGCTATCCTGGCTCCCGCTTTACCCAGCCCTATAGCAAAAGCAGAGCCTAAAATTCCGGCACCTCCGGTAATCACCGCGGTCTTCCCTTCTAAGTTAAACATTCCTAAAATTTCTCTCATTAATAACCTCCTTCTTGTTATTCTCAAATTCGATAATTCTGTAAACTACAAATATATTAAGTTAATTAGTTGATTGGTTAACCAAATAACAAAACTTATACCCTCAAAAGTTCTAAGTGTCTTTTAATGTGGTTAGAAAGTTCCCTATAATGCTCTTCTTCATAATCAAATAATATTTTGTAGATTCTATCTTTATAAATATATTTTCCTCTATCGTCCTTTGCTCTTAAAATAGAACCATAGGTTATATGGATAAGTTGCCGAGAGTCATTCTGTTTAAAAAGATTTACCAATTCATTATCAGAAATTTCATCTAAATCGGGTATACGGGATAGGTCAGTAGTTAAGTTGTATGATGCTCTATCTTTTTCAAAATTCTCCAAAGCAAATCGATGAATTTCCCGATAAAGAGCCGGGTCTTTCATGGCAATAACTTTTGCTTCCTCTAACCAGCTAGTCCCGGCAGTTTTAATATGACAAAGGCCATCGGTCTCCCGAGAAAAAATAGGATAAATAGAAAACTTATCACTCCCGGTGTGAAGGGAAAGTTTATAGCCACCAATACTTTTACTTAAAGCTGCATGCAGAGAAAATTCCTTGGCAAATTCCTCTATATTTCCTATATACTCTATCCCTTTTTGCCAATCTCCTAAGAAATGAAGGGCTAAGTTCTGAAAATCTACTCCTCTTCTATGAAGTTCTAAGACAATAAATAGATGAGCCAAAGGAGAAGTAACTGTAGGGGTTTCATCTACAGATATTTCTAAATCAAAAATACCCTTTTTATAATACTTCAAAAATTCATAGCATTTCACCACATGATTTATGGCTTCAGAATAAGTAAGTGTAATTTCTTTTAATGATTTTTCATTAAAAATTAATTCTTTCCCACTAACCTTAGATGGCTTACCTAAATACAATTTTTTTATTTCCTTACTATTAGGAATTTGATTATAAAGTTGGTCTAATTCTTGCTTGCCTAACTTTTCAATATCATTTCTGATAAAATCGGAAGGGTCTATGGTAAACATTGTAAAATCACAATCTACCGCTTCTTTTAGCTCTTTAATATTTTTTACATGATCGGCATCCGCCCCAAAAGGACCTTCATATCCAGCTTCAAAACAACCCCAAATCGCATCATCTAAAACTTTCTGCCAATTTCTCTCAGTTCGGGCCATCTCTCTAACCGATTGCTGAGCTAAAATCGGAAAAATATCTTTACCCTGAAAAGCCTGAAGATGGGCCGGAGTAGCTATCCCCAAACGATCTCCGGTGCCAAAAGAAGCCCTTATACCACAAAAAGAAGGATTAAGATAAGAAAATATTTCTCGTAATAGAGAAAGATTATGATGGTTTAGGGAACAAATTTTAATTGCTATCTCATGACCCTCTAATTTTTGCTCTTTTAATACTTCTCCGCTAAATTTCCGAGATACATTTATTTTAGCGATTACTATGAGATGTTTTTCTTGATTATCTTTTACTATAAAAAAATAATTGTCTTTTTCCGATTTTATAGAAGGTGAATAAACCTTGAATTTATTACCATAAAATTTATTAAAATATTGTAAAATTTCCACTTTATTCATTAATTCCTCCTTGTAAACCAAACAGCCTCATTTGATTTTTATACATCAAAGCTTTTAATGTTCTCACTCCCCCATTATAGGTCATTTGCCCACTCGAAACAAGGTATCCTAGTACTTTACATATTATCCTGTCAAATACTTCAAATCTGCTTCCTTCGGATAAAATTTTTCTTCCGTCACAGACCGGTCCTCCGCTTGAAGTAAGTAAAGAAGAATTCGCAGTATGCAATAAATATTGTTCCATGATATAAGGAGAATCATTATGCCACCAGGGAAATCCAGAGTGTACATTAGGGAAGGCTCTTTCCAACATCAAATTAGTATGAGCAAAAATTTGATTCATGGGATATAAAATTAAATGACCTTGATTCTCACTTTCTCCACTAAAAAATCTTGATAATAAAGGTTGTAAATTCTCTAC
>Ga0272441_10013185_pt1 | contig 11931 bp, 6 predicted proteins | sample SSMProp6N_FD_193582 | JGI IMG/M metagenome (GOLD analysis project Ga0272441, IMG submission 193582) | Marine sediment archaeal communities from Little Sippewissett salt marsh, Falmouth, MA, United States - SSM-Prop-6N | ecosystem: Environmental > Aquatic > Marine > Wetlands > Sediment ...
ACGATCTCGTCGCCGCCGCGGGTCGGGGGGCGGCCGCCCCCCGACCCGCCCGAACACCTCCTGCCGGACAACACCTTATCCGGTAGATTGGAATATACAAGGGTGGGGCTTGCCCCACCATTGGTTTTTCGGTAGGGCTTGCCCCACCCTACTGGCGATTCCCAAGTACGCGAAAACCGGGTGAGCCTAAAATAGTCCGCGCAATCCGCCTGAGAGGACGCGTTGAGCGCAGCGTGAGACGAGATCGAACGGGAGCTCCATCCGGCGGCGAGCGGAAACGTTCCGCGCTCGCTTGGCGTTGGCTCGTTTTACTTGGATCCGATGATGCCGATGTCGGCGGCGGAGGCCCAGGGGCTTTTGTTGACCTCAGAGAGCACACGCACGAGTACGTAGCGGCCGCGAACCGGCCTCCTGCAATCGGCCGCCTGTGCGGTGCGAACTTTCTTGAAGGTCGTCTTCGCCGCTGGTTTGCCGAACGTATTCGTTGAGTCGCCGACGTAGAACTCCGTCTCGCCAAACGCGCCGTTCCAGCCACTGTCCTGACGCGCGAGGTAACGGAATCCGCGAATCTCGTACGTGGCCCCGAGATCGATCACGAGTTCGTGCGGGTGCCTGGCGAGCTTCTCGGAAAACTGCGAATGCCAGACGGTGCGGGGATTGCCGTCGATGGCGTACACCGCGCGGCGGTCGTTGGCGTGGTTCTCGCTGCTGAAGCGAACCAGCTTCATCTCCTTCGCCGGGATCAGGCCCTTCTCAGCGATCCGGTTGACCTTGCCTCGGTAGTTGTCGGCTTCGGCGCGGGTCGATCCCCATTTGGCCTTGCGATCGCGTTCGTGGCGCGTGCGGTCTGCAAATGTTCCCGGTTGCACGGGCGTGTGCGATTGCTCGGCGCAGGCCTTCATTCGCGCGAGGATGTCGGGATGTTTGCCGGCGACGTTGGTCGTTTCGCTGACATCGGCGTCGAGGTCGTAGAGTTCCCACGAAGCGTTTTTCTTCGGCCGGACGGCCTTCCATTTGTCCATGCGAACGGCCACCTGGGAACCATACTCCCAGTAGAGAAACTCGTGCTTCTGCTGCTTGCGGCCGGCCGCTTTGGAGCCGATGAGCTCCGGAAGAATGGAGAGCCCGTCGATGTCGGCGGGCGGCTCGGCGCCGGTCAGCTCGGCAAGCGTGGGCAACACGTCCGGCTGGTAGAACAGCAGGTCACTTACCCGACCCGGCTCGATCCTCCCCGGCCAGCGAACGATGTAGGGAATGCGCAATCCGCCTTCGTAGAGATTTCCTTTTCCGCCGCGAAACTCGACGCCCGTTCTCGGATCGACGTTGGGCCCGAAATAGCCGCGCGGATAATCCTCGCTCCGGAAGCGGTCCTGGCCGCCGTTGTCGCCCGTGAAGAAGACGATCGTGTTGTCCTCCAGATGCAGCTCCCGCAGCAGACGGAGAACCTGGCCGACGTTGTTATCGATCATCGTGACCATCGCCGCGTAGTTCTTGACGTCCTGCGGCACGTCCGGGTCGTTGGCCCAGTCGTCATCCCGATACAGCTTCCACGCCGGATCGTCCTCGGGGATGTCGTACATGCCGTGCGGCGGGGTAATCGGCAGGTAGCAGAAGAAGGGCCTGTCCTTGTGGGTGCGAATGAATTTCAGCGCCTCGTCCATGATGGCGTAGTGCGAGTAGGTCGGCCCGGTCCGCCCGCCGTCGTTGCCCGCCAGCTCGACTTCCTCGCTGTTGCGAATCAGGTAAGGGGGATAATACGAATGGGCGTGGACCTGATCGTAGTATCCGAAGAACACGTCGAAGCCGTGCTTCTCCGGTACGCCCGTCGAGTCCCGTCCGCCGCAGCCCCATTTGCCAAAGCCGCCGGTGGCGTAGCCGATGCTCTTGAGCATCGAGGCAATCGTCTGCTCTTCGGCTCGCAGCGGGGTGCCGCCGTCGTTGACGCGCACCGAGGCGTGCCCCATGTGCTTGCCGGTCATCAGGGTGCAGCGAAGCGGCGCGCAGACCGGCGCCCCGGCCAGCGCTTGCGTGAAGCGAATCCCCTCGGTCGCCATGCGGTCGATGCGCGGGGTGCGGATGTGCGGATTCCCCATGTGGGACAGTTCGTAGTAGGCCAGCTCGTCCGACATGATGTAAACGATGTTCGGCAGCCGTTCGCCCGTCTCGGTCCGGGCTCGCGCCGATGCCGTCGCGGTCCGGCCGGCAACGAACTCTGTCCCTGCGCACAGTGTCGCGCCGGCGGCGCCGATCCTTCTGATGAACTGTCGTCGATTCATAACTCGGTTTCCTCCACATGGTTCCGTTCTCTGTCGCCGGGAGCGTTCCGCCCGCCGGCCCCATTTCGAGCGTACGATACGGCCCGACACACCGGACTATTTACGCCGACCGAACCCACCCCGTCAAGCCTACCGTTGCGAACCGTCCCGCACAAAGCACCGCCAACGGTCGCGACATCATATCCAAACCACAGCCAGCAGGATGGCCTTTAGGCCCAGGCGGATTGGTGACCGCAGAGGACGCCGAGAAAACAATCAATTATCCGTAATCAATTCAGCACGATGTACGAGGGGCTTGGAGCCCATACGGATTCTCAATTCAAGACAGAAACAGGTAAGGTGTCCGGGGAATCCCCCAATTCAATTTCTTGAAATTGCCTTTCTTGCCGCTTTTAATGATCAACGATAAAGTGCAGTATTGCAGGTTAACCTATGTTGGTGAGGAGGAAGAGGAAATGGTATCTGGAGACCATGGAGGCGTCATGTCGAAGTGCCTTGGATCGCAGTGGGGGTCCAGTCTTGTTACTGCGCTGTTGCTCTTTCTGTGGATTGCCGGTGAATCCGTCGCTGCGGTAACGGTCGCGTATCCGTCAGACGGCCCCGCTCAGGTGCGTATGGCTGCAAGAGAAGTGAGACGGTACGTGTACCTGACGACCGGGGAGCTTCTCCCCATCTCCGAAGTGCGAACGTTGCCGGTTAAGGAGGATTTGATTTTAGTAGTCGAAGATGGCACTCCCCTACTGAAGGAACTGCGCGGTTTGGAGGGGGCAAAGGCTCCTCGCGGCGGATACTATCTCAAGACGATATCTGACAACGACCGGCATGTCCTCGTTATCGCAGGGGCCGGTCCCGTTGCAACGCTTTACGGAGCTTATCGTTTCGCCGAACACCTCGGCGTTCGCTTTTATCTTCATGGCGATACCATTCCCGACGACAAGAAAGACCTGCAGATTGCCGGCATCGATGAAGTGTCTATGCCGGTGTTCGAAACTCGCGGAATCCTTCCGTTCCACAACTTTCCGGAGGGACCGGACTGGTGGAACACGGGCGATTACCGTGTCGTCATCTCCCAGCTCTCCAAGATGGGCATGAACTTCATTGGCCTGCACTGGTATCCGCGCTGGGGGCACGGGGAGAAGAGCGAACAGGAAGGCCCTGAGCCGACCGTGTGGATCGGTTTGCCGGGAGACGTGGGGGAGAACGGAAAGGTTGCCTTCTCCTATCCGTCATTCTACGCCCACACTGAACGGCCGGGGCTACGCTGGGGATTCGTACCCCTGAAAACCGAGGCTTTCCACGGGGGCACTGCACAGCTCTTTGAGAAGAGTGGATTCGGCCCGACGGTCATGGACGAGAGCATGCCCGACTTCGCCGATCAAGAGAGCTGCCATCGCGTCTTCGAACGCACCGGCGAGATGTTCCGAAACGCCTTCACGCACGCACGCCATGTTGGTGTGAAGACTTGCCTGGGAACGGAGATACCCCTCGGCCTCGAGACAAAGAGTGAAGAAGTACCGCGGAACTGGGTCCGTGGAATCCCCCCGGAGGTGCAGAGACGCTTGAAGAAACTGGGGAAAGACCCGGCCGACCCGGCCATCGTGAAGGAGGTATACAGGGGGATCTTCAAACGCATTATGAAGACACATCCGCTGGATTACTACTGGCTCTGGACCTATGAAATGTGGGGCGATTTTGGTTTGACCCACAGGCAGTTGGCGGATGTGAAGGCCGAACTCCAACTCGTCCACGAGGTACTGCGGGAACTGAATGCGCCGTTCAAACTCGCCCTCTGCGGATGGCGGCCGGGAACGCCGGATGATCCAGCAGCATTCGATACTGTACTTCCAAAGAACGTGCCGTTTGCCGGCCTTTGGGACGAGGCCGAAGGCTTTGAGGATTTGGACGAGAAGCGGATCAAATGGCCGGGGACGTGGCTGGAGGAGGACTGGGGCCTGGTACAGCCGCAACTGGAAGTGGATCGCGTGTATTCCGATGTCAAGGCGGCATACAGGAAGAGTTGTCACGGTATGGTGGCCAAGCACTGGCGTACCCGCGTCGTGGGGCCGAATATTGGCGCATTGAGTGGTCTCCTCTGGTTCCGGGGCCCCACTGGCACCAACCCTGGGAAGAACCTTCCAGAAAGTCGAAATGATTGGATCGATGAGTTCTACGCCGACTGGGCCAGACAATCGTTTGGGCCTGAGGCGGCGAGCGACATTGCAGCCATCTTCGCCGGCCTCGACAAGGCCGGTGAGAGCGGCCCTGGATCCCTTCCCCATGCCACGGGATGGGAAGAAGGCGGCCCCGGAGCAATCGTCGCAAATGACAAATCCTGGAAAACCGAGAGCAAGGAATACGAGTTCGTCGACAAACTCGCCGCGCTGCGGCCGCGAATTTCAGGGGCGGGAAACCTCGGGCGCTTTGACTACTGGCTGAATACCTTCAAGTGCCTGCGCATCATCGGAGAGTTCGGGTGCCTCCGCGGACAGCTTGAGGAGGCAGTCGGCCGCGACAAGTTCTCTACGGCGCTGCGTGTCCGGATAAAAATGGCGCGGCTTTGGGAGCGGCTGATGTCCTTGCAGATTCAGCGCGTTACCAACTCAAGCGAGCTCGGGGAGATCGCCAACCTGGAACAGCTCACCTGGAAGTCGATCGTCGTCGGCGAATGGGACACGAAACTGACCGATGCGATGGAGCGGCGACTACCGAAAGAGGCAGAGCCTTCCACTATCTACTCAGGGCCGGCGCGCCTACTCGTTACGCCCAGGAGATTGCAGGTATACGGAGACGAGGCGCTGAGAGTGAGAGTCCTGACGGCGGGTGACGTGCGATCTCCAACGCTGCACTGGCGGCCTCTGGGAACAGGCCCATTTCAGGGCAAGCCGCTCACACACGTTGCGCGTGGGGTGTACACCGTTTCTCTGGGCCGACAGAAGGATGACTTTGAATACTACGTCGAGGCGAAGGCCAACGAGGGAAAGGTTCTCTTCCCCGCGACAGCACCAAACATTTGCCAGACAGTGATCGTGGTTAGCTCAGATTGAAGGTCTTCACAAGGGCAATAAGACAAGAAAGCGATTGTAGTGCACCAAGAATCGGATCGATGTGAATTAAAGGTGTCCGGTACATTTTCGTGTGAATTAAAGGTGTCCGGTACATTTTCGGGTTTTGAACTACCGCGTCGGTCGTTCTGTCGGGGTCGTGACGTTACAACTAAGGGGTCGGCGTTCGCCGCAGGTTGGAATGGAGGATTTCGTTGTCATGTTCGGCTTTTTCTTGCTTGCGCTGGTTGCGCCGGCGTTGGTTGTGGAATTCCGGGGACAGCTTACTTATTTCTGTGTTGAATTGCGTATGGTGTCCCTAATGGCACTAAGTTAAGCATCTTCGTCGGGGCGGGAGGCGGGATCAAGTGCCCCCTGCGTGCGAATATCGCCGATTGCGTAGGCGAGCAAGCCGTTTCTTCTGCCTCGATCGCCCTTCACTTAGTGCCATTATATGGTGTCCCCAGATTTCCAAATTTATCTCCATAGCCGCCATCGGCCATAAGTCACTGTAAACAATAGGCTAACGGGGCGCCAGGAAAAAATCTCGCACGCCGTTGGGGCTGGCCCGAGACTTTAGTTTGAAATATGTGTCACTATAGTCCGTACTATCACTCGTAAGTCGCCGGGCATGCTCGGCACACAACATCTGAATGAAGAGAGCCGGCCTAAAGGCCGCTCCTTGTTCAGTCCGTTATCCATTAAGGAGATATGCAATGAGAACACCGTTAACTTCCATGCTTATTGTAGCCTTTTTACTTGGCAGCTTATCGGGATGTAGCAGTCTTCATAAGCCCAAAGGGAGCTTCGACCTTGCTCCTCGCAGGATCACAATACACACTGAACCAGAGGGCGCTGACGTAATTCAACTACGGCCACTTGGCCAGTCATCTACTAGACTGGGCAGTACACCGATCGATGATTTAACTGTCACCGTCATGGTCAACATGAAGTGCAAAAACATGCCTTTCAGTGAAACGCAGAAATTGCTACAGCATGCCAATAATGCAGTTGTGAAAATCACCAAAGATGGCTATAAGCCGTACATCGCAACAATCGAGACCACAGCAGGCGAGACTGCTGTCATTAATGTAAAGCTCATAAAAAAAGGAAAATGATATCGGGGGATATCCGGGGACACCATACTCCATTCAAGACTGGAAATATGTGAGGTGCCCTTTGAATTCCCACTGATTTACACGCACGCGTTGGATTGGGGCGTCGGTGGAGTTGGGAATTCGGTTGCGCGGTCGATGTGTCATGTCTTGCGGGGGCGTTTGAAGATGGCTCGGTCGAGGGGGCCGTAGGGGGTGAAGCTTCGTTTGGTGGTGAGATAGATACCGAGGGCCAGTGTGATCGAGGTTCCGGAGAAGATGGAGATCATGATGGCGATCTGGTACTTGATGGCGGTGACGGGGCCGGCGCCGCCGAGGATGGCTCCGGTCATCATGCCGGGCAGGGAGACCAGGCCGATGGTGGTCATGGTCGCGACGGTCGGGGCCAGGGCCGCCTGAACGGCCTTGCGCAGGTAGGGGCGGGTCGCCTCGTGCAGCAGGGCCCCCTGGGCCAGGCTCTGGAGGAAGGCCTTCTCGCCCGTGCGGATCGACTCGTAGAAGGTGCGGATGCCGACGATGTCGGCGCGGAGGCAGTTTCCGAGGATCATGCCTCCGATGGGGATGGCGTACTGGGCATCCATCAGGTTCGGTCGGCGCAGGATCAGGCCGACGAAGAGCAGCAGGGGGATCGTCGTGCCGGCCGCCAGGGCTGCCAGCAGCGGCAGGGCGATGGGACGCAAACGCAGCGAGCACGAGCGGACGATCGAGACGTCCGCGACCATGACCATCACCAGCAGCCAGGCGGCGCTGAGCCAGAGGATGTTGAGCTGGAAAATCACCTGGAGGTAGAGGCCGACGAAGATCAGTTGCACGGTCATACGCACCAGGGCGATGGCGGTCTCGCCGATCATGGGGATGCGATACCAGAGCATGATCGCCAGCGGGAAGGCCAGCAGCAGATAGGCCGCGGCCAATTGCCAGAGGCCGATCTCGACGATGTTCATCTCGCACCTCCCGAGCACCGGCCCACCGGCACCACCCGGTCGGCAAACGGGAACAGCTCCGGATCGTGCGCCACCAGCAGCACGGTCGCATCGTCGCGCGAGCGGAAGTAGTCCGCCACGTTCTCCTTGCCGGCGCGGTCCAGCGCCGAGGTCACCTCGTCCAACAGGAAGATGGGGCGGTCGAGCAGGATGGCGGCGATCAGCGCGACTCGCTGTTTTTCGCCGCCGGAGAGGTCGCCGGCCTCTTTGTCGAGTAGGGCCCGGCCCAGGGCGAACCTTTCGAACAGCGCGCCGACGCGCTTGAGGTTGTCGCGCAGGCCGGCGTTGGCGCGGTAGTGGAAGGGCCGTTCGAGCACCTCGCTGACGGTCCCGGCTCCGAGCTCGGGTTCCTGGCCGACGTAGGCCAGACGCCGGCGCAGGTGCCAGACGGTCTCGGCGGTGAGCGGCTCGCCCCCGAGACGCACCGAGCCCGTTTCGGGGGCGACAAAGCCGAGCAGGCAGCGCAGCACCGTGGACTTGCCGCATCCTGATGGGCCGGTGAGCAGGGCCGTTTCGCCGGCGCCCAGCGACATGGAGAAGTCTTGCAGGACGGCGTGCCCGTCGTACAGGACGGTGACGTCTACAGCTTCCAGGGCGGCCGGCTCGTTCATACGTGTTCCGTGTCTTTCCGGTAGAGGACGCCCTACCGCTTGGCGCGGGCGAGGGCGTCGTCGAGGGCCTCGAAGCCCGTTTTCCATTCACTGATGCGCGTGATGTTCTTCTTTTTGGCGATCGTCATGAACCGGTCGTAGACCTCCTGGGCGGACTCGGGCAGGGGCCATTCGGCGCCGGTCTTCTTGGCGGTGTCCGCAAGTTCTTTCCAGCGCGTCAGGAAGACGTACATGACGGGCAACTGCGCCACTTCTACGCGGAAGCGCAGATCGGGTTCGTCCTGCACGGCCTCTTCGGCGGCCTTGAGATGTTTCCATCCGCGGGCGAGCGTGTCGAAGGAGAGGTACCTGGCGGTGTGTTTTTCGAAGCAGCCGAGCCAGTCGCCGCTTTCCTCGACGGCGCGGTGGGTGACTTTTAGATACTGCTCGATGTGCGGAGCGGCCGGACCGTAGTAGCCTGCGATGAACTCCTCGATGAGTGCCTTGCCGTTGCGCGTCGGGTCCCACAGTAGCTTGGCCAGGACCCAGGCTCGCAGCTCGGCCATCTCGGCGCCGTAGGTGTTGTACGAGCCCTGCTCGAAGAGGCCCTTGACGTTGTGGTCGACGAAGAACTTCACATTCGGCCCGAGCACGGAAAGGTTCGGGTGCGGCATGACGTAGTGCCGGAAGTTCGTCGTGTAGTCCCAGACGTAGAGCCGGTCGCAGATCTTCGACCAGCCGACGATGTCGTCGCGGAACGCGTGGTTGCGCTCGTCGGCCAGCGGTTTGCTGAACGAGCACTCGATGCTGCACAGGCGGACGATGACGTTGTCGCGCGGCTTGACGTGCTTGGGCGGCTTGCGCGTGTACTGGTAGGCCAGCGTGCTGATCGCCACGTTGGGGAATTCCTCCTCGATGTCGGCCGCGACGGCGTTGACAAAGCGCAGCATCAGGCCGGCGGGGCTGCCTTCCTCCCTTTCGACCGCTCGGCACTTGGGGCACTGGCAGTTTCCGTGCCAGTCGTTTTGCGAGACCGAGGCGATGGTCGCGGCCGGGTTGGCCCGCAGACGCGCCTTGAGGTTCTTGACCAGCTCCCGTCGCATCTCTTCGTTGGTCAGGCAGAGCTGGGTGCGCTCGTGTTTGCGCTTGCCGTCGATCTCGCTGAACCATTCGGGATGGTCTGCGAAGTACTTGTCCGGCGGGATCAGCGGGAAGAACGTGTGGACGAAGCCCTCGTAGATGTGCTTGCCGCCGCGACTGGCGTCAACGCGGGCGCCCTGGCCGTTGCACTTGTTGCGCACCGCCCAGTCCCCGTCGAACGCGTCGTACCAGTACGGCTCGCGATACTCCAGCGGCGGCGCGTACCGCACGCGGACGTTGTCGATCACGATCGTCGGCTTGCGCGGAATCGTGCTGGCTTTCGACGACCACCAGCGGCAGCCGAGCTCATCCTCCAGGAACGTGTACACCGCGTACAGGATGCCGCGCGGAGCCCCGCCCGAGAGGAACAGGTTGCTGCCGACGGTGCGGATGACGATGCCGTCGCTGCCCAGCTCGCGGGCGCGGGCGCGTCGGGCCCGCAAGCCCGCCTCGGGCACCACGAAGATGTTGGACCGGCTGCGGTCCGGCTCGTTGACGATCTCAAATTCGCCGCCGGTGATTTCTCCGAGGAAGTGCGCCAGCTCCCGCCCGGCGTGCTGCACGGACTCCGAGGCATTGGCCGCGACCACGATGGCCGCCTCCGCCCGCCCGTCCCGGGCGATCCGAACTTCACCAAACGCCGGCTGGGCACAAACAACGAGGATAGCGACCGCGATACCGATGTGCTTCGTTCTCAACATGATCTTCCCCTTCTGCGTGAAGCAGGTAGGGTGGGGCTTGCCCCACCGGAAGCGCTTGGGCGCGAAGAAATGGTGGGGCAAGCCCCACCCTACAGCTTGCTCCGTGCACGCTTCACGAACGACGCTTCACATTGGTCCATTTGCACTTTGATTTATCTCAAAGAACCTGAACCATAGGATAGGACCGGTCTGAGATTTGTCAATCAGCAAAGGGCATGACGGGGCGGGTGGCAGCGTCAAGGGCGCAGGCCTTGGCGATGGGGCCATACGGCTCGGGCAGAGCGACGCCGGCGCTTCGCTTGAAGACACGCAGGGTGGGTCCTTGACCCACGCGGTGGTGTGCGCGAGAGCTTCACGCGCGAGTTGAGGACCCACCCTACGAGTTGCCGGCTTTACGCCTTGCTATTCGATGGCCTGAACGTCTCTTTCGCGGATGGTGAGCCGGCCGGTTTCGCTTTTCTGTACGTGATACACGGCTCTGTACGTTCGGCCGGAAGGCAAACGAGGGCTCTGCACGACCCAGCGGTCCTGCGTGGACTCGGAATCCAGCAAGGTGTAGGAGGTCACCACCTGGTCCGGATCGGCGCCGGGCACGACGAACCAGCGCCGGATAATCTCTGTGTCACTGCCCCGCACGTGGTCGATCCTCCACTGGCCGCCCTGCGTGGCCCAGCGAGCCAATGCCTCCGGTCCGTGGGGAAGGGCGTTGTGCTCGTGGCAGTACATGTTAAGCAGCGCGGGGATGTAGGCCTGCAGGTGGCTTTGCACGATGCGATCGGCGCGCTCTTCGACGGTCAGGTTGCTTTCGTCGGCAAAGCGGGCTGTGTAGGGCGCAAAGTCCAGTTCCGACAGGACCAGAGCTTCCCACGCTTGCCCCCCCGTGGCCACCTCGTCCCTGAGAGCGCCGAAGATTTGTTCCGTCTCTTGCCATGCGGCCTGCACGCGTTCGAGTTCGTGCATGTCCGCCGCGTGCCGCGCTTTGTCAAGGGCTTCTCCGAGTGTGGACAAGCGTTCGGCGAATTGCCGAGCTGCCCGGGTCATGTCCTCGGGCAGCTCACCGGTGGTGGCGGAAACGTCCCGCACGGCGGCGCGACCGTCAACGATGTCCACGATCCGCACGACCGCTTTTTCCTGCGGCACATACGGATTCCCCGTGAGGGCCAGAGAGGCACCGGCGTCCAGCCACTGGATGGGCGATGCGGGCCCCCGGCAGACCGCTTGGTCCTCCCCCGTTTCCGTGTGAAGCAGATGAAGCGTATACTCCCTCTGACGGACTTCCCAGTACGCCAGATAAGACCCGTCCGGGCTGAAGGTGGGCAGCACCGCCCCGGTGCCGGTGAGCGAGGTGAGCCGCTCGGCCGGGCCGCTCGGTACCGATGCGCGGTACAGGTTTCCGGTGCAGGGAACGCCTTGATACCAGTGGCCGCCCTGGGCGAAATCGGAGACGTATGCGATTTCCTGACCCTCCGGCGCAAAGACCGCGCCGGCGCCGCGCAGGCCGGTCTCAACCACTTCGCCGGTGAGGGTATCGACCAGTACCAGCGAATGGTTGGTCACGTAGCCTTCCGCCCGGGATACCACGAGCCAGCGCGAGTCGGGCGACCAGTTCGGACAAGTCTTGATCGCGCCGCCCAGCATCTTCTTGATTTCCGCCGACTCGAGATCGATCACGAACAGGCCGAAGTCGCGCTGCTGTCCGGTGCCGCGGCTCCCGACAAACGCGAGCTTGCGCCGATCCGGCGACATCGACGGATACAGCGGATCACAGTCGTCAAGGTAGGGCATCAGCATTTTCCGACCGGTCTTGAGGTCGACCAGGAAGACCTGATCCGCGATCAGGGGGCGGCCCGAGCCCGCGATGCAGATACCGCCGCCGCCGTGAGCGTGGATCAGGCTGCCCGCCTCGACCAGGACCGCGTCCCCATCCACACGCAGAATGACCCTCGGTGCAGTGCCGACGAAATCCGTGACGTGATGTGGATCGTGGTCCTGGTCATCTGTCGCCCAAAGCGAGTAGAGCATTGAGGGAGCCAGGGGCAGGAAGTACAGGATGGTCGCCCCGGCCCGGCGGCCCGGCTCGCCCAG
>Ga0272441_10013186_pt1 | contig 11931 bp, 11 predicted proteins | sample SSMProp6N_FD_193582 | JGI IMG/M metagenome (GOLD analysis project Ga0272441, IMG submission 193582) | Marine sediment archaeal communities from Little Sippewissett salt marsh, Falmouth, MA, United States - SSM-Prop-6N | ecosystem: Environmental > Aquatic > Marine > Wetlands > Sediment ...
AGTTATGGTTGGTGGCGCTGGCAGAATAGGTCACAAATAGTTTTCCATTTCTTTTAATAACGGCGGGTCCTTCATTGACATTATATTTCATCCGTTCCCAGTTAAATTCTGGTTCTGTCAAAACCACTTCCGGGCCGGTCAGGGTGGTTGGATCTTTCATCTCGGATAATACCAGTGTTGTGCCGTGTTCTCCGCCCCGCACATCTTGTGCCCATATCAAATATCTTTTGCCTTTATGTTCAAAGGTCGTCGCGTCCAGTGAAAAGGACTCCTTTTCTGTTATTATCCTTCCTTCTTCTTTCCACTCTCCTTCCATCGGATCTTTTGATGGATTTGACAGTACCCAAATCCTGATGTTCCAAATTTGTTCTGCCTCACCCGCTGCAAAGTAAATATACCATTTCCCGTCAATCCTATGCAGTTCAGGCGCCCAAATATGATGTCCCATTACACCTTTTTCATGCTTATGCCACACTTCTTTTTCTGGGGCTTCCTTTAATCCGTTTATACTGTTTGCTTTTCTTATCACAATCCGGTCATATTCAGGGACAGTGGCAATTAAGTAATAGATACCGTCATCTGTTTTATATACCCAGGGATCAGCGCGCTGCTCTGCTATCGGATTGTCAAATTCAGGGGCTTGTGTATAACAGAGGCTGGAAAAAATGACTGATGTGATAATCGCTTTTAAAAACAGAACAGGGTTCATAAAGAATCCTTTTCAATAATATTTATTTAAAAAACAAAACAATGATGTCTTTACCTTTATTATCTTTCACCGAATAATTATCAAACTGTGTTCCTAAATCTGGTAAATTGCCAGCTTTGTTGTAAGCATGATAAAGCAGTAATGCTTCATCTGCTGATAATGTATTGCCAATATTGCTGGTACAATAATAATCAACCAGGTCCGCTTTAGGGTAAAGCTTATCTACAATAGGAAAACAGATCGCTTCTGCATCTTCAATTGGTTTATTCATAGATAAAACAAAAACCAACATGGAAATTTCACCTGTAAAATCCGACTTTCTTTCCTGCTTTGCTTTAAAGAAAATATCATAAAGTCCGCTATATACATCTGATTGTTTAAATACAGAATTGCAATTACTACAAGTAGCCTTACCGCCGACTTTAGAAATAGGATCTCCGGCATTCCAGTAAATCCCCAAACCTTTTTTTTCCAGAATGGCATTACATTTAGGGCATTGCCAATATCTATTATCACTTACTGACTGGGAATTGTCTTGTGAAAATCCACTTATTATAAAGATGAGTAATAATAATGCAATTGTAGTATAATTTTTCATCGAAGGATTCCTTTTTTTATTATTTTTTCTGTTTTGTCATTATAATATTGGGATTTTTATTCTTTCCCGATTTTTTGTAAATGTGACCTTCACAAAATTTTATTGTTTGAACAGGATCTCTACCACCGGGAAAAAATCATAGTTAACTTACAGTTTATATGGCCGGACAAGTTCAGGGAGAGGGATTGGCCCTACTCGGGATTATGCGTCCGGGGGAGAACCCCCGAGACGCATCTGATGAGAGCAATATATGGATCAAATATCGTTGCCGGGATAATTGGAAGATTGGATACAGGATTTAAATCCACATTTAAGGACAATTATTCTATTTCTTTCGATATTTTTATTGCTTTAAGAGCCAATCTTCGATTCTCAGGATCACTGTCCGTCTTGGATATTTGTGTTAATCGGGCATAGTCCCCTGAATCAAAAGCAACCAGCCTGGCCCATGTGGGAAGATTTTTCAAAATATATTTTTTTGATCTTGCATCCAGTTCTTTAGATTGGAGCATGGCCAGCATGGTACTGACGACACCGCCATAAAGGTTCCTTGAAGCCTCCAGGTCCGCCATCTGAACAGCACTTGAGTAACGCAAAGCATCTACACTGAAATGGCTTGAATTCAAAGAAGCATTCATACTGTTGATAAATTGAGACATCTGGGCCTGCCTTATATCAGCATAGGACAGGCTGTCCCAGTATGCATGACCTTTTAATGCCGCATTCAGAGCAGCCAGTCTTGCAATATTATTAGCCAGATAAACCACCTCATAAGGAAGTCCTTTACCCGGATACAACAACATAATCTCTGAAATACTCCTCAGTAAATCCATCCGGCTGCCGGTTAATCGTCTGTAATCAAGTTCTCCTTCTTCAAGGGGGATATATTGGAAGCCTGCGAAATACTCAAAAAAACTGTTTTTATTTGCTGCATTTGGTAGATGATTGCCCTGTTTTTTAAGGCCAATGGTCATGGCAATTATGAATTTTTGCATTTGATTGTAGTCGAAAGTTGTATCCGAGTAATTTTCTTTTAAGTACTGTTTAAACATTTGCAGTCGTATCGGTTCGCTTTTTGCCTGAAGAATAGGGTCAACCACAGTTTGATGCTGAAAATAAGTCAGTATTTTGTTAGCCTCTTTCGAATTGTTGCCATCAGGAAATTTGTCCATGTAGCGGGCATAGGAAATGCTGTCATCTTTTGCCACAGCATTTTGATAATAAAGATTTTCTATCATATCATTGACTGAATCCTTCAAAGCATAGGACATTTTACCCTCGTATTTATTTTCAAATACTTCCAACGCTTCAATGGAACTCTTGTTATTTATGGCCTTAAATTCTTTTTGTGCCCTTTCCTGATAAAGTTTTTTAATGAGCTTGTCCAAATCCCATTTTTCGGAATAGGACATTTTCCTGCCGAACATATCTCTGTATGCTTCATACGCCTCTACGGTATTTTGTTCAACGGCCTTCCGGTGAACCTCCTCCTTTTTTTCACGATATAAGTTATCCAGCCTGCTTTCAAATTTACTTCTTTCCCTCCAACCCATCACGCCCGAATAGGTTTTTTGAAAATCGATCAACTCCTGAAGGCTATCACTTTCCATGATAGTCTGATAGTTCTTTTGCAGTTGTTTTGTTAAACTTGATTTTTCTGTTTGTGACAGGGTATAACTATCACTGGCTCCCAGCTTTAGTATGCTGGCCTCTGTTTTGTATTTGCCATCCGGATATTTGTTAAGATAGTTGGAATAGCCGGCGATTCTGTTGAATTTTCTGGCTTCTTTATAAACAGCTTCCTGAAGCAGGATGTTCATTTCTGCAGTGTGCTTGCCATCCGGGAATTCAGTAAGGTAAGATTGGATATCCTTTGACTGCAAAGTTCGTATCGCACGGCCGAAATAAATTGTTTCCAATTGATTTTGTATTTCCTGCACAGTTTCAATTCTTTCACCATCCGGACACCAGGATACGTACTTATTGCATGCTTCAATTGAACTGTCTTTGATAACAGATTTCCAAATGAGATCCTCCATTTTGTTGCGGACGGATTCAGAATACCTGCAATCAGGAAACTGCGTCAGAAAATTGTGGTACTCTTTTGCGGAATTTTTCCTAATAGCCTGATCATATTTCATTGTCATTAATGTATCCCTGACCTGGCTTGAATATTCTCCGGTGGAATACTTTTTTAGAAATTCTTCATAACTTGCAATAGTATTAATTTCAGTTGCCTTTTGATATAAAGATTTTCGCGAGGCGCATGCACTTAATAAAAGCACAATAGCAATCGTAGGCAATAAGACCTTTCTTTTCATTAATTCCCTCCAGAATTTTGATTGTGATGTTGAAATATTTTTGAAGCCAGCTTTTATATCTTCTACCATTGTCTAACAGGCAAAACATAAAAAAGTCTAAATACTGACATGACAAGTTCCGCTGAATTGAGTCCTTCAGTTCAAAATATTATTCAAAAAAGTCAATTGAAGTATATAATTTTATATAGCGTACAATATAAGGTACAAGCATATGAGAATCAATGATTATTCATGGAATACATGTAATAAATTACCATAATATACAAAAACCTGAATGTCAATATTAAATACCGAAAAAGACGGGGGCATTTGTATGGAAAAGAAGGAACAGGTGATTAATAATATTAGTTTAAATTCACCACAAAACTGTACGCGTCTGAATAAAAAAGGTATAAAGCAAATACAACCATGAACACCGCGCACACACCAATGAGGATGCGGTAGCGTTTGTCCGTAAGCAGATGCCTGCCTTTGGATACAGCACCGCTGACAATAATGTACCAGATAATATCCGCAAGAATGTGGCAGGAAAAGAAGAAAGCAATGCCCCAGTAGCCGTATTCGCGGGAGCGTATGATATAGGATCTAATATTGAACAGGTCATCCGTCGATCAAGAGATTTTTTATTTCAATAGCATGAAAAGAGAATCCAAAAGCCAATGCTGGGATATGCCGGCTAAAAAACCGGTTAATAATCTCAACCAATTTGTGCTTTCACGGTTTAAAAAGAATTGGGTAGTTCCATCTATCAGCATGGGTAATTGCATGAGAATAAAAGCAAAAATAGAAAATTTTGGTAATCCATTAATGTAAAATGGATAAAGCAAATAGCCTAAAAATAAGCCAGTACAGCGGGCACAAACAGGTAATTTTTTCCCCGCAATAAAAATTGATCTTTCAGGAATTTGATGACATAATTTCAATCTATTAAACCCATTATGTAGTATGATTATTATCCAATAATATCTTCAATATTTAAATTAAGAAATTTCCTTGAAAAAATAAGTTTACTTTCTGTTTTTTCTTTTGTGCTGCCTTCAGTTTTTTTTGTTATAGTGGTATTTAAAGTCATATTTATTATACTATCTCTGCAATTATCGCAATAAAAGAAATGAATTATAGCATAATTTTTATCTACATTGTCATCCTGTCCTTCGAAATAATTATTTAATTTATCAATTTTACCGGTTCGGAGTGATGACAGGGCAATCTGCCCGTTATCGTGATTCATTCTATGTGATTTGATATTTTTCATAAATGTATTGCATTTCTCACAAAATGGTTTTTTACATACATTTTGCCATGAATAATAGGATGCATAACCTGCAAACATCCCTGCATTCGTAATGACTTTGAGATAATCCATGAAAGAATCAAATGCTTCATATTCAAAAATACTATTTCGTACCAAAACGTACGTAATGACTATAGGAAGAGAAGTTATCGCCGCAATGATAGCAGCATTCTTCGGATTGCGGTTTTTCCCCAATTCAGAAGCGATTGAAATGGCTTTTGCTTGTAGAAAACCCAACCCAACAGCAAAACCAAAAAACACCAGAACAAAAGCAAGAATTGATAAAAGACAAAACTTGCCGGATAGAAGGCTGCCTGTAATATATTGCAGGAATGGTAAAATGCTTCCAGCTATTAAAGAAGCAATGATACCAAAAATGGTCATATAAACAATGCTCATCGCGTTACCTTTACCACTGGGCGAATATGCAAATTCGACTTTACTTGCATTAAATGTTCTTTTACTGTCGTTCATAATGTGCTCCAATATTATATCATCAAGTTTTTAATCTATAAATATTAATAAGAATCTGATGACCGCCACAATTCCTGCTAGAATTAGTATAACGGTACATATTTTTTCCAAGTATTTGGTTGTATCAATCTTGTTTCCTTTATGTCTGCTTTCAAATACTTTCTCTTTCGTTTTTTCTTGATTTACCTGTGCAGACCTTTCCGGGTCCAGAATGAAATCTTTACAATTATTCCCAAATGCCGGTTTCTTATGTGTTAATTTACATAATATTCCTTCTGTGATATTGAACTCATAATTTTTACATTGTTTGCAAAATTTGTCAAAGTCAGGCATTTTGATCTCCTGTCGAATATGAAATGGAAAATGTGAATATATGGTTTTTTTAAGGATATATTAAATCAATTTGTACTATTTATTGAATTAATTTATCATGTTGCCAATTTTTGCGCACCCGAATAAAAGAAATACACCGAAAACACCACCAGAAACACTGCGCAGACGCCGATAAGGATGCGGTAGCGTTTGTCCGTAAGTAAATGCCGGCCTTTGGATACCGCGCCGCTGACAAAGGCGTACCAGACCAGGTCAGCCAGGATATGACCGGAAAAGAAGAAAGCGATGCCCCAGTAGCCGTACTTGCGGGAGTGCCCGATAAAATTCAGGCCGATGGTGGCCCACCAGATGATCCAGTAGGGATTAATGGCGCTCATGAGAATGCCCGTCCAGACCAGGTGGTTCTTGCTGCGTATCTTTTTATCCGGTTCGAATGAAAGCGTGAGTTTGGGGATGGAACGGAACATACCCACGGCCAGATAAAGCAGAACCGCACCACCCGCAAGAGAGATGACCACGAAGGCCCAGTCCTGTTTCAGAAAGGGGGCCAGGCCCAGAAGCAGTGCTGTGACCACAGCCATTTCGATAATGCCGTGTCCCAGAATAATGAGCGGACCTGCGTGAAAGCCCCGCTTGGAAGTTTCGCTTATGGTTACAGTCAAAAGCGGGCCCGGCATGAGCGCGCCGGACAGGGCGATTATGAAGGAGGAGAAGAAGATGGGAATGAGAACAGACATTGTTTTGATTCATCCGTATTTTGTATAAAACTAGAATTGAGAAAATTAGGGAAAACGGATTTACTTTTTGATACAATCAAATCCTCTCCCTTGAAGGGAGAGGGGTTGTTGAATATGTTTCTTCAATAGTCGCGAATGCCTAAAATGAATACCCGAACAGCTTGGGTAGTACTTCCACGATCCAGGGGATATAGGTGACCAGCAGGAGCGAAAGGATCATGACCGCGAAAAAGGGCAGCAGGCTTTTGGTAATGGAAGCAATGGTGGTCTTTCCTATTCCGCAGCCTAAAAACAGCACGGATCCCACGGGCGGCGTACAGAGCCCGATACAAAGATTCAGTACCATGACAATACCGAAATGCAGGGGCGACATGCCCAGTTCCTTGACAATGGGCAGGAAAATGGGCGTAAAAATCAGCACAGCCGGTGTCATGTCCATAAACGTACCTACAATCAGCAGAATACAATTAATCATCAGCAGAATCAGGAACTTGCTGTCTGTCATACCCACAAGGGCGGCGCTGATGTTCTGCGGTATATTTTCATAGGACAGGATCCATGACATGGCCCGTGAGGTACCGATAAGCAGCATTACAATAGCTGTGGTTTCCACAGTTTTCAGAAGAATCTGCGGGAGATCTTTGATTTTGACCTCCCGGTAAAATACCACAGAAAGAAGGAGGGCGTAAAGCACAGCCACGGCACTGGCTTCTGTCGCAGTGAAATAACCGGCCAGAATACCACCGATAACAATGACAATCAGGAGCAGACTGGGAATGGCGTCAATAAATACTTTTGCTTCCTTTAAAAGAATCTCACTATGGTTTTTTATCTTTGAATAGTATGTTGAAAATAAAAGAAGCATAATGAACAGCAAACCAATATGCATTTTTGAGATCAGAAGTGACTGCAGAGAAAAATGATAAATGGATGCCAGGATCATCAGAACAATTGAAAAAATCATGTAGAGCGCAGGCGATTTTCTGGCAAATTTTAAGAGCAGCCAGATAGCCGTAAGAATAATGACCAGGGCAATATATATTTTAATGATAAAAAGGGATGTATATTGTGATCGTACAAATTCATAAATTAAATAAGCAGGCGAGAACAAGATGGTGAACTTTGCGATTCGTACCAGTTTGGTAACACTTGCCATCGATATTGAGTGTGTACAAACCAATACGATGAAAAACCAGTTTATATAACCCAGCAGCGAATAGTTGATGTAACCCGGTATGGACCATTTGAGGAGTGTGGGATGAAAATTAATGAATGAAAAAACCGGCAATCCAGTGATACCCAGAGCAATTAAATAGACGAAAGTCAATTTCAGCCAGCCCGGAAAATCGCCGACCGGGTATTTTTTAATCAAAGCCACAATAGCGCAAACAGCCATTAATCCCAGCCCTACAAGAATGCCCGGAAAGTATCCGGCGATAAACAGAGCCGCAATGGATACGCCGCCGCTGGCCAGTGAATAGACAATCAGCACATTGCTTGGCGGAATGAGCAGACCCGTGGTAGCGCCGGTTACGGTGACCGCGGTATTGAAATTCTTGTCATAGCCTTCCTTGTTCATCCTGGGAATCATGAATCCGCCGATCGCCGATGTGGCAGCAGCGGCTGATCCTGAAATCGCGCCGAAAAACATACAGGCCAGCACGTTCACATAGGCCAGACCGCCCGGGAACATGCCCACAAGAACCTTGGCAAAATCCACCAGCCGTCTGGCTATGCCGCCCCGACCCATAAGCTGTCCGGACAAGATAAAAAACGGGATGGCAAGCAACGCAAAGCTGTTAATGCCTGTAGCCATCTGCTGGGCCACAGTTGTAATGGCCGGTCCGGATGGAATGGTAAAGAGCATGGTCAGTATAGTGGATATTCCGATCGCAATGGCAATGGGCACGCTGAGAGCCAGCAGTATGACAAAACTGACGATTAGGACAATGACTGAGAGTTCCATGTATGGTTTCCCTTGATTTGGTTTGAATTCGGTTGACCAGGTGCTTAATCCAGCGCGCTGATCTGATGCTCTGCTTTTTGTTCCTGCTTACTTTTCAGGGCGTTTAAAATAAAATTAATAGAATACAGAATCATCAGGGTCCCTGAGAGGGGCAACACAAGATAAACATAACCCATTTTAAAAGGTAAGTCTGTGGTTTTCTGGTCAAGTATCAGGGTCATGCTGACAAGCCGTATGCCTCCCCAGACCATCACAAAGGATGCAAACAGAATTACAGTGATATAAATCAGGATTTCCACGACCTGTTTTTTTGTCCCCTGCAGCTTATAGGTCAGCACATCAATGCCCAGGTGGGCTTTTGTATAAAGTGCATAGCTTGCTCCCAGCAGACCGATCCAGATCAACAGATAACCGGCCAGTTCTTCAGTATATCCGCTGGGATTTTTCAATACAAACCGTGTAAAAACCTGCCAGGTTACATCAATCACAATAGCTGCCATCAGAACAATGAGAATCTTTGTGATGACCGCATTGATCCATTTTATCAGAGTATTCATAGATTTATCCTTGTTAAAAGCCGTGTTTATTTTAGGATCTATTGTATCTTTTTAATTTTTTGAATCAATTCGTACAGGACGGGCTCGTTTTCTTTATAGGATTCATGCATGTCCTGCACTTTATTCTGGAAGGGGATTTTATCAGGTTTAAATATCTCGACCCCGCCTGCCTGAACCTCCCTTAATGCTTCTTCCTCCGCTTCTTTCCACACTTTTCTCTGATATATAACCGATTCGTCCACAGCCTCCTGCACCCATTGCTGCTCCTGAGCGGTCAGGCTGTTCCAGACCACGGTACTCATTAGCAGAATATCCGGAACGGAAGTGTGTTCATCCATGCTGTAGTATTTACAGACTTCAAAATGTCCGGATAAATAAAAACTGGGGGGATTGTTTTCCGCACCGTCCACAACGCCCTGCTGAAGGGCCGTGTACAGTTCTCCCCAGGGGATGGGCGTGGGAGATCCACCCAGGCTTTTTACCATTTCAGTTGATGTTATGCTTTTCATGACACGGATCTTCATGCCATTCAGATCGGACGGTGCAAGGATCGGCTTTTTCTTTGTGTAAAAACTGCGGCTGCCCGCGTCATAATAGCACATACCGCGTACCAGATAGGCCTGTGTGTCCAAAAGCAGTTTTTTACCCAGATCACTGTTCAGCACTTTCCAGCGGTGCTCATCGTTACGGAATATATAGGGGATACCGAAGATCTTCATTTCCGGAACAAAAGTTTCCAGTGGCGCTGTTGAAACCTTTGTCATGGCCAGGCTTCCAATTTGAAGCAATTCGATCAGATCCCGTTCGGCACCAAGCTGACCGCTCGGGTAAATATCCACGCGCATTCTGCCGCCCGATTTCTCAGCCAGTCGTTCAGCCATATAGACCATGCCTTTGTGGACCGGATGGGTGGTATCCAGCGCATGAGCGAGTTTCAACACCCTGATCTGACTGGTTTTTTGGCAGGAGCAGAATATACAGCCTGCAATGGTGAGCATGATAAGCCTTGTTTTCATACAAATGCCTTTCAAAGGAATTGCCTGTTATGTAAGAGGAAAAATCACTATAAGATATAAAATATAAATCAGATGTCAATGCTTTTTATGATTTTTTCATTTGACCGGTAGTATAGACTTGTCAGAGGTAAAAAAGAGCCGCTGAGTGTTAACCAGCGGCTCTTTATCAATATAAAATAACGGATATGATCTGTTATCCCATCAACACATGTATTTCATGTTTCTTGCCGTCACCGAAAACAGGGATCAGGTTGTCCTGAAAGGTTTTGCCGTCCACAGTGATCTCCTTGATACCCTTGTTTACACCGTCTGGGTTCTCAATGGTGATCTCGTAGGTTTCACCGCGGTACTTCCGGTGTACTTTGAATTTTTTCCATGAACCGGGAATACACGGATCAATACGGAGGCCGTTCCAGTCGGGCATGACACCCAGCAGATAATGGGAAACACCCAGGAAGTTCGCAGAGGCTGTGCCGGTCAGCCAGGAATTCTTGGCCTCTCCATGATTCCGGGAATCGGAACCCGCAATCATCTGCGCATAGCAATAAGGTTCGCAACGGTGCACATCGCTGATTTCTTCACGGGCCGCAGGGCAGATGGTTTTATAGTATTTCATGGCCTCTTCACCACGTCCAAGATTACATTCAGCAATCACGACCCAGCCATTGGGATGACAGAAGACGCCTGCGTTTTCTTTTACACCCGGCGGGTAGGAAGTGATCTCTCCCATATGAAAATGATATTCCGAGTAAGCCGGCTGCTGAACCACAACACCGTGTTTCGTGTAAAGACGCTCGCCCAGTGCATTCATGGCTTTTTCCAGCTTGCCGTCTTCCAGGCCCACTTTGGCCATGCCCATAAATGTCTGGGGTTCGATAAAAATCTTGCCTTCTTCGCATTCATTGGAGCCGATTTTATTGCCGTATCGGTCATACGCTCTTATGAACCATTCGCCGTCCCAGCCATGCTTGTAAATCGCATCAATCATTTCGGCGACTGCTTTTTCAGCCTGTTCTGCATTGGCTGTATCACCCCGTTTTTCAGCCATGGCCTTGAATTCCCGGCCTGCCCAGACAAACTGGGCGGCGATCATCAGGGATTCAGGGACCGAACCGACTTCGTCATCCAGGCCGGCCTGCTCTGCGTCCGCCTGGAATGTATCACCCGGATTGATGCTCAGAATGGTCAGGTTCAGACAGTCATTCCAGTCCGCGTGACCGATTTTGGGCAATTTGTGCGGACCGAGGTTGTTCAGAATGAATTTGAATGAGATTTCCAGATGTTCGTACAATGTAGCCGTATCATCCGGATTGTTGTCAAAAGGTGCCTGTTCATCCAGAATGGACCAGTCACCGGTTTCCTTGATGTAGGACGCTGTGGCCAGAATCAGCCAGCAGGGATCGTCATTGAATCCCACACCCACATCGGCATTTCCCTTTTTATCCAGAAGCTGATACTGGTGATAGCATTCACCGCTCCGCCACTGAATCGCGGCCAGATCGAGGATACGCTCACGTGATCTTTCAGTGGGTATCAAGTGAACCACACCAAAAAGATCCTGACAGGCATCGCGGAAGCCGATACCACGACCGATACCGGTTTCATACAATGATGTGGATCTGGCCATATTGAATGTGATCATATTCTGGTACTGGTTCCAGATATTGACCATGGTATCCAGAGGCTGTTCCGGTGTTTCCACCTGGTAACCGCCCAGCAATTTATCCCAGTAATCCTTCAAGTCGTTAAACGCTTTCTCTGAATGTTCTCTTTTCAAAAATTTATCAATGGTGGGCTGAGCCAGCTTCTTGTTGATCACGCCTTTTGAGGAAAATTTTTGATCTTCAGGATTTTCCCAGAATCCGAGCAGAAAATTAATTTTTTTTGTCTCTCCCGGTTTAAGCGTTATTTCAAAACTGTGGGAGC
>Ga0272441_10013187_pt1 | contig 11931 bp, 13 predicted proteins | sample SSMProp6N_FD_193582 | JGI IMG/M metagenome (GOLD analysis project Ga0272441, IMG submission 193582) | Marine sediment archaeal communities from Little Sippewissett salt marsh, Falmouth, MA, United States - SSM-Prop-6N | ecosystem: Environmental > Aquatic > Marine > Wetlands > Sediment ...
GATTCAGGTTGATAAGCGCCTCGCCGTCGCGAAATACGGGCGCCAGCACCACAGCGTCCAGAGACAGTGTCGGAACCTGACTCGGGCAGGAGCCGATGCCGCCGAGATCCGGTCCGACAGCGACTTGGTCGGCTACGAGGATGACTGCTCCGGCCAGCAGCAGCCCGAAGGTCACAAGCAGCAATCCTCTCTGTTGCAGAGGCGTTGGCATGGCTCCCTCCCAGGTGGTGTTGGATCTTCCAGAGTACGTGACGGACAATCCCGTGCCAAGTTTCGAGTTCGTGATCAATCGAGCGCTCGGGGGTGGATGATGTGGAGGATTGCGTTGTCGACGTTTGCGTTGGTGTTCCTCGCCGAATTGGGAGACAAGACCCAACTTGCCGCACTGGCCCTCTCGGCGGACTCGAATCGGCCGTGGGCCGTGTTCCTCGGAGCATCTGCCGCGCTGATTCTATCGACTGGCGTTGCAGTCGTGGTGGGCACCGTTCTGCATCGTGTCATGCCTGAGGGGATGGTCCGGATGATTCACTACGTCGCCGGTGGGCTGTTCCTGGCCGCCGGGGTGCTGACGATCGTCAAGGCGTAGCGGGCTCGTCGAACCACGCTGTGGTCTCCAGCTTCTGCAGTGGGGCAAGCAGTGACTTCTCCGTCATGTCGAGGTGGACCGGCGTGATCGAGATACACCCATTGGCAACTGCGCCAAGGTCCGTATCTTCTTCCTCCCGCGACACTTCGGTGAGCGGATCTCCCGTGATCCAGTAGTAGTTTCTTCCGCGCGGATCCTTCCCCACCACCAAGTAGTTGTCATAAGCATGGCCGCCGAGCTTCGTGACACGCACGGGCAAGGCCCGGCCGCTTCCGCCTGGGGAGACCGGAACGTTGACGTTTAGAAGAACCCCCGGGGGAAGTGAACTCTGCTCGAGCAAGCGTGAGACAAGGCGAGCGGCGAAGTACGCGGCGTGCGCGTAGTCGGACTGCGAGCCCTCTCCACTCCGGATGTCTTGTGATAGGGCCACAGCAGGAACGCCGCCTCGCGCACCTTCCATCGCGCCAGCGACGGTTCCCGAGTATGTGATATCCTGGCCCACGTTGAGACCGGCGTTGATCCCTGAAACGACGAGATCGGGACGATGTTCAATGAGGCCAAGAAGTGCAAGCGAGACGCAATCTGAGGGTGTGCCGCTGCACGCATACGCCACGGCTCCGTCAAGCAAGCGAACGCGGTCGACACGAAGCGGCTTGTGGAACGTCATCGTCCTTCCGGCGGCAGACCAGTTCCGATCCGGCGCGTAGACGTGGACGTCAGCGACCTTGTCGAGTTCCAGTTTGAGGGCCATGAGTCCGGGGGCGTTGACGCCGTCGTCGTTGGTCAGCAGAACGGTCCACTTCTTCATGTCCTCTCCTCTCCTTGACGCTCATCGAGCCGTCGATAGAAGTGTAACTCGTTGTCTCCGTATCTTCGGTGGTCGACGCGAACCAACACGCCGGTCTGCTCTGGAAGCTGTGCTTGCTTCCTGACCTCGGCGACCACAACCGGATCAGGACCGAGCAGCTTTCCAACACCGATCAGCTCTACCGCGGACGCGGCAAGCCCTCGCCCGTAGGGAGGCCCGACAAACACAAGATCGAACCTCCGGCCGCGGCGGGAGAGATGACCGAGTGCATCGGCATAGTCCATACACAGAACCTGTCCGTGTTCGAGTAGCTCAAGAAGTGCAAGGTTCCGCCTCACGATGCCGCACGCATACGCTGAGGCGTCCACAAAGACGCACGAATCAGCGCCTCGGGACAAAGCCTCCAATCCGACGCTACCCGTGCCGGCGAAGACATCGAGAAACCGTGCTTCCGAAACGAACTCGAGAAGAATGCTGTAGAGGGCACCACGAACGAAATCCCTCATCGGGCGAATGCCTGTGTCTTCCCACGGAACCAGTTTCCGTCCCTTACGAGTTCCCCCGATGATCCGCATGTCCGTTCTTCCTCCACGTGTTGCCTTGACAGTCCGGAAGGGCCTACCTATGATGTTCGACCGGCGGCGCGCGTCTCGCACGCCCGGCGCAGCGCGAAGCCGTCTACAGAATGAAGGCGGCCTCGGACGCGAGCGACCTCATGGCCTGTCGTTGGCCCCGATTATGCACGAGAAGGAGCAGTTAGGCCCGTGAAGCGTTCTGATGTTCAAGGGGTTGTGTTTGATCTCGACGGAACCCTCTGCCGTTACGAGGTCGGTATCGCCGAGGCGCTCGCGGAGTCTCTTGCCCTTGCCGGCAAGCCCCGGGAGTTGTTCGGCCCGCTTGAACATGTCGTCGCCCGTATCGATCGCCTGTGGCGCGAGTACGAGGCGCAGCGCGAGAGTGCGGCGGCCATCTGCTTCCGGACGTTCGAGACCCTTCTTCGGGAGGCGGGATCGCCGAGCAATGTACTTGCCTCCACGCTGTCGGGAACCTACTCGAGCATCCGCCTTGCGTCGGTTGCCCTCTATCCAGGCACACGCGAGTCGCTTGCGGATCTTCGCCCCCGTTACCGGCTCGGACTCCTGACCAACGGGCCGTCCGACCTGCAGTGGAGTAAGATCCGGCGGCTGTCGATCGAATCCCTGTTTGATGCGATCATCGTTGCCGGTGACATCGGTCACTACAAGCCTGATGCTCGCGCGTTCCGGTGGGTGGCCAAGCAGCTTGAGCTGCCGAGCGAGCAGATCATGTTCGTCGGCGACTCCCTATCGGCGGACATCGCGGGAGCCTGTGCAGCCGGCTTCTACTCGGCATGGATCCGGAGTCCGGAAGCGGAGAACATCCCTGAGACGCCGGCGGACTTCGTGATCGACGACCTTCGTCAGCTTCGAAAGGTACTGCTATGAGAACCATGGATGTTGCCATCCTCGGCGCTGGTCCGGCGGGGCTGTTCGCGGCAAACTGCCTCTCCGACTCGGGACTGCGCGTGCTGCTCATCGATCGCGGCACGGAGCCCGCGAGGCGAACCCATATCAGCTATGGTGTGGGCGGCGCAGGAGCGTTCTCCGACGGCAAACTGAACCTCACGCCGAGTATCGGTGGAGAGCCGGAGACGTTCGGGCGTTCGATCGGTGAGCTTCAGACGTACATCGATCATGTAGACGCAACGTTCACTCGATTCGGCGCTCCAGAGAAGTACTCCGGTGAGGACGAAGACGCCCTTCGCGGACTGAAGGAGCTGGCAACGCGTGCTGGGATCGAGTTCATCAGCGGCCGACAGCGACATATGGGGACGCTTCATGTTCGCGACGCGATCGACGCGTTCTACCGTCATCTGCTCGAGTCGGGGATCGAGTCAGCACTGGATTGCCGGGTTGAAAGCGTCGAGCGGGCCCCGTCCGGTGGCTTCCGCCTTCTGGGCGACAAGGAGTTTGAAGCACGCTACCTGATCGCTGCTCCCGGGCGGGCGGGGGCGTACTGGTTCCGCGAGCAAGCCGCGAACCTTGGGATCGAGACCTCGTATGGACCGATCGACGTCGGCGTCAGAGTCGAGTTTCCGGCCGAGCTGTACGCTGCGGTGGAGAAGGTGATGTACGATGCCAAGCTGCGTGTACGGACCGCCTCCTACGATGACATGGTCCGAACGTTCTGCACGAACCCACGGGGGTTCGTGGTCCGCGAAGCGTATGATGACTTCTCGCTTGTCAACGGCCACGCCGAGAACGATCGCAAGACGGAGAACACGAACTTCGCGCTGCTGTCACACATCGAATTGACCAACCCCGTGGAGGACACCACGGAATACGGCCGCGCGATCGCGAAGCTGGCGACAACCATCGGCGGCGGCCGGCCGATCCTCCAGCGATTGAAGGATCTTCGTGGCGGGCGGCGATCCACCACGGAGCGTCTCAGGCGTGCGACGATCCGGCCGACGCTCGAAGACGCCACACCAGGTGATATCTCGATGGCGTTGCCGCACCGGGTAGTCGTGAATCTTGTGGAGGCGCTGGATCAGCTGAGCCACATCCTGCCTGGACTGACCTCGGACAATACGCTGCTGTACGCTCCGGAGATTAAGTTCTACGACACGCGATACCCAGTCACCCACGACATGGAGACGCCGGTGCAGGGTCTCTTCGTGGCGGGAGATGCCTCGGGCCACTGCCGGGGGATCGTCTACTCCGCGGTCAGCGGCGACATCGCCGCTGAGGCGATCCGCTCACGCGAGGGCCGATAGATCATGGGCATGAAGGCTTGCCGGCGTACATCTGAAACGATCGGGATGGTCCTCCTCGTTTTCGTGCTGCTTGCGATCACGGTGTCGGGCTCTGCCTCAGATGACATTGCAGCGCTTCCGCGCCAGACAAGCGGCTTCAGCCAAGCGTTCCGGAACGCCCCCGCTGCATGGGGAGATGACGCGCTGGGCACATACGGCTGTCCCGACACCATCGCAACGACGGGATGTTTGGTCACGGCATTTGCCTGTGTTCTCGAATACTACGGGATTGAAGTTGAGCTGCCGGCAAGCGGAGGACGGATCTCAGGGTCCGATCCGGGAGCCCTGAACGCGTGGCTCAAGGAACACGGCGGGTACGGGCGGTGTGCAGGCGACGGATACGGGAATTGCTGTCTTGAATGGTCGCACCTCCCATCGCCGCTCGTGCTTCGAACCTACTACAACAGCAGCGAAACCGGAATCGATCAGCGAGCGCGATCAAGGATCGACAGCGCTCTGGCGCAGGGGCAGCCTGTGATCGCCGGCGTGCATTGGGGACAGCCGTGCGGCGTGGCCCCCGATCGCAGCGAGGATTGCCACTGGGTTGTGATCACGGCGCAGGCCTACGGAACGTACGTGATCCTGGATCCGTACAACGAGGATTCCTCATCTTCGGTTGCCGTGCGAACCACGCTTGACCGAGGGGTGCACGGAAACTACATCATCGATCGCTACGTCATCGTGGACGCGCCGGCGTACTCGCCGAGGGCGACGTCGGTGACCGTCTCCCTCGCACCCGGGCCAGGATCTTCGCCCACGGATCTCTCGCAGATGGTCATTCAAACCGCGAACCTTGCGATCGGCGCCGAGCTGTTCATCGAGGCGACGAACCCCAACGGTACCCGATGGTCGATCCTCCCCGGAACGCCGATCTCGGAAGGGCGTTGGATACAGACGGTGACACCCACTGGGGTCTGGTTGGAGCCTCACGAACTGCGGTTGTGGAGTGTCCCGCTACCGGAAGGGATCGATCCCACGCGATGGATCTGGAAGGCCTGGTTGAACGACCCACTTCTTGTTGGAGTCCCGTTGGCTCAGGACACGCAGTCTACGACAACCGCGATCTCGGCATCCGCGTCTGCCGTGGGTGTTCTTGCCGCGATCGCGCTTCTTGCCGCAACAATCTCCCTTGCGATCTGGGCGCTGACAGGATCGCGCTAGCCGCTAGGGAGCGCCAGCGCCGGCGACCCATGAAACGACGATCGCCGACACGCCAAGGGCCGTGCAGTACAACGCGAACCACGTCAACCGACCCCGACGGACCGCGGCGAGAAGCCCATGGATCGCCAACCACCCGACCACAGCGGCGACGATCCCGGCCACGATGAGATCTGCTGTGTGGTTTGCCACGCTGCCCGGCTCAACCGACAGAAGCTCAAAGCTCGCGGCTCCGAGAACGGCCGGGATCGAGAGCAGAAACGAGAAACGAACGGCTTCATCCTGCCCCACACCGGCAAGCAACCCCGCCGCCAAAGTGGCTCCCGAGCGTGAGATTCCCGGCAGCAGTGCAGCAGCCTGAGCTATGCCAATCCAGACGGTGTCAGTGATGCGGGGTTCCTGACGCCGGACTGTGTTCCGCTTTGACGCCGCGTGCGCCGCGAAGAGCAAGCCGGCCGTCAGCAGCAAACAGATTCCGACGAGAAGCGTCGAGTCAAACGCGCTCCGGATCGCGGATGCGCCGAACCACCCCACCACAGCGATCGGAACGGAAGCGATCACGAGCTTCCCGATCCAACGTCTTGCCGCGGGATCATCCGATCGGACGATCGCCCGAGTCAACCGCCAAACCTCGCGACGGAACACGATGAAGATCGACACGAGCGTTCCAAGATGAAGTACGGCTGCGAGAAGTGTCGTCGGCTCTTCGACGTGAACCAACCGCGAAGCGAGAACAAGATGCCCGGAGCTGGACACAGGAAGAAACTCGGTCAGCCCCTGAACGGCTCCAAGGAGGGCCGCCCTAATCACGCGCTCTCCGCGGGGATACCGTCAGCTTCAGTGCCCCCGTCGGGCATCCCGTCGCGCACAGGCCACACTTGATGCAGTTGTGGTTATCGTGGTCGAAGTGCGGCTCGAGGCCCATCGGACACTTCGTGGCGCAAACCCCGCAGCTTGTGCACGTGTCCTTCCGCAATCTCAATCGAAGGAAGCTCACGCGGTTGAACAGCGACAGAAGAGCTCCCATCGGACACAGGTAGCGGCACCAGAAGCGCGCGACGAGGACCATGCCGACGAGCGTTACGCCCAGGGAAGCCATGTGGATCAAGAACGGCCTGTTGACCGTAGCGACCCCCATGAACAGATAGGGGATCGACGCCTCCAACGAAGCCGCCGGGCAGATCTTGCAGAACATCGTGTCGGTCATCACCCACGCGGCGATGACCGTTCCGACAAGCACAGCGTACTTCCCAAACGACGCGCTCTTGAGGATCCGGACTTTGCGGAACGAGAGCAGATCGTTCAGCGTTCCGAACGGGCAGAACCATCCGCAGAACCCGCGCCCAGCAAACAAACCATATGCGACGATGGCACCGATCCAGAAGTACGGCACGGTGCCGAATACGATCAGGTTCTGGATGAGCCCGATCGGACACACGGTCACGGCGAGTGGGCACGCGTAGCAGTGAAGGCCGGGGAAGATGATGTGCGTCATCCCGATCCCGGTCACCCCGAACAGGCCGAACAAGACGCCCGACGCTTGAACGATGCGCCTTGCCGTCTGAAGGCGAAGCCGTGATAGCAGCCTCACGGCCGGCTCCTCAACGCATCCAGGAGCCGCGCTTCAAGATGCTCGACTCCGAACAGGACTGCTCCAGTCGCTGGAAGCACCGTCGCCGGCACCACGGTCCGGTTGGATCGGATGACATTGTACTCAGCGGCAAGCTCCGGGTTGGCTTCGACGTCGATGAACCGATACTCGATCCACTCGGTCTCTGCCGAAAACGCCTCCACCACGGCCTCCGCGTACGGACACGAGTGGCACCACACAGCGTAGAACACGAGGATTTCCGTGATCTGGGGGCCTTCAAACGCCGCGAGCTCGGATCGAGTTGCCTCGGAAAGGTTCGGCTCGCCGTGCGATGCTTCCTCGATCCCCACACACGATGTGCACAGTACGGCCCCGATCCCTTGCGCCTGCTCGTGCTGATCGTAGAGCACGCCGTACGCCAACGCTCCCACGGCGATCAGCCCCACGATGGTCACGACCGCGACCATCTTCCGGGCGAGGGCGAACACGACCAGCGCCGCAGCGAGCACGGCTGCAGCAATGATCAACGGAAGCAGCCCCGCGGTGCTGCGCCCGACTCCAAACTGATCGACGGCGATCGGAATCGCGCCGACACGGACATCCAGCACAAACGTCAGCGGCTCGATCACCTCGAAACAGCTGTCGTCATCGCAGTATGTGTACACCAACTCGGCGGACGCCTCGTACGTCCCTTCAGGAAGCTCGCCGACGGTGAAGTGAAGATCCAGAATGCCGTCCGAGAACGGGTCGATCTTGGCGAGGATCTCCGGTTCGGACGCGATCTCCATCCCTTCGGGAACGGAAAGGAGGAACACCTCGGCGTCATCGGCCTCCGTGGCGGTCGGGTTGGCAAGAACGATCCGTGATGTGGCTTCGCCGCTCGGCGGCAGCTGGAGAACGTCGGGGAAGACGCTGATGTCGAGGATCGGATCTTGCGCGAAAACCGTGGCTGTGAGCAGCACACCCAGGACCATGGCCAGACATAGCGAGACGAACACCGCTTCTGACCTGCGAACTCCCCGTTCGGATCGACGTGCCACGCTATCCCCCTTCATCCGGATCGCCTTCGAGATCTAGGTTGAATGTCGCCTCCACCGCTTCGGTCAGCTCGTTGCCTCGAAGTCCCCGCGCGATGATCGTGCCCTCCCGGTCGAGAAGGTAGGTCATCGGAATCCCCGTAATCCTGTATAGATCGGATACAGTGTCCTCGCCGTCGAAGATCTGCATGTAGGTCAGCTCGTGCGTTTCGATCGCCCGCTCCATCGCGGCCTCGCTGCGGTCGTGGTTGATGCCGATCACTACCAACCCCTGCTCCGACCAGCGATCGTGCAGCGCTTGGACTACGGGGAGCTCTCGCACGCATGGCGAACACCATCCGGCCCAGAAGTCGAGCAATACGACCCTCCCGCGGAAATCCTCAAGCGACACGGAAGCCTCACTTACGGTCAGAGCCGTGAACGTCGGTGCTGCGGCGCCCTCGATGAGCGGGGCCTTCACGGGCACCGAGCGATCGCTCTGCTCGATCACGATCACCGTGCCATCCGGCGCCACTTCCGCGACGGCGTAGGTGATTCCCCCAAGATTGAACGGCTCGTCCAGCGCGAACTGCTCATGAGAGTCCATCGTGGCGAGCAGTTCACCGTCTTGATCGGCATCGATGAACAGCGTTCCCGAATCCAGGTCGTCGTAGCGCCCGTCGGTGTTGTCATCCACAACGGCCACCAGGTATCCGGCCCCGTCCAGTTCGATCGTCCCCGAGGTGTACCCCCCGCGGCAGTAGGCCAGCACAAGCGGCACAAACGGATCCCAAAGGAGAAGGAGCGGGTAGTGACGTTCTTGCTCCGGCTCTTCGTAGATGCGCAGCGGAACGGTCGCGATCAGCCGCTGATCGTTCGTCATTCCGTCCCAGGAAACGTGCGTGAGTTCCCCGTCTTGGTCGGTGTCGGCGTAGAGCAACACCCCCTCCGTGCCAAGCGACACGCCGACCGTGTACTCACCTCCGGCGAACCGAAGCTTCCCGGCACGTAGACCGCTTGCATCAACCAGCGAGCTACCATCCGGCGGTCCGGCGATCGAAGCGCCCTCCGGGAGCCCCGTGTCAAGACGAAACGCCTGCAGAAGACAGCCCGACAGCAGATCGGATACTGGGTCGACGTATCGGAGCTCTGCGGTGGCGCCCGCTGCCCGCCCGGCGAACACGGTCAGGCAGCCGAGAATCCCCACGACAACCAGAATAACCGCGGGGATCGCTGTCTGATGTCCGAAGAGTGACCTTGCTCGAGACACGCTTCCACGCCCCCTTCCTGTTCTACCCCGTCAGCGAACGCAGCCGACCGATGCAGGTTTCTTGCCCGGCGGCGGCCATGATTTCGAACAATCCCGGGCCTACTTTCCGGCCCGTGATACAGAGTCGTACGGCCTTGGCGATTTCCTTGAGCTTGGCGCCGTTCTCCATCAGCGTATCCATGACGGTGTCGTGCACGGCGTCCGGCGTGAACGGATCGATGTTGGCCATCGCATCGGCGACGGCGGTGATCAGCGACCGCTGCCGATCGTCGATCTCAATCGGTTCTTCGGAGCGAAGCGTCTCCGCGAAGAGGATCTCCAGCACCTTCGCCAGGTCAATCAGCGTCTTCGAGCGATCTCTCAGAAGATCAAGCCCCAGATGGAGCCGATCCCGGCTGATGTGGTCCCACGTCTCCGGCGTGGTCGCCCCCTCGGCGATCGCAAACGGCAGCACGAGCTGCGCAAGATCGTCGAGATCAAGCCTCTTCATGTGCTGCTGATTGGTCCAGTAGAGCTTCTCGTGGTTGAAGATCGCCGCCGACTTGTTGATCTCCTTCAAGGTGAACAGGCGCACCAATTCGTCCCGGTCGAACAGCTCGTCATCGCCGTGGGACCATCCCAACCGGGCAAGGAAGTTTACCAACCCTTCAGGGACGAAACCCATCTGCCGGTACTCGAGCACCGAAGAAGCGCCGTGGCGTTTGGAGAGCCGCGAGCGATCCTCACCGAGGATCAGCGGGAGGTGCGCGAACTGCGGCAACGGACGTCCCAGCGCTTGATACAGGAGGATCTGCTTGGGCGTGTTGATCAGGTGATCGTCGCCGCGGATGACGTGCGTGACCTGCATGTCCGAATCGTCAATCACCACAACGAAGTTGTACACGAACGTTCCATCGGATCGGCGGATCACGAAGTCCTTGAATTCCTCATGCTTGAACGTGACATCGCCCATCACGGCATCGTGGACCACGGTCTCCCCGTCCGTCGGGACCCTGAACCACCAGGCGCCTTCCTGCTCGTACGCCTGACCGTTCTCCATCAGCTGCTTCGCGGCCTTCAAGTGGTTGGGCGTCAGATCGGTCTGCCGGTACTGTTCATCCCACTCGAGCCCCAGCCAGGTCATCGATTCGATGATCTGATCGATGGATTCATCCGTCGACCGCTCTTGATCGGTGTCCTCGATCCGCAGGATGAACGTTCCGTCGTGGTGTCGTGCAAACAACCAATTGAACAGTGCCGTGCGCGCCGAGCCTACATGGAAGTAGCCGGTCGGACTTGGCGCAAACCGAACTCGAACCATATCGTGAATTCCCCCTCTTCGTGGTCCCGCGAGTTGCTCCATTGTAGCAACCCGGCCAGACTGTGTCTTGCAGGCGTAGCACCGCGTGTCCCGCTCTTCAGAGCGTGCTTGCCGTGGCTACTACTAGTGGCTTGCCGCAGGCCGCCGCCTGTCCTACCCTGCGAGTGAGAGATGTAGGAGGGACGATGACAAGCAGACGCTGGGAACGCGGTGATGCGGAGGCGCCGATAGAGCGGTTGTTTCAGGCGCAGGTTGGCGAGCGCGATGTAGCGGTGATCTACTTCGGCTGGGCAGGAATCCTGATGCGAACTGCAGATGCTGTGATCGCACTCGATCTCGCCGACGTCAACTTCCATCTTGCAGAAGTCCCGTTGCTGACACGGCTTGACGTGCATACCTACAGCCACTCCCATTGGGATCACTGGCATGCGCCCACTGCCCAAGCGATCGCCGAGCAAACCGGCGCGCCACTTGTGGTAGAGCCGCAGATCCTGGAGACGGGGGAGATCGACGAATCCGAGGTGATCGTCGCACGGGCGGGCGTCGAGATTCGCATTGGGGAGATCAGGTTGACGCCGGTCATCGGAATCCACCCGCGGCCGATCACCCTGCTTCACATCCAGACGCCGTCGCTGAATGTGTTCCACGGCGCCGACTCCGGATACGTACCGCTCAGCGATTTCCATGCCGATCTGGCGATCGTCCCGGTGGGGACTCCGTCACCCAGCTGCTCGCCGAGCAGTGCCGTGGCGATGATCCGGGACCTCGGTGCAACTGTCGCCGTGGCGGTTCATGGCTCGGAGAAGGACTTAAGCGCGTTCCAGAAGCTCGCCGGTCGGCAGATTCCGGATGTGCAGATCTGCACGCCGAACGCCGGCGAAATGATCACGCTATCCATCTGACTCCGCCTCATTTCTCTCGGAGCAGTGCGAACATCAACGTATCCGTGGGACCTGCAGGGAGGATCAGCCGCTGATGCAGGACGCCCTCGCGCGCACAACCCAGCTTCTCGGCAACCCGCAGGCTCGCCATGTTGTCTACCGAGACTTCGACTTCGACTCGCGCGAGGTCGAGGTCGTCGAACCCGAATCGAGCCACAAGCCGTGCAGCCTCGGTGGCGAAACCGTTCCCGGTGGATCCGGTTCGGATCCAGTAGCCGAGTCCCGCGCGCCGGTGCTCCCGGCAGATGCTGCTCAAGCCGCAACTGCCGACGAGCGTGCCTGTGTCGCGCTCTTCAACGGCGAAGTAGAACGCGTCTCCCGACGTCCACGCCTGCCGCCACCAATTCACGTACTCCGTCGCATCATTGCGCGTGAATCCGGAATGGCACCACGTTTCGTACTGCGCGACTTCCGGAATCGACTCCAAC
>Ga0272441_10013188_pt1 | contig 11931 bp, 11 predicted proteins | sample SSMProp6N_FD_193582 | JGI IMG/M metagenome (GOLD analysis project Ga0272441, IMG submission 193582) | Marine sediment archaeal communities from Little Sippewissett salt marsh, Falmouth, MA, United States - SSM-Prop-6N | ecosystem: Environmental > Aquatic > Marine > Wetlands > Sediment ...
TCTCGAAAAGGCGTCTCTCTGCGCTCAGCAGTTGAAGGATTACGACCGGGCGATGGAACTGGCGAAACAGATCCCGGTGGAGGTAATCGCGATGCATCGTCAGATGCAGTTGATGCTGGAACAGAAGCAGTATGCCGAATTGCTGAATACGTTCTCAAACGACAGAATGGGCGGACGGGATTTTTGCAGGAGCTTCAGGTATCCGGAACTGGAAGACGTGATGGCGGATCTATATTATTACCGAGCCCTCGCCTATATTCATACAAACAATCTGACCGCGGCGGAAGCGGATCTCAGGGAGATGAACGACAAGAGAACCCAGTTGAGCTACCGGTGCGGGGAAGCGATTCATGATCTGACATGGCTGCGCCTGGGCGATTTTTACCGAACGCATTTGAAGGACGACGCCCGGGCTCTGGAGGCGTACCTCAACGTGTGTAACCAGACCACGTGGGCTCCCTGGGGACATCCCCAGAAGCCGGTTTCAACGGGTGGCAGTGAGACGCTCGTAAAGGCGACCAGGGCGGCTTCCGGGATCCTGCGCGAGCAGGATAAGCTCGAGGAGGTAGAGAAACTGGAATCCAGCCTGGCAAAGGCCCAGGCGGAAGCGGCGGCCGCCATGCTGAAGTAGCCCGAAACGAGTAACGGAACCTATGGCGATGGAGTTCGTTTTTCAGGCTACTACGGGCAGAAGGAAGCATATAGAATCCTTGATAGGGCAAGGCGGATTATCAGTAAGAATGCAAGCCATATATCCAGTTATGATTCTAACATAGGTGATCTTAAGCCTGATGATATCCCATTCTAAATGCTTATGAGCAGAACAGGCGACTTTGCAGGAAGGACAATGCATTCGGCAATCGAGAGACAGGGAGGTGTATGCGCTTTCTGTGGCGTCACATTATCGACTCCCTGATCAGAAGGCGATTTTAAGGGATATGCGCACCATCTCAGACCTCTGCGTCACGGCGGCAGTGCATCGCTGGATAATTGTGTTTATCTCTGCTGGGGGCATCATCTTCTTCTGGGACACGGTATGGCTCCATTTGGGATCGACGAGCAAGGTGGAAGCTCTGATACCTGGGTACAGCTATCGCCAGAGGATTTCCCATATTGGGAACAGGATTGATAGCAAATCAAATGCAGGCATTCTATACCTGAAACTCATCTGCTGCCCAACGGTATAAAGACAGTGTTCTGTAGCACTTAGAGACGATAATGACTAACCTCGATCTGCTTATGATGATAGTGTCACTTGCCGGGTGGTGTGAATACCTCGCAAAGCGCAAGAACACAACATCGCGTCCTCAAATCGGGCACTACAGAGCAGACGGCCAAAATCCATCCTAGATATTCATTCTGAACCTTATACATTGACGCCTTCTTCTTTCCTAGACACGTCTCCAGAACTGCCATATAATAGCAGTAGAATAACCCTATAGAAATTTCAGGAAAGAGTTGAGGTTTTGGCGATATAACATTTGTAGTATAGGGGCTTGTCTCCGTCACAAAAAACGCCCACAAGGGGCTAGGCTACGGATGCGACTCATGATGGCAACTCTTTCCTGAGATTTCTATAGACAAAAGTGGGCATATTGTCCAGCTTCCGAAGTAGAAAATACCCAAGAACGGCTTTCCTTAACTCAAAAAGTATGGTAAAATTGGACAAAATGTGGAATTGTCCAAGGTGCGTATATGCGGAAATGCGCTTCGGCTCGGGGAACAATATGGCAGGGAAGAGAAGAAGATGGATAAGAAGTGCTAAGATAAAGAAGATCACTTTACGAGAAAGCAGAACAGAGACGGATACCAGCATTCTGGAGGCCATGGTCAATAATAATGGTGATCTCGCTATAGAAGGCTATGACTTAGGCGAAGCGCCAAAGAAGTTCTGGGGTGATAGTGATTATGAGTATGGGCGGGTTATTAAGAAGAAATATAAGGATAAAATGTTGCGCTTGCTGATCGAGCAGCGGTTTAGTCCTGATTCCGATTTCAAAGAGTGGCTTGATGAGAAAGGCATTCCGGGGATGTCCAGATGGGAGATTGACAGAGGCTATGGGGATACGGCCTTGCTCTGGCTGATTAAAGAGAGATTTGATATGGATTCTGATTTTAAGGATTGGCTGGATGAGAGCGGTATACCAGATGAGTATTGGAGCTGGATTTAGGCAATTGGACTGATAAAGAGAATCTAGGATAACACATTATATGACCACCCCATCTTTGTTAAAATCAAAGATGGGGTGGCAGAGAGCGACGGGCGCAAAATGCAGTTTGGGGAGGTGGTGACACAACAACGGAAATATGGTAAACTTTCTTTCATCATGCAAAAAAGAAAGGAGCTACCATTTGTCCCGGGTATTGGCAGTCAGAATAGTGGAAGAGGTGCTAATTGAGCGAGGGCAACGTCCAACCCATTGGCCTGACTGTCCCAAATGTGGGGAGCGTTTGCATAGCAAGGGTTTCGTTGGCCGTCAGATTACCAGTGTAATTGGGATTATCCGCTGGAAGCGTCGTGTAGATCGGTGTCCCCATGGTTGTGCCATCGGTCAAATTGCACCACTGGATAATGGCTCATTCAGCAGCGATTCAAGGGACTTGGCATGCGCTGGAGTAAAACTGGCTTCAATCATCTGTTGCATCTGAGGCTTGTATGGGTCAACGGAAGATTCGACGGATTATTCCCGCTGGAGGACTCTCCCAATTGTTAAATACGCCCTTATGCACTTTCTGGAGGTATCTCATGAATTGTCAACCAACCTCCTGGAGATTTTTGTGAATCAGCTTCAGGGATCAGCGGGTATGTTGTTACCATGTGCAGGGAACGGAATATGACTGATGGAGGTATGAGTTATGCAGAAGCTGATTTTTGTTGCTGTTTGCTTCCTAATTTCATTGGGGTTTCTACAGCCACTTCAGGCAAAGACGCTTTTCCATGATGACTTCTCTGACGGCGAAAACTGGGAAGATGACTGGTATCATTTGGGGAGTGATGGTGGGGAAATGCTTCAGACTGATGGCAATCTGGAGATAGTCGGAGGGGCCTTAGCCGGAAACAAACAGACCTCCGCAATCGTCAAGGAGCAGTTCGATTTTTCAGGCGGCGTCACTTTTCAAGGAGTCATAACTTCTGCCGGTCCTGATGAAGTCCAGTTCTGGGTGGCTAATGAGGATGGCAAAGGACAGGCTGAAGACGATCCCTGGTTTACGAGCAACTGGATCAGAGTGATGCTACACAATGATTCCGTATATATCCAGAGAGCCAATCCGGACGGAACAGGTATGGCTGGTGAAGGCGCAGTCCCAATGACTGTCGGGGAACCTTACAAAATATCCGTCTACATGACACCTGATGAATATACTGTCTATGTTAATGGGGAGGAAATAATCAGCGGAGAGCATGCACAGAATTACACCGAAGGCTATCTCATTTTCGCGGTGTGGACGACTGGCGCTGCCATAAATGAGAATTACAAGATCGATGATGTATTCGTCTATGAGGGAGATTACGACCCAAACCCATCCACTCCGGTAGAAGACGCAGGAAAGCTGACTACAACGTGGGGCTGCATCAAGGCCCAGAATTGGGCCGATGCGCTTCCTAAAGTCCATTTGTGATTGAGCCAAAATACCAGCGGTTGTGTTCTGTCTCGTGTTGGATTTCCTATGACTGCTGGTATTTCCATAATAGGGCAAATTCGCCTCTGAGAAAGTTCATCGTTTCCTCAAAGCCTCTGGCTTTCTGACAGGGAGATCGCGGTTAAGTTGCATACTGATCCAAATAATGTCAGGAAGGGTTTAACCCTAAGGTCGGTTTTGACCGGTTTGACGGGAGTAATCATTATATGCGCTATCGAGCCATACAATAGTTTCTATGCACGCGGCACGCATCTAGTGGACAGCTATTTCCCCATCGGTGCGTTTTTCATATTCCTCGTTATCGTCCTGATCAACGCGGCTGTTAGATCATGGAAGTCCGGTTACGAGTTCAGCACAGAGGAGTTGCTCGTTATCTGGTGCATGATGATCGTCATCGAGGCCATACCCTATTCTGGCCTGCTGCGCTACCTTTTCCCTACTCTCGTAGCTCCCAACTACTTCGCTACTCCGGAAAATGAATGGCTGACTCTATTCGGGCCGCACCTCAGCGATTGGGTGGTGCCTAAAGATAGCATGGCCATAGAGTATTTCTACGAGGGCTTGCCGTCAGGCTATCCTGTTCCATGGAAGGCGTGGCTCAAGCCGTTGGTGGCATGGTCGATCTTTGTAATGGTTATCTATTTCGCCATGATGTGCCTGAGTGTGATACTCCGCAAGCAGTGGGTGGAAAAGGAGCGGCTAAGCTTTGCTCTCGTGCAGATACCTGCTGAAATGGCGCAGCAATCGAGAGGCCCAAAACTCAAGGCCAGCCTGATTTCCAGCAAGTTCATGTGGTTTTCTGCCATACTGCCTGTTGTGCTGCATACTCTGAACGGCCTGCATGGGTATTTCCCTATGGTGCCCAACCTGTCGCTCTATCCCGGCCCTGCTCTGAATTTTGCCGACAGACCCTGGACGGCGCTAAATGGAATAAGGTTCTCCACTTTCTTCACAGTCATAGGTTTTGCATATATCATCCCAACCGAAATATCTTTCAGTATATGGTTTTTCTACTTATTCTACAGGATGCAGGGGGTGTTGTCCAGCGCCCTTGGATTATCCATAAATCAGCAAACTTGCGCTTACAGGCAGGGCATGGGCGCTTACGTGGTGATGATGGTCTCCATATTCTGGCTCAGCAAGGAGCATCTCGGCGACATTTTCCGCAAGGTATTCTCTCCAAAATCTGAGGTAGACGACTCCGATGAGCCTTTGCCATACCGATGGGCCGTATTTGGTCTGATATTCTGCGTAATAGTCGCCACGGTCATGTGCAACGCCGCCGGCATGTCACTGTGGGTATCAATAGTCATACTTCTGGGTTTGCTTTCCATCGTTACCGTTATAAGCTGGCTGATTTCCAGCGCGGGCCTGATCTTCGCGGAGCAGATGTTTCTCCCTTCAGATTACATAAAGACCATAGCCGGAAGTTTGTCAGTCAGCCCGGCAGACTGGAGCCTGCTCGCCATACAGGGGGCTATAACCCACGATATGCTCGCGATCATGATGCCAAATTTCATGAATTCCTTCAAAATATCCGACTACTCCAAACTCAAGCGCAGGTCTGTGACAATGGCCATCGCCATAGCAGTCATAGTAGGGCTGTTGGTGTCATACTATTCCTACTTCAACGTAACATATCATTACGGCGGCCTGAATTTGGAGCCCTACTGCTACACGATTGCCAGCCAGACATATTTCAGACAGTCGGCGTCCGCTATCCAATATCCTGCCGGGCCTGTCTGGAATGAGCTTATGTTCATGATAGGCGGTGCAATCTTCATGGGATTCCTGCTCATAATGCGACACCGTTTTATATGGTGGCCACTGCATCCGGCGGGATACCTGATGCACCTGACATGGATCTCTGGTGTCGTCTGGTTTTCATTTCTAGTCGGCTGGACACTGAAGCATTTTATACTCAAATTTGGCGGGATTGGATCATATCGCCGGCTGCGTCCTTTCTTCCTCGGCATAGTAGTGGGGGAAAGCATAATAGGCGTTATCTGGGTCATAATAAACATGTTTGCCAGAGTGGGCTACTCAATATTGCCGCTTTAGTCCCCCCCTCCGGTCCATACAGACCGCTGTGAGGGGTAGATTTTTTCATTGTCTAGGAAATTATGAAATCCGCCATTCATAAATTGTTGTTGCCGTTTGCTTTTCGTGCTATCATGTGTGCATCATGTTGACACCTTACGGATATGTATATGATGGAAGCAAGATCATCAAGAGGATCTTCCAGGATCACTGGGAAGAATTCCTCAGTCAGCACAAAGACAAGATCCTTGAGGATATGCAGTCATCAGTAATAGAACCTGTCAGCAAGATGCTTGGGTGTTGCACAAAAGAGATGGGATATGCCATATACATGTGCACAAATTGCTGTGAGCACCCCGAAAAGATAGTGTTCTTCACGTGTAAGAGTCGCTTCTGCACCTCCTGTGGTAAAGCCTATGTTGATGACTGGGTAGACAAAATGTCAACCCAGATGCTGGATGTATCTCATAGGCATTTGGTCTTCACCATACCAGAGCAGTTGAGAGCGAAGATATACTGGAACAGGGAACTCCTGAAGGTTCTTTCAGATACAGGTGCCAAGGTAGTGATGGCAAACATCCAGGATGCTACAGCTGGCATTATCACTGTAGTGCATACTTGAGTTTCGGGTCTGTAGGCAAATATCAGGGATACTGCAACCTAATTATCCAGTAATGACAAGGGTTTACAGTCTTCGACATGGGGAATTAGCTCGAAACCTGTAGGCACACGATTTATGTATTTTTCTACTGACATTATTCGTAGTATATGCCATAATAGTAGGCATGTATCTAAGAACTACAAAACGAAAGAACAGGGATGGCTCCGTTGTCACCTACTACCAGTTGGCTCACAACGTGCGACACCCGGAGACTAACCAGCCCACTGCTAGCGTCATTCACAACTTCGGACGTGCCGACCAACTGGATCACCAACAACTTGTCCGGCTGTGCCAGTCTATCGCCCGAGTCTGTGAACTGAAGGTTACCGATCCCCTCCAGGCTTCCGAGCCATCTCCAGAGACGTAGGCACACGCCATTCCTATCCTATCCGTCTAATCCCCCGTCAGAAGGTGCTCTATGCATACATGTATATCTACTCACCCGAAGCTCAAGCTTAAGTGCCTTGTTGGTCTTTGTCATAATCTAAAGTCCTGTGGATACTGCGATTATGAATGATTGTCATGACAGGTATGACAGTGCAAATTAATTATCCGCAGTTCCAAGGGATAGCACCTGTTTTCTATGATGTTGTTTGTGGCCAGCGATATTTTATCGGACGGAGGTTCTAGCGGTAATTTCTGCCTGATTACCATTGAAAGTCATTTGCCTCTTGATTTCCTCCCCCATCTTCCCTTACTATGTTATTGTAATTACAATTACAGTAACAAAACGTTATTCATAAATCTATTCATAATGGAGTAACACATGGAAAATACTAGGGTTTTCGGCTATGTGAGGGTGTCAACGACGGGGCAAGTCAAGGAAGGCTTCTCCTTAGATCAGCAGAAGGAAGAAATCATAAAATTCTGTGATGAAAATGAGTATGATCTGATAAAAATGTATGAGGATGCCGGCATCTCCGGAGCCAAGGTCGATGAGGACGATATGAGCATCGACCGTCCAGGCCTGCAGGATATGCTGGCTGATCTCAATGAGGAAATACAGTATATAGTAGTGCTGACAACCAGCAGATTGTGGCGTGCAGATATGGTGAAGGCCATCATCCAGAGAGACTTGAAAAAAGTAGGCGCTGACGTGAAGGCCGTGGACAGGCCCAACTACTCTATCTATGAAAGAGATCCCACCTCAGTGTTAATTAATGGTATGATGGAACTGCTGGATCTATATGAGAGACTGGAGATAGCCAAGAGACTGAGACGCGGACGCAGGGCCAAAGCTGCCAACGGTGGATACGCTGGCGGAAATGCTCCTATAGGATACAGACGGGAACGGCATTCCAGAAAGCTCATGGTTGATCCCAAGGGTGCTGAGGTTGTGAAGCATGTATTCAGGCTGAAGAGAAAACGCCGTCGTATTACACTGGACGAGATAGCAGCATCACTTCATGAAGCTGGTTATGTCACTTCTACGGGCAGGAAGTACCACAGAGCACAGGTGAAACGTATATTGGACAACAGGGATTTCTATTCCGGCAAGTATGCATATGACGGTATATCCAGCGATGACGGTCAGCACGAGATCATTGAGGACCTATAAAATTTGGTGAATATATAGAATAGAAGTTGACAATGACAGAAGAAAAAGATAGACTGTTTTCCAGGAAGAATCTTAACCCGATCTTGCGAGGTCGATCTCTATGCTCTTGGAGGTGAAAGGCATTTACAAACATGGTAAAATAGAAGTGGAGGAGAAGCCTGCCGGGATGGAAAACGCACAGACGAAAGGGCGAGATAACAGCTAACACAGACTTGGATCTAGACTGGAATGCCTGTTCTCGATCCTGCTGGTGATAAAGGGAGAAAAAAGACATGAAAAAGGTGAAAATCGGGGTCATTGGTTTGGGATGGTTTGGTCAGAAGCATTGTGAGGCGCTCTCTGACATTCCGCAAGTTGAGTTATATGCCCTGTGCACGCGCACCGAATCGCGATTGAAGGAATTGGCGGAACGCTTTGATGTGAAGCATACTTACACAGACTATAACGATCTGCTGGCTAATCCTGACGTCGAGGCTGTGAGTATTGTGACGATGTGGGATCAACATGCGGCTCCGACGCTGGCTGCGCTTGCGGCAGGAAAGCATGTTTTTGTTGAAAAGCCAATGGCTTCCACCGTTGCTGACTGTGAAGCTATGGTTAGAGCGGCAAATGCGTCTGACAAATGCTTCATGGTCGGACACATCTGCCGGTTCAATCCCCGATATGCAACGGCAAAGCAAGAGATTAGCGAGGGCAAGATTGGCGAGGTTGTTTCCATGTATGCTCGCCGCAACATTCCGGCTTCTGTGGGAGAAGGGGTACTTTCCAAGATCGGCCCAATCATCGGCGATGGAGTCCATGATACAGATCTGATGCTCTGGTATACGGGATTTAAGGTCAAAACTGTCTATGCGCAATCTCTGTCTGTGCGGCATCTGCCTTATCCAGATATAGGTTGGACAATGTATCGTTTCGACACAGGCGCTATTGGTGTGTGTGAGAACATCTGGTTTTTACCCGATAATACGACATTCCAGATTGACGAGCGGATGGAGATCATCGGTACAGAAGGGTCTATACAGATCCATGACACTTTCCCGAACTTCTGGATTTTCGACAAAGATGGCGGACGGGCGCCGGACACAACCTACTGGCCGGAGTTGCACGGCTTGCGCGCAGGTGCGCTCAGGGATGAGCTAACCTACTTTGCCAGCTGTGTTGCGAAAGGTGAGAAGGCTACAATTATCACGCCAGAAGAATCGTTGGAGGCAACGCGAGCTTGTCTGGCGGCTGAGGAGTCGGCGGCGAAGGGGCAGATAGTGAAGCTCTGAGTGCCTTCTGCAAACTCTTCATAGACGCGCCAAAAACCTATATAGATGCAAGGAGGATAAGTATGATCCCAAAAGAAGAGTATCGGAAGCGAATTGAAAACGTGCAGAAAGAAATGAAAGAGAGAGGGCTTGATCTGATTATAGTTTATTCCTCAGAGTGCGAGTCAGCAAATTCCAGGTATCTTGCGGATTTCTGGCCTTTTTTTGACTTTGCTGGCGCAGCCATTCCTGCCCAGGGGAAAGCTCTTCTTCTTACCGGCGGGCCTGAATCACTGGAATTCGCTGAGGAATTCTCAAAGATAGATAACATTAGAGTCCACCCAATGTTCGTTGAGACCTCAGCGCCTGAGTGGGTTCCAAAGGTCAATGAAATCAATTTTTCAGACTTGATCGCGGAGCTGTTTAGGGGCCAGAAAATTTCAAAAGTAGGCCTCGCCGGATCAAACATTTTTCCCAATCCCATCTTTGAGGATCTCAAAAAGGCAATCGGCAGAGCTGAAATCGTTCCGGCTGATGATTTGCTCCTTAAGGTCAGGAGCGTCAAGAGCGAAAATGAGATACAGCTCCTTGAGGAAGCCTACAGAATCACAGAGGAATCTGTTAAGGCCGCTCTGGAATATGCGGAAGTGGGAATGACGGAGTGGGAGATCGAGGCTAAAGCCAGATGCGTCATGTATTCTATGGGAGCTGAGGGCACCTCTTATCCAATCTGGGTTTGCTCTGGCCCTAATACCAGACTGAGCCTCTGCCGCTCCACAGACAAGAAGATTGAACGCAATGAATTGGTGCAGATGTCCATAGGAGCAAAGTATAAGGGATATTGTGGCAACATGTGCCGCCCATTCGTTATCGGTTCACCGCCGGATGGGGTCAGAAAATTGATGGAAGTCGGGCTTGAAGCTGAAGAAAAGGCTATCAGGAATATAGGCCCCGGCGTGAAAGCGGCGGAAGTCTACAGGATATTCAGTGAAATTCTCGGCAAATACGGCTATGGCGAGTTTGCGCTCTATGGGCCGGCGCATGGCACGGGAATGCAGGAATGTGAAGGGCCATGGGTGGATGATAAGACAGGAATAACAATCCAGCCGAACATGGTCTTTAATGTTGACATCTGGTTATCCGATGGGGAAACAGGACTCAGGTATGAGGACGGCATCGTTGTTACGGAAACGGGCGTTAGGGAACTAACTACATACAGGAGAGAAATAATCACGAAGTAAAACGGCATCGCAGAACAGAAAAAACGCGGAGACATGCTCCTCGTCTACGTGTCCAGGAATCTGGCCGCGCTAGCGTGAGGTGGGAGATATTTATGATAGAGAATGTATTGGAGCGGATCAGCCAGTCTTCTGAGGAGATTGTTCAGTTCACTCAGCAGCTTGTTCAGATCCCCAGTGAAAACGTACCTCCTTCTGGCTTTGAAAAAAAGTGTCAGGAATTTCTAATCGATTTTCTGGATAATGTCGGGTTGAATGTAGACTTTTTCATCCCAACGGATGTGGAAGGGCTGACAGAGCATCCTGCTTTTCTGGCAGGCAGGAATTATGAAAACCGTCCAAATGTCGTAGGCGTATGGAAAGGCGAAGGCGGCGGGAAATCAATCATAATTTCCGGCCATGCCGATACCTCCCCCAAGGAGCCGATGCCCTGGATAAAAAGTGAGCCTTTCAGCGGAGAGATTCTGGATGGCAATATCTATGGACGCGGTACTTTCGACATGAAGGGCGGTCTGGCCGCTGGCTTTATGGCAGTAAAACTCCTGAAGGAGTCAGGTATAAGGCTGAAAGGTGATGTCATACTGGAAAGTGTGGTGGATGAAGAGTATGGCGGAGCGAATGGCACGCTGGCGACGATTCTGAAAGGCTATAAGGCGGATGCGGCTATTATCCCCGAACCAACGGGGATGGTTATCTGCCCTGCCATGCGTGGCGATCAGAACTTCAAGGTCATCATTCAGGGCAGTTCAGGTATGCCGTATACTTCCGGGGAATGGATTAACCCTGTTTATGGAATGGCCTCTATTATCAAAGGGATGAGGCTTCTTGAGCAGATACGGCTTAGGAACTCTGATATCCATCCTTTGTATAAGGATGTGCCGGATCCCTTGCCTGTGATCATCAAGAAACTGAAGGCAGGGGAGGTCGAGGAACATGGCGCTTTAGGTATACCTGCCGATTGCTGGCTGCTGGTGGGCCTTCAGACATTCCCCCCAACGACAGAAGAGCAAATTGACAGGGAGTTCTTCAACTTCATGGATTCACTGATCGAAACAGATCCTGAACTGAAAAAGAACCCACCTCGTTATGAGAAGAGATTCCGGTACGTAGAGCCTACGGAGATCAGTGCTTCCCACCCGATTGTGAAAGAGATCGAAAGCTCGTTTCACAAAGTCACCGGGAGAAAAGCGGAAGTTAAGGGCGCGCCTTTTCCATGCGACGCCTTCTTGTTCAACAAGTTCGGCGATACGCCCGTCATCTGCCTTGGCCCTGAAGGTGCAAATGCCCACGCTCTTGATGAGTTTATCTCTATTGAGAGTCTGATAGATCTGACAAAAATATTCGCATTAGCAATATTCAATTGGTGCAATTCTTAAAATGGAGAAAGACTATGGAATTTGACCATGTGGGAATGATAGCAACTGAACCTAAAGCCGATGAGGATTTTGTGGAGGCCACAAAAGTCTGGGTGACTGATCCAAAGTCACATCCCTTCAGAATAGAATGGCTGCGCTATGAACCGGATAGTCCGGTGACTGGCCC
>Ga0272441_10013189_pt1 | contig 11930 bp, 10 predicted proteins | sample SSMProp6N_FD_193582 | JGI IMG/M metagenome (GOLD analysis project Ga0272441, IMG submission 193582) | Marine sediment archaeal communities from Little Sippewissett salt marsh, Falmouth, MA, United States - SSM-Prop-6N | ecosystem: Environmental > Aquatic > Marine > Wetlands > Sediment ...
ACCGGGAGATCTCCGTGCGCTTTGAATCGCTCTCCCTGCAGAAGGCGCTCCGGCGCATTCTCTCGCAGGTGAATCACTGCGTCGTGATGGGGAGCGGCAGGACGGTCAGGGGGGTGATTCTTCTCAGTGAGAAGAAAGCACGCTCGTCACCCGTCAGAAGGTCCTCAAGGTCCTCCTCCCGCCGGCGTTATTAGGACTCCTCCTTCCGCGCATTACGGCAGTTCCTGTCCGTCGATGACGATGTCCTCGCAGAAAAGCGGATTTTGAACTTCTTTGACGATGCCGCCGGAAGTCCGCGCCATGATGAAAGCGACAGAGGATTCGCACAGCTTTCCTTTTGCCTGCGTGACTTTGTTCGAGAAATACCCGCCAAAACCGGTTGCGGACGTCGTAGAGCTTGACACCCCCTCTGCATTTTTCTATACTGCCCGCAGTGTTTCGACATAGGAGGGAACAGACTGCGTCGACGCGCTTCTTCATCGTGAAAAAAAGAACGACGATTCCGATCACGTCTTATCGAGGGAAATGAAATGTCGAAACGTCCCGAATGGTGGCTTGCCCTTCTGGCAAAGATCTGGCCGCTCACGTGGATCAGCGCGCAGGCATGTCAGTGGCCCGTAGTGGGGCCGCTTATTGCAAAGGCGTCGATTCCGTTTTTTTCCGGCCGCAATCTGAATATTTCCTATCTTCCCATTAACGAGGAGCTTGATGGGGGAAGCACGCTGCTTCCCATCAGGGTGGTGGAGGAGTTTATCGAACGATCGTCTCACCGGGTGATACTCAAACGGTGTACCTGCCGGGATGCGCGACAGTGCGAGAATCACCCCGTTGATCTCGGATGCATGCTCCTGGGCGAGGGAACACGGCATATCGACCCCCGCATTGTCCATCACATCTCCCGGGAAGAGGCCGTGGCCCATCTCCATCGGTGCGTCACGGACGGCCTGGTGCCCATGATCGGGCGGGTAAAGATCGACAATCTGATCTGGGGCGTCCCCGACGAGGGGAAGATGCTGACCATCTGTTTCTGCTGTTCATGCTGCTGCACGCTCTGGACTTCAGGAAAATACCTGCCCCGGGAGGCCGCGGCATCGATGGTACGGCTCAAGGGACTCGAGATGAAGGTGGATCATGACGAGTGCCGGCTCTGCGGAACCTGCGTGGGTGAGTGTAACATGGCGGCGATTTCCATCGTGGGGGACAGGGTTGTCCACGATATGACGAAATGCATCGGTTGCGGCTGGTGTGTGACGGTGTGCCCCTGGACGGCCATCACCCCGGAGATTAAGGATGTCGACGATGCCCTCGGGGAACTGAGGACGCGCATTGAAACGCTCGTCGATGTGGAGTGACCGTCCGCCCTGCGGGCAGGACGGGAATATCAATTGAGAGGAGAGTGCCATGCTGGAAAAGAAAGGTCTCTGGTATGTTCTGATGTTCGGTGCGCTCGTGCTCTGGGTGGTCGTCATTCTGCTCGGCCTGATCCTCTTCCCGGACAATAATGCCGGAAAGGCCGTACTGCCCGCCGCACTGCTGATTCTCCACTGCGCCGAGATTCCGATTTCACTGAAGGTCGGTGCCGCAAAGGGTCTCCCGTCATCACGGGTGATCGTCAATACGGCACTCTACGGGTTTACCTGGTGGCTTCCCCTGAAAAAGGGAGTCTTCGACAAATAGTGGGACGGCAGGAAGGGGAGACGGTCCCCCCGCCGCTTTAGCGACCGGTGCACGGCAGGAAAAAAAGGGAGGAACATCAATCATGCTGAACATCTTCAAGTACGGACCACCGCAAAAGATGGTGAAGGCCATGCTCTGGTTTTCCTGGCCGATCATCAAGGCAGCAAAGATACTGAGTCCCTATCCGCCTTTCAAGTGGATCATCAATCCCTTTTTCTCCCATCCCGGGAATGAAGTCACGGTGGTGCCGATCAACGAAGCCGTTATTCCCCCCGAGAGCCTGGTCCTGCCGCGGCGCGTGGTGGAACGGTTCGTCTCGCAGGTAAAGGATATCTTTATTCTCGATAAATGCATCTGCAGGGACAAGGAGGGGTGTACCGCCTATCCCCACGATATCGGGTGCATGGGACTGGGCGAGCCGGTCAGACGCATCCATCCCTCACACGGGAGGCGGGTGTCCGGTGAAGAGGCCCTGGAACACGTGAGAAAGGCCGCGAAGGCGGGACTCGTGGCAAACGTGGCCCACACCTGGATCGATCCCGTCGCCTTCGGGCTGACAAATTTCCGTAAACTCATGTTCATCTGTTACTGTTGCGATTGCTGCTGCATTTACCGGAAATACCTGAAAAAACGTGGTCCGAATCTCGATACGGCCTATCAGGGGCTTCCCGGCATCTCCATCGATGTGGATCCGCAAAAATGCACGGGCTGCGGCGAGTGCGTCGAGCACTGTTTTGTTGCCTCAATGTCGCTGGTGGAAGGGGTCGCCTCGCCCGGCGACCAGTGTCGGGGCTGCGGACGTTGTGTCGAAATCTGTCCGGAAGGAGCACTGACGCTTTCCCTGGAGAACGAAGAGGCGCTCTATGAGCAACTGATGGATTACGTCAACGGGGTGTCCGATATCATGGCCGGTTCGAAGGGCCACGCCATTCCCTGAACCGTCACACCGCTGTTCTCAGCCGCCGTGGGTCTTCCGCAGTTCCGTCTTCCGGATCTTGCCGGAGCCGGTGCGGGGAAAATCGGTTACGAAATCGACGTACCGGGGCACCTTGAAGTGTGCCAGGTCCTTTTTACAGAAATCGATGAGTTCCCTTTCCGTCATGAGTGCCCCCTGTTTCAGGGATACCACGGCCTTTGTCACCTCGCCCCATTTTTCGTCGGGGACGGGAATCACGGCGCACTCGAGGACTTTGGGGTTCGTATAGATGACGTTTTCGATCTCCACCGAGGTGATATTCTCACCGCCGCTGATGATCACGTCTTTTGACCGGTCTACGATCAGGACATACCCTTCGGCGTCGACGGTGGCGAGGTCGCCCGTGTAAAAATAGCCGTTTCTGATCGACCGGACCGTTTCTTCGAGCAGGTTCCAGTATCCCTCCATCACGTTGTCGCCGCGGACGATAATTTCCCCGATGGTCCTGCCGTTGCGGGGGACGTCGTTGCCCTCGTCGTCCACCACCCGCACATCGACCCCGATGGCGTCGATGCCCGTGCGGGTGAGGTATCCCATTTTCGTTGCCTCATCTTTTCCGGCCAGGGTGTCCTTGAGGTTCCCCACGGTGAGCAGGGGGGTCGTTTCGGTAAGGCCGTATCCCGAGATATAGCGGCATCCGAAACGGTCCATCATGCGCGTGGCGTTCGCCGGAGACATGGGGGCGCCGCCCACCATGAGCCACTCGAGGGAGGAGAGGTCGCAGTCGTCGAGGCGCGGGTCATCGAGAAGAAACCCGATCATGGTGGGAACCATGACCGAGGAGGTGACCTTTTCACGTTCGATTGTCTGCAGAATATCGGTGGTATCAAATTTGCGCTGCATGACATGCCGGCCGCCCTGAAAGGTGACGGACCAGATAAAGAAAGCGTCGGCGATATGGAAAAGGGGTGCGATATGGTACCAGACGGTGGTGTCGTCGAGCTTGAACGAAATGATCGAAGTGAGCGCGTTCATGTAGACGTTCCGGTTGGTCAGCATGACGCCCTTGGGCCGGCCCGTGGTGCCGCTGGTGTAGTAGAGATTGATCATTGCATTTTCATCGTCCGGCACGAAGGGGAGAGGGTTCGGTGACGCCCCTTCCGTCAGAGCTTCATAGGTGCCCGTGATCCATTCCCGGTCGGCGGGACCCTCGGCAACGTAATAGTGCGTGACCCTGTCGACCTTGTGGCGGATTTTATCGACCAGCGGTGTGAAATCGGTGTGAAATACGAGAGCCTCCGCGCCGGCATTGCTCAGGATAAAGGCATATTCGTCAACGGAAATGCGGGTGTTCAGAGGAAGCAGCACCCGCTGCGCCCGGGCCGTGGCGAAGTAGAGTTCCATGTAGCGGCATGAATTGTAGTCAAGTATGGCGATGCGGCCCCCCCGGGCGATGCCTGCATCACCAAGGGCCCGGGAAGCGCGGTTCACCCGGTCCGCAAATTCCTGATAGGTTACTCGTAACGCACCGTCTACGACGGCTGTCTTGTGGGGATATAATTTTACCGCACGGTCAAGAATCCGTGACGGTGTCATCGGTACCTGCATGGGTTACTCCTCCGGTCTTCTCGTTGCCGGTGTGGCAGGCCGCCGACTCTGCATGCAGTGCGTTTCTTACTGCACCGATACACAGGGAGGTACGGTCAGGGTGATGCAGGTGTGCTTCCCCCGTTCCGATGCCACGTCGACAGTGCCGCCGATCTCTTTCAGGTGGTCGTGCAAACGGGAAAGGTGGCGTTCGTGAGTGTCCCGTATCAGTGACCGTTCATCGGGGATATCAAATCCCGTCCCGTCCACTTCAATACTCACCGCCACGCGGGCTCCCTCTTCTTCAATGGTGATGCTGATTCTGTGCGGGTTCGACACTTCATAGATACTGGAGAGCAATGAGGAGGCACTTTCATAAAGGAGGAAATTGATATCTTTGTCCACGTCGATGGGGCCTTTGTCGTTTCTGAATTCGCATTGAATGCCACTCTGTTCCTGGTATTTTTCCGTTAACCAGGCGAGTCCCGACATGATATCAGGGAAGCAATAGTTGTAGAGATTACAATTGCCGTTCGTCCAGTTGTAGGGGGCATTGGAAAAAAGTCTTTCTACCCGGCCGTCCGCTTTGATGGATTCTTTGCTTGCCATGGTCAAATACCTCCCGTGCAGGGGTAGCTCCGGCACCCTGTGGCGGATACTGCAAGAAAACGCACCGTTCCGCCATCGGGGAAATCCTGATTTCAGTGATGAAAAACCCCCATTCACTTTCAGAAAGAAAACCGGTCATGCACAGCAGGACCGGGGCGGTCCGTTCCGGGACCGTGCGATGGCCGATATCGCCCATCGTTGATTGATGCTGTCTGGAATGGTTCATCGGTGCGGGAAGGGACCTTTCCCGGTATGGCGCCATGTCTGTGTGGCACCCGGGCAGGCAGGTTCCGGTGAGCGATGTCTGTATAAGAAGGCGCGAAAGCCCTCTCATTCTTCGTCGAGATCAGGAGTTCTTCAGGGGTGGGGTGCCGGCCGTCTTTGACAGCGTTTCGGCTATGTACCGTGCCACCCGTTCACGGGAAGGATCAGGGGGAATCGGAACCGCTTCCTCCCTGTCGAGGGATTGGCGGTGGGTGATGCCCCATTGCCGGACATGATTCCGGAGATCTTCATCCTGGAGGATAAATTGAAGGAGTTGGTTCTGGATGGTGATCGGGGGATCGTCTTCCCCGGTGGTGTCGAGATAGACGGTCCGTAAATAGGCCGTCGCGTCGAGTATCAGCGCCGCTTCTTCGAAGCTCCAGTCCCGTGAGGGGGTAAAGTGGTTTTTCGTGAGCGCCTCGATTTGTCCTTCCGTAATCGTGCCGGGCGTACCGATCCTCGGTATTGCTTGTTGCGATAATTTTCCGGTCGTTTTCCCTTTGATGTAGCGCATACTTTTGAAAAGCAGCCACGTCCCCAGGGCAACCGCGATGGCAAGGAGAAGACTATTCATACATCATATTCCATCCGAAGGGGGCCTGTTTCGTGCCCCACCTCTCACATAACAGATTACCGCCACCTTAATTCATTTGTCTCTTTCTGTAAAGACTCCACCCTGTGACGGCCGGTTCAGCGGCGCTTTCTCCCGTCTTGACGGGGGAGTACAGTTATATTAGAAAAGAACTGTCGGGAGAGAGTGCGAAAGATATTACCGGTGATGCATACGAACGGCGGCGCCGTGGTGATGCGCCGCGGTCAACGCCTGATCGTCAATAACGGTTCCGCTTCGGTGTGCGCTTCAATGACAATAAAGGTACTCAACACCATATTCGTCACGGCGGTGTTTCTTGTCGCGCTGGTCAGCGCGGGCCACGCCCTGCTGACAAAACGGGACCCCAAGGGGGCCTGGGGGTGGATTGCCGTGTCTCTGGCCTTTCCCTTTTTCGGGCCGCTCCTCTATTTTTTCTTTGGTATTAACAGGGTGGAGACGCGTGCGAGGAAAATCCGACGGCAACACGTCTTCCGCTTTTCCCGTAACCGGGGGCCGAGCGATGCTGCCGCCTTTGTCTGGTCCTTTGATGCCGTGGCTCCCGAGTACCGGGAACTGGCCCATATATCCGACACCGTCACGCGGCGGCCCATCGTCGGTGGAAACCGTATTGAGGTCCTGCACAACGGCGAACAGGCCTATCCGGTAATGCTGAAGGCAATCGACGAGTCCTGCCGCACACTCTTTCTGTCAACCTATATTTTTGAAACCAACCGGACAGGAAGGGCCTTTGTCGAAGCCCTGGGCCGGGCGGTGCAACGAGGCGTCGATGTGAAGGTGATCGTCGACGGTATCGGGGAACTGCACTCCCTTCCCAGGGTGGTGCCGATTTTGAGAACGAATGGTGTGAAGGCGATCAGGTTTCTTCCCCCGCAACTCTTTCCACCGGAATTGAACATCAATCTGCGAAATCACCGAAAAATCCTTGTTGCCGACAGCAGGATCGCCTTCACGGGCGGTATGAATATCGGGGACCGGCATCTTGCCGGCAACAGCGATAATCCCAACCGCGTTACCGATGTTCATTTCTCCTTCCGGGGGTCCGTGGTCGCTCAGATTGAAACGATATTTCTTGAAGACTGGCGATTCGTGACGGGGGAGCGGAACCACCTGCCGGGAAGCATCATTCCCAGTGAGGACGGTGCCTCGCTCTGTCGTGCCGTTATCGAAGGTCCCAACGAGGATATCGACAAATTATCGATGATCCTCTTGAGTGCCGTATCGTCGGCCCGGCACCGGGTTTCCATCATGACACCCTACTTCATCCCCTCACGGGGGCTCCTTGCCGCGCTGCAGGCGGCGGCGTTGCGGGGAGTGCGGGTGGAGATCATTCTTCCGGGCCGGAATAATCTTCCCTATGTACACTGGGCGACGCGCAATCTGCTCTGGGAACTGCTCGCCTGGGACGTGCAGATCTATTATCAGCCCCCGCCCTTTGCCCACACCAAACTCTTTCTGATCGACGGAAGCTATGCCCATGTGGGATCGGCCAATATCGACCCCCGAAGTCTCCGTCTCAATTTCGAACTCAACGTCGAGGTCTACGATCCCGTCTTCGTGCAGGGGCTGGCGGCACATTTCGAATGTGTCCGTGAACGCTCGCGGCCGGTCTCCCTCGATGAGGTTGATGCCCGTCCCCTGGCGGAGCGCCTCCGCGACGGGCTGGCCTGGCTGGTCTCCCCCTATCTGTAGAAACGTCCGCTCCGCCGCGATGAGTGTCCGATGTGACCCCGGTGAGACTATTTGCTGGAAAAGACCCCGGTTATCTGCTATTAATCCCAGTTCATTCTGAGAAAAAGGAGCGCAGAGGTGGAAACAATTGCGAAATTGATTGTTGACGGGAAGACCTATGAGTTGCCGATCGAGATCGGTACCGAGGGAGAACGGGCCATTGATATTAGCCGGTTAAGAAAAGAAACGGGCCTGATCACCCTTGACCCGGGATACGCCAATACGGGGAGCTGCATCAGCAGCATCTGCTACATGGATGGAGAGAAGGGTATCCTGCGATACCGCGGGATTCCCATCGAAGAGCTTGCCGAGAAGTCGACCTTCGTCGAAACGGCCTATCTGCTGATCCAGGGGGAGCTTCCCTCGCAACCCTTTCTTCAGTCCGTATCGGAGATGCTGAACGAACATTCCATGGTCCACGAGGACATGCTCGACTTCTTCCGCCATTACCCGCCCCGCTCCCATCCCATGGGGATTCTCTCCTCCATGGTCAATGCCTTGCAGGCCTTCTACCCAGAACTGAGAGGTGCCGACGATAACGGCGAAGCCCTCCAGCTCACCTTCACCAGGCTGCTGTCGAAGTTGCGGACACTGGCCGCCATGTCGTACCGGATTACGCGGGGGGACAAGGTGGTCTATCCCCGCTGGGATCTCAAATACTGTGCGAACTTCCTGAACATGATGTTCGATTCCCCCGTGAAACCTTACGAGATCGATTCCGACCTGGTGCGGGCCCTCGAAGTGTACTGGATTCTCCATGCCGACCACGAACAGAACTGCTACACCTCGGCCGTGCGCCTTGTGGGCAGTGCCAACGTGAACCTCTACGCCGCCGTTTCGGCGGGCATCAGCGCCCTCTGGGGACCACTGCACGGTGGTGCCAACCAGGCCGTGGCGGAGATGCTTCAAAAGATTTACGACAGCGGCGGCGATGTCAAACCCTTCATCGAGCGGGCGAAGGACAAAAACGATCCTTTCCGTCTCTACGGGTTCGGCCATCGCGTCTACAAGACCTACGACCCCCGCGCGTCGATCCTCGAAAAAATGGTGGAAAAGGTCCTGGCGAAGCTGCACCGCCACGATCCTCTCCTCGATATCGCCCGGCGGCTGAAGGATATCGCGGAGAAGGACCCCTATTTCATCGATCACCAGCTCTACGTGAATGTCGATTTTTACAGCGGTATTCTCCTGAGGGCTCTCAACATTCCCCTCAACATGTTTCCTGTCATGTTCGCCATCGGCCGGCTGCCGGGCTGGATCGCCCAGTGGAAGGAAAGCCACGACGATCCGCAGAAAAAACTCTCCCGCCCCCGCCAGGTATACGCGGGGTCGCAGAAGCGCTCCTATATCCCCATGACGGAGCGGTCGTAATGTGCCGGAGACGCTAACCTACAGGTTGTGCCGGATGAACTCCACGGCATTCCGGAAAATATGCAGGCCCATTCCTTCTTCGGGGAGGTCCTCGCGGGTCCACCGCGGATGGTTGGTGTAGTGGAGGTATGCCTCGGGATGGGGCATCAGGCCGAAGAGCCGTCCCGTTTCATCGCAGATACCGGCGACGGCATTGACGGAACCGTTGGGATTCAGGGGATACTCGGCGACGGGTTCCGAATACTCCTCGTTGCTGTATTGGAGAACGACCTGGTTCCGGGCGTGCAGCTTTTCGAGGGTGGCGGTATCCCGGGTGACGAATTTCCCCTCGCCATTCCGGACCGGCAGATAGATGCCCCCAAGTTCCCGTGTGAAGACGCAGGGGGAGTCCTGGTTCGTCTTGAGATAGACCCAGCGGTCTTCGAATTTTCCGGAATCGTTAAAGGTCAGAGTCACCGTCTGGGTGAGATAATCACCGTCAAAGGCGGGCAGGAACCCGAGCTTCACCATGAGCTGAAATCCGTTGCAGACGCCGATAATCAGTTTTCCCTGATTGATGAACCGCATGAACTGATCGTGGAGCCGTTCCTCCGTCTCCTTTACCGTGGCGTGGATGATCCGGTGCGCCCCCGCCTTTGCCGAGCCGAGATCGTCACCGTCGAGAAATCCGCCGGGGAGGTTGCAGAAATGGTAGTCGTCGAGCTTCTTTTCTCCCGAAAGCAGCTCACTCATGTAGACAATATCAACTTCATCGGAACCGGCCAGTTTACAGGCCTGTGCCATTTCCATCTCACAGTTGGTTCCTTTCCCCGTTATGACGATCGATCGTACGCGTTTTACCATGTCAGCCCTTAAAAATTCAGTGTGGTCTGCCACGCCTTCTTCAGGTCGTGGATGTCCGTGTTGATAACCTCGCCGCCTTCAATGCCGGTGATTCTGAACCTCTCATCGGCCGCGACCGTTCCTATTTCGGCAAAGGTATTGCCGGCGAGCAGTGCCTTGAATCGTTCTTTCGCCTCGGGTCTGAGGGTAACGACGAATCTGCTCTGGGATTCGGAAAAGAGGAGGACGTCATTCCGGGTGACGCCTTCCGCGGGGACCTTCGTGAGGTCTATCTCCATTCCGAAGCCGCCTGCAAAGGCCGTTTCGGCCAGTGCCACCCCCAGTCCCCCGTCGGAACAGTCGTGACAGGAGGCGACCAATCCCTCGCGGATCGCGCTGCTCAGTGCCGTATACAGTTTCTTCGCCGCCGTTCCGTTGACACGGGGGACGTCGTTGCCGACAAACCCCTTGAGGGCGAACCACTCGGAACCGCCCAGTTCATTGTAGGTGGTGCCGAGTACGAAGACGGCATCACCGGCCCTTTTGGCATCCATCGTCACGGCTTTCCTGACGTCCTCGATCTTTCCCATGGTGGAAAAGAGGAGCGTCGGCGGAATCGATATCCTGGTGGTGCCGATAATATAATCGTTTTTCATGCTGTCTTTTCCCGATATGCAGGGCACGCCGTAGGTGGTCGTGTAGTCGTAGAGAGCCCGGTTCGCCCTGACGAGCTGGGCCAGCTTGTAGCGGCCGTCGGGAGTTTTTTCCGATTCCACGGGATCGCACCAGCAGAAGTTGTCAATGCCCGCCGTATGATCGAGGGTGCCGCCCACGGCAATGGTGTTGCGGATGGCTTCATCGATGGCACAGGCCGCCATGTGATAGGTGTCGATATCTCCATAACGGGGGCAGATCCCATTGGCCACCACCACCCCCTCAAAGGAATCCAGCACGGGTCTGATGACGGCGGCATCACTGGGTCCGTCGTTGGCAATGCCCGTCAGCGGTTTCACAACGCTGCCTCCCTGCACCTCGTGATCGTACTGCCGTACCACCGATTCCTTGCTGCAGATATTGAGCCTTCCAAGCAGATTCTTCAGGGCATCGTCCAGTGCGGCGGGTTCAGGAAAATCGGGTTCATCGTGGTGCGGCGGCGTCCAGCGTGCGGCGAGGCGCATCTGGGGCAGACCTTCATGGAGAAAGGACATGTCGAGACAGGCCACCGTCCGGTCGCCGTAGCGGACATGGAATTTCCCCGTATCGGTGAAGCTGCCCAGGACCGTGGCTTCTACATCCATCTTTCCTGCGAGGGCGAGAAACCTGTCGAGCTGTTCCGTCGGCACGGCCAGGCTCATGCGTTCCTGGGCCTCGGAAATGAGGATCTCCCAGGGCTTCAGCCCGGCATACTTGAGGGGCGCCTTTTCAAGGTCCAGGTCGCATCCGCCGCAGAGGGTGGCCATCTCTCCCACCGACGACGAGAGGCCGCCGGCGCCGTTATCGGTAATGGCCCGGTATAAACCCCGGTCACGAGCCATCAAAAGGAAATCGGTCATCTTCTTCTGCGTGATGGGGTCGCCGATCTGAACCGCTGTCACGGGCGAGCCCTCGTGCAGTTCTTCCGATGAAAAGGTGGCGCCGTGGATGCCGTCTTTTCCTATCCTTCCCCCGGTCATCACGATCATGTCGCCGGGAAGAATCGTCTTGGTATGGGATGGTCGGCCCATGATCCGGGCGGGCATGATCCCGCCGGTCCCGCAGTAGACGAGTGGTTTGCCCAGGTAGCGTTCGTCGAAGACGATACACCCGTTGACGGTGGGGATGCCGCTCTTGTTTCCCCCATGTTCGACGCCTTCGCGAACGCCTTCGAAAATTCGCCGTGGATGAAGAATCCGTTTCGGCAACGGGTCTTCGTAAAAGGGGGAGGCGAAACAGAAGACATCGGTATTGAAAATCAGCTTCGCACCCTGACCCGTCCCGAAGGGATCGCGGTTGACGCCGACGATGCCGGTGAGGGCTCCTCCATAGGGGTCAAGGGCCGACGGCGAATTGTGGGTTTCCACCTTGAAGACGAGATTGTAGTCGTCGTTGAATTTGATGACGCCCGCATTGTCGACAAAGACGGAGAGACACCAGTCTTCCGTTCCTCGCGCTTCCCGTATTGCACGGGTGGAATCCTTGATGCAGCTGTTAAAGAGGGAATCGATGATTTCCACCTGCCCCCTCTCGTCTTCATAGGTGATGATGCTGTTGAATATCTTGTGCTTGCAGTGTTCCGACCAGGTCTGGGCAAGCGCTTCCAGTTCCACATCGGTTACCTTCCCGCTGAGGCCCGCCTTTTGCCGT
>Ga0272441_10013190_pt1 | contig 11928 bp, 6 predicted proteins | sample SSMProp6N_FD_193582 | JGI IMG/M metagenome (GOLD analysis project Ga0272441, IMG submission 193582) | Marine sediment archaeal communities from Little Sippewissett salt marsh, Falmouth, MA, United States - SSM-Prop-6N | ecosystem: Environmental > Aquatic > Marine > Wetlands > Sediment ...
CATCAACTGCGTACTCTAGTCGGGATGCTCAAGAGCCGACGACCCTATGACCCGAGCCGATTCGACAACAAGGATGCTGATGCACAAAAGGTGCTTGTCAAATGATAGCGAGTCCACTCGCTGGGCTCGGTCGGGATGACACCTTTTGTTCGATTTTGCGATTGCCCTGACCCGGCGGCGTGCAACCCTTGATAACGCAACGGTCGGCCCGCTACTATGCGGCAGGATCGAAGGAGCCTGCATTTTGGGTCCAGCCGAGAAGCGAGCGGAGTATCAGGAGATCGTGGTGCTGTACTGTCAGGGGTGCATCGAGGGCAAGGCCGACCGCGCCGACGAGCTGCACACCGCCGATGGGGTCCGGACGCGGCTCGTGGTGGTGCCGTGCACGAGCAAGGTGGAGCTGCCGCACCTGCTGAAGATCCTGGAGCGGGGCGCCGACGGGGTGCAGGTGGTCGGGTGCGGGCAGAACGCTTGCCGGTTTCTGGTGGGGTCCAATGTGGCCGCGGCGCGGGTGGCGCGCGCCCGTGACCTGCTCGACGACGCAGGCGTTGGGGCGGAGCGCCTGGGCATGTCCCGGGGCGCGGGGTTGGACGTGGGAGACCTGCGGGCGCGGGGGCGACAGCGGGCCGAGGCCGCCCGGGTGTACGGAGCCAACCCCATGAAGCAGCACCCAATGAGACGGCGCACCGGTCGCCAGAAGGAGCGCCTGCCAAGCCAGCGCGCCGATCACCCGAAGGAGCGCCCGCCGAGCCGGCGCTCCGATCACCCGAAGGAGCGCCCGCCGAGCCGGCGCGCCGATCACCCGAAGGAGCGCCCGCCGAGCCGGCGCTCCGATCACCCGAAGGAGCGCCCGCCGAGCCGGCGCTCCGATCACCCGAAGGAGCGCCCGCCTTGATCATCGCCGATTGGAAGCCGCTGCCGGAGCTGCTGGCATTTCTCGAGGGACACCAGCGCGTGCTCCTGGCGGGGTGCGCCACCTGCGTGGCCGAGTGCGCCGCCGGTGGAGAGAAGGAGGTGGAGACCCTGGCCCCGCTGCTGCGCATGGGCACCGCCCAGGCCGGCGCCCCCGTGGAGATCCTGACCCGCACCGTGGAGCGGCAGTGCGAGTGGGAGCTCGTCGAGGACCTCGCCCAGACGGTGTCGGAGGTGGACGCCGTGATGAGCCTCGCCTGCGGCATCGGCGTCCAGACCATGGCCCAGCGGTACGCCGACCTGCCGGTGTATCCCGGCGTGAACACCACCAGCCTGGCCTTGCGCACCGAGCCCGGCATCTGGGAGACGCGGTGCGCCGCCTGCGGAGACTGCGTGCTGGGGGAGACCTTCGGCCTCTGTCCCGTGTCGCGGTGCGCCAAGTCCATCCTGAACGGCCCGTGCGGCGGCTCGCGGAGCGACGGCATGTGTGAAATCGAGCAGGACACCCCCTGCGTATGGCAGCTCATCCTCGACCGGGCCGCCCGGCGGGGCGGGCTGGAGCGCCTCGCCGACCTTCGGCCGGCCAAGGACTGGACGGGCTCCAATCACTTTGGCCCGATCCGCATGGTGAAGAAGGACCACCGGCCCTGACCATGTGCGCCAAGTACCGCGTCCCCACCGAGCTCACACCTCGTCGGTTCCCAGCCATCCCTCCGGTCAGTCGCATCGAGCAGGACGGCTGCCTCGGCTGTCTGGAATGCGTGAAGCGCTTTGCGTGTGTCTACGACGTCTACGACCAGCCCTCCTTCGACCTGCTGGGCGCCGCTGGGGACGAGGAGGCGAAGTGCGTGGGCTGTATGCGCTGTGTGCAGGAGTGCAAGAATGCCATCCTGCTGCGCGCGAAGAACCCGGAGTACGAGGCCCTGGGGGATGGGCACTGGCGACCGGCCGTGATCGAGTCCATCTGGCACCAGGCGGAGACGGGCGCCATCCCCGTGTCTGGGGCGGGGTATCGCGGGCCCCACAGTGGACCGGGCTTCGATGCCATGTGGACGGACATGTCTGAGATCGTCCGGCCCACTCGGGACGGCATCCACGGGCGGGAGTACATCTCCACGACCATCGACCTGGGGCGGCGCCCCCCCCGGCTGCGCTTCGACGACGCGGGCCGGCTGCGCGGTGACCTGCCGCCCCTGCGCGCCATCTCGGTGCCCCTGGTGCTGGACCGACCGCCCCTGGCCGCTTGCTCTGCGGCGGTGGGAGAGGTGCTGTCGGGGGCAGCGGCGACCCTCGACACGCTGGCGGTGGCGGGTTTCCACGAGGCCCTGGGGCCGCTGGCGGCCGCCCAGCGTCACCTGGTCGTGCAGCTTGGCCCGCGGGACGATCCGTCGCGACTGGGCGACGTGGCGGTCGTGGAGCTGGCCGACGGTCCCGGCCTCCCCGAGCGGGTCGTCGAGCTGCGCGACCGCCACCCCGCCCTGATCCTCTCGGTGCGGCTGGGCCTGGACGAGGCCGCGGCCGCTCGGGCGGTGGCGCTGGTGGAGCTGGGCGTGGGGGTGATCCACCTCCAGGCAGGCCCCGATGGTCAGGGGCTGGGGCTGGGGCTGGGGCTGGGGGAAAGAGCCGGGACCTTCTTGACCGACCTGATGCGCCAGGTGCACGGCGCGTTGGTGGCGGCGGCGCTCCGGCAGCGGGTCTCCCTGGTCGTCACCGGAGGCATCGCGCTGCCCGAGCATCTGGCCAAGGCCATCCTCTGTGGCGCCGACGGTGTGGGTTTGGACCTCGCCACCGCGGTGGCCATGGAGTGCCGGCTCTGCCGCCGCTGCGCAAGGGGCCAGCCCTGCCCGGTGGGGCTGGAGGACGTGGACGTCGATTGGGGCGCCCGACGGGTGGTGAACCTGGTGGGCGCCTGGCACGCCCAGCTCATCGAGATCCTCGGGGCCATGGGGTTGCGGGACGTGCGGCGACTCCGGGGTGAGCTGGGGCGGGCCATGTTCTTCGAGGACCTGGAGCGGGAGAGCTTCGCGCCGCTGTTCGGCGAGCGACTGCCCCAGCCCGACGACGCCGGCGATCGGGACGAGCCGAGGCTCTCCGCGGCGGTCGAGGGTGCGGCCTTGGAGGACCGGAGGGTGGCGTCGCGGTTCCGGAACCGCTTCGGCCGGTTCCGCGTGGTGCGCACCGCGGCCTGTGCCAGCTGTGGTCGGTGCGCCCAGGTGTGCGGCTACCGGGTGCACGAGCGCGGCGGGCACCGCATGTTGGCGCCGCGCTCCTGGCGGTGCGTGGGGACCGGGCGCTGCGACGCCGAGGGAGGCTCGTGTGTGTCGCAGTGTCCCACCGGGGCGTTGCGGGTGGGGCCGGATCCGGTTTGGGAGACCCTCGGGGATCACCGCTGGACCGCGGACCTGCTGGCAGCCACCTGGTTCATGGCCGAGCACGGTCGCCCCGATACGAGCGGGCTGGAGCTCGAGGTGGGCGGGGCGGGCGGCGGCTTCGATCGCCTGCGGCTCCGGGCGCCGTCGGTGACCGGTGAGCCCGACTTCGGCCCGGCGGACGTGGACCTGCGCGTCCCCTTGAACCGGCGCGGTGACTCCCGGCCCGAGGTCACCATCGGCCTCCCGATCTACGGCGGCGGCATGAGCTTCGGCTCGGTGTCCCTGGCGACCATCGTGGCCAGGGCCCGGGCATACACGGAGGTGGATTCCTTCACCTGCACGGGCGAGGGGGGCTACCCCGAGGCCCTGGCACCCTACGACGACCACGTCATCACCCAGGTGGCCACGGGGCTCTTCGGCGTGCGGGAGGAGACCATCGGGCGCGTGCGCGTCGTGGAGTTCAAGTACGCCCAGGGCGCCAAGCCCGGGCTGGGCGCCCACCTGCTGGGGGACAAGGTCACACCCACCGTGGCCCGGATGCGCGAGGCCATGGAGGGAACCTCGCTCTTTTCGCCGTTCCCCTTCCACTCGGTGTACTCGGTGGAGGACCACAAGAAGCACGTGGATTGGATCAAGATGGTCAACCCCCGGGCGCTGGTGTCCGTGAAGGTCAGCACGCCCACGGACGTGGACATGGTGGCCGTGGGCAGCTACTACGCCGGCGCCCACATCGTGCACATCGACGGCTCCTACGGCGGCACCAGCGCCGCGTCGGACATCGCCAAGAAGAACATCGCCATGCCCCTGGAGTACGCCATCCCCAAGGTGCACCGGTTCCTGGAGGAGGAGGGGATCCGGTCCAAGGTGACCCTCGTCGCCTCCGGGGGCATCCGCTCGGCCTTCGACGTCGCCAAGGCCATGGCCCTGGGGGCCGACGCGGTGGTGATCGGCACCGCTGAGCTGGTGGCCCTGGAGTGCGTGCGGTGCGGCGTGTGCGAGCGTGGACGCGGCTGTCCGCGGGGCATCGCCACCACGGACCCGACCCTCGAGGGGGCCTTCGACATCGACTGGGCGGCGGGGCGGATCGGCAACCTGCTCCATGCCTGGTGCGGCCAGCTCCGCGCGCTGCTGTGGCGGCTCGGCCTCCGCCGGGCCACCGACCTCGTGGGACGAAGCGACCTCCTCGAGCACCTGGACTACCGAAGGGCCGCGCCATGAGCGGGCGATTCACCGAGGAGGTCCTCGCCGCCCGCCGGCGTCTGACCCGCGGGCTGGATACGTCGGTGCGGCCCAGGAGCGCCGAGGAGGGCGGGTGCGGCGTCGTGGGGTATGCCGCCACGGTGCCCCTGGCGGGGCGGTACCTTCAGGAGCCCGCCCGGCGCATGCACAACCGCGGCAACGGCAAGGGCGGCGGCGTCGCGGCGGCGGGGTTCTCGCCGGACCAGCTCGGCATCGACGACAAGACGCTGAAGAACGCCTACCTGCTCCAGGTGGCGCTGCTCGACGACACGGCCGAGGATGACGTGGAGAAGGAGGCCATCCGCCCGCGGCTGGACATCCTGCACAAGGTGCGGGTGGAGCCGGCCATGGACTACCGGGATCTGGGGCTGGACCAGCGTCCCCCGAACGTGATCCGGTACGTGGTCCAGGCCGCCGAGCTCGAGCTGCGCCGCTTCGCCCGGGAGCACCGCCTGACCCGTGCGCCCACGCGGGTGGCCGAGGATGAGCTGATCTTCCAGAACACCTTCCGGCTCAACCAGCGTTTCTACGCCTCCCTCGGAGACAAGCGAGCCTTCGTCCTGTCCCACGGTCGCGATCTGATGATCTTCAAGATCGTCGGGTACGCCGAGCAGGTGGTGGCGTACTACGGCCTGGACGACCTCGGCGCCCGGGTGTGGATCGCGCACCAGCGGTTTCCCACCCGCGGCCGGGTGTGGCACCCCGCCGGCTCTCACCCCTTTTCGGGCATGAACGAGGCGCTGGTCCACAACGGCGACCTCGCCAACTATCACAGCGTGACGGAGTACCTCCGCCAGCACCACGTGGTGCCGCAGTTTCTCACCGACACCGAGGTGGCGGTGCTGCTATTCGACCTCTGGCACCGGATCTACGGGTACCCGACCGAGGCGCTCATCGAGGCCCTGGCCCCCACCACCGACCTGGACTTCGAGCGGCTGGACCCTGAGCGCCAGCGCACCTACCGCGCCCTGTCGGCCATGCACATCAACGGCTCGCCTGACGGGCCGTGGTTCTTCATCATCGCCGCGAGCGATCCGGACCGGGACCGGTACCGGCTGCTGGGGATCACCGACACGGCCATGCTGCGGCCCCAGGTCTTCGCCCTCCAGCGGGGGCCGGAGTCCATCGGGTTGGTGGCCTCGGAGAAGCAGGCCATCGACAACACCCTCGCCGTTCTCTCGGCGGGGGACAGCCGGTTTCGACCCGTGGCGGACCGGTATTGGAGCGCCCGCGGCGGGAGCTACACCGACGGGGGCGCCTTCACCTTCGACCTGATCCCCGGAGACGAGGGGTACGAGCTCCGCTGCAGTGACAAGTTCGGCCGGCCCGTGGAGGCGCCGACGGGGGATCTGCCGGAGGGGTTCTTCGCGGCCGCGCCCGTGAACGGGGAGGCCGTGATCGGACCCCTGCGTAGGCCGGGCGACGGCGGGGATGCGGAGGCGGACGGCGGGGATGCGGAGGCGGACGGCGGGGATGCGGAGGGCGACGGCGGGGATGCGGAGGGCGACGGAGGGGATGCGGAGGCGGGTTTCGCGGCGGTGCGGAGCGCCTTGCCGGGTTGGACCGCGGCCGAGGTCCGGTGGGTGGTCAAGGAGGTCGAGGGCCTCGCCGCGGGTGGCGACGCCGGACGGGACCTGGCCCTCGGCGTGCTCACCCGGCTCAACGACCGGCGGTTCGACTGCGGAGATCTCCGGCGCGCCGTTGTTTTGGAGCTGGTGCGCGCGGCCATCTGTCGGTTGCTGGACAGGGTTCCCGGCCTCGACGCCCCGGCCGAGTCGACCTGGCGCCGGGTGGACCGCGACTCCAAGGAGACCCTGCGCGCCCCGGTGGACGGCGAGACCACCCTGGTCATCTGCGCCGCGGGGTTTCCTCCCGAGGGCGATCACTGCGACGCGCGGCTCGCCGTGCGGGCCCACGAGCTGGGCTGGCGGCGCTTCGTGGTGTATGGCCTCACGGGCCAGCGTTTTACCGGGTGCGGCTTTGGCGCCTCGACGGGGGGCGTGCGCATGGACGTGTACGGCAGCCCCGGAGACTACCTGGGCTCGGGCCTGGACGGGATGCGCCTCCATGTCCACGCCAGCGGCCAGGACCAGCTGGCCCAGATCATCCAGCGCGGGGAGCTGGTGGTCCACGGTGACGTGGGCCAGGCCTTCGGGTACGGGGGAAAGGGAGGCGACATCTTCGTGCTCGGCTCTGCCGGTGGGCGGCCGCTGATCAACGCCGTGGGTCGCCCCCGGGTCGTGATCAACGGCACCTGCCTGGACTACCTCGCCGAGTCCTTCATGGCCGGGGATCCCCACGCGGGCGGCGGGTTCGTGATCTTGAACAGCGTCGCCTTCGACGACGCCGGCGAGGTGCGCCCCCTCCAGACGCCCTACCCGGGCTCGAACCTCTTCTCCCTCGCCTCCGGCGGCGCCCTCTACGTTCGGGATCCAGCGCGGCACCTCGTCGACGCGCAGCTCAACGGCGGTGTCTTCGCCGAGGTGGAGCCCCGGGACTGGGCGCTGATCGAGCCCACCCTGCGGCGGAACGAGGAGCTGTTCGGCATCGCGGTCGACAGGGACCTCCTCACGGTGGACGGCGAGCGGCTCCCGCCGGACCAGGTGTACCGCAAGGTCGTGCCCCGGCAGCCGCCCGACCTGGCCCGCCAGACCGTGCCCGACTGCGCCCAGGGCACTGGTGATTGAGGTCAGGTAGCGGCGTTCTGGGGATATTTGCGGGCTGGCGCTGATGCAGATCAGACAGAGTTTTTGGCACCCAGCGGCCGAGGTGCTGGGCGTGGCGCAAGGCCGGCGGCGCGACCCCCGGCGTTCCTCTCCATTCCCCATGACATTTGTGTCGCGATCACGGCATGTCGCGCCAGCGCTTTGCTTGGAGTTCCTGAGAAACCGTGTGATTATCAGGTGTATTCAACTGGTGTGATTCTTGCTAGCCTACCAGATAAGGAGGTGCTCCATGTGCTCACGTAGAATCAAGAGTCTGATCGTGGTCTGTGCAACGACTGCGTTGATGTTCGTGGGGACTGTTCGGGCGGCCCGAGCCGAAACCGGACCCGGCGCTCGAAAGGGTGACATTGATGCGCTGCGGATGATGCGTGGTGAGGTGGCCCTGCACCTGTCTTGGAGCTCGTCCTTTCCCAACGGGATCGAGACGCTCGACGCGGCGATCCCTGGGGCGATTTCCGCGAAGGGTCGATCCGCCGATGCCCGGTCATGGCTCGCTGTGTCATCGCCCCAGGCGCGCGACAGCGCCTCGCCCCAGGATCCTGCCGCAGCGCGGGGGAGCTCCGTCTCTGGGGTATCCACCCCACAGCCACGTCGACCTCGCCCGGGCCGTGGCTTGATCCTTGCCGGCAAGTGGATGATCGGCGTGGGAACGCCCCTCGCCGTGATCGGCGCGGTCCTGGTTCCCATTGGTTGCGTTGCGAGCGGGATCGCGGGAGATGGGATGTTCTGGAGCGGGGTTGCCATGGTCACCGTGGGCGGGGTCGCTGCGATCACGGGCATCGTCCTGTGGTCCGTCGGCGCCAAGCGGAATCGACTCGCACAAAGCTGGCGTCAGGTCCCTTTTGATCCGGCGGCCTCGCGGCTCGCTGCCCGGCGCGTTCGACGGCTTCCCCAGGTGTGGTCCGTCGCAGCGTGCACCTTCCATCTCTGAAGCCTGGCGACCTGAGCTTCAAATCCGAACCACTTGCCGGTTGTCGCGGCCGCATAGCGTCCGCCGCAAAACAAGTAGACGATGCAGGACGTTGAGGCGCCCGGCTCACTTCGTTGCTTCTCGTTGTATAGCAGCAGTATACCGCCTCGTCGCGCCTCGCGAGCCGGGCGCCTTGACGCCCTGGATCGACCGACTTGGCCATTCGCGGCCCCTTACTGGTTGAGAAACAACTGCCAGTAGGGCGCAGCGCCCAGGCCGAAGACGTCGTAGTAGCCGTCGGGGTCCTCGGTCCAGACGAGGTCGGGGAGACCGTCGCCATCCATGTCGCGGAAGACCCAGCCCTCGTTCTGGTCGCCCGTGGGGTGGTCGGTGACGTAGAAGCCGTTTCCGGGGTGCCCGCCCACGGGCACGGCCCAGATGGTCGGCGTGAGGTCGAATCCGGCGCCGGTGTTGAAGAAGATCTTCCAGTGCGGGGGAGCGCAGCCCAGGCCGAAGACGTCGTAGTAGCCGTCGGGGTCCTCGGTCCAGACGAGGTCGGGGAGACCGTCGCCGTCGATGTCGCGGGTGACCCAACCCTCGTTCTGGTCGCCGGTGGGGTGGTCGGCCACGTAGAAGCCGTTTCCGGGGTGTCCACCCACGGGCACGGGCCAGATGGTCTCTGAGAGGTCGAATCCGGCGCCGTTGTTGAAAAAGACCTTCCAGTGGGGCGTGGTGCCTAGGCCGAAGACGTCGTAGTAGCCGTCGGGGTCTTCGGTCCAGACGAGGTCGGGGAGACCGTCGCCATCCATGTCGCGGAAGACCCAGCCCTCGTTCTGGTCGCCGGTGGGATGGTCGGTGACGTAGAAGCCGTTTCCGGGGTGCCCGCCCACGGGCACGGGCCAGACGGTCTCTGCGAGGTCGAATCCGGCGCCGTTGTTGAAAAAGACCTTCCAGTGGGGCGTGGTGCCCAGGCCGAAGACGTCGTAGTAGCCGTCGGGGTCCTCGGTCCAGACCAGGTCGGGGAGACCGTCGCCGTTGATGTCGCGGGTGACCCAGCCCTCGTTCTGGTCGTCAGAGGGATGGTCGGCCACGTAGAAGCCGTTTCCGGGGTGCCCACCCACGGGCACGGGCCAGATTGTTTCGATCAGGTCGAACCCAGCACCGTTGTTGAAAAAGACCTTCCAGTGGGGTGTGGCGGCGAGGCCGTGGACGTCGTAGTAGCCATTGGGGTCCTCGGTCCAGACGAGGTCGGGCAGGCCGTCGCCGTCCATGTCTCGGGTGACCCAGCCTTCGTTCTGGTCGCCGGTGGGGTGGTCGGCCACGTAGAAGCCGTTTCCGGGGTGTCCACCCACGGGCACGGACCAGGTGGTTTCGAGCGGGTCGAATCCAGCGCCGGTGTTGAGGAACACCTTCCAGTGGGGCACCGCGGCCAGGCCGTGCACATCGTAGTACCCGTCGGGGTCCTCGGTCCAGACGAGGTCGGGCAGGCCGTCGCCGTCCATGTCTCGGGTGACCCAGCCTTCGTTCTGGTCGCCGGTGGGGTGGTCGGCCACGTAGAAGCCGTTTCCGGGGTGCCCACCCACGGGTACGGGCCAGGTGGCCGCCGACAGCACGAAGCCGTGGGTGGGATTGACGGGCACCGTGGGCTCGAAGGTGCAGGCCGCCTGACAGGCAGCGCCCACCAGGGTGTCGGTGGTGCAGGGATCCCCGTCGTCGCAGCCTGTCGGACAAGCTCCCGCGCCGGAGGGAATCCCCGTGTCACACAACTCGCCCGGCTCGAGGTAGCCGTTGCCGCACACGGCCACGCAGTCGTTGTCCGTGCCGGCGTGGCAGCCGGAGTTGCAGCAGCCGTCGTTGTCGATGCAGCCCACCGGCGCCACGTCGCACAGGGCCTGGCAGGTGGTGTCGTTGACCACCACCCCGGGCTGACAGGGATCCCCGGTGTCGCAGCCCGCCACGGTGGGGCAGGCGCCGGCCCCACCGGAGATGCCCGTGTCGCAAGTCTCCCCGGGCTCCACGACGCCGTTGCCACAGATGGCCGTGCAGTCCGTGTCGCTCACCGCATCGCAACCGGGCGGACAGCAGCCGTCTCCGCCCGTGCAGCTGGTCACCGGGTTGACCCCACAGACCGCATCGCAGGTGCCGCCGTTGTCCACGTAGCCGATGGCGCAGGGATCTCCCGTGTCGCAGTCTGCGACCGTGGGGCAGGCGCCCGGCCCGGTGGCAATGGCCGTGTCGCAGGCCTCGCCGGGCTCGAGGACACCGTTGCCGCAGATGGCCGGACAGTCCGAGTCGACCGTGGCGTCACACCCGGCCGGGCAGCAGCCGTCCGCACCGACGCAGCTCGTTATCGTAGCGGTGGCACAGGTCGCCTGGCAGGTGCCGTCACCCTGCACGAAGCCGGGCTCGCAGGGATCCGCGGTGGCGCAGTTCGTGGCCGAGGGGCAGGCGCCCGGCCCGGCGGTGATGCCCGTGTCACAGACCTCGCCGGTCTCCACGGCGCCGTTGCCGCAGACCGGGGAGCAGTCGCCGTCGTCGTTTGCATTGCAACCCGGTGGACAGCAGCCGTCGCCACCGGCGCAGGCACCGACGCTGGTGGCGTCGCACACGGCCTGGCAGGTCAGGTCGTTGCGCACGTACCCGACCAGGCAGGGGTCGCCCGTGTCGCAGTCGGTCTGAACGGGGCAGGCCCCCTCCAGTCCGGCGGCAATGGCCGTGTCGCAGGTCTCGCCGAGCTCCACCACGCCGTTGCCACACACCGACGGGCAGTCCGCATCGCTGTCGGCGTCGCACCCCGTGGGGCAGCAACCGTCCCCATCGCTGCAGGCCGTGATGATCGTGCCGTCACAGACAGCCTGGCAGGTGCCGGGGTCTCGCACAAAGCCCGGCTGGCAGGGCGAGCCCGTGTCACAGTCGGCCGCCGTGGGGCAGGACCCCGGCCCAGCGGTGATGGCCGTGTCGCAGGCTTCACCATCGTCCACGGTGCCGTTGCCACAGACCGGCGTGGTGTCGGCATCCGTATCTGCATCCTGGTCCTGGTCTCCGGCGTCCACCGCCGACCCATCTGGGGCCGCCCCGTCGCCGTCGACAGCGCTGTCCGGTGTGCCCCCACCCCCTGGCTTGTCCCCACACCCGCCCGACCAGACCATGAACAAAGTCAGGAGCGACGTCGCTCCCAGGACGCTGATGCGATGCTGTAACATGATGTCTCCTGCCTACCATCCACTGCCGCAGGCGCAAGGCATTTCTTCGGCCTTCCGACCAGTCATCTCCATCATCTAGTGATGGCAGCGGGCGGCTAGAGCCAATGCCAGTCAGTAAGGGGCCGCGAATGCACAACTCGATCGATGCTGGCCGCCGAGGCGCCCGCTGGGCAAGGAGCGAGGAGGGCGCATAGTGGGGCCTATGGAACCGACGAGCGACGCCGCCCAGGGGGATGGATCGGCGGTCAGGACGACTGAGTTGTACATTCGCGGCCCCTAAAGCTCCTTCTCCAGCAAACCAATGTCATTGTCGTTCAGTCAGCGACTGCGTTAGCGGCGCAATTCTGTGTCATCCCCGGGTAGGCGGGGATCCAGATCCGGATGAAAACACTGCTGTTTTCTGGATTCCCGCCTAAGCGGGAATGACAGCCTGCGGTCGCGGGTGCATACCCGCGGAGGTGCTCTTGCAGGTAGGCCGCCGACGGAATCACACGCAATTTACTCCCGGTATCCACCATTGGCGTGAAAACTTCATCCCGTCGCCCGAAAGCCCAGCTGCAATCGGA
>Ga0272441_10013191_pt1 | contig 11928 bp, 13 predicted proteins | sample SSMProp6N_FD_193582 | JGI IMG/M metagenome (GOLD analysis project Ga0272441, IMG submission 193582) | Marine sediment archaeal communities from Little Sippewissett salt marsh, Falmouth, MA, United States - SSM-Prop-6N | ecosystem: Environmental > Aquatic > Marine > Wetlands > Sediment ...
GCCGCCCGCGACGCGAGGCCGGTCGAAAGTGTAAACCATGTGCTGGCACAACCTGTAACCCATGTCGTGGCCCTTGACAAAGCGTGGCCATGGCACCCCGGAGAAGTTGCAGCAACTTTCTGGACACGGCACCAGCGCTCATGGCCGCCCCGCCCGCGTCCCGGACCCCCTGAACTCAGCCCGAAGTCGCCGCGGCCGGGAATTCCAGTTGACAGCAGGGGCGTAGCACGATATTAGGGATCGTGTTATCAGCTATGGCACCTGACTGCAAGGACAGGCCATGCCCGATCTGGTCCGATTCAGCGTGTCGATGAACGGGGATCTGGCGACCCGGTTCGACCGGCTGATCCGGCGGCGCGGCTACCCCAGCCGCAGCGAGGCCGTCCGCGACATGGTCCGCCGCGAACTCGTCCGCCAGGAATGGGAAAACCCCGACGCCGAGGCCGTCGGGACCGTCACCCTGGTCTACGATCACCACGTTCGCGACCTGAGCGAGCGGCTGACCGAGATGCAGCACCGGCAGCATCACCTGGTGACCTCCACGACGCACGTGCACCTGACGCACGACCATTGCCTGGAGGTCATCGTCGTCAGGGGCCGCGCACGCGACGTGCAGGCGCTGGCCGATAAGCTCATTGCCACGCGCGGCGTGCTTCACGGCGAGCTGGTCGCCACCGCCATGGGCAAGGCCTTCCAGGGAAAGCCGTCGCAAAAGCATCATGCCCACTAGGCCGCCGCGGCTCGCGGCCTGACCCAGTTGCCGACGATTCGGGCATTCACCAAGGGCATTCACACAGGAGAGAAAGGGATTGCAAAGTGATCAGACAACATGAGGGCATCAGGAGGTTGGGCGGACGCGTGTCGGTACTGCTGCTGGCGCTCGCGGCGGCGCCGGCGTGCTGGGGCCAGGAGCCGGCGGCGCGCGACGCAGCCGCCCCGGATGCGCCGGCGGCGGGGCAGCGCTGCTGCGGATTCTTCGAGCGCGAGACGCTCACAGGCAGTTGGTTTGGCCTTGGCGACAGCCTCAGCGAGCGCGGCCTCACGGTCAGCCTCGGCCTGACGCACCTCTGGCAGGTCAACGCGCACGGGGGCGCCGCCACACACCGCCACGCCGGCCGCTGGTCCGGCAGCTACGACCTGGAGATCGAGGCCGACCTCGAGCAAATCGCCGGCCTCAGGGGCCTGTCGGCCTATGCGCACGGCGAAGGAAGCTGGTCCGACGGCCTCGATGACTCGTCCATCGGAAGCCTCTTCGGCGTCAACGGCGACGCCGGTGGCGACCGGTCCATCGACCTCACCGAGTTGTGGTTCGAGCAGGCTCTGCTGGAGGGAAAGGTCCGCGTCCGCTTCGGCAAGCTGGACCTGACCGGCGGGTTCGAGTGCCGCGGGTGCCCTGTGACCTTCGACGGCAACCGGTTCGCCAACGACGAGTCCATGCAGTTCCTGAACGGCGCGCTGGTGAACAACCCGACCATTCCCTTCCCCGACAACGGGCTGGGCATCGTCGTCCACGTCGAGCCGGTCGCGTGGTGGTACGTGTCGGCCGGGTGCGCCGACGCGCAGGCGGACGCCCGCGAGACGGGGTTCAACACGGCCTTCGACCGCGAGGACTATTTCTTCAGCATCTTCGAGACGGGCGTGGTGCCTCACGTGCCGTCGGCCCGCGGGCCGCTCGTGGGCGCGTACCGCGTCGGCTTCTGGTACGACCCGCAGCCGAAGGCCCGCCTGGACGGCAACGGCACCGAGCGCGACGACACGGGCCTGTACGTCAGCATGGACCAGGGCGTCTGGCACGAGAGCGCGGAGGCCGACGGCCAGGGGCTGGGCCTATTCGCCCGGCTGGGCTGGGCCGACAACGACCTCAACCCGGTCAAGGCCTTCTGGAGCGTCGGCGCCCAGTACCAGGGCCTCGTGCCGGGCCGCGACGACGACGTGCTGGCCTTCGGCGTGGCTCAGGGCCGCCTGAGCCGCGACGGCGGCGGGCTCACCGACTCGCACGAGACCGTGTACGAACTCTACTACAACGCCATGGTCGCCCCCTGGCTCAGCGTGTCGCCGGGCATGCAGTACGTCCGCAACCCCGGCGGCGCGGGAACCCGGGACGCCTTCGTCGCCGGCGTTCGGCTACAGGTGTCGTTCTGACGACCCGTCGGAATCCGGACCTGCGATGCCGGCGAGCAGGTGGATCGGGATTCCGCGGTTCTCGGACAGTAAGGAGGACAAGGACAATGCACATCGGAACAGGTTTCTTGAGCATCCCTGTTGCGGCCGGATGCGGAGCCATCGCGGCCGGGGCCGTGGCGGCCGGCGCAGCCCGCGCCCGCAAGACGCTCGACGAGCGAATGGTGCCCGTGGTCGGCGTCATGGGGGCGTTCGTCTTTGCGGCGCAGATGGTCAACTTCCCGGTGGCGGCCGGCACGAGCGGCCACCTGGCCGGGGGGTTCCTGCTGGGGCTGCTTTGCGGATGGGCGCCGGCGCTGCTGACGATGACGGCGCTGCTGGCAATCCAGGCCCTGGTGTTCGCCGACGGGGGTCTGGACGCCCTGGGGGCGAACATCGTCAACATGGGCGTGATGCCCTGCCTGCTGGGCGGGGCGGCGCGGCTCGTCCTGGGCCGGCGATCGCTGCGCCTGGCCGCGCCGGCCGCAGGCGTCGGCGCCTGGCTGGCGGTCGTCCTGGGTTCGGGCATGGTCGTCCTGGAGTTCTTCCTGTCGGGCCGGCTCAACACGTCCGCGCTGTTCTGGGCCATGACCACGTCGATGGTCGGCGTACACGCCCTGATCGGCATCGTGGAGGGCGTGGTCACGGCCCTGGTCTTCTCCTACGTCGCAAAGAGTGAGTTGGCGCCCGGTCTCACCGGCAAGGAGGTGACCGCATGAAACGCAAGACAGTCATCATGGTCTTCGCCGCCGCGGCACTGGTCATCGCGGCTGTGGTGTCCTTCTGGGCCAGTTCGCATCCCGACGGCCTGGAATGGGCGATCGAGGAACACCGGGTCCAGCCGGCGGGCCACGACGAGGCGCAGGAGGCCGCGGAGCCGGCGACGGCGGAAGAGGACGCCGACGAAGGGCATCCGAGCCCGCTTGCCGACTACGGCGTGGCCGGCGTGCCGAACGAGTTCGCCTCCAACGCCCTGGCGGGCATCATCGGCTCAGGTCTGGTGCTCGGCGTCATGCTCCTCGTCGGGTACACCCTGTCACGCCGCAACCGCGCGGGGTCGGCCCGGACGGCCGGCAGCGCGGACGGGGGCCGGTAGCCTTCGGTCATGCACCACGCCTACCTGGACAAGTTCGCCGCGCGCGACAGTCCGGTTCACCGTCGCGACCCGCGGGCCAAGACGGCGGCGTTCTTCGCGCTGCTTGCCGCGGCGATCCTCGTGCCGCCGGGCCTGTGGTGGCCGTTCGCCGCGGTGGCGGTCATCGTGGTCGCCGTCTGGGCCGCGAGCGGCGTGCCCCTGGGCTACCTGCTCAAGCGCGTGGTCGTGCTCAGCCCGTTCATCCTCTTCAGCCTGGTGCTGTTTCCGGTGTTCTACGGCGGCCGGGCAGTCTGGACGGCGCAGCTCGGCCCGTGGCAGGTCTCGGTGACGCGCGAAGGATTGGAGCTTTCCGGGAACATCGCGGCGAAGTTCGTCCTGGGCGTGCTGATCCTGGGGCTCTTGTTCAGCGTGACGCGCTTTCAGCATTTCCTTTACGCCCTGTCGCGTTTCCGCGTGCCCCAGCTCCTGGTCATGCAGTTGGGTTTTCTTTACCGGTACCTGTTCGTGGTGCTGGACGAGGCGGAGCGGATGCTTCGGGCGCGCGAGGCGCGGTCGGCCGGCCGGGGCGGATGGCACCTCTGGCGTGCGTCGGCCGGGCTGGTGGGCACGCTCTTCCTCAGGAGCTACCACAGGAGCCGGCGGGTCTACTGGGCCATGCTGGCCCGCGGGTTCTCCGGCGAGGTGCACGTGCTGGGCCGCCTCCGGTGGCGGGCCGCCGACACGGCGTTCGCGTCGTCGCTCGTGGCGGTGGCGGCGGCGGTCACCGTGTGCTGGGCGGCGGTCGGTTTGCGGTAAGAGGCATGGCACCGAAAGGAAGCGTAGTGGCGGCCCTGGAGATCGAGGACCTCACGCACGCGTACCCCGACGGGACGCAGTCGCTGCGCGGCGTCAACCTGTCGGTGGAGCGCGGATCGGCCTTGGGCCTGGTGGGGCCGAACGGCGCCGGCAAGAGCAGCCTGCTGCTGGCGGCGCTCGGCTTCCTCCGCTGCGGAGGCGCCGTCCGGGTCGGCGACGTCGAGTTGACCCGCGGGACCGTCCGCGAGATCCGGCGGCGCGTGGGCATCGTGTTCCAGGACGCCAACGATCAGTTGTTCATGCCGACGGTGTTCGACGACGTGGCGTTCGGGCCGCTGTGCGCCGGTCTGGACGAGACGGAGGTGCGCCGCCGGGTGGCGGAGGCCCTGGAGGCGGTCGGCGCGGGCCACCTGGCGGACCGGGCTCCCTACCACCTGTCGGGCGGGGAGAAACGCCGGGTGGCCCTGGCGACGGTGCTGGCGATGCGGCCGGAGATCATTCTGTTCGACGAGCCGACGGGCAACCTAGACCCGCCCTCGCGATCGCGGTTCATCCGGGTGCTTGGCGACCTGCCGGCCACGCGGGTCCTGGCGACGCACGACCTCGACGCCGTGGCCGCCACCTGTGCGCGGACGGCGGTTCTCTCTGAGGGGCGCATCGTGGCCGAGGGCCGCACCACCGACGTGCTGGCAGACGCGGACCTGATGCGGCGCGCCGGTCTGGACGGCTGAGGCGTCGCCGGGAGTCCGCAGGCCCCATCATGTTGGGTTCCCTCCCGCCCTGCCCGCCAAGACGGTCCCACCCCTCTTTCTGCGGCGGCACCTTGCGGCCGGCGATCCGTAAACGCGAAAAGCCCCTGGATTCACTCAGAGTCGACGCCGAAGATGTCCGATAAACGAAGCAGCGTTACTGCCGAATGTCCGCGGTGGACGTTCGCGCGCCGCAACGGAGCACATCGCGCAGGGAGAAGCGAATGGAGTTCGGCGATGACGCGACTTCGAGAGGCCGAAGCTCAAGCGCGGCGAAAGAGTTACGTTCCGGTTCCGCTGGACGTGTTCATTCCGGGGGGCGTTCCGGGGTTTGCGCTCTATACGCGGGGCAAGGGCAACGACATCATCCTTGCCTGTCCTGCGGGGAAGGCCATCCCGGAGAAGGACCTCAAGGCGTGGCAAGCCGACGGCAAGCAGGTGCTCTACGTCGACACCGCGGAGCACCGGCTCTACCACAAGTACGCCGAGGCGGCGATCGACAGCCTGATGTTGCGCGACGACCTGCCGGCGCGCCGCAAGGCGGAACTGTGCTACCAGACGACGCGCGAACTGGTCCGCGATGCCGTGGCAACCAGCCGGGCGGACACGTTCGTGGGCGGAAGCCGCGAACGATGGGTCAACAACCTCGTCACGCTGATCTGCCAGGACGAGGCGAGCATCGACGGCATGCTGTCGATGCTGTCGCACGACTACTACACGTACACGCACATGGTCAACGTCAGCGTGATGGTCACGGCGCTGGCGTACCGGCTCGGCGAGCGGGACGCGGCCAAGCTCCGCCTGCTGGCCGGCGGCGGCCTGCTGCACGACGTGGGGAAGCTCCGGATCAGCCCCGACGTGTTGAACAAGACAGGGCGCCTGACAGCCCAAGAGTGGGAAGAGATGAAGACGCACCCGGATGTCGGCCTCGGCTTTCTGCACGGTCGTGACGACATCAACCAGGTGGAACTGCTGATGGTCCATCAGCATCACGAGAAGCTGGACGGCAGCGGATATCCGATGGGCCTTCTGGGCACGGAGATCGCCGCCGAGGCCCAGATGACCGCGGTGGTCGACATCTACGACGCGCTGACGTGCAAGCGGCCTTACCGTCCGGCGATGCCACACGAGAAGGCCGTGGCCATCCTGGCCGAGGAGGCCGCCGACAAGCTCAACGCCGACATGGTCAGGCTCTGGGCTGAAACGATCACCGAGGCACTGAGCACCGAGGAATAACGTGCCGAAACCGACGAGCGAGAACCTCGAATCCCTGCGCCGTCATCTCAAGCGACTGGTGGAAGACGAGAGAGAAACCGGCTCGAAGCGCGGCACGAACAAGCGCCGCCACGAGCGGCACCTCTACATGGTCGAGGCACACATCACGTACGTCAAGCGCTTCGACCAGCTCAGCACCTGCCCGCATGAGTTCACGGTCTACACCAAGGACCTCAGCCGTAGCGGCCTGAGCTTCCTGCACGAACACGAGATGTACGTCGGCGAAGTTGTCGAGGCGGAGGTCGTGGTCGAAAACGTCAAGCGGGCATTCACGATGAAGCTGGTCCGCTGCCGACGCGCCGGCCTGAAGGTCTTCGACATCGCCGGGGAATTCATCACCGCCGACGAAGCCAAACAGGCCGCGGCGTCGAGCAATAAGGCAGGGGAAAAGTCGACAAAAGCGACTGAAGCCGCCCAGACCCCCGAAGAGACGCCGGAGGAAGCCGCCCAGGCAACCGAGAAGGCGCCCGAAGCCGCCGACGCGCCGGACACCCCCGAGGCCCCGCAAACCGAAGAGGTCCCGGAAGCGTCCCAGACCGGACAGTAGGCGCCGCCCCGCCAGGCGAGCCGCGGTGTCAGAGCCCGGCGTTCTCCCGGGCCCGCCGACTCAGCCGTTCAAGAAAGGCGTTCAGAGGCATCTGCGGCCGAAGGTTGCCGCGACGCAGGTGCGGGCGCGAATCCAGGACACCGAATCCGAGCGTGATCTCGCCGGTCGCCAGCCCGGGGCCCAACACGTGGAAGTCCGACGCGTGCGATGCCGCCAGGAGCGGCTTGCGGCGCTTCGAGCCCCGTCCGTCCGAGACCGTGGCATTGTATGCGTCGACCGTTTCCTTCCAGTAGCGGACGTCGCCTTCGGTGTCTCGGGCGCAGGCCACCTCAATGCCGTCCAGACCGCGCTCCTCGGCCAAGTGGAACACCGTCGAACGCACCGCGCCGAGCGATCGCTTGCCCTTGGTGACCAGTTCCTTGGGATGTGCGAGAAAGGCAGCCACCGGCACGCCGGCCCGGGCCACGCCGCGCAGCAAGGCGAAGTTCTCCTCCAGCGGGTCCCTGGCGCCTTTCGATCTCGCGCCGGATGCCGACATGTCGTGCTTGCGCAGAAACGGCGTGGTCACTCTCGTGTTGAAGGTTCGCGGGTCGTGGATCTTCAACTCATCGCGCTGCTCCGGCGTCAGCCGCGCCAGCCCCAGAACGCACAGCGTGCCGGGGAAATAGGGCTTTTGCCCGCCATACCAGCGGTCGTATTCCTCGAGGGTGATCAGCCGCTCCTCGGGCACCTTCCGCCGCCGAAGCCAGCCGTTGACGTACTCGAGGCAGGCAAGGCTCTTCTCGTGAATCGCCTGTTGCCGCGCGCCGAGCACGTTGCGGAACCGGGCCGCCTTGCTCGAGTACAGGTAGCCGAAGAGCTTCCCGGCATCGGGAAAATAAGCCAGGATTTCCAGCCCGGGCTGCCCGGTGGACAGTTCCACCCCCGGAAGCACCCGGACGCCGATCAGCATGCCCTCGCGGAAGGCCTCGCGGCAGCCCGAGACGCTGTCGTGGTCCGTGAGGCCGATGGTCTCGAGCCCCATGGCCCAGGCCAGCCAGGGAAGCTTGCGCGGCGGCACCTTGCCGTCCGAGGCCGTCGAGTGCAGATGCAGGTCGCCCCCGAGGCTCAGGTCGCAGATCCGCCGGATGCGCGACTCGGGAATCCCCCGAGCGTCCAGCTCGCGTGAGAACTCGTCGAACGTCTCGACCGCCTCCACGGCGTCCCGTAATCCGTAGAGCGTCGCCTCCAGTTCTCGGTACGCTTCGAGCGAAGACGCCGGGGGCGGCGCCCCCTTCGGCGCCGCAGGCGGCAGCATCCGCCGGACCGGCAGGCCACCCCCCGGACTCCCACCCGCCGAGGCCCGACGCGGGACACGGCGCCGACCGGCAGGCGACGCGCCGCCCTTCTGTTTCCCGCGAGGCCCGGGCTTGGACTTGGGCGAAGACGTTCGTTTCCCCTTCGCGGACGGCGAGACGCCCACACGCCGCCTGGCCGACGTCTTCCGCCCGCCGCGCGATGCCGCGCCACTGTGCTTCGCTGCCGTGTTCGCCTTCTTCGGAGCACGGGACCGCTTCGACGGGGCGCCGGTCGTCTTGCTGCTCTTGCCGGCCGCGCCCGTGCGCGACGTGCGTCGCTTCGCGGCGCCACCCCGGGACCTGCCGCCGGACGTCGACGCCCGGCGCCGTGCGGATGCCGTTTTTGAGGAGTGCTGACCGCCCATGGTGATGTCCAAATGGCCGACGGATTACTCGTGCGGTGCATTATGGCAGACAGTCCGCCGGAAGGCAAGGAGGCAGGTCACTCGATGCGCGGCAGAACGACGAGGCGGCCGTCGGGCTGCGTCACCACGTCGGCGCGAATGCCATAGACTTGCTCCAGAAGGTCCGCCGTCAGCACGTCCGCCGGCCGGCCGATGGCCGCCACACGACCTCCCCCGAGCACGACAAGCCGATCGCAGTAGGCCGCAGCCACGTTCACGTCGTGGCTCGTGCAGAGGCAGGTCCGCCCTTCCCGGCGGGCCAGCCCCCGGAGCAGGCGGTACAAGTCGTACTGATGGCGGATGTCGAGGCTGCTCGAAGGCTCGTCGAGGACCAGCAGATCGGCCTCCTGCGCCAGGGCCCGGGCCAGGATGACGCGCTGGCGCTCGCCGCCCGAGAGCTCGTCGAGCAACACGCCGGCCAGCGACACGGCATCGACCCGTTCCAGCGCCGCCAAGGCTGTGCGATGGTCGCCCTCGCTTTCGAAGCCCATGGCGCCGGTATGGGGCCCCCGGCCCATGAGCACGGTCTCCATGGCCGTGAAGGCGAAGGCCGCCCTGCTCTCCTGCGGCACATAGGCCACGCGCCGGGCGTAGTCGCCGTGCCGGCAGCCGGCTACGTCCACGCCGTCGAGCAGCACCCGGCCGCCCGATGGCGACAGCAGCCGCATCACCAGCCGCGCCACCGTGCTCTTGCCGCTGCCGTTGGGCCCGAGCAGGCCGACCAGCTCCCCGCGAGCGACCGCGAACGACACGCCGTCCATCCGGAAGCGCGGATCGCCGTAGGAGAACGCGACGTCGCAGAGCTCGACTCGTGGCGGACCGGTGCCTATGTCGCACCTCCTCCCATCCGCCGCCCGCGGCGCAGCAGAATGATGAAGAACGGCACGCCGCACAGCGCCGTGACCACGCCGACCGGCAGGCCGCCCGCCACCTCGTACGGAATCATCTGCACCAGGCGGTCGGCCACGGTCAGGAACACCGCGCCGCCAAAGACCGAGAGCGGCACGAGCAGCCGGTGATCCGGCCCGACGATCATCCGCAGGATGTGCGGCACAATCAGGCCGACGAAGCCGATGGGCCCGGCCAGGGAGACGGACGTCCCAGCCAGGACCGACGCGACGACGAAGGCCGTGCGGCGATGGCGCTCGACGTGCAGGCCGAGGCTCGCCGCCGTGTCCTCGCCGAACGCCAGGAGGTTGAACCCCTTGGCCTGAACGGCGAAGACGGCGACGCCGGCCACGATCAGCGGCGCCGCCAGCCCCATCTCCTCCCACCGCGAGCCGAGGCCGCCCAGGCCGCCCATGAGCCAGAAGATGATCTCGTTTCTCAGCCGGTCGCCGGCGAGCGCGGCCGTGAGCATGATGGCCGCCGCGAAGAAGGCGTTGACCACCACGCCGGTCAGGATGAGGCGGTACGGGTCGAGCCGGCCCCGGCGCTGGGCCATGCCGTACACCCCGGCGATGGTCAGCAGGGCCATCAGGAATCCGCACAGGCCGACCGTGTCGAGCGTGACCACGGCCTGCCCCGCCCTCAGGATCGTGACGGCCCGCATCGCGCCGGGCAGGAAGATGCTGCCCAGGATGACGCCCAGGCTGGCCCCGCCGCTGACGCCGAGGACATAGGGCTCGGCCAGGGGATTGCGCAGCAGGGCCTGGAAGGCCACGCCGCTTGTCGCCAGGGCCGCGCCGACCAGCGCCGCCATCAGCACCCGCTCGAGGCGGTAATCAATCACGCGCCACAGCGCGTCGGCGTCGAACGATCGGATGTCCTCGGCGCCGACAAGAAGCGCAACGGCGGCGACGGCGAGCCACACGAGCATCGCCCCAAACACCGTCACCAGATACCGTTTTGCCGTCAGTTGCTTCACTGCGCCGCGTTCTCCGGCGCCGCGGCCCCGTCGGGGTGAAGCACGCCGACAAGCAGCCGCGCCGCCCGGCCCATCCGCGGGCCCGGAATGGTCAGATAGGATTCCCTCAGGACGACCACGCGGCCGCTGCGCACCGCCGGGATGGCGTCCCAGCGCGACCACGCGCTGCGGTACTGCTCGTCGGTCAGGCCCGGGGCGATGTCGCCCGGGGCGCTGATGACGATCACCTCGGGCGCCCACGTGACGACCGTCTCCACGCTGACGGTCGCGTACCGGTCCAGCGGCACCACGTTCCGCCCGCCGGCCAGCGTCAGCAGCTCATCGACGAACGTGTCGCGGCCCACGACGCGGACGTCGCCCCCGCCGCCGACGGTCGCGGGAAACGTCACCAGGACGCCCACGTCGCCGCGGCCACGCTGCTCGACAAGGTTCTTCGCGGCGAGCAATTCCGATCGGAGCTTCAGCACGAGCCGTTCGCCTTGCGCCTCGGCGCCCAACTCGCGGCCCAGCAGGTCGATCACGGCATAGACGTCGTCAACCGTCTCCATGCGCGGCGACAGGCAGCGGATGCCGGCCGACGTCAGCCGGTCGTAGAACCTGGCGTCGCTCGTGTTGAAGACCACGAGGTCGGGCCGGAGCTGGAGCACGCGCTCGAAGCTCACGTCGCGTGCGTCCCCCACGACGGGCAGCACGCGGGCCTCCTCGGGGTACGTGCAATAGCTGCTCCGGGCCACTACGCGCGGGCCCAGGCCCATGGCGAACAACGTCTCGGTGACACTCGGCACGAGGCTGACGACGGTCCGCTCATGGGGCGGCTTTTCGGCTCGCGGCACCGGCCGCCGGCAACCCGGCGCCGCCAGCGCCAATGCCAACGCCAGCCACGAGACTGTCATCACGCCATGCCGCAGCATGGGCACAAGTCTAGGCCCGGCGGCGGCGAATGTCAAAACGGATTCGCCCCACGGGCGGGAAGCGGCGGGACACTTCGTCCGTCAAGAGACTGCACGGCCGCGCTCCACCCAGGACGTGCATCGCGCCTACGCGCGGTCGTGCACTCCTTTCGACGGGTGCACCTCATCCTGGCGGCGGGTGCCACGGACAGGCCGTCCCGACCCCGACGCAGTCGGGGCGGGGCGACTGTCCGTGCCCGGTCTTGTAGCACGGCCGGCCCCTTCGACCATCGACCGACGGCAGGAAATAATCCGGGGCCTGCGCCCGTTATGCAGTCTGAGCGGGCAACATGACGAGGTTCAACGAAGTAGCACAGCCTGAAACGAGGGGGATAGCAGTGATGACCATCGTTCTCCAATGCCCTGTCTGTACCCGGGGCCTGGTGTTCAACGGGCCCGGGACCGCCGACCGGCGAACCTGCCCCGCCTGCGGGGCGCCCATCCGCATCCGGCAGCCTCGCCTGCATGAGGCCGAGATTCTCAGCATTCTCCGGCGACCGCCCGTCCAGCCCGCGTGAGGGGATCCCCATCCACGTTTCGGCCGCAGGCCCTTGACCTGGGCACACCGGGTCCGTATCCTGCCCTGCGTTGCGTGCAATGAACCCCCAGTGTCCAAGGGCGAGGATGTGATCATCGCGGTGGAGATCATCGTCGGGTCGCGGTCGGACCCGCGGGTTGAGGAGGCGGCCGAGGTGCTGGCTGACGCCTGCCGGCAGAGGGGATTCCCCGTGCATCGCCTGGCGGAGCC
>Ga0272441_10013192_pt1 | contig 11927 bp, 7 predicted proteins | sample SSMProp6N_FD_193582 | JGI IMG/M metagenome (GOLD analysis project Ga0272441, IMG submission 193582) | Marine sediment archaeal communities from Little Sippewissett salt marsh, Falmouth, MA, United States - SSM-Prop-6N | ecosystem: Environmental > Aquatic > Marine > Wetlands > Sediment ...
GTGCTCCGCCAACCGTCCCATCACAGTGTCCAGCAGGTGGAGTTGGTGGTGCGCGACGTCGCCGCCGCCCGGCGCGAGATCGAGGCAATTCTCGCCCAGGCCCCGGACCGGTCCAACGCCGCGGGCCTGCGCAGGGGCAAGGACCTCCGCGCACGCCGCACGCGCGCCGCCGCGAAGCCCGCCAGCCAGGGCGTGGCCTTCCATCTCGGGCGGGTCCGCGAGGACCTGCTGTGCTACTACGTCGCCGCCGACCCGCCGGCGCTGGAGCGGATCACCGCCGCCCTTGCCCGCCTTCGCACGCGGGGCGGGGGGACCGACAGCCCCAAGTCGTTCGGCGCGGCGGGCGCGATCTGCGCGTCGACCCGCCCGGCGGCGGCCTCGCGCCCGAAGGCCAAGGCCCCAGCGCCCGCGCCGGAGCCTCCAGCCGCCCCGAGAGACGCCGACGCGGACCCCTACGCCGTCGCCCGTCTCCAGCGCCTGCTGTCGCCCTCGCAGCGGCCCGCGTCGCGACCGGCCCCCACCGGGGCAACCCAACCGTCCGCCCCCGCCGGCCCGCGCCTGCTGCTGATCAAGCTCCGCACGGACCCCGCGCTCCCCGCGGACCTCGACCCCGGACGGAACATACGGCAGTAGCCCCCCCACTCTCATTGCGGCTTCCCGAACGCGAAGCGTTCAGCGGCGGGTCGCAGACCCGCCTCTTCGGTCGCCGCCAAAAGCGGCGGCCGCACTACCGCTGACGGTACTTCACCGGAAGCTCTTGCACGAACTCCCACGATTGCGCCGCCATGCCCGCCTTCCGCGGATTGTCCTCCACGTAGCGAACCGCGGCGCGCAACGTCTCGCCGTCGTCGATGAACACCTTGCCGAATCCCCGCGTCCAAGGCGTCTTGTCCAGGCCCAGCGCATGCGTCGCCGCGCCCTTCATCCACGCGACCACCTGCTCGATGCGGTACGGTGACTTCAACACGACCGCGTGAACGTGGTCGTTCATGATCGCGCACGCCACAACGCGGAGGCGGAATCGCTCGATCGGCCTCCCCGAAGCCCGACGCGACGACCGCCCGCGTGCGATCCTCGATGAAGTACGGCGGGCGAGACAGCTTGTCCCGCGAAGCGCGCCAGAACGTCAGAAGCGTCGCCCGATCCGGTTGCGGGTCCTGGCGCCCGTACCGAATGCCCCCAAGCCCATCGAGATACGCGTTGTAGATCGCCTTGGAGAATGACCCGCGCGGGTCGTTCGGCAGCCACGTGCCGTAGGTGGTGAAGACGGCGTGGTAGGCGATGATCATGCGCTCGCCCCTTGCGTTGTGTTCCTTCTGTCTGCGGACGGTTCGCTTCCAGCAAACCGACTTCCGGACGGTTCGCTCCCAGCGAACCGACTTCCGGACGGGTCGCTCCCAGCGAACCGACTTCCGGACGGGTCGCTCCCAGCGAACCGAAGAGGGCGGGTCGCTCCCAGCGAACCGACTTCCGGACGGGTCGCTCCCAGCGAACCGACTTCCGGACGGGTCGCTCCCAGCGAACCGACTTCCGGACGGGTCGCTCCCAGCGAACCGAAGAGGGCGGGTCACGGACCCGCCGCTGAACGCTCCGCGTATGCCAGAGCCGGTGTGGAGATTCCTACAGGTACTTCTCCACAAGAACCCCGTACTTCGCCCGTGCCGCGTCGCGGTCGATGCGGGCGCGATCGGTCCAGATCGCCAGCTCCAGCGCGGTGTGGGCGGGAGAGAGCGTCTCCGCGATTCGCTCGAACCGGGACAGGGCCACCTTGATCAGCTCGACGGCGTTCCGCGTGGCCTCCGTCAGGTTCGCGATGATCTCCTTGAGCAGCTCGTGGCGGTCCAGGTGCCCTTCCGGCGGCCGCCAGCAGTCGTAATCGCTCGGCAGGCAGAGCAGGGCGTAGGCCAGCTCGGCCTCGCGGGCGAGCTTGGCCTCCGGCATGGCCGTCATGCCGATCAGGTCGCCGCCCCAGGCGCGGTGCATTTCGCTCTCGGCCCGCGTCGAGAAGGCCGGGCCCTCCATGCAGACGTACGTCCCGGCCGGGTGGACCTTCGTGGCCACGCCGTCGGCACACGAGATCAGGTGCTCCCGGAGCACGGGGCAGAACGGCAGGGCCATCTCCACGTGGGCGGCGAAGTGCTCGTCGAAGAACGTGCCCGCCCGGCGGTGCGTCTTGTCGATCACCTGGTCGGGAACGACCAACTCCTTGGGGCGGATGGTCTCCCGTAGCGAGCCGACGGCGCCCGAGGCGATCACGTGCGTGCAGCCGACGGCCTTCAGGGCGTAGACGTTCGCGCGGTAGTTCACCGCCGAGGGACTCCGCGTGTGCCCCGCCCCGTGGCGGGAGAGGATGGCGATGTCCGTGCCCTCCCACCTCGTCAGCAGCAGCGGCCCGGACGGCTCGCCGAACGGCGTCTCGACCCGAACGCTCTCGCCCTCCGTCGCCGCCAGCGCATCGCCCAACCCGCTGCCGCCGATGATGCCTACTCTCACATCACTCATGTACGCTCTCCCGCGGGGAAGGCTCTCTGCCATAGGCTATACGCACCAAGGAGGCCGAGAATACCCCCCCCTGTCGCCCCATGCCAGTGCGGACCCCGCCTTCGCGCCGATCCCAGACCGGGGCAGCCGGCCACCCGCCGGCCCGTGAGACCACCGGGCGGCTCTGTCGGCGGGGCGGAGGCCCGAAACGCGTTCATCCCGGCCGGTAAAATAGAATCGCCCGTCTTTCGACGGGCGATGGAAGACTCAGAATCAATCGGGCTGCGCACGGACGCGCGGCGGCCCTTCGGCAAGCTCAGGACCTGCGGCGACGCAGGAACACCAGGCCGCCCAGTCCCAGCAGCGCCAGCGTCGCCGGCTCGGGGATCTGGGTAATTTCGACTTGCGCCAGACCCACCCTGTTGGCAACATCCCCGGCCGTGATGATCTCCAGGCCGATGTATCGGGCGGAAATACCGTTCAGATCGACGACGCCCTGCGGCGTGTTGTTATTCGAGAGATTGATCGGGAGGTCCAAGACACCCCCGTTGTTGAGCAAGGTCCATCCGCCACTGGAGAAATCGTAATCCCCTGTGATTGACTTGGAGTTCGGCATCGCCGGCAAGGCCACCGTGGGCACATTCGCGTGATAGACGTTGTAGGTCGCCACATTCTCGGTGTCGTTCTGATGACGGACATTCCAGAGATACATGCTCTCCAGGTTCGCGATCACGCTGCCGAGATCCAGCACAGCCCAGCCGATCTTTCTGTTGGCGGCCGTGTTGGGATCCAGGCGTGAATTGGCCTTCCATTCCTGTTGCCACACATTGCCGGCGTACTTCCAGGTCGAGGGATCCGCCGGGTCGGCCGAGGTGTCCATGCCCGGGCTATGGTCGGCGGTGCCCAGGCTGCCCGGGCTCAGTCCGTTGAGCATATCGGTGAGGTGCCCGAGGGTAGCCGGCCAGTTTCCTCCGTCATGCCCGGTGACGCCACTGACGGTAAGGACGGCCGCGTTGCCCGAGGTGGCCGCTATCGCCACGGCGACGAGGGTCAACACGCTTCGCATTCGGCTTCTCTCCATCGCACAGCCTCCAAGCCAGGTGCTTGCGAACGGGAAGGCGCGAGAGGCCCGCTCTTGCCGCGGGTTCACCCCTCCGCTCGCCAACTCTCTTTGGCAGACGCAACTGAGTATACTCCCTCCCGGGCGGCTGTCAAGGGGAAAGCCGGGAGGCGTTACCGTACGCTGCAGGGCATTTTCGGCAGCACCCATCGAGCCGGGAAAAACGCCTTCCGCCGGCGGCCAGAGCCCCTCCCGCCTGAGGATACGCCCCGCTACTTCCCCGCGCCCGGGTTTAGCAGGTCGTGCAGGAGGCGGTCGAGGTTGCGCAGGGGCAGGGTGCGGATGCGCGGGCGGTCGAGCGTGCCGGTGATGTGGATCTCGGCCACCTCCCGGGCGATGCCCTCCAGCAGCTCGGAGAGGCTGCCCAGCCGGGGCAGGGACTTCGCCGCGCCGGAGACGAACTTCAGGTCCAGCTTCTCGGTCTTGCGGTCCACCGTGCCGGAGCCCACGATCGAGGCCGTCCGCCCGTGAAGGTGAATCTCCCGAAAGACGAGCGTGTCGTTCTTGAGGTCGTAGGTCACCGTCCCCCCGGTGAAGGGCGAGTCGCCCGGAAGGGTCAGGTAGACCACGTGCAGCAGCCCGAGCATCACGGGCATGCGGTAGAGCTTGCCGTCGCGAATCCGCAGCACGCCGGAGGCCTGCTGAAGCGGCTGGGGCCCGCCCCGGGCGGTGAGCTGCAGGTTGCCCGTCAGCACGCCGCTGACGTCCAGCCGCTTGCGCGGGTCCCGCACGCCCGCGCCGACCAGGTCCGCCAGGTCGATGTCGGTCACCGACAGGCTGACCCCGAAGTCCATCGTGTCGGCCAGGCGCACTTCCGCGAAGCCGGCGACCTTGCCCTTGTGCGCCTTGGCCGTCAGCTTGTCCAACCGCAGCAGGTCGCTGTCACGCTGCTTGCGCAGCACCGCGCGGAGGTCCGTCAGCCCCTGGTGGCCGACCTGCACGCTCTCGAGCACCATGTCCGCCTGGACGGCGAGGCCGTTGGCATCCTGCTCCGCCCCGCCGTGCAGCGCGCCGGACAGCGTCTTGTGACCCAGACCCACGTCCAGCGTCGCCTCCCGGAAGGCGATCTTGCCGTGCACGGACCAGGCCGATTGCTCCCCCCGCCCCCCGGCCGCCGGGGCCGAGGCGGGGCGGCTCGCCGTCGGCGGGCCCACGCGCCGCGAGTAGCGCAAGCGGTCCAGGTCCAGGCTGCAGCGCCCGCCCGGCCGGAACCGCCGCGCCAGCGGCGCCAGCGACGACGGCAGCGCGCCGAGCAGGTCCTGGTCGAGCGGCACGTCCTGCCCGGTCACCGACAGGTCCGCCGCCTCCCCGTCGGGGCCGAACCGCAGGTCCCCCTTGACCACCAGCTCCGCCTTGCCGTGCCGGGCGATCAGGTCGGTCAGCCGCACGCCTTGCCTCGTGGCGACCACCTCGCCGGAGACCAGCCGCAGCGCGTAGGGGAACTCCTCGTAGACGATGCCCATCCCCCGGGGCTTCAGCTCCACCGTGTAGACCGGTCCGGCCTCCGCGCCGGGCACGCCGTTGCGGTACGCGAACGCCACGTCCGCCCGCCCGGTGGGCGAGAGCTTCCGCCAGATGCGCCGCACGTCGGCGGGCAGGGCGGCGGGCAGCTCCTCGTCGAACGCCAGGCCCGTCGCCGAGACGTTCAGGATCAGCCCGAGGCCCTTCTCGCCGGGCACGAACTGCCCGCGGATCGACACCGGCGTCCGCCGGTACCGCCCGCGGAGGCCGTCCACCTCCAGCCGCCCGCCCACCACCTTCAGCGTGCCGGCGGCATCGTCCACGCGGAGGGGGAACGCGTCCGGCCGAAAGGTCACGTCCCGCACCCGCGCGACGACACCCACGTCGGCTTCCGAACCCGGCGACTGCCTCACGGAGACCTGCACCTCGTCGGCCAGGCCGACCGCATGGATCGAGGCCGCCGCCGGCCGAATCCGAGGCGGCAAGGCCGAGACCAGGTTCGCGTCCAGCGGCAGTTTCGTCGCGACGATGGTCAGGTCGGTCCGGCCCGCCGGCTCGCCGCCCAGCCCCCCCAGCGTGCCGTCGATCGTGCACTGCATCGGCCCGCGCCGCCCCACCAGCGAGCTGATGCGCACCTGCGGGCCCTCGACCGCCACCCGCCCGGTCAGGCCCTCCAGGCGATAGGGGAAGCCCTCGTACGCGGCAGACGCCTTGCCGTCCAGCTCCAGCGTGACGGTGGTGGCCGGCGGGGCGTCCCGCCCGTCTTGACGGACCCGCACCACGCCCGAGGCCCGCCCGCCCGGGCGGAACCGGTCCCACACGGCCCGCACGCGGTCCGGCAGCGCGGCGCGAAGCTCGGCGTCCAGGGGCAGGTCCTCCGCGGAGACCGTCACGTCGTGGTGGCCCTTCCGCCACATGTCCACCGTGCCGTTGACGGTCACCACCGTCCGCCCCCGCCGGCCGCGAACGTCCTTCAGCGTGACCTGCCCGGAATTCGCGTCGGTCTCGAACTCGATCGTCCCGGTCGTCTGCTCCAGGGGATAGGGAACCAGGCGGTAGACGAACGACATTCCCTGCGGCCGGGCCCGGCCCGTCAGACGCACCTCCCCGCCCGCCGCGCGGCGGATCCGGGCGTCGATATTCAGCCGGCCCGAGGGCCCGAACTGCCGGTGGAGAAACGAGAGGATGTCCGCCAGCCGGTCCGTCGCGCCGCTGGCGTCGGGGACGACCATGTCCCGCACGCGAATGTCCAACTGGAACGCGCTGTTGGCGTCAAAGCCGTCGTACCGGCCCGACAGCTCGAAGCCCGCGTTGCCCGCCTTGGGGATGCGCCCCGTCAGGTCGCTGAGCCGCACGCCCCGGCTGCTGAAGCGGAGCGTGCCCTCGACGTCCTCCAGGTGCAGGCCGCCCTCCGCCGGCTGGAGACGCAGCGAAACGCCCTGGAGCTTGGCCTTGAGGACCCCCTCGGCCGGGGCGGTGGTGGGCTCGCCCGTCAGCACGACCTTCCCGCGAAGCTCGTGGTCCCGCCGCCACTGCACGTAGCGCGCCGGCAGGATCGTGTCGGCGTACGCCAGCGAGGGGATCTCCCCCTGCTCGAGGTGGAAGTGCCCGGTGGCCAGGTCCAGCCGGCCCGTGCCCTCCATCGGCTGGGCGTTGGGGTCCCGGCGCTCCTCGAAGTGGATCTTGTAGATCCGCCCCGTCGGCACCATCGAGATGTTCAACTGGGTCTCGACGCCGCTGAGCAGCCGCAGGCGCACCTCCCGAATGGAGATCGCCGGCAGGGCCTCGTCCGGCCCGCCGGCCGACCGCCCCCGCCTCGCCGCGGCGATCAGGTCCTCGATGATGTTCCGCCCGCGCTCGGTGTCGTACTCCAGCGTCACCGTCGGTGCGATGCACACCAGCTCGGTCGGCTCCAGCCGGCCTTGCGTCAACAGGCTCCACGGACGGTGCCGCAGCACCACTGTCTCGGCGTCCAGCAGCCGCTCCGAGCGGTTGGGGCCCAGCACGTCCAGGCTCACGCCCCGCAGCTCGATCCCGCCGAAGAGGCTGAAGGAAGCGGACTGGACGGTGGCCCGGCCCCCCGTGAACGCGCCGAGGTACTGCACCGCCAGCTCGCGCGTCCATCCGTTCAGCATGCGCGGAAGCAGCCAGTACCCGCTGACCCCGACCGTCAGGAGCACCAGCAGGACCATCCCGGCGCGGCGACGGTGCGGAGAAACATACCGCCAATGCCGCGCCCCGCGACGAGGCAGCGTCTTCAGGATGTGGCCGGCCGGTCTGCTCATCGGGTCTTTCTGGCATTATACCCGGCGCCCGTCCGGGCCGCCCGCCCCGCCGTCAGCCACCGGCGCCCGGGGCCCGACCCCGCGCCCCGCCCCGCTCGCCCGATCGGGCCAGCCCCAGCTCCGCCGCAGCGTCCTCGATCGCGCCGGCCAGGGCGTCCGGATCGAGCCCGTCGTCCCAGCGAAGAACCACGCCCCGCCGGTCGGCTCCGCCAAACAGCAGCCGGGCCACGAGGCCCATCCGCCAGCGGCCCGCCACGCCCGGCACGGGCGCGTCCGCCTGCGCCGCCACGAACCGCGCCATGCGACGCACCGCTCCGCGAAGCTGCCAGGCGACCAGCGGCCAGCGCAGCGGGGGCCCGGCCCGAACCACGCCGCGATCGACCAGGAACACCTTCACCCCCCTTCGGCTGCCGGACCGCTGCACCATCAGGAAACGAAACGCCCCCGCCGGGGCGACGTGACGGTACGGCTCGCCGTCCAGCTCCGCCAGCCGGTCCAACCGGGTCTTCACCGCGGCCGCCTGCTCGAATCGCAACTCCGCCGCCGCCGCACGCATCCGCCCGTGCAGGCGATCGAGCAGGCCCTCGGTTCTCCCGGCTGCGAACCCGGCCGCCTCCGACACCACCGCCCGGTAGGCGTCCATCCCCATCGTCCCGTCGCACGGGCAGAGGCACCGGGCCATCTGACCGTAGGCGCAACGCTGGCCGTGCGGGCTCCGCCGAAGGCACGAGAGGTCCCGGCAGAGGTCGAAGGCGTCCTGGAGAACGTCGATGAAGCGGTCGGCGGCCCGGCCCGTCTCAAACGGCCCGACGTACTGACCCGCCGCCGCGAATACGTCGCGCGTGCGAACGAAGTGCGGGAAGGCCTCCGAGGCGTCGACGTGCACGAACCACGCCGGCTTCCAGGACAGCAGCTTCGTGAACCGCTTCGGGTAGATCCGCCGGGCGAACTCCAGATACCGCCAGTCCGCCTCGAACCCGCTGCCCGCCAGCGCCCAGTGCACCCGCCGCGTGATCTGACGAAGGTCGGCCGTCCGCTTGCGCTCGTCGGGATCGGCCTCTTCCAGCCGGCTGCGAAGCCGACCGCGAATGCTCGCCGCCGTCGCCAGGAGAATCGCCCGCCCCCGCCCGTCGGCCAGGAGGAACACCCCGCGTTTGGCGGGCACGGCCGAGAGCTGCTCGTCCGTCAGCGGCGGCAGCACGTCGAGCCGGCCGTCAAACCGCCCGGCCAGCACCCCGATGGGTCGGGCGCCCGCCATCGGCCCTCAGACCCACATCCCGATGATCGTGCCCTCGAAGACCATCTTGCCGTCCACGAACGCCTGCGTCGCGCCCACGTGCCGGCGCCGGCGCGTCTCCAGCGGCTTGCCCATCATGATGATCCGCTGGCCCGGCACGACCGCGCCCCGGAACTTGGCGGCCTCCACCCCGCCGAAGCCCAGGAAGCCCTCCCCCTGGGTGCGGTTCATCACGCTGTAGCTGACCAACTGGGCGGCCGCCTCAATCATCAATGCGCCCGGGAAGACCGGCCGGCCCGGAATGTGCCCGCGGACCCAGAATTCGTCGTCGCGGACGTCCCGATAGCCCACCACCTCCCCCGTCTCGGGGTTGAAGGCGATGATGCCGTCCAACTGGGCAAACTCGTACCGCTGGGGATTGATCTGCGCGATCGCCTCGCGGTCGGCCAATACCTGGCTCATGTCGATCGTCGATAAGTCAACCAACGGTTGGGGAGGCATTCCCGTACTCCTGGGACTGGCCGGGCCGATGCCCGGCAATGACGAAACGGATAACGTAGCACCCGCGAAGAGGGCGGTCAACCCGAAACGACCGCCGTCGGCCCGTCGGTTCGGTAGAACCGGTTCGCGAAATACGACTCGCCCGTCATCAGCACCAGCACCGCCAAAAGCAGCGGCACCATCAGGTCCAGCGGCTGGGTCACGGTCCGCCGGTGCTCGGCGAGATCGGCCAGGCCCGAGGCGACCACCAGCCGCTCGGACGGGATCGCCAGCCGCAGGTCCTCCACGTCGGCGGGCGTCAGGTCGCTCTCGGCCGGGTCGACGTTGACGCTGAACCCCCGAAGGACGCGGCGCTCGGCCTCGGCGAACTGCACCGTCCACGCGCCCGGCGCATCGGCCGGAAACGTGACCGTCCCCCGCCGGGCGTCGCGCGGGACGGGCCGCTCGACGGGACTGCCCGGCCGGCGAACGGTGACCATCGCGCCGCCCATGGCGCGGGGGGCCGACACCGTCGCCGACTCGCCCCACAGGTACATCGTCCGCTCGCCGATCTCCGCCGATAGCAATCGCGCCGTCCGCTGGGCCAGAACCGGAAACTGCGCCAACCCCGCCAGGTTGGAAAAACCCCGCACCGGGGAGAAGTTCCACAGCACGGCCGAACCGTCGCCGACCGCCCGGCGAACGATGGCCGGCCGATCGTCCGCGTACCGCAGGACCACCTCCGCGCCGGCCGCGAGGCGGGACAGGCGGAACCGCCGCGTGCAGCGCACCTCCGACAGCGGCGGATTCGCCCCGGTGGCGAAGGGCTGGAGCATGGTCTCGCCCCTCGCCTCCGGCCGCCACGCCGCCGGCGGGGCGAGCGTCTCCATCTCGCCGAGCGCCGCGGGCACGACCCGCCGGGCCGACGCCGTGTTGTACGACGCCGCCGAGACCAGCGAGCCGATCACGATCCACACGTGCCCCCCGCCGCGGGCGTAGGTCTCCAGCGTCCGCCACTGCCGCTCGGCCAGCGACGAGACGTCCGTCAGCAGCACGAACCGGGCCCCAGCCAGCCGGCTCGCATCCAGTCGGTCGGCCGTGATCGTCTCCCGCGCCAACCAGCGCGTTCGCCCCCCCGCCGACGAAAGCGCGGCGATCGCGTGGCCCATCAGGAAGCTCGTCGGGTCGCCCCGGCCGACCGTCGCCGGGTCGCGCACCAGCAGCGCCCGCGCCGGCGGACCGACCGTCAGCGTGAAGTACCGCACGTTGTCGATCCGCAGCGGGTCGTCCTGCTGAAAGGACACCCGCCCGTGCGCGACGCCCTCGCGGTCCGGGCGGAACGTCAGCGTCACCGGCGTGGCCGCGCCCGGCTGGAGAACCACCGACCGGCTCGCCACCGGCCGGCCGGCCAACTCGACGCGGACTTCGATCTCTCCACCGACCTGCGCGCTGCGGACGACGGTCTCCAGGGCGACCTCCGCGCCGTTCGGCACGGCCGTGGCGGCCGGCCTGACGGCGCCCAGCGAGATGTTCGCGTCCTCGCCGCGGGAGCAGTTCAGCACGATGACCCGGGCGTCCCCCTCCGGCAGGCGCTGGAGGCCACGCCAGCCCTGGGCGGTCATGTCCGTGACCACGTAGACCTCCTTCCGAGGCAGGTCCGCCTCCCGCAGCATCGCCAGCGCCCGGGCCAGGCTCGCGCCGATCCCGCGCGAGCCCGGGCCGGCCTGCACGGCGGCGAGCTGCTCGGCCACGAGCTGCCGGTCCGTCAGCAGCGACCGCTTCCCCCGCGCGCCATGTGTCGGCAGAATGGCCACCCGGCTGCCCGCCGGCAGCGCCTCGATCACCCGCCCCGCCAACCGCTTGCCCCGCGCCAGCACCGCCTTGCCCCGGTGTACGTACGCCATCGACGCGCTGTTATCCACGATCACCACCGCGGCCGTCGGGACGTCCGTGTCGGCCACCGACGTCCACCGAGGCCACTGGGCCCGGGCCAGCAGCAGCGCCAGCAGAACGATCGCCCCCATCCGCATCAACAGGAGGATCAGGTGCTTCAGCCGGAGCTTCGAGAGATTGGCCCGGTGCGTCTTGCGCACGAACCGCATCGCCGGGAAGAGGACCTTCCGCGGCTTGGTACGCAGGATCAGGTGGATGATGACGGGCGCGGCCGCTGCCCCGGCCGCCGTCAGCACCATCGGAAACAGGAACGTCACCGCGAGCATGGCTTCACCTCGGCCCGTGCGTGGTCCCGGCCCGGGCGCATCATACCGACAGACGCAGGGCGGATGCCAGATTCCCCGGGCCGTCTGCGGACGTTGCGGCCCCCCGCGCGGGATTCGTCCGTTATACTATCAGGGACGGCGGCCGGTTACGGAATCGCCTCCCCGGAGACCGCGATCATGGGACGATGCCTGCTGGTCCTGACGCTGACGTTGCCCCTCGCCGCCGCCGCCCGAGGCGCCGGCGCCAAGCCCGAGGCCGCCAAGCCCGCCAAGAAGCCCGCCAGCAACCTGGACTACTGGCTCAACCAGGGCACGGCCCCGAAGGCCGCCCCCACGACGACCCGGCCCGCCGAGCCGACCAGCCCGTTCGCCAAGGGTGCCGCCGCCTTCCGCCGGGCCGACGCCTTGCCCGGCGCGATCGAGCTGAGCAACGGCAAGCAGTTGCCCGGGGGCGTCTACACCACGGTGGAGAAGCCCTGGATCGTCTGGAGCGAGGCCACCAAGAGCTGGCGGCGCATCCCGTTCATCACGGTGCTGAGCATCACCGCCGTCGTGGAGGAAGAGCGCGTCGAGCTCCGCTGGCGATGGAAGGGGATGGGCGAGCCGGAGAAGGTCTACACCGGCGAAAAGTATCCGTGGCTGCG
>Ga0272441_10013193_pt1 | contig 11924 bp, 20 predicted proteins | sample SSMProp6N_FD_193582 | JGI IMG/M metagenome (GOLD analysis project Ga0272441, IMG submission 193582) | Marine sediment archaeal communities from Little Sippewissett salt marsh, Falmouth, MA, United States - SSM-Prop-6N | ecosystem: Environmental > Aquatic > Marine > Wetlands > Sediment ...
AGGCGGTGACCGAAAAACTGGAGGACCCGACCCAGTTAACCAAAGTCAAGCGTGATATCGCCCGGATTATGACTGTCCTGCGTGAGCGACAAATAGCTGAGCAAGCGCAGCCTGGCCCGGAACAACCAGAAAAACAGTAAAACCGGATTTAATTAATAATAGGATGATTGGCTTATGACCACAACGCCGAGAAAAGCTTTAACGAAATACCAAGGGGTAGTCTCCCGAAAATCAGGAGCTCAAACGGTTCGGGTGGTATTAAACTACCTCACTCGGCACCCAAAGTATGGTAAGATTCTCAAACGCAGCACCGTGGCCCATGTTCATGATGACCAAAACCAGGCTAAAGAGGGCGATGTCGTGGAGATATGCAAATGCCGACCCTACAGTAAAACAAAAAACTGGCGACTGCTGCGAATTGTCGAATCGAGATGAATATATGAAAAAAATGGTCCGGTTTGCCCTGCCATTTGATTTGAAATATTAATAGTGTAGTAATTTAGGCCTTGCAGGTCTTGATTCCGAAGGATTGCTTAATGGTTCAACAGGAAACAATAATTGATATTGCCGACAACACGGGCGCCAAAACCGCCCTGGTGGTGAAGGTTTTGGGCGGCAGCACCGGTCGGGCGCAGTACACCCGCCGAACCGCCGGCGTGGGCGATGTGGTCGTGGTCGCTATCAAGAAATCTTTGCCCACGCTAAACCTGGACGATAAAAAAGTACATCGGGTGGTGATTATTCGAACCAGTTACCCCACCCGCAGACCTGACGGCAGCTATGTTCGTTTTGACCGTAATGCCGGTGTGTTGATCGATCCGGACGGCAATCCGCTGGGCACTCGTATTTTTGGAGCAGTGGCTCGGGAATTACGGGAAAAAAACTTTATGAAAATAATCTCACTGGCTTCGGAGGTAGTGTAAGTGGCTCTCCACGTAAAAAAAGGTGACATGGTTGAAATTATCGCCGGTGACGACAAAGGGCGACGGGGCAAAGTGCTTAGTGTGAATCCGGTAATCGGTAAAGTGGTGGTCGAAGGCATGAATCGATCATATCGCCATGTCAAACCTTCACGCCGCAATCCCCAGGGGGGGCGATTGCACATAGAACAGCCGATTAATATCAGCAATGTTTTACCGGTGAGCCCCAAAACCAATAAACCGACGCGGGTTCGGTTTGTCACCGACGAAAATGGAGAAAAAAAACGGGTAGCCCTCGATGGGCACGTATTTAATACCCTTTAATATGGTAATTTGAGGTAAAGGCAGGCAAAGATGGCCCGGCTTGAAGACATTTATAAAGAAAAAATTATTCCCGGCATGGTTCGTGAGTTCAAATACTCTAATAAAATGCAGGTGCCGAAAATCGAGAAAATTGTGGTTTCGATGGGCGTCGGAGACGCCGTTCGCGAAAAAAAAATGATCGAAGGCGCCACCAGGGATATCGCCATAATCACCGGCCAAAAACCGTTGATTTGTAAGGCGCGTAAAAGTGTCTCAAACTTTAAGTTGCGCGAAGGTATGGATATCGGCGTCAAAGTGACCCTAAGAGGACGACGAATGTATGAGTTTTTAGATCGTCTGATTAGTCTGGCTATACCGCGGGTGCGGGATTTTCGCGGTCTGAACCCAAAGGGCTTTGACGGCCGGGGAAATTATAATATGGGATTTTCGGAACAGATGGTGTTCCCGGAAATCAACCCGGACAAGATTGAAAATGTTCAAGGGATGAATATTTCGTTTGTCACCACCGCCAAAACGGATGATGAATCACGCACCATGCTTAAAATGTTCGGCATGCCGTTACGTGATGCTTAAAGGAAATAAAGAAACGACGCGGTTGGAAAAACCGTAAACCGATACCATCGGCAGTTGTAAAAAAATAATTTATGCTAATGAGGAGCTCATGGCAACCAAGGCCTTAGTACTGAAAGCACAACGCAAACCGAAATTTAAGGTTCGCCGCTACACCCGGTGCCTTTTATGCGGTCGACCTCGTGCGGTTTATCGAAAATTTAAAATTTGTCGGATATGTTTTCGTGTCTTGGCTAACGAAGGCAAAATCCCCGGTGTGCGCAAGGCCAGTTGGTGAAGACGCCGGGATTTGGAGTTGAAATATTATGCATGCTGACCCTATAGCTGACATGCTGACCCGTATTCGTAATGCGGTTCGAGTGGAAATGACCGAGGTAAATATTCAGGCGTCAAAGGTCTGCCAGGGGATAGCCCAGGTTCTTTTCGATCAGGGTTATATCCAGGAGTTTGATCGAATCCCTACGGCTTGCGGACAGGATATCCTTCGGATTAAACTAAAATATGGACCTTTGGGCGAAAAAGTGATCCATGAAATAAAACGCGCCAGCAAACCCGCTCGTCGAGTGTATTGCCCGGTTAAGGAATTACCTCAGGTAATGGGCGGTTTAGGAATTACGATTGTCAGCACCAATAAAGGTGTCCTCTCCGATCAACAGTGTCGGCAACAGAACGTTGGAGGAGAATTGTTGTGTTCCGTTAGTTGATCTGTCAACCAACGGGTGTTTTGAATGTTAAGCTCTGGCAGCTACGGAAAAAAATATGAGTCGGATTGGCAAAAAACCTGTTCCTGTGCCGCAAGGCGTTAAAGTGGAGTTGAATGATAAGTTGCTGAAAATCAGCGGCTCATCCGCTTCGTTGACCCTGGATATTCACCCTGAAATCGATGTTCGGTACGATCAACAAGCAAACACCATTAGTGTTAGTCGAAAGGGTGACGCCCGGCTGCAACGAGCTCTGCATGGCACGATCCGGGCTTTGATTGCAAATATGATTCAAGGTGTGACACAGGGTTTCAGAAAAGATTTAAAAATATTCGGCACCGGATACGGCGTAAAAATCCAGGGCGATAAATTAATGATTACTGTCGGATTTGCCAAACCGGCGACCCTGAATATCCCACCGGATATCCAGGTGGAAATCAAAACCCCCAACACGCGCGGAAATGATGTTCCATCAGAATTTAGTGTTGTCGGCGCCGATAAGTGCATCGTGGGCCAGTTTGCCGCGGCCATTAGAAATGTCAGACCCCCTGAACCTTACCTCGGCAAAGGTGTCCGGTATGCCGACGAGCACATTAAGCGTAAAGTTGGTAAGGCTTTTGCCAGCGGTGGATAATTTAATTGAATGACTAAACCCCGGTTGGTTTGGTGAGATTGAGACCATGAACCATCAGAAATTCAAAAATGTTAGAAGAATAAAACGAAAACGACGCGTGCGCAAAAGTGTTGCCGGCGATCCGGAAAGACCTCGTTTGTCGGTGTTTCGTTCTCTTCGTCATATTTACGCCCAAATTATCGATGATGATAATGGGGTGACCGTTGCCTCCGCCAGTACGCTCAGTAAAGATATCACTGATTGCGAAAAATCAGGCGGCAATAAGGACGCCGCAGCTTTGGTGGGTGAAAACCTGGCCCGCAAAGCGATCACTTTAGGAATTCGACAGGTGCGTTTTGACAGGAATGGATATAAATATCACGGCCGAATCCGGGTCCTCGCCGAATCGGCTCGAAAAGCGGGACTCGTTTTTTAAGGTAAAACTGCAAGAGCAGGATAATGGAGAGCAATAGTGGCTCAGATGACAGCCCAAAGACAAAAGCAAGCGTTTCAAGAAGAATCCCCCTATGAGGAGCAGGTGGTAAAAGTGTATCGTTGTTCCACCGTTGTCAAAGGTGGACGACGATTTAGCTTTGCCGCTCTGGTCGTTGTGGGCGATCGAAATGGCTCGGTGGGTCTAGGTTATGGCAAAGCCAATGAAGTTCCTCCCGCCGTCGAAAAAGCCATTAAAGATGCCCGAAAAAGCATCGTGCCGATAAACCTCCTCGGCACCACCATTCCTCATCAGATAGCCGGCAGATTCGGCGCCACCAAAGTTGTCTTGGTGCCCGCCAGCGAAGGCACCGGGGTCATCGCCGGATCTGCGGCTCGGGCGGTGTTGGAATTAGCCGGCGTTAATGACGTCTTAACCAAAGTCTTTGGCAGCACTTCGGCGAAAAACGTGGTCAAAGCCACCATGAACGCCCTGACATCTTTATGCAGTAAAGAACAGATCGAAAGTCTTCGTTCTGTGACGATAGACGGATAAGGAATTAATTGACATGATGATCCATCAAATAACCGCAATTGCCGGCAAACACAAACGCCGCAAACGACTCGGACGAGGGGCCGGCAGCGGATTGGGAAAAACCAGTGGCAAAGGACACAAAGGGCAATTGTCACGCCCAGGCTCAAAACCTCCCTTTACCAAAGAGGGCGGACAGATGCCTTTGTTTAGAAGAATCCCCAAACGCGGTTTCAATAACGCCAATTTCACCCAGCGATATTCCATTGTAAATGTATCCCAGTTGGCGGATTTCGAGGAAGGCACACGCGTTGATCCCCTCATCCTTTGTCAGGTCGGTCTTATCCGCAACGCCAAATTAAAAGTGAAAATCCTGGGCGATGGTGAACTCAACCGACGACTGACCGTTATCGCTCATAAGTTTAGTCGCAGCGCCCACCAGAAAATCACCAGCGCCGGTGGAACCGCTGAGATTGCTGAACAGGTAATTAAAACTTGATGCCGATTTGGGAAGATTATGTTAGCCAGTATATTTAACATCTTTAAAATCCCGGAACTGCGGAAAAAAATATTTTTCACGGTCGCCATGCTTTGTATCTACCGCATCGGTTTCCATGTACCGGTCCCCGGAATTGATCAGGACGCCCTCGCCGAGTTATCCCAGACCCAGGGCGGCACCAACACCGGTTTTGGCCGGGTCGCCGATTATTTGCAATTATTCACCGGCGGCACCCTTCGCCAGAGCAGCTTGTTCGGTTTAGGCATCATGCCCTACATCTCCGCTTCGATTATCTTTCAGTTAATGGTGACAGTGGTTCCTTTCCTGGAAAAGCTGCATAAGGAGGGTGAAACCGGCCGGAAAAAGATACAGGAATACACCCGATACGCCACCGTTGCTATATGTTTGATTCAATCCGCCTTTTGGCTGGTTTATATGAGTAACAGCAACTTTATCTATCCTGATATTCAACGGGAACATTGGTATTCCTTCTTTATTATGGGAATGGTCGCCATGACCGCCGGCACGATTTTTTTGATGTGGCTGGGCGAGCAAATCGATGAGTATGGTATCGGCAATGGGATCAGCCTTATTATTATGGCCGGGATCGTCGCCCGGATGCCCTGGGCTATCAAATCCGTCATCGATCAGGCCGACTTTACCATCGACGCCCCCGAAAGTGCCATTGGCCCTTCCAAGCTGATATTTTTATTAATTGCGTTTGTCAGCGTAATCGCCGGCGCCATCTTTATTACCCAGGCCCAAAGACGTATTCCCATTCAACAGGCCAAGATGATGCGCGGTCGTCGAATTTACGGTGGTCAACGCCAATACCTGCCTCTCAGGGTAAATCACGGCGGCGTCATGCCTATCATCTTCGCCTCGACTATTATGCTCTTTCCACCCCTGCTCTTTGGCCAACTTCAAAAAGTCACCGAGTCTCGGATCGTCTATGAAATTAATGCGGCGTTCCGCTACGACTCGTTTGTTTATAATGTGCTCTATATCGCCATGATTTATTTCTTTGCCTATTTCTGGACCACGGTCCAGTTTCAGCCTAAAGAAATGGCCAACAACCTTCGTGATTATGGCAGTTTTATCCCCGGATTACGCCCGGGCCGAAGAACCGCCGAATACCTCGAAAAAGTCATGGCGCGGATTACTTATGTCGGCGCGGGATTTCTCGCTTTGATTGCGGTCATCCCGACCCTGGTATTCCTTTGGCTGGATGTCCAATGGAGTGTTTCTACCTTCCTGGGAGGCACAGGTTTGCTGATTGTGGTTTCCGTCTCTTTGGATCTGGTCCAGAGAATTGAATCCAATCTGCTTATGAGAAATTATGGTGGATTCATGGAAGGCGGCGGCCGGATAAAAGGAGCTTATGCATGATTATCATCTTTCTCGGCCCTCCCGGTGCCGGCAAAGGCACGCAATGCAAAGTGCTGGTGGAACGCTATCGCATGAATCACCTTTCCAGTGGTGATTGCCTTAGACGCGAACGCCGGAACAACACGGAACTCGGACAACAGGCCCAGTCCTATATGGATAAGGGCCAATTGGTTCCGGATGAACTGATTGTCGCCATGATGATGAAGGAAATTGAAAAAACCGGTGTCGGCGCCGGCGTGGTTTTGGACGGCTTTCCCCGAACCCTCGGACAAGCTCACGAATTGGACCGACTTCTGGAAAGAGCCGGTAAAAATATTGATGCAGTGATTAACCTGCAGGTTGATGACAATGAACTGGAGCTAAGAATTACCGGACGGCGCAGTTGTTCCGGTTGTGGCGCCGCCTACCATATTGTCTTCAATACGCCTCGACAGGAAAATATATGTGATAAATGTGGACAGGCGCTGGTTCAAAGAAGTGACGACACCGCCGAAATAGTAAAAAACCGAATTGCAACGTACCATAAACAAACGGCCCCTTTGGTTGATTTTTATCAAAAAAAGAACATCTTAAAAAATTTAGAGGGAAATGCGGCGATAGAAAAAATAACCGCTAATTTATGTCGCATGATGGACGAGATGATAACTGTATGATTGTAGTGTGAGAACGTAAGTATGGCCATCGCAATACGCACGGAACGTGAAATTGAAAGAATCCGAGAGGCAGGAGGAGTTGTAGGCCAAGTTTTGAAACAATTGAATGAGGTTGCTGATGTTGGTGTCACCACCGCACAATTGGCTCAATTAGCCGATGACATCATAGGCGAAAAACAAGCCGTGGCGTTATTTAAAGGAGTGAAAAACCCTGCCGCCCGGTTTGATTTTCCCTCCAGTATTTGTGCCAGTATTAACGAACAAGTGGTCCATGGTATCCCCGGATCGCGAAAATTGTCAGATGGTGATATTATCAGCATTGACTGCGGCGCTAAATTGAACGGTTATTGTGGTGATGCCGCCATTACCGTGATGATAGGGCAACCTTCTGCTGAGGTGCAGAATCTTGTCCGCATCACAAAAGAAGTCCTGGACATCGCCGTCGCCCAATCAAGACCCGGAAAATTGTGGAGCGAAATAGCCAGGCAAATGCAGCATCATGCCGAACAAGCCGGCTATGGTGTTGTCAGAGATTACGTCGGACATGGCATCGGCAGACAGATGCACGAAGATCCGAAACTGCCGAATTTTGTCAACAGTGATTTGTTGAAAAATGATATAGTATTGAGAAAGGGTATGATCCTGGCGGTAGAGCCCATGATTACACTGGGCAGTTATAAAGTTAAAGTAATGCCTGACGGTTGGACCGTAGTGACCGCCGACAGTAAACCCGCGGCTCATTTTGAGCACACCTTGGCCATAACGGAAAATGGTACTGAAGTGTTCACCAGCGCCGCATAAATCGAAATAGAGTTGGGTATTAATCCCATAATTTTCCCGTAGTTATACGGGTAAACGAGCGCTAAAGTGGCAAAAAATGAAGCCATAACTGTGGATGCAACTGTGTTGGAAGCACTGCCCAATGCCGTATTTAAAGTGGCTTTGGAAAATGGACATGAAATCCTGGCCCATGTTTCCGGAAAAATGCGCATGCACTTTATTCGTATTCTGCCCGGAGACACCGTAACCGTTGAGGTCAGCCCTTACGATCTTACCCGAGGCCGCATTATATTAAGGAAATAACCGGAGCGCTTAGGTGTATTATGAAAGTACGGACATCGGTAAAAAGAATTTGTGAAAGCTGTAAAATTGTAAAACGCCGTGGTGTCGTTAGGGTTATTTGTAAAGCCAATCCCCGACACAAACAGCGACAGGGAAAATAGTGAGGTAAGTTTATGCCCCGTATTGCTGGTATTGATGTACCCAATGAAAAACCCGTTTGGATCGCCTTGACCTATATTTATGGTATTGGTCCGCATCTGTCGAAACAGATCCTCAAGGAAGCACAAATCTCTGAGACGATTCGGGCCAAAGAACTTACCGATGATGAAGTCAGTCGTATCAGCGGCGTCATTGATCGTAATTACGTTATCGAAGGTCAATTACGACGACAAATCGGCCAGGATATCGCCCGCTTACGCGACGTCGCCGCCTATCGTGGTTTACGCCATCGACGGGGACTGCCCGTCAGAGGCCAGCGCACTAGAACCAATGCCCGTACCCGAAAAGGCCCCAAGAAAACCGTTGCCGGCAAGAAGGGTGTCAAGGAAATGCGCTCATAGTAATATCTAGGTAAAGTGCCTGTAATAAGGAAAATTTATGGCCCGCAGAACCGGAAAAAGAAAAGTCAGACGTAATGTTGGAAAAGCGATAGCTCATATAAAAGCCTCTTTTAACAACACCCTGATTACCATCACCGATGTTAACGGCGAAACTCTCTGTTGGGATTCCGCCGGCACCATGGGCTTTAAAGGCTCGCGTAAAAGTACTCCTTTTGCCGCGCAACGAGCCGCGGAAAAATGTGCCAACACCGCCAGAAAATTCGGTGTTGTCGAAGTCGAAGTTCGGGTCAAGGGCGCCGGTTCCGGACGTGAATCCGCAATCACCGCCCTCCAGGCCGCCGGTATGAGAATCTCATCCATTGAGGATGTCACTCCCTTACCCCATAATGGCTGCCGACCGAAAAAAAGAAGACGTGTTTAATATTTTTAAATAGGAATAGTATAAAATATGGGTAGAACACTGGGTCCTGTCTGCCGCATGTGCAGACGCGAAGGCGTAAAACTAATGCTCAAAGGCACACGTTGCGAAACGGCGAAGTGCCCCATGGAAAAACAGGAGCGAAATCGACCCCCGGGTATGTTTGCCTGGCGCCGAGGGCGCTCCAGTGATTTTGGTGTGCGCCTGCGCGAAAAACAAAAAGTCAAACGGTATTATGGTGTGCTGGAAAAACAGTTTCGCATCTATTTCCGGCGCGCCGAAAGGCAACGCGGTAATACCGGGGAAGCTCTTTTGAGCCTTCTCGAAAGACGACTCGACAATGTTATTTACAAAATGCATTTTAGCCGCTCACGACGCCATGCCCGCCAGATTATTGCCCAGGGACACATACATGTCAACGGGCGGAAAGTCAATGTGCCGAGTTATTTGGTGCGCCAGGGCGATAAAGTGTCCATTAAATCGAGCCAGAAAACCCAGAATTTAATTCAATCCGTACTGGATGTCGATCCCAACGCCCCGGTCCAGCCCTGGCTCCAAATTGACACCACCCAAAAAGAAGGTTTAGTGGTGGCTTTACCCACTCGTGACGACGTCCAGATACCGGTCGAAGAACAGCTTATTGTGGAATTTTGCTCCCGGTAATCCAGGGCATGATTTGCCCTGGCGTGCCTGGAAAATTAAATGTGTAATATAATGTAATATGGGATTATGAATACTAATGAAAACCTCAGCCAAAAGAAAGCTCAGTCTTCTGCGTCGGCCTTCAAGCGGTGCGCATACCGCTTGCTGATAGTTGAGCTGATGATGGCTGTCGTCGTGGAGGCCGAAAAATGCGAATCAGGTGGCGCGGATTAGAGTTACCTAACCAGATGGAATTGGATAAAACGGTATCGACCGAAACCTACGGCCGGTTAAATATCGCTCCTTTCGAAAGGGGATTTGGCATTACCGTTGGCAATAGCCTGCGCCGAATCCTTCTTTCCGCCCTGGAAGGCTCGGCTGTTACTTCAGTTAAAATTGCCGGGGCATCTCATGAATTTACCTCCTTGCCCGGCGTCCTTGAAGATGTGACTGATATCATCCTAAATATTAAATCGTTGGCGATCAAACTCGATGCGGACGAACCCAAATCCTTGACGGTTCGAGCCTCTCAGCCTGGCCCGGTTAAAGCCGCCCAAATCCAGGCTGATTCCTCCGTCACTATTGTCAATCAGGATCAACTGCTCGCCACCCTTACCGACAACATCGACTTCTCGCTGGAAATGATCATCGAAAAAGGGCGCGGCTACGTCCCCGTCAGTCCTGACACCAAACTGGAACAACAGGAAGTCGGCGTCATTCCGCTCGATGCCATCTTCTCCCCTGTCAGGCGCGTTCGATATAAAACCGAAGAAACGCGCGTCGGGCAATTGATTAATTACGATCGCTTGATTATGGAAATTTGGACCGACGGCACGCTCGGACCCGAATTGGCGCTTGTCGAGGCCGCTAAAATCCTGCGCAAACATTTAGGCCCGTTCGTACAGTATTTTGAACTTGGACAGGACCAGGCCCTCCAGGAAACTATTGAACCATCCGATACTGTCATCGAAACCGTAGATACCGAGCATCAACGATTGCTCGATACCTCTATCGCTGATTTGGAATTATCCGTTCGGGCCAATAATTGCCTCGAAATGGCTAAAATTGAAACCTTGGGTGATCTCGTCTCCATGACCGAAAGCCAACTGTTATCTCTGCGGAGTTTTGGTAAAACCAGCCTTCGTGAAGTTAAAAGAAAATTGGCGGATCTCGGCTTGGAACTCGGCGCCGATCCCAATCAATTTGTAAGTTAATTTTACATAGGAATCTTATAAAATGCGACATCAGGTTGCCGGCAGACATTTAAACAGGACAAGTTCTCATAGAAACGCACTCAGGCGTAATCTCACCGCGTCATTGTTTGAACATGGAACAATTTCCACCACCCGCGAAAAAGCAAAATTTGTTCAACCTTTTGCGGAAAAATTAATCACTTTAGCCAAAACAGGCTCGCTCCATGCCCGCCGCCGCGCTATCTCACTCCTGCAAGACCGGGACATCTGTAAAATTGAAGAGGGTGAACCAGTCAGGGAAACGTCTGTCATTGCCAAACTCTTCTCCGAAATCGGACCTCGTTTTGCCGACCGCAACGGCGGCTATACCCGTATCATTAACCTTCCGCTGCGACGGATTGGCGATAATGGCCTACTCGTTCTATTGCAATTGGTCGATGACAAAAAAGCTGCCGTTTCTGCCAGGACTCCCCGAAAAAAACCAGTTGATATCACATCTGATGAATCTGCCGAATTTACCACCGACACCATCAAACCGGAAAACTTCAGCACCGAAGAAACCCCGGACTCTCCGACCGAGCCGGAAATAAATGATCAAACTGCCGATGATTCCAACAAAGTAAATCCGTGAATGTTAAATCGATCTTTTTTGTTAAAGTAATTTCATCTTTAACTTGGTCCCAAGGAGCTTTGTTATGCCGGAAGAGTGTATCTTCTGTCGGATAGTTAAAGGGGAATTACCCTGCTGCCCGGTCTATCAGGATGATTTTATTTTTGCCTTTCTGGATATTAATCCAATCAGTCAGGGCCACTGCATCGTTGTCCCCAAAGACCACTATAACCTCTTCCATCAATGCCCCCCCGATCTCGTCGCCAAACTTGCCGGCAAGCTGGGCCCTATCGCTCAAGCTGTCGTCGAATCGGTTGATGCCCAGGGTTATAACATCCTCAATAATAATGGCCGACCCGCCGGACAACTCGTCGAACACCTTCATTTCCACATCATTCCTCGACGCAACGATGATGGTGTCTTCAACCGTTGGCCCGCCGGAAAATACCCCCCCGGTTTTATGGAACAACTCGCAGATAAAATTAGCCATAAAATTAAAACCTTTTAAACCATCTCCACCATAACATTCTTCTGTACTACTATGTTATGCAGAATAATTCCCTGGATGAAGTCCTCCGCATATTGCTTCACATGAACCTTCCAGAGGATCCACTACTCTTCGATAATCACCTGGCCCATCACCACACAAACCAAATGAATCGGAGCGGTTCATCGGATTATTATTCACATACGCATACAGATTCACGCCGTCCTGATAGCCTATCGGGTCCTCATTCATCCAACAGCCGGTATAGTAGTCGTAGAAGCGGTTGCGGTTGTACTGTGTCTTTTCGGTGAGCCGGAAA
>Ga0272441_10013195_pt1 | contig 11922 bp, 10 predicted proteins | sample SSMProp6N_FD_193582 | JGI IMG/M metagenome (GOLD analysis project Ga0272441, IMG submission 193582) | Marine sediment archaeal communities from Little Sippewissett salt marsh, Falmouth, MA, United States - SSM-Prop-6N | ecosystem: Environmental > Aquatic > Marine > Wetlands > Sediment ...
TATCCTCGCTAAGTCGCAGTAGTTGGTGCATCCTCGAACCGGGCGAAATCGGGAGCAAAGTGGGTCATCAGCCTCCGCGAGGCCGGATTCCGTGGCCCCATCTATCCTGTGAGCGCAAGGGGAGGAAGCATCGCAGGGTTGGACATACACGCCACTCTATCGTCAATTGACGATGACATAGACTACGTGATTGCCTCTGTTCCCGCACAGTCTGCAATGTCCGTTGTGGAAGAGTGTATCCACAAGAAGGTGAAGGTGGTGCAGTTCTTCACCGCCGGCTTCCGTGAAACAGGTAATGCGGAGGCTGCGGCCGTCGAAGAACTGATGCTGAGTCGCGCCAAGGCGGCAGGTCTGCGCATCATCGGACCAAACTGCATCGGCGCCTGCTGCCCGGAGTCCCATATACCACTGGGACCTTCACCGCTTGGCAAGGTGGGGATAAGTGGCAACGTCTCCTTCATTTCGCAGAGCGGAGGCATAGCCGCAAAGCTCGTTGAGTACGGTATCGCCCGCCAACTGAACTACGCCAAGGGAGTCAGCATCGGCAACAGCATCGACCTGGACGCAGCGGACTTCCTTGAGTACTTCGCGGGTGATGACAAGACACAGTACGTTGGCATGTACATGGAGGGGATCAACAACGGGCAGCGATTCTTCGACACGCTCCGAACAGTGGCTTCACAGAAACCCACTGTGGTCCTCAAGGGGGGAAGGACCGAGGCAGGAGCTGCCACCGCGCAGTCTCATACAGGTTCGCTCGCAAGTTCAGCTCCCATGTGGAGTGCGATGCTACGGCAAGCAAGGGCAATTGAGGCGATGAACCTCGAAGAGCTGACTGACTGCCTATTGCTACTCCAGAAAATCGGTCCGACACGAACCCGCAGAATCGGCATCATCGGGGGACTTGCTGACGGTGGAGGTGGAATCTCAGTGTCGGGCAGCGACGCTTGCGCAGACAATGGGCTGGATATCCCTGAATTGGAGCCCGCTACGGCCGCCGGGCTACGCGAGCTTATCGGCGAGGTGGGCAGTATCCTCAGGAACCCTGTTGACGTTAGCCCGGCTCAGTTCAGAGGCCTTGACGTGCTGTTCGAATCCATACGGTTGGTCGCTTCAGACCCTCGCGTAGGGCTGCTCATTGTTCAGGAGGACGTTGACATCATGCTGAGCTACCTGGGAGACAGGGAGACAGACAGCATCAACCATTTCCTGTCCACTTTGGCGGATGAGTGCCACAAGCCGCTAGTGATGGTCATGCCGCCAGGCTCATGCGAATTCAAGCGCCTCGCTGCCATAGAGCGCCTGCAGGACGCGGGCGTGCCCATCTTCCCGACCATGTCGAGGGCTGCCAGGGCCGTTAGCCTAGTGTCGCACAGACCGAACTCGTTCACGAATACGTCTTCTTTACAATAGTGGACGTGTAGGACTATAATCGAGTCCCATGCCCCTATCCGCCTGCACCCATTCCTATGTCCCTCTGTGTCAAGCTCTCAACCGAGTCGACACTGCTGCCCATCCGGCGTTTGTCGTCGGAGGATTCGTACGTGACTCAGTCCTGGGCCAGGAGTCTCGAGACATAGACATCGCGGTGCAGGGTGACGCGCTCGCGGTTGCGCGCGAGTTCGCGCAGGAGGTCAACGGGACGTTCTTCGTACTGAAAGAGCAGCACTCCATGGCTCGCGTACTCGTGCCGGTGCAGTCCCCAACGCACACGGCTGAGAGCCAGGAGATTTTCGTAACCATTGATTTCGTCGGGTTCGATACCGATGTCGAATCAGACCTCGCCAGGAGAGACTTCACCATCAACTCGATTGCGGTGCCCTGCTCTGTCATCGCTGCTCACATGACGGAGCACGGAGTCGCCCTGCCAACCATCGCGAGACACGCCATCGACCCCTTTGGCGGACTCGACGATGTAGCCGCACACTGCATACGCGCCACGTCTTCTTCGGTGTTTTCCGACGACCCCGGGCGGCTGCTCAGGGCAGTGCGGCTGACATTGGAATTGGGCTTCACCATGAACCCTGAGACGGAGGCGCTCGTGTCTCAGAATGCGTGGCGCGTCTCCGAGGTAGCTGCCGAGCGCACGAGGGAAGAGTTCTTGAAGCTCCTAGCTCTGCCACGTGCGCACGATGGACTACATTATCTTGATCGCATCGGGCTGCTGACAGCCATTTTCCCCGAACTCGAATTGTGCCGTGCCGTGGAGCAGCCCATGGTCCACTTCTGGGACGTTCTGGAGCACTCAATCCAGACGGTTGCGACCTTCGAGTACATCGTGGGCGAGAGCGATTGGCACCATGGGAACGACGAGATGTTGGACTACGTGTTCGACAGTTCGGGCAATCACATCTACTTCGAGAACATGGTGTCCAACGAGGCGTCGCGACTGACACTTACGAAGCTTGCGTGTCTCCTACATGATGTCGCCAAGCCTGCAACCAAGGCGCTGCAAGATGACGGGCGTGCCCGTTTCATAGGTCACTCGACCGAGGGAGCGGATGTTGCCCGGGAGATCATGCAGCGACTCCGCTTCAGCTCGAACGAGACGACTTACGTAGAGACTCTCGTGTACAATCACTTGCGTCCCTTCCAGATGTCGTCTGAGGGACTCCCCAGTTCGCGTGCGGTGTACCGTTTCTTCAGGGATACGAAGGACGCAGGTATCGGCACTCTGTATCTTGCCATGGCGGACTACCTCGCCTGCAGAGGGCCGTTATTCATAATGAGCGAATGGCACATAGTCTGTGACCTCACGCGATTCATCGCAGAGGAATACGGCAGGCAGCAGACCATAACCGCTCCATCAAAGCTAGTCGATGGCAATGAGTTGATGCGCACTCTGGGCTTGAAACCGGGTCCCAGTCTGGGCGTCCTGCTTGAGTCCATCCGTGAAGCCCACGCCGCCGGGGCAATCTCTTCGAAGGAAGAGGCTCTTGAATTGGCCCGTAGGACAATCAAAGAAGAACAAGGTAGCGAGAGGACTGCGAAGTGAGAAGAAGAGAAATCGCGCTCCTGGCATTCATCGTTGTACTGTGCGGTCTCTCCCTCTGGGCGATCGTGCCAGTCAAATCCAATCTGCTTGGTCCAGATGGACTGCGGCTTGGCCTCGACCTCAGAGGTGGTAGCCAGTTGCTTTACGAGGCAGATCTGACGCAAAAAGAGCCGTCGGTATCTGATGAGCAGGCAATGGCATCCGCAATCGAGAAGATACAGCGTCGTGTCAACGAGTTCGGAGCGGCAGAACCCACCATTCAAAAGCAAGGAACCGACCGAATCCTGGTGCAGTTGCCTGGCGTGAAGGACATCACGCGAGCCATCAAGCTCATAGGCGACACAGGCCTGCTCTATTTCAGAGAGTTGGCCGTTGACTCCTCGGGCAATCCGATATTGGACGACGAAGGCTATCCTACGTTCAAAGAGGAAGCAGCCACAGCCATTGGAACAGATGGCGAAGAGCGGCCTCTCACAGGACAGTACTTGAAGAGCGCCGGTCAGGACTTCGACGACTATGGAGTACCAATCGTGGTCTTCGAATGGACTGCCGAGGGCGCACACCTGTTTGAACAGATAACACAGAGGAATCTCCAGCAACCGCTGGCCATCGCGATCGACGAAGAGATTATCTCGGCTCCCAACGTCAACGCCGTAATCACCGCGCGAGGTCAGATTGAAGGGCGCTTCACCATGGATGAGGCGACCGACCTGGTGAATAAGCTCAACTCAGGCGCGCTGGACGTCCCGCTGGAGATTATCGACCAGCGTGACGTTGATGCGACGCTCGGTTCGGACTCAGTACGCAAGAGCCTCATCGCGGCAGGAGTTGGCCTTCTCCTGCTCTTCGTGCTGATGATTGTCTATTACCGACTGCCGGGCGTCATCGCCTGTATCAGTCTGAGCATCTACGGAGCGATAATGCTCGCCATGTTCAATGTGTTCTCGGCGCAGCTCACGCTGACGTTGCCTGGCATAGCGGCATTCATACTGTCGCTGGGTATGGCGGTTGACGCGAACGTGCTGATCTTCGAACGATTGAAGGACGAGTTGCGCACAGGCAGAACGATGGCCGCATCCGTCGAGATCGGGTTTCAGAGGGCATGGTCTGCCATTCGCGACAGCAACATAACCACGCTCATTGCGTGCCTCATCCTCTTCTGGCTGGGCGGCACCTTCGGCGCCTTCATGGTCCGCGGGTTTGCTCTGACACTGTCTATCGGTGTCGCATTGAGCATGTTCACGGCCATCGTTATGACGAGGACGTTCCTGCGTATCATCGTCAACTCAAAGCTAGTCACTGACCTTCGTTGGTACGGGGTGAAGTCATGATCGATTTCGTCGGCAAGAGACACTGGTTCTTCCTTGGCTCCGCCATTGCAGTAGTGGTGGCGGTATTCGCACTCGTTGTGTTTGGGCTTAAGCCGGGCATCGACTTCACTGGCGGCACCTCTATGACTTTGAATCTCAACCCGCAAGTCGACCAGTCAGCCCTGAGGGAAGCCGTATGGGATGCAGGTCATGAGGAAGCCATGATCCAGGGCAGTGGCGAGGACTATCTTATTCGATTGAGGCAGCTGACCACTGACGAACGCGAGGCTCTACTCACCAGCGTTGGTGAGGCGACAGGTAGTGAAATCACCGTGCTTGACTACAGCACTGTGGCGGCTGCGGTTGCGACAGAGACTGCCGAGAAGGCAGGAATCGCGGTACTACTGGCATCTGCGGCAATGCTTCTCTACATCGCGTGGTCCTTCAGGAAGATGCCCAGTCCGTTCAAGTGGGGCACGTGCGCGATCGTCGCACTGCTGCACAATATCGTTATTGTCGCCGGGCTATTCGCACTGCTCGGCCGTTTCCGCGGGGTAGAAGTAGACGCGCTGTTCATCACTGGACTACTGACCATCGTCGGATACACCATCAACAACACTGTGGTCGTATTCGACCGCGTCCGTGAGAATCGGGCTAGAGGTGTCAGCACCGACCTGGGCATAGTGGTGAACTGCAGCCTTGTCGAGACAATGGTCAGGACCGTGAACACGTCTCTGACAACGTTGTGCGTCATACTCGCGCTTCTGCTGTTCGGCGGGGCAACAATTCACTACTTCATTCTGGTACTGTTCGTTGGGCTTCTCGTCGGCACGTACAGCTCCGTGTTCATCGCCGGACCACTACTGGTAACATGGGAGAAGCGCGAGTGGGGGCAGGTGGTAGAGAACATCAGATCAGCACGACAGACCGCATAGCGAGCGGAGAGCATAGCCATAGATGCCGCACATAGAAGAGGCTGGCGTACGTTCGAGGCGTCAATTGTCAATGTCAGGCCCTTGACGTACGCAACAGGCGTCTCTAATATAGGTAGTTAGCTACTGGCTCCACTACGTGGCCCTAAAGAAGGCCACAAAATAATCGGGAGGTGAAACGTGAAAGGCAGACGACTATTTGTGCTGCTGGTTGCAGTCATGGCGATCACGGGTCTCGTGATTGCTGGCTGCGCACCAGAGGAAGCAGCACCCCCTGCGGAAGAAGAGGAAGAGGCGGCTCCTGAGGAGGAAGAGGAAGAAGAAGCTCCCTCTGCCCCTTCAGATGAGACCTTCGAACTCAGAATGCAGACACCCTTCCCAACCGGCTTCATTATGTACATAGCCGGTGCCAACTGGGCCGAGACCCTGGGTGAGATGTCCGGCGGTCGCATCGATGCGACGATGAACGCCGGCGGCGCCGTTGTTGACGCGCTCAAGGAAATGCGCGCGGTGCACGAGGGCGTTCTCGACGCCACTTACACTGGTTCTCACTACCACACCAGCGAGATCGGCTTCGCCGGTGACCTGTTCAACCTGTACCCTGCGGGCACCGACCCGTGGGAATTCATCGTCTGGTACTTTGATGGCGGCGGCGCCGCTTACCACCAGGAGATGTATGACCGCAAGGGTCTGAACGTCAAGGCGTTCATGGGTGGCATGACTTCTGCTGAGCAGTTCGGCTGGTTCGCAGAGCCTGTAACCGGCATGGACAGCTTCGAGGGCATGAAGTTCCGCACTGCCGGTATCTGGGGCGAGATGCTCAATGAGGCTGGCGCGTCAGTCGTGACAATGCCCGGCGGCGAGGTCTACGAAGCAATGCAGCGTGGCGTCATTGACGCCTTCGAGTTCAGCACCCCTGGCGTTGACTGGAGCGCAGGCTTCCAGGAGCTTGGTGCCTACGCGCACGGCCCTGGCATCCATGCTCCTCAGGCGGCCTTCGAGGTACTGATCAACAAGGATGTCTGGAATGACATGCCTGCCGACCTTCAGGCCATCTTCGAGCACTCTTGCGAGGCATCACTTGTCCGCTCGTGGTCACTGGTTGACGGCGCTGACGTCGTTGCCATCGGCGCGATGCAGGACTACGGCACCGAGTTCGTCTCGCTGCCAGAGGACGTTCAGAAGTCCATCACCCAGATTGCCCACGAGAAGTACGCCGAACTCGCCGAAGAAGATGAATTCTTCGCCGAGGTCTACGATTCTCAGCTCGAGTTCTGCAAGCTGTTCCGCGACTACAAGCGCTTTGCACAGCCTGATCCCGACCTGATGACTCCGTAGTCAATCACCTAGCACAGAGAGTGAGGCTCCCCGCGGGGAGCCTCACTTCTTCCCTTTTGTAATCGTATTCTCGAAACAGAGGATTATTCTAGTGAAAGTCTTAATGCCGGTATTTAACCTTATCGACAGGGTGAGCACCTGGCTCGGCAAGGGCGTCTCATGGCTTCTCCTAGTCTTGATTGTGGCGCTCACGTATGACACGTTCATGCGTTATCTCTTTAGCGCTCCGACCGTGTGGGCGTTCGATATCGCCTACATGATTGGAGGCTCAATCATGCTGCTGGGCATGGCCTGGGTCACAGTACGCCGAGAACAGGTCCGCGTCGACATCCTCTACACCAAGTACTCACCCAAGGTGAAGAAGATCCTGGATGCGACGTTGAACATTCTGTTGTTCTTCCCTGTCTACATCCTGCTTATCCAGAAGGCCGTTCCCAGGGCAATCTACTCGTTCACCAACGAGGAGTTCTCCGAGGTAGGCTTCTGGCGCCCATTGCTGTGGCCGTACAGGTGGATGATTGTTGTCGCGCTCGTCATGTGGGTGCTGGCCGCGATTGTCTGGGTCATCAAGGACGTACATGCGGTCGCGAAAGGAGAGGAAGAATGATAGACGCTAGTCCCGAACTCATTACCGTCGTCATGATTTCCCTCCTGATCATCCTGGTCGGCAGTGGCTTCCCGCTTGGCCTTGCGCTCGGCGGAGTTGCCCTCATTGCGGGTATCCTGTTCTTTGGACCGGCTATCTTCTCGCTCTTCTACGACCGCCTGTTTGGCATCACCACTAACTACACGTTCCTCGCAGTGCCGCTGTTCATCTTCATGGGCATGATGGTGGAACGTTCGGGGGTGTCTAGCCAGCTGTTCAGCACGCTCTACCTGTGGCTGGGCGGCCTTCGTGGAGGACTGGCAGTTGCCACGATCTGGTTCGGCACAGTGCTGGCAGCAACCGTTGGCGTTATCGCCGCATCGGTCACGATGCTCGGCCTTATCGCTCTACCATCAATGCTGGAACGAGGCTACTCCAAGGAACTGGCGACCGGTGCGTGCTGCGCCGGCGGCTCACTCGGCATTCTTATTCCCCCAAGCATTATGCTGATTTTCTACGGCCCGATGGCCAACATCTCGGTCGGCCAGTTGTTCATGGCCGCCTTCCCCGCAGGCTTCATGCTCTCCGCACTCTACACGACGTACATCCTCGTCAGGTGTAGGATTCGGCCAAACGAAGCGCCGGTTCTTCCACCCGAGGACCGCAACGTCCCCATGAGCCTCAAGCTGCGCATGCTGTTCACAGGCCTGCTACCAACAGTGGTCCTGATTCTTGCGGTTCTCGGAAGCATCTTCTTCGGCATTGCAGCCCCGACCGAGGCAGCCGCCGTTGGCGCCCTCGCGGCAACACTCATGGTAGCTGCCTACAGGAGGCTGAACTTCCGCGTCATTAAGGAGACGTGCTTCGCAACCGCTGGAACCTTCAGCATGGTGTTCATCGTTGTGGTGGGCGCCACATTCTTCACCAGCATCTTCCTCGGACTCGGGTGCGGCGACGTCGTCAACTCGTTCGTCCTATCCGCGCCTGGCGGCAAGTGGGGAGCATTGCTGGTCATCATGTTCATCGTGTTCGTCCTGGGCATGCTGATTGACTGGATCGGCATCGTGCTCATCATGATTCCCATCGTCACTCCAATCGCCGCAGAGGTCGGATTCGACCCCCTGTGGTTCTCGATGATGATTATCGTGAACCTGCAGATGTCGTTCATCAGTCCACCGTTCGCGTACGCGATCTTCTTCCTGAAGGCCGTGGTACCTGACGAAACGGGTATCGACACAGGCCACATCATTCGTGGAGCAGTACCCTACATCGCGATTATTGCCATCGGGCTTGTCCTTATGGCAGTATTCCCGGAGATTGTGACGTGGCTGCCATCACAAATGATCCGCTGACCTGACTAGTCTGGTTCTAATGCAACTGGCGTGGAGAAACCTCCGCGCCAGTTCTTTGTTGTCAGCCCCTCTACCAATAATCCCTTACAAATAGCCGTTTCCGTAGGCATCCAGACATGTATGGCCCGTGGTATGATTTTCGTTTCGGAGTCCTCACTCCGATCAACTACGAAACCGCAGGAGACGACTTGTGGCAAGGAAAGACACACTCTCAGTCGCAATAGCCCAAACGGCGAGCGGTCCCGATATTGACAAGAACATCGTTCGCGCATGCTCGCTTGTGGAGCACGCAGTCAAGTCGGGTGCAAACCTCGTGGCCCTTCCCGAGACAGTCGACTACCGCGGAGACCTCAAGGACTTGTCATCGGTGGCACACCCACTGCCGGGGCCAGCCCTCGAGCCCTTCATTGCACTGGCCACATCACACCAAGTCTGGATTCTCGCGGGCAGCGTACACGAGGCCAATCCTGACGGAGGAAGGCCATTCAATACCTCTGTACTCATCAACCCACAGGGTGAAATGACTGCCATGTACCGCAAGCTTCACCTGTTCGACATCACGATAGGCGACAGGTCAGTCACCGAGTCGGCCAAGTACACTCGCGGCTCAGCGGTGGTCACCGCCGACATCGACGGATGGACCGCAGGCCTTTCCATCTGCTACGACATCCGCTTTCCCGAGCTGTATCGCGCTTTCGCCGACAGGGGGGTCAATCTTGTCTTTGCGCCGTCTTCCTTCACCGCTCCAACCGGTGAAGCCCATTGGGAAATCCTGCTGCGCGCACGGGCCATCGAGAACCAGTGTTATGTGGTAGCCCCTGGGCAGGCAGGCATGGGGGCGGGACGCATCGCTACATATGGCAACAGCATGATTGTGGCTCCCTGGGGCCAGGTTCTGGCTCGCGCCTCCCAGGATGACGACATGGTCGTGATTGCGGACTTGGACAGCACAGAACTTGAGACTGCCAAGCAGAAACTGCCGGTCTTGCATCATCGCAGAGGCGATGTTTTTCGTTGAAATGCATAGAGGGTGTGACTACAATTGAAATGTTGTAGTCTCGCCAATACGCGGATGCAACCCATCCAGCAGAAGGTGCCATGGAAGAGAACAACGGATCCACTTCCTTCGAAGAGGCTGTAGCCCGAGCCGAGCAGATGAGTCTTGCCGCGCGCCAGGCCGCGCAGCAGAACCGCAAGGCAACCGAAGACGCCATGGGGCGGGTTGAGGCTATCAGCCGGGAGGCTCGCACTTCGTCGGAGGAGGCAAAGAAACTGGCCGGTGAGGCCGTGCGGCGAGCGGAAGATATTTCGGCAGCGTCGGACGAATCGTCACGCGATTCTATCTCGAAAGCCCAAAAGGCCATCGACGCTGCTCAGAAGGCAATCGATACGTCCACCAAGGCGGCTGAGGACAACGCCATATCGTTCCAACAATCCATCACGCGCCTGGAAGAACGCGTCAATCAAGCTCTTGCTTCAATCCAAGAGACAATGTCGTCTTCTCAGAAGTCGATGTCACGTGTGGAGAAGATGGCCCAATCCGCACAGCAAAGTGCGGACGATGCCCGTCGCGCTGCGCAACAGGCTGTCGCCAAGGCCGAGGAGAATGGCCAGCTCGCCGCGCGCGCCAGTGAGGATACAATCAGAGTCGCGCGTGAGGCCCAGGCCACAGTAGAACGCATCTCTCGAGCATCGGAAAAAGCCTCTCGCGATGCGGAGAAGGCGTCAGAGAGAGCGGCTCTACGTGCAGAAAAAGTCTTCAAGTCGGCATCAGACTCCGCCGCTCTATCGTCGGCCGCCTTCGAAGAGGCTCGCACCCGCGCAGAGGAAGCAGTCGCCAATGCAAACTCGTCCGCCGAACAGTCCGGCCGCGCTTTCGAGGCCGCCCTGCGTCGTGCCGAGGAGGCGGGAAAGCTCAGCCAGAGAGAATCAGAGCGCCAGATACGTATGTCCCAGGAAGCTGTCGCCCGAATCGAGGCGGCTGTGAAGGCAAGCCGGGAAGCAGTGGAATCCGCCACTCGAGCGTCGCAGGAAGCGATGGGCCGAGCTGAAGAAGCCGAACGTGCCTCTCGAGAAGCTGTCCGCAGGACGGAGGAGATGACCTCGGCCGCAACCCGACTTGCGGAAGACTCCCTCAAGGCAACTGAGGAATCGGCTGCTCGCGCAGATGAGATCGGCCGCCTCGCCACCGAGGCAGCTCAGGAGGCCCAGCGCCTGGCTTCGGAAGCGACACGCAGGGCGGAGGAGTCGGGCGCGGAGGCAAGGCGCGCGGCAGACGAAGCGAAGGTAGTCGTGAAGGAAGCGACGGAGGCATCAGTCAAGGCGTCGCGCGACAATGTGGTCGCTTCAGTCAAAGTGCTGCAGGAAGCAATACGCAAGGCAGAAGATACGATGAAGGGCGCGCGCAAGGCTGCTCGAGCATCCGTCAAGGTATTCGAGGATGCCGTCGCCAGTGCGGAAGATATCAACGAACGCGTTGGCGAGCCCGAAGAGCCGCCCAACAAGCTCTTCCAGGAAGCACTCAGTCGCCTGGAAACTGAGGACTCAGGCTCGAAGGAGAGCAAGCCAATGGCACCGCGAGAGTCGGGCCGCGACATAAACACGCGACTGCAGTTCCTCGCGAAGATGTACGCATCGGACAAAGAGCGTCCTTTTGATAAGGGCGATGATGATTTCTCCAGCGATTAGTCGGAAAGGGCCACGGATGCAGGGCTAGACCCCGTGTCCGGGCTGCAAACCATGGCGAAGGAGGGTTTAGATGGCCAACGAGCAGGAAACGCCGGTCAAGCAGGAGCAGACTACAGAGCAACCAGAAGAGCCGAAGAAGCCCGCGGCCCCGGCGCAGCCGACGGTAGACTTCCTTGACGAGACCCAGCAGCGCGCCGCTGCGGCCTACATGGCCTATCTGGATGCCGAGAGGCAGCTCGAGCAGGCGTACAAGGACCAGGAAGCAACAGCGGAGAGTGACTACGCCCGCGCTGTGGAGCAGGCCCGAAAACAGAGCCAGGAGGCGATCACTCAGGCACGCAAGAACCTTGAGACGTCACTGACACAGGCGAGGAAGAGCATGGATGAGGCGTTGGCCAAGGCCCGCCAGGCCTTCGAAGAGAGCAGAACTCAGGCCCTGAAGGCATACGATGATTCCGCAGCTGAGTTCAAGAAGGAACATGATGACGCGGTATCACAGGCCTTGAAGGCGCGTGACGATAGCGAGAAGAAGGCTCGAGTTGCGCACAGCGAGGCAATGGCGCACACGTGGTCCGTATTTACGAAGGCCCGCAGGTAGGTCTCTTCATTGCCAAACAAAAGACAAGCCCCCCGACACGCCGTGTCGGGGGGCTACTGCTTTCAGTCTACTGTAAGTCGGGGCTAGAGCAGCACGGGAATCTCGTCGAAGGATTCCTCAAGC
>Ga0272441_10013196_pt1 | contig 11922 bp, 10 predicted proteins | sample SSMProp6N_FD_193582 | JGI IMG/M metagenome (GOLD analysis project Ga0272441, IMG submission 193582) | Marine sediment archaeal communities from Little Sippewissett salt marsh, Falmouth, MA, United States - SSM-Prop-6N | ecosystem: Environmental > Aquatic > Marine > Wetlands > Sediment ...
GCAGATTTTCGGGCGGCGCCCATTTTGACCACAGAGGCCGTGCGCGCCCGTAGGGGCAACCCTCTGTGGTTGCCCTGATTGGCCATGCCCGAGGCCCGATAGCCTTCAACGAGGAGGGCAGGCACGGAGGCCTGCCCCTACGGAAATCCGGACGACACATCCATGCCAGGATGTTTTCACACACACCCGTGCGGCCGGCGCCGGCGTCGAGCGCAGCCTGGTGATGGTCTTTGGCTAATCCCGCGGACCCCGGCGCTCAGGGCAAGCTCTGGACGCAGTGGAGGATCTCGCCTGCGGCCGGAACCAACCTTTCATTCGATAGCCATCCCGGCGCGCCGGGATTCGGCTTCGCCTCAGGATGACATAGAGGTTGCCGCGCGAGCTGTAGCCCCGGCGCGCCGGGACTGACCCACGTGTTTGTGCATGTGACGCGTTCTCGCGTGGGTTGAGAACCCACCCTACCGGTGGCCCCCGTAGTGCGGTGGGTGGCAGCGTCAAGCGCAGCTTGGCGATGGCTTTGCCGATCCGGCTGAGTTTATTCGGACCACCTTGTTGACAGGCGGCGCGGTCTCGCATAGGATACGGTCCCGTTGGCATTGGGTTGGGGCGTGTGGCCGCAACGGAGACTTTTCTTATTTTGAACAAGTTGCGTGGTTTGCCAGGCGATATGATCGTGCCTGCCACGGGGTTGACAGCAGAGTGAAGATCGTAGTCTGTATTCCCGCTCGTTACGCATCGACGCGCTTCCCCGGGAAGATTCTCGCCAAAGAAACGGGCAAATACCTCGTCCAGCACACCTGCGAGCAGGCCCGCAAGGCCAAGCTGCCCGAAAAGGTCATTATCGCCGCCGACGATGAGAAGATCGTCTCTGCCGCCGCCGAGTTCGGCGCCGAGTGCGTGCTGACTTCGCGCGAGCACCAGAGCGGAACCGACCGCATCGCCGAGGCGGTGGCGGACCTCGACGTCGATATCGTCATCAACGTCCAGGGCGACGAGCCCGAGATCGACCCCGACCATATCGATTACCTGGCCACGCTGCTGGTGCAGAACCCCGACTATCCCATGGCCACCCTGGCGACTCCGCTGCACGAGGCCCGCCACGTCGCCGATCCCAACGTCGTCAAGGCGATCGTCGGCCCCGTAGGGTGGGGCTTGCCCCACCGTAACCACGAGGCCGGTGTCGATGGTGGGGCAAGCCCCACCCTACCGGCCGCTGAGAAACCGGGCCAGGTACCCCGGAGCGCCGGGGCCCCCGCGCACAACGCAGCGCCCGCGAGGCCATACGAAGGCCGCCGGGCGATCTACTTTTCCCGCTGCCCGATCCCGTACGACCGGGACCACGCCGGCATCGGCCCACCACAGCAATACCTCCGCCACCTCGGCATCTACGCCTATCGCAAGGACTTCCTGGCCACGATCACCACGTTGCCCCAGACGCCCCTGGAGAAGCTGGAAAAGCTCGAGCAGCTCCGCGCCCTCGAGAACGGCTACCCCATCCTCGTCGGCCAGATCGACCACCCCTGCGAAGGAATCGACACCCCCGAACAATACGCCGCCTTCGTCGAACGACATAAGATGCAGAACTCGGAGGAACAAGCATGATTGTCTCCCATCTGCGCCTCAAGAATTGGAAGAACTTCCGGAGCGTGGACGTGCCCTTGAAAAACAGGGTGTTCCTCGCCGGCCCCAACGCTTGCGGCAAATCCAATCTTCTTGATGCTTTCAGATTCTTGAGGGATGTCACCAAAAGGGGAGGCGGGCTGCAACAAGCCGTCCAAGACAGAGGTGGCATTTCGAAGATTCGCTGTCTCGCAGCCAGGAAGGAACCGGACGTAGAAATTGAGGTTCAGTTGTCCGAAAACACTTCTGATGAGCCCGCGTGGACATACAGCATTGGGGTCAAACAACAACCTAGAGGTTCAAGACTTCCTTATCTCGTGTATGAGCGCATATGGGAGGGTCAGAGGCAAATACTCAGTCGCCCCGACGATTTCGACAGAAAAGACAGTCTGCGCCTCACCCAGACACACCTGGAGCAAATCAGCGCCAACGAGAACTTCAGGAAGGTGGCAAGGTTCTTTGACTCGGTCCTGTATTTGCACCTGGTTCCACAGCTCGTACGCAGTCCCAAGGCCTTTACGGGTCCGGGCATTCCGGGAGATCCGTTCGGTCGCAACTTTCTTGAGCGAGTCATCAGAACCCAGCAACGTACGAGGCGAGCGCGATTGCGAAAGATCGAACAGGCGCTCGTAAAGGCCGTGCCGCAGCTTAAGCATCTCACGGATGTCAAGGATGAGGCGGGCGTACCGCATCTTGAGGCAATCTACGAGCACTGGAGGCCGCAAGGTGCGAAGCAACGTGAAGACCAGTTCTCGGATGGCACCTTGCGCCTCATAGCCCTGCTGTGGTCTCTTCTTGAGAGCGAATCTCTGCTGCTCCTGGAAGAACCTGAGTTGTCACTGAATGCAGCAATCATTCGAACCTTACCGAGAATTATCCATCGCGCTCAGAGCAAACAGAAACGGCAGGTTATCATCAGCACACACAGCGCCGATATGCTCTCCGATGAGGGTATCGGCGGAGAGGAAATCCTCGTGCTCACGCCGACGACGGAGGGGACGGAAGTTCAGGTTGCCTCAACGATCACTGAAGTCACAAACCTCCTTGAAAGTGGGTTCTCTGCTGCCGAAGCAGTGATCCCGCGCACCGAGCCAAAGACCTGCCATCAGGGGTTGTTGTTTGATGTCTGATATCACGATCAACCTAGTCTTCGAGGATAGTCTGAGCGAGTCTGTTCTGTCCAAGCTGCTGGCCCACTCGCATCGGAATTACGTCGTTGGGTATCGCTACAACGCCGGCGGATTCGGATGGATCAAGAAGAAAATCGGTGGATTCAACCATGCCGCCAAGGGGATGCCCTATCTTGTCCTGACGGATCTGGACCAGCATGAGTGCCCGCCGATCTTGATCGAAGAATGGCTGAGCACGACGAAGCACCCGAACTTGGTTTTTCGAGTCGCCGTGAGAGAAGTCGAAGCGTGGTTGTTGGGATGCCGTGAGCCGTTTGCGGGATTTCTGGGAGTTCCGCCGAACCGTATCCCGACCCATGTGGAAGATATACAGAATCCGAAAGAGTTCGTAGTGAACTTAGCCAGACGATCTCGGAAGAAGAAGGTCCGTGTTGACATTGCGCCGGCGCCCGCCAGCACCGCCAAGGTGGGCCCAGATTATAATGGAAGACTGGTGTATTTCGTGGAGAATCTCTGGGACCCTGCTGTGGCGAAAGAGAATTCTCCGAGTCTGCGAAAGGCGATTGAGGCCCTCGAATTCTTTCAGCCCGTGTCATGATAGCCTTCGTTGTCGCGGGTACCACTCGATGAAATTGAACCTGTATCGTGAGGAAACAGGCAGATGTCTGATAGCAAAGAGCTTTTGACGAAGATTAGTGACGTTTCGACGGAGAGCGAGTTCTTTTCGCTGATACCGAAGAACTATAAGCGGGGCCGGACCAAGTACGTCTTCGTGATGGGGACGGTGATGAGCGGGCTGGGCAAGGGGATCTTCTCCTCGTGCCTGGCCAAGCTCCTGCAGGACAAGGGCCTGAAGGTCGCGCCGATCAAGCTGGAAGGCTATTTGAACGTCGATTCGGGCACGCTCAACCCGTTCCGCCACGGCGAGGTTTTTGTCCTCGACGACGGGATGGAATGCGACATGGACCTCGGCACCTACGAGCGCATGCTCGATCAGGAGCTGAGTAAGGCCAACTTCGCCACCAGCGGCCAGATCTTCAGCTCGGTGCTGAACAAGGAGCGGCACGGCGACTATCTCGGGCGCGACGTGCAGATGATTCCCCACGTCACCGGCGAGGTCAAGCTCAAGCTGCGTCAGCTCGCCGCCGACACGCAGGCCGACGTGGTCTTCGTTGAGATCGGCGGCACCGTCGGCGACCTGGAAAACGCCTACTACCTCGAAGCGATGCGCGAGCTGGCCTACGAGGAGGGACCGCACAGCAGTTGCTTCGTGGCGCTGACGTACATCCTGGAGCCGCCGGCTCTGGGCGAGCAGAAGTCCAAGGCCGCCCAGCTCGGCATCAAGCAGGTGATGCAGCTCGGGATTCAGCCCGACATCATCGCGTGCCGCGCCGGCAATCCGGTCAACGAAACCGCTCGACAGAAGATCAGCATCTACAGCAACGTCCCCTTCGAGCGCGTGATCAGTCTGCACGATTCGGCCAGCATCTACATGATCCCGTCGATGCTCCGCGAGCACGGCCTGGACTTCGAGGTCCTGCGCCTGCTCAAGATCGAGGACCGGATCGACCTGGGCTACGAACGCAAGGCCTGGGCCCAATGGTGCGATTTCACCGACAAGATCGGCGCGGCCCGCTACGAGACCACCATCGGCATCACGGGCAAATACACCTCGGTGCGCGACAGCTACGCCTCGATCATCAACGCGCTGGAGCACGCCGGCATCGCCCTGGGCGGCGACGTCAAGATCAAATGGATCGACACCACGAATCTCACCGACAAGAACGCCGCCGAGCACCTCGCCGAGGTCGACGGCATCATCGTCCCCGGCGGCTTCGGGATGCGCGGCACCGAGGGGAAGATCGCCTGCATCCGCTACGCCCGCGAAAACGAGCTGCCCTACCTGGGATTGTGTCTCGGCTTCCAGATGGCGGTGATCGAGTTTGCCAGGAACGTCTGCGGGCTCAAGGACGCCGCCAGCACCGAGCTCAATCCGAAGACGACCGAGCCGGTCATCGACATCCTGCCCGAGCAGAAGAAGATCGAAGGCCTCGGCGGCAACATGCGCCTGGGAGGCAGAGACATCGAGACCAAGCCCGAGACGCTGGCCTGGAACCTGTTCGGCCAGAGGGATTCCGTGCGCATGCGGTTTCGCCATCGATACGAGGTGGACCCGAAGTACATCGAAACGCTGGAGAAAAACGGCCTGGTCTTCTCCGGCAAGGCCCCCGACCAGCCCATCATGCAGATCCTCGAGCTGCCCGAGCACCCGTTCTTCATGGGGACCCAGGCCCATCCGTGCCTGACCTCGCGGCCTCTGCGCCCCCAGCCCATGTTCGTCGGGCTCGTCGCGGCCGCCATGCAGCGGCACCACTTCCAGGGCAACCTGCCCAACTGCCTCGAAGCTGTGAAAAAAGTCTGCGCCGCCGAGGCGTAGAGGCCGGGCAGCCATGCCCGTGAGAATATCCTGACACGCCGACGGGTGGCAGCGTCAAGCGACAGCTTGGCGATGGTGGACTTCTCTACTGCGTGTGATGCGATACGAGCCCTGGGCGTTGCGCCATCGCCTGCACCAACGCGCCGGCCAGTCCCGGGGCGCCGATGGGTGGCAGCGTCAAGTGGCAGCGTCAAGCGGCAGCTTGGCGATGGTGGACTTCTCTGCTGCGCGTGGCGCGATACGAGCCTCAGGCGTTGCGCCATCGCCTGCACCAACGCGCCGGTCAATCCCGGCGCGCCGACGGGTGGCAGCGTCAAGCGGTAGCTTGGCGATGGTGGACTTGTATACTGCGTGTGATGCGATACGAGCCCTGGGCGTTGCGCCATCGCCAAGTCCTTCGGCCTTGACGCTGCCACCCGCAGCAGTGCAGAGTCCAAGACAAGGATGGCCGAAATTTTGCAGAGACACCACTACGATTTCATATGCCGATAACGGTTTCCAAAACGGGTTCGTGTCGGTATGATACGGGTTTCGCTACGAAACGTACGCGCATCGTCTCGCGCGTCAAGCCGAGGTTTTTGGCAGGTGGGGTTTTGGCCCCGCCGGGTCGTTTTATTGGGAAGCACGCAGAAAATGGGTGAGCACGACAAGGTCGGCGGCTCGACGGACACCGAGCGGGTTCAGTTCGGTCAGCCCCGGCGATATCTGATTGACATCGATTCGATGGCGACCAACCAGCTTTTCGCTGATTGCGTCGTCGTCGGCGCGGGCATGGCGGGTTTGCGGGCGGCGCTGGAGGCGGCCGGGCGACGCAACGTTATCGTCGTTTGCAAGGGCAGCCTGGAAGATTCCAATACCTGGAAGGCCCAGGGCGGAATCGCCTCGGTCCTCAACGAGGACGACACGTTCGAGTCGCACATCGCCGACACTTTGAAGACCGGCTGCGGCATCTGCGACGAAACGACGGTCGGTCAGGTCGTACGCAACGGCCCGGCCCTGATCCGGGAGCTGCGCCAGTGGGGCACGCAGTTCGATCTGGTGGACGGACACATCGACACCACTCTCGAAGGCGGACACTCGCGGGCTCGCATCATCCACGCCCACGGCGATGAGACCGGCCGGGCCATCGCCGAGACCCTCATCGAGACCGTCAAGAACACGCCGGGCATCAAGGTCATCGAGCATTTCTTCACCGTCGATCTGCTCACCGACGAAGAGAATCGCTGCTGCGGCATCGTCGGCATGGACAAGGATCGCGGCCTCCAGATCATCTGGGGCGCCAACACCATCTTAGCCAGCGGCGGGGTCGGCCAGTTGTATCGCGAAACCACGAATCCCGGCGGCGCCACCGCCGACGGATTGGCCATGGCCTACCGCGCCGGCGCGGTCCTGCGCGACATGGAATTCCTCCAGTTTCACCCGACCACGCTCTACGTCGCCGGCGCTTCGCGGGCGCTGATTACCGAGACCCTGCGGGGCGAGGGGGCCTACCTGCTCGACACGCAGGGGCAGCGCTTCATGAAGGAGTACCACGAGGCCGGAGAGCTGGCCCCGCGCGACGTCGTGAGCCGTGCGATTTTGGCCCAGATGCGCAAAACCGAATCGACGCACGTCTACCTCGACATCCGGCATCTCGACAAGGGCTTCTTCGCCAAGCGATTTCCGCTGATCAGCGACCTGGTGGAGAGCTTCGACATCGACGTGGCCCACGATCTGATCCCGGTGCGCCCCAGCGCTCATTACATGATCGGCGGGGTCAAGACCGACGCGACCGGGCGCACCAGCATAGAGAACCTCTACGCCTGCGGCGAGGTGGCCTCCACCGGACTGCACGGAGCCAATCGCCTCGGCAGCAACTCGCTGCTCGAGGGGCTCGTCTTCGGAACGGTGGCCGGCGAGGCGGTCTCGACCGGACGCAAGGCCGATGTCACGTCCATGAAGCATCCCGCCATGCACTACAGCATCCCCCATTCCGACCGCAGCCGGCTCGACGCCGCCGACGTCCGAAACGCCCTGCGCGCCCTGATGTGGCGCAACGTCGGCATCACGCGCAAGGCCCAGCCCCTGACCGAGGCCCAGGAGATCATCTGCTTCTGGCACCGCTACGTGATGGACAAGGTCTTCGATGCTCCGGACGGCTGGGAGTGCCAGAACATGCTCGCGGTCTCGCTGCTGATGGCCCACGCCGCCGAGCTGCGGAAAGAGAGCCGGGGCGTTCACTACCGCATGGACTACACGCAGACCGACGACGAGGGCTTCAAGAAGCACATCGAGCTCGTGCGCGGTCGCTGACGCGGCGGTGCGGTTTTCCCTCAGCCGGCGCCGGGCAGAGCGTCCGGGTCGATGCCGAAGTGCCACAGATGTTCCGGCTTGGCGGGCAAGTCTTTGCGCACCTTCCGGAGCGGATTGTCGCTGTCCACGGCGTTTTGCAGATTCTGCGCGTGGATCACCTGCACCCAGTACGGCTTGTCCTTGAGGTAATGCCTCTTCACGTTTCGCGGGATCTGGTAGTGATACCATTGCCAGATGGTGCCCGGACTGTCCGAATTCTCCACCAGCGTCGGACAGTTGTTGACCCAGTACTCCATGAACCACGCGCTGCGCTCGCCCAGGTCCATGATCAGCCCGAACGGGAAGACCATCACCCAGGGTTTCTCACGTTCGGCGTGCTGGGCGTGCCAGGCGGTCTGAAGGGTCTTGACCGCATCCCGATGGAAGGCGTCGTCGTTGTCGATGCGGGTGGTGATCAGGTCGTACCGGCCCGGCGCGAAACCCTGCTGCCACGGGCTCTGACCGTCCGTGGGGTAGAGCAGCTTCATGTTGGCATAGCCGCTGCTCTCCAGCGTCTGGATGTAGCGCTCGGGGGTCTGCGGGTCCATCAGGACCAGCCACGTGAAGTCCTGGCAGCTCTGGCCGGCGATGGACGGCAGCGTGATCGTCGTGAACAGTCGGAGGCGATGCTCCATCCAATGTTCCGGCGAGATATCCAGCCGGGTCTGGGGGCTATACAGGCCGGCGTTGAAGCGGGTCAGGATGTAGTGTTTGAACGAGTCCATGCGCCGATGCGGAGCCTTTCCTACGTGCCGCTTTGCCCTCCCTCGGTCGATGGCTCCCGGCCGCCGCGATAGAAGTGGATGTTCACGTCTTGCAGGGTGGCGATGCCCTCTTCGATTGCCTCGTCGACGACTTCGAGGAAGCCCTGGATGTTCTGGGTCGTGTCCACGATCTCGACGACGATGGGCAGATCCTGGGACAGGCGGAGGATCTTGGCGGTGTGCATGCGGCTGTGGGCTCCGAACCCCTCCAGGCCGCGTAGCACCGTCGCCCCGGCCATGTGCCGCTGACGCGCCTGGCGCACCAGCCATTCATACAGCGGAGTCCCCTCGTGCCGGTCGCTCTCACCGATGAAGATTCGCAGCAGTTGTCCGTCTTTGCCCAGCATTTGTCACCACCTGAGATTCGAGAGTCCATATCCGATCGCCACCGCGGCGAATCCGAGGATCAAGTGCAGTCCCACGTACAGCAGAGCCGCCGGCGCCTCCTTGTCGCGCAGCAACGCCATCGTCTCGTAGCTGAACGTCGAGAACGTGGTGAAGCCGCCCAGCAGCCCGACCAGGAGAAACAGCCGCACCGGCGGACTGAACAGCTCGACGTTGTCAGCCCAGCCGCCCAGCAGGCCGATCAGAAGGCAGCCGAGAACGTTCACGCCCAGCGTGCCGTAAGGGAAAAAAGGCTTATCCGAGAGCCGCTGGATCCAGCCCGAAATGAGATATCGAAATATCGAGCCCGTAAACCCGCCGAGCCCGACCATGATGAGATTTCGCATCGACCTACCTTACATTTGAACTTTTGCAAAATGGAGATTAGGCTTGCTTTAGGGAGAAAAAATCTTCTTCGTGATTTTTCCTCCCGAGAACGCAAGTGCTTTGCATATGCCTATATAAGTCCCTTCTTCAAGGAAATCACACCAACGATTTCCTTGAAGAATATAAGCCTAATCTCCATTTTGCAAAACTCTTGTTATACTGCAAACCTGTTACCGAAACGCACGATACAACCGAAGTGTAAAACCCTCCAAAACAAGCGTCAAGCTCAGAGCCGCAGGCTTCCTATTGCGGATTTGCGATTGCAGATTGGAGATTACGGCGTAGACAGCCCGCTTTGTCACCCCTGCGAAAGCAGGGGCCCAGGAAACAACCGAAGCGTCCTGGATTCCCGCCTGCGCGGGAATGACAAGGAGCGTTGCCATTGAGGGCGGGTAGCGGACCCGAGGCGCGATGCCCTGAAATCTGCACGGGCACCTGGATCCTTGCCCCACGTGTTTGTGCTGGAAAAGCCAAAGCCACCGTGGTAGAATGATGTGCGCCAGTAGCAAATAATCAATTATCAATAATCGATAATCAATTCCAAGAGTGGGTCGGGCGGTCGCTCTGCGTCGTTTCGTGCGAGGCAGGGAGGAAAGTCCGAGCAGGACAGGGCACGGTGGTGGCTAACGGCCACCGAGGGCGACCTCCGGGAAAGTGCCACAGAAAAGATACGGCCGATGGCCCTTCGGGGCACAGGCAAAGGTGAAATGGTGCGGTAAGAGCGCACCGCGGCGGCGGCGACGTCGCCGGCACGGCAAACCCCACCGCCTGCAAGACCAAGCAGCCGGTCGGCGCAAGCTGCACCCGGCCCGGGTGCCAGCGGCTCCTCGGAGCCGTGCGGCCGGCGGGTAGGTCGCTTCCCGCAAAAGCGGGAGAGCCGGTCGGCAACGACCGACCCAGATAAATGATCGCCACCCGCCAACCGGCGGGTACAAAACTCGGCTTACAGACCCACTCCTGGAATTGATTGGCGATAATGGAGGACCGACTACTCTCACCCCCCGCTGACAACCACATCCGAATCACCCGTGGACAGAGCGCCACCTCTTTGCCTCCAAGACAATGCCTCGCAGGCTTCGCGCGCGGTGACGTCCGCAGCTCATCTGTGCCCCTGCGAGTAGGACGGCAACTCTGCTGTCTCTACGGAGCAAACCATCGCGCCAGACGACGGCGCGCTGCTTCCAGCCGGTCGCGCCGCTGCGCTATGGGCAGATCCGCATAGAAACCAGCCGAGGCGAGCACGTGCCTGCATCCCGGCTGTTCCATCGTCGAGAACTTCGCCCCCACGACAGTGCGGGCCCTCCGCACCACGTCCGAGGTCCCATGCCGACGTAGGAAGTTGCGACCTTCCCGATAATCACTCAACTGCGCCAGCGTGGTGATCAGACTGATATCACAAGCGTGTGCCTGCGCACGCGACGGATCTTGTCGCGGGCCGGACTCTCTATCGTCAAAGGCAAAGAGCTTGAGAATCAACATGTTCGTCGGCGAAGGCACGTTCACCTTCATGTCGCTGCCCGTCGCCCCAGCGGACAACAGACCGGCCAGATCGATTGTTCGCAGATCTTCCTCGATGAAGCAGGCTTCGCTCGAGACGCCCGTGAAGTTTGGATCTGACGAGTTTGACTCTCCCACCTTCCGTTGGAACGCCCTCCACGGGCGCTGCCAGAATATCGAGCCGTTGGTTCGGCGCCTTGAAGAACCGAAAGTGCCTCCCGTCTTCGCGGACCCCGTACTGCAAATGTTCCGTAATCAATTCGGCAATGGCAGTTCGCCTGGCTTGCTCCAGAGCGTGCGAGGGTGGGATCATCAGGTCGATATCGTTCGTCGCGCGAACGTCCGCCTGATCCCGGAAGAGAAGGTAGATTCCCAGACCGCCGCAGATGACGGGCGTCAGGCCGATTCTCCGGAAGGCTTCCGTCAGTTCGCATAGCTGGTTGTGCAACGCCTCATTCATCGGCACGAGCTTCAAGGACGCGCGGGCGCAGCAGCGCGGCGACCTTCGGGCCACGCGGCGTATCGACCGTCATTTCGAGGTATAGTTCAATCTCGTCGACCACCCTGATCTCGTCGACCGTTTGGGCATTGAACCACGGCGTTCGTTCGCGTGTTTCCATGATGCGGAGTTGCCCGAACTCTTCATCAGGGATGCAGTTGCCCGCAAGACGGCCGGCAGCTTCCTTCGCCCGCTCCAGGTCGGTTACGTACATCGTCATCGCCGCGCTGGCGGCGAGACCTCGCAGCCGGGCGGCGTAGAACCCGCAGACTATGTAGCTGCAATCCAGGGTCGAGCAGAATTCTCGAATTGTCTGACGGGCGTTCTCGACCGCGAAGCGGCAGGCTCTTAGTTGTCGCCGGCTGCCATTGGCCGCGTAGCCCTCCGCCAGTCTCTCGAGCAGCGCTGCCGCGTCCGTCGACGCGATACGAGGACCGCTTTTCGAGACGAGCAGTTGCTCTTCGAGCGAGCGAAGGACCTTCGAGACGGTGGACACGGCGATGCGGCCGTTTCGCGCTTGTATGAAAGCGACGATATCTGAAAGGGAGGAGAAGCCCCCGGGTTGCAGAAGCAGGGCCCTCGCCACCAGCGAGGCCGTTCCCTGGAAGACCTTCTTGATAGGAGCCGTGTCGGGAAACTGATTCGGGCGGCCCGTCCGTTCAATGTAGACTCCTGCGCCAACGCGCACAGCCATATTGCCCGACAAGTCGATCCATGAAACCCCGGCGTCCCGGAGAGAATCCGCCTGCCTTGGAGCGATGTAGGGCGCCAGAATCAAACCCATCTTCTACAGTAAGGGCAGTTATCCACCGCCAAAATCTTTGTTCTTGAGTCAGGAATGAGGATTTTGCGTTTTTGGCTGGTGAAATGTAG